>Ga0209172_10001448_pt1 | contig 50397 bp, 53 predicted proteins | sample LarsenN4metaG_FD_184113 | JGI IMG/M metagenome (GOLD analysis project Ga0209172, IMG submission 184113) | Hot spring sediment bacterial and archeal communities from British Columbia, Canada, to study Microbial Dark Matter (Phase II) - Larsen... ...
GCTCATTGGAGGTGGGATGGCGTTCACCTTTCTCAAGGCGAGAGGGCACTGTATCGGGAAGTCTCTGCTGGATACGGACGGCATCGCGTTCGTTCAATCGGTGCTTGCGGAAAGCGGCGATAAGATCGTCCTGCCAAGCGACATCTTGGTCGCAAGCTCGCCCGACGCCGACAAGGGCGAAGCGGTGCCCGCAGATGCGATTGCCCAAGACGTGATGGGGCTTGACATCGGGCCGGCGACGGCCGCTGAATTCAGCGTCGCCATCCGCAGTGCAGGAACCGTCCTATGGAACGGTCCCATGGGCGTCTTTGAGAAGCCTCCCTTTGCCAACGGTACCCGCGCGGTCGCCGAGGCGATGGCGGCGTGCCAAGGCGTGACCATTGTCGGCGGAGGAGACACGGCGGCAGCTGTTGAAAGGTTCGGCTTGGCGGAGAAGATGACGCACGTCAGCACCGGCGGAGGCGCAAGCCTCGAGTTTCTTGAAGGGCGCGAGTTGCCCGGTGTCGCCGCGCTCATGGATGCAAAATGAGACTTACCTCGATCCTCTTTGTGTGCCTTGCCCTGGCCGCGCTCGGCGGCTGCCGAGAAAAGCAGAAGGCAACCGAATCGTCCACAACCGCGCCCGCGGAGGGCGCGCCGCGAGAGAAGGTCGCCATCGAGGCGCCCGCCGATGGCTCCGCAAGGGACGCCAAGGTGACGCCGGCCGACGAGGCGCAAACCACGCCACCTGCAACCGCAGACCCAAATCGCAAATACGAAGAAGGAGTCACTGAAAGCGACTTGGGCCTCCCGTTCTATCCCGGCAGTGAAGAGGTTAGGCCCGGAGGGCGCTTCACGGATAGCGCAGGAACGGCGGCGCAGAGCTTCAGAAAGACGGGCGCGTCGGTCGCCGAGGTCGTCGCCTTCTACCGAAAGCATCTTAAGGTCGTGCTGCACGAGGTTGTTGACGCCTCTTCAACGACGCTCATCGGAGAGGCGGACGGTATGCAGGTTACGGTGATTGCGGTCAAGAGACCTGATCGGACAGAGGTGAGCGTCTTCACCAAACGGCCGAGCGGTCGCTGACGGCCTACGCCGCTTCGTCCAGTTTGCGCGCAGCCTCGTCCGACACGTCCAGCACCTCTTGGGTCTCGACCGGGCAGGGCGGCGAGAGTTCAACGCCTGCCTCGACGGACTGCCGGATCCTGCTCAGCACGAGGTCGCTCAGCTCGTGTCCACCCGTCTGAGGGAAGGGGGGCAGGCCTGCCTCGTAGCAGAACCACGACGCGTAGTGCGCGCGGTCTACCAACGGAGCGGACTCGGCGGGAGCGCGCAGCGGCTCGTGGTGATACCGAACCGCGGCAACGATGTGCTCCGGGAAGCCCCACTCCTCGGCGAGCGCCGCGCCGAGTTCTGCATGAGTGAAGCCGAGCACCTCCTCTTCAATCTGCACGATGTCCGTCCTCGGCATCTGTCGCGCCGCACCGAGGAGCACCGTCAACAGGTCGGGGCACTCCTCAAGGAGCACAAGGTATCCAATCTCCTGGAACAACCCAGCCTCGTAGCCGGACTCGGCAAGCACGATGTTCGCAAGCCGTTCGCAGCGCTTGCGGCACACGATGCCGAGCGCGTACGAGCGCTTCGCGAAGTGGCGGCCGTCGAAGCCGATGACCGACTTCGGGTGGCGGCTCAAGACGTGATGAAGCGCCGACAACGCGATCGAGCGCACCGCCCGTAGCCCGAGAACGGCAATCGCATGACCGATGGAGAAGATCGGCTGCTCTGCGCCCATGTACGCGCTGTTCGCCAGGCGCAAAACGTTCGCCGACAAACCAGGGTTTCGGTCAATAACAGGCTCCAACTGGCTGAGCGCAACGTCCTCGCGGTCGGAAAGTTGAAGCAGCTTCGGAATGTCGGCCCAGGCGGGGCTGAGTTTAACCTTCCGCCTCATCAACACTCTAAGATCTTCAATCGTCACCTTTCCGGCTCTCATCTATGTCTCCGACGGTACTCTTAGATGTTCGGCACCCGCCCTCGGATTCTTCAGGCGTTCGGTGCGGATTTGTACAGCCATCACCGATAATGTGCGCAGAACATCGTGGAGCAGAGGGAAGCCCCAAACTGTTATGAGGACCCCCCGGCTGGGCACCACGCTGGCCGGATGGCGTTTCGCACTGTCGGGTGGTATGTGGTCGCCGGTGCGCTTTGGATCGGCCTGTCCGACCTAGTTGCCGCACAAGTCGCTGCGCGCTCTCCCGATACGCTCCACGCCGTCCAGAGCCTCAAGGGTGTAGCGTACGTCGTTGTGACCGCCACGATGCTCTGGTTCCTCCTGCGCCGACAGATAGCCGCCGTGCTTCGCTCGCACGACTTGGTGCGCCAGTCCGAGCGAGAGGTGATCGAACGCCTCGCGCGAGCCGCCGAGTGGAGAGACGACGACACCGCACAGCACGTGCAGCGCGTCAGCGAGATCAGTTGCCTTATCGCTCGTGAGGCGGGACTGGACGACGAGCAGTGCCGCCTCATCCGCGAGGCAAGCCCCATGCACGACCTCGGTAAGATCGGCGTGCCTGATGAGGTCTTGCGCAAACCCGGCAAACTCACTCCGCAAGAGTTCGAACTCGTAAAGCAGCACTCGAACATCGGGGCGGACATCCTGCGCGGAGGCACCACCCCGATCGTCCGCATGGCGGAGGACATCGCGCGTTGGCACCACGAAAGGTGGGACGGCACCGGCTATCCCGACGGCTTGAAGGGCGAAGAGATACCGCTGCCTGCGCGTATCGTCGCCATCGCCGACGTGTTCGACGCCCTCACCTCGCTCAGGCCCTACAAGGAAGCGTGGCCGATGATCAAGGCGGTCGAGGCGATTCGCTCGCTCGCCGGAACCCACTTCGACCCGCGCCTGGTCGAGTGCTTCCTCTCCGCTCTCCCGGAGGTCGCGGAGGTCATGGAGCGGTACCCCGAAGCGCTGGCGGAAGAACCAGAACCGGCAGCGGCGCGAGTCTCGTCGGCATCATAATTCATCCATGCTCGCAGCAGCACTCGCGGCGCTCGCGCTGTACCTCCTCGTGCTTGCGCTGGCGGCGTACATCGCCACGCACCCGCCCCGCTCCCCGATGTTCCTCTCGCCCGCAGCGCTCGGCGCGCCGATGGAGGAGGTCGAGTTCTCTTCAAGAGACGGCACGCTGCTTCGCGGATGGTGGGTGCCCGCGGAGAACGCGCGCGGCGTCGCCATCCTGCTGCACGGGTACGTGATGAACCGCTCCGAGAACGCCGCCCTCGCCGCCGAGATGCGCCGCTGGGGGTTCTCTTGTCTGCTGTTCGACTTTCGTAACTGTGGCCGCAGCGCAGGGGCGGTGACGACCGTCGGCCACAACGAACGACTCGACGTGCTCGCCGCGTGCGACTATGTGGCGAACCGGAAGCCGGCTGCGAAGCGAGTCCTCATCGGGTCGAGCATGGGCGCCGCCGCCGCAGCGTTCGCCCTCGCCGAGGAGCCGGATTGCGCCGAGGCGCTGGTCTTAGACTCGTGCTACTCATCGCTACCTTCGGCTACCCTGGGGTGGTGGCGGTGGCTGGGTGGGATGCCGCTGGTTCTCCTCCTCGCGCCCGTGGTCATCGCGGCGATGCCGATCGCCCGCTTCAATACGTACCGCGCCGATGTGGGACGCGCGCTCCGAAGCGTCCGCAAGCCTACGCTGATCGTGCACGGGACGGAGGACTTGATGGTCCACCCCCGTCACGCCGAGCGCAACCTCCGCCTCGCCGCTTGCGCCGAGGTGCGGTGGATGCCGGACGTCGGCCACGGCGAGGCGCGCTGGTCTACCCCGCACCGGCTCTACGAGACGCTCTACGACTTCCTCAAGCCGCTGTTTCCGGGGGAGTGATCCTCGCGGCGCGACCTTCGCTTGGCCCCCGCCGAAGTCTCGTTTGGGCACGTAATCTCAGGAGGCCGCGTGGTCGGGAAAGTGGCTGCCGCAGTAGGATTCGAACCTACGACCCGCTGATTAACAGTCAGCTGCTCTACCACTGAGCTATGCGGCAGCGTAGGGGGCGGAGTTTACCCTAAGGTAGGGTCGGCTTCAGGCTCCGGATCCCTCAGGTCGCCTCCAGACCGGCGGTCGAGGCTGCGACCAGGCGCGAGGCGAAACCGTGATTCAAGGGCCGGAGCAGGGCTTGGGAGACCAGGCAGCAAGCGTTGCTTCTTCCGGGTGCGGCGGGGTACACTCCGCCCACACCTCTCTGTGCCCCGCCGTGCAGGGGCACCGGAGACCAGAGGGAGGAAGATGAAACTGAGAAACTACGAAGCCCTGTACATCCTTCCGGCAAACGCCGACGACGACGCCATCGAGGCGTCCCTTCAAGCCTTCAAGACCGCGATCGAGGCAGGCGGCGGCACCGTCAGCAAGGCAGAGAAGTGGGACAAGCGGAAACTCGCATATAGAATAAAAGGGCATGCCGAGGGCAACTACTGCCTGCTCGAGTTCTCCGCACCACCCGCCGTCCCCGCCGAGGTCAGAAGGTTATTCCGAATCAACGACGAAATCATAAGGGGCAGGGTCTTCCTGCGAGAGGAGTAAACGATGAGTTTGAACTGTGTATGCCTAACCGGGCGGCTCACGCGCGACCCCGAACTTCGAACGACCACCACTGGGAAGCAGGTAGTCAGCTTCACCGTCGCCGTCCAAAAGCGCTTCAAGCCGCAGGACGAAAGCCAGCCGGACGCTTCCTTCATCGACTGCGTCGCATGGGGGCAGCAGGCTGAGTTCCTGAGCAACTACGGCGCTAAGGGCCGCATGGTCGGCGTTACCGGCAGGCTCGAGCAGCGGAAATACCAAGCCCAAGACGGCACCAACCGCAACGTGGTCGAGGTCGTCGTAGACAACGTTCAACTGCTCGACCGGCCGCGCGACGACGACCGCGACCGTGCTGCCGTTGCCACGGGTGGCGCCACTCAGGACGATGGGCTCGGTGGCGAGGGAGAGGACTACGACCCCTTCGACGGAGAGTAATCCGCTTGGCTGAGACGCTGGACTCTCGGGAGTTCGTTCTCCGAAGCGACCCTTCCGGGATGTTCAGCCTGGCTGAGGCGTTCCCCCGTCAATGCCGGGAGGCCCTCGCCCTTGCCGAGAAGGTCGAGCCGCCAGAGACCGACCGCGCCTATCGCAATATTGTTGTCTGTGGGATGGGCGGGTCAGCCGCGGGCGGCGACCTGCTCGGCGCCCTGCTCGATGAGCAGGGCGCCATCCCACCGCGCACCTGTAGGGATTACGAGGTCCCCAATTGGGTGGACGAGAGCACGCTGGTCTTCGCGTGCAGCTACAGCGGCAACACCGAAGAGACCCTAAGCGCCGTTCGGCAGTGCCTTACCCGAGGGTGCGACGTACTTTGCATCACCTCGGGCGGCACCCTCGCCGACCTCGCGCGGGAGCGCAGGCTGCCGCTCGTGAGCATCCCAGGCGGCCAGCCACCGAGGACCGCGCTCGGCTACCTCTTTGTCCCGCTCGTGTCGCTCGCAACGAGGATGGGCTTGCTGCCGTGGCAGGACTGGGAAGAGTTGTTCTCGACGCTCGATGGGTGCCTCGAGGATTGGGGGATGGAGTCGGCGTCACGCAGCAACCCGGCCAAGCGCCTAGCCGTGCGGCTGTACGGCAAGATACCGCTGCTTTATGGGCTTGGCGCTTGGCATGCCGTCGTCGCGGATCGCTGGAAGTCGCAATTGAACGAGAACTCCAAGTGCATGGTTTTTGCGAACGCCTTCCCGGAGCTGAACCACAACGAGATCGTGGGCTGGACGCTCTCGGAGACGCAGGCGTCCGACCGTTGGGCGGTCGTCATCCTCGAGGACGGCCAGGAGTCACCGCGGATGCAGGCTCGCGCGCGCATTACCCGCGACTTGGTGCGAGGGAAGGCGGAGACGTTCACCGTTACGGCGCGAGGCGAAGCCTTGCTCACGAAGATGCTCTCGCTCGTTTACCTTGCCGATTTCGTCAGCCTTTATCTCGCCGCTCTGTACGGCGTTGATCCCTACGAGATCGCAGCGATTGACCTGCTGAAAAAGTCCCTCGCGGAACTGGACTAACCGGCGATTTCGCTGAGCACTTTCTTGGCGAACGCGGTCTGCTCGTCATCCACCTCGCGGTGGAACACGAAGCGCAGCGAATTCGGGCCCGTCGCGAAGCAGCGCACGCCCTTCTCCTCCAGTCGTTTCTGCCAATCGGTTGCGGGCGAGTCCGTTCGCACGCGCACGATGTTCGTCTGAACCGTGTCGAAGTCAACGCACAGGCCGTCGCGGCCGTTGACGTGCTCTGCGAACTCGCGGGCGCGGCGATGGTCGTCGGCGAGGCGCTCGACCAAGTTGTCAAGCGCATAGATGCCGCAAGCGGCGAGTAGGCCGGCCTGCCGCATCGCGCCTCCCATTCGCTTGCGAAGGCGATGCGCATGCTCCATCTTCTCCGCGGGCCCGCAAACCAGCGAGCCGACGGGGCATGACAGCCCCTTGCTGAGGCAGAAGGAGACCGTGTCTGCGAATGCGGCAATCTGCTTCGCTTCCACTCCAAGGGCGGCGGCGGCGTTGAAGATGCGCGCGCCGTCGAGATGAACGCGCAACCCATGCCGGTCAGCAACTTCGCGATAGGCGCGCATGAACTCGAGCGGCACGACCGTGCCTCCAGCTCGGTTGTGCGTGTTCTCAACGCAGAGGAGCGTCGTGCCGGGTGTGTGCTCGGTTGCCTTCGTGATGCGCGACTCGACAACCGACGGGTCCATCACTCCGTTGTCGGAAGGAAGGGTGAACGTAACGACGCCGCTGTGCACGCCAGGGCCGCCCGACTCATAGAACAGCACGTGCGCGTCCTGTTCGACGAGGATGGCGTCGCCCGGCTGCGTCCACACTTGAACCGCAATCTGATTCGCCATCGTGCCGCTTGGCACATAGACCGCCGCCTCTTTGCCCATGCGCTCCGCCGCCATCGCTTCGAGGCGGTGCACGGTGGGGTCGTCGCCGAGGACGTCATCACCCAGTTCTGCCGCGAGCATCGCATCGAGCATCTCGCGTGGCGGCCTGGTCACGGTGTCGCTTCTAAGGTCAACGATCATGGCTTCAGCACGTTCTTCAGGAAGTTGTCGGCGAAGTTGAGCACCTCATCGAAACCGCTCGCTGTGAAGCTGTGCCCCTCGCCGGGCAGAAGCAGCAACTCCGACGTCGCGCCGGCTTTCCGCAGCGCCTCGTGGAATCGCACGCTCTGGCTCGGGTTTACCACTTCATCGAGCGTCCCGTGGATGTTGGCAACCGGCGCAGCGTCCGCGTGGATGCTGTGCAGAGGACTCGCCTCGATCCATCGCTCCTCGTTGCCGACATAGGGCACGCCGAGGAACTGCTGCAGAAAGTCCCACGCTATCTCGGCGTGCTGCTCGGATGGGTTCGTCAGGTCGGTAAGCCCAGCGACGTTGATCGAGGCGTCCGCGCGCTCCGCCGGTTCGGGCGAAAGAGCAAGGAACGCGGACAGGTGGCCACCCGCGCTGTTGCCGAAGGCGGCGACGCGGCCGGGGTCAATCCCCAACCCTTCTCCCCGCTCCCTCAAGAATCGAAGGGCTGCCCGAACATCCTCCACCGCTGCCGGATAGGTGTAGAGTGGGGCGAGGCGATAGTCCGGGCAAGCGGCGGCGTAGCCCCGTTGAATCAACTCACTTGCAACAATATGGCAATCAGCCTTGTCCCCGCTGATCCAGGCGCCGCCGTGGATACAGAGTACGACCGGTGCGGGTGTCTGCGTACCCGGTAGGAAGAGGTCGAGCCTCAGGTCTACGCCATCCGGCGAGGCGAACACAACGTCCGTCGCGACCTTCAATTCACTCCTCCTGACTCGATGGCTTGCAGCAGCCCGGCGGTCTCCTCGACCGCCTCGCCGAAAGCGTTGACCGCGCGGTCCACCTCCTGCTCCGTGATGATGAGAGGCGGCTCGAACCGGATCACCCTCGGGTTGTTGAGCGTGTAGGCTGCGATGACGCCTCGCTTCAGCATGTGCGCGATGACGAGTTCCGCCACCTCGTCCATCGCGAACTCTACGCCGAGCATCAGCCCGATGCCCCGAACCTCGGCTATGAGGTCGGCCTGGGCGTCCTTCACCTGCTGCAGCCCCTGCTTCATCAGCTGACCTCGCTCCGCGGCTCGCTGGGGGAGTCCCTCCTCTTCGACAACATCCAGTGTCGCGAGCGCGCAAGCACAGGCGAGTTGGCCGCCTCCGAACGTGCTCGTATGGAGTAACGGATTCTCGCCCAGGACCTGCTCCCAGACCTCGGCGGTTCCAACGAGCGCCCCGACAGGAACGACGCCGCCCCCAAGCGCCTTGGCGAGCGTCATCAGGTCAGGCTGGACACCCTCGTGCTCGGCGGCGAACATCTTGCCGGTTCGCCCCATGCCCGTCTGCACCTCGTCGAGGATGAGTAGCGCGCCCACCTTGTGGGCAATCTCCGCTGCCGCGTTTAGGTAGCCCGGCGGAGCGACGTGGATGCCTCCCTCGCCCTGAACAGGCTCAACAATCACGGCGGCGGTTTGCTCGCTTACTGCCTGGTTCAGAGCATCGAGGTCTCCGAACGGCACGAAGAGCGCGCCAGGAAGGAGCGGCTCGAACGGCGTGCGGTACTTCTCCCGGCCCGTTACGCTGACGCTGCCGAACGTCTTGCCGTGGTACCCGCCCTCGGTGGCCACGAAGACCGGTCGCCCACGGTAGTGCCTCGCGAACTTGAGCGCAGCCTCGACCGCTTCCGTGCCGGAGTTTACGAAGAACGAATATTGTAATCCATCAGGCGTAATGGAAGCAAGCCGCTCGGCGAGCCTCGCCATCTTCTCGTTGAAGAACACCTTGCTCGAGAGGGGCATGGAGTCGAGCGCAGCCTTGGCGGCTTCGACGACCTTCGGGTGTCGGTGCCCGAGGGCGAACACGCCGTAGCCGCCGAGGCAGTCGAGGTAGGCGTTGCCCTCCTGGTCGTAGACGTACATTCCCTCGGCCCTGCTCTCCAGCCCAAAGCCGGCGAACGACATCAGCCGGGCGAGGCCCGGGTTGACGTATTGCGCGTACAGGTCGGTTACCACGTCGAGGGGGTCGTTCATTCAGCGCGATTATGGCTGCGGGCGGGGCCGGCGCGGGTATTCTGCCGCCCCCTTATGGAGAGGACCTTGATTCTTGTGAAGCCGGACGGCGTCCAGAGGGGGCTGTCTGGCGAGGTGATTCGTCGCTTCGAGGCGCGGGGGCTCCGCCTGGTCGCCCTGAAGATGCTTCTTCCTTCCCGCAACCTTGTTGAAGAACACTATGCGGAGCACCGAGAGAGGCCCTTTTACGGCTCGCTGGTCGAGTATCTGACCTCGGGGCCGGTCGTTGCGATGGTCATCGAGGGTCAGGGCGCGATCCAGGCGTGTCGGGCGATGATGGGCGCAACGAACGCGCTCGAGGCAGCGCCGGGCACGATCCGTGGGGACTTCGCCCTTTCGATCGAGCAGAACGTGGTGCACGGAAGCGCGAACGCCGCCGACGCCGTCCGCGAGGTAGGCTTGTGGTTCGGGCAGGACGAAATCGTGGCCCGCGATTGACTTCGGACGGTCGAGGGCATCAGAATACGCCCAGTCGCCCACGGCTGGGCGGACAAAGGTGAGACTCAAGGAGGAATTTGAACGATGAAACGACTTCTGACGGCTATGGTGGCGCTTTGCGCCCTGGCGGTTTCTTCTGCCGCCCAGACCAACTGGGCTGAAGTGCCGATGCAGTTCGCCCTCCGCGCTGGCATTTTCTTGCCGGTGGAGGATGAACTTCAGGACCTTGACAACGTCTGGTTCGCTCTCGGAGCCGACGCGGAGTTCGATCGGGGTTTCGTGACAGGTGCGAACACTGTCCTCTCGCTCGACTGGTTCAGCCGGAACGGCGGCGCCAACGCGAACGCCTTCCCGCTGATGGTAAGCCAGCGCTGGTACACCGGCACGTGGCCGAATCGCACCTACATCCAGGTCGGCATCGGCCCGGTGTTCACTGACTTCAAGCCCGCGGACATCGTGTTCGGCGCGCGGGGCGGCGTCGGCGTGGAGCTCAACGACCGCTTCTTTGCCGAGGCGAACTTCTACTGGAGCGACGACACGAAGCAAGATGTCGGCGTCATCGGCGCCGCCGGCTTCTTGGGCGTTCGCTTCTAACGCCACGCCCGGTGAATCTGAAAGAGCCGTCGCAGGTGCTGCGACGGCTCTTTCCCTCTCGGTAGACTTGGCACCAAGATGAAAAAGCGGGCGCAGGGCGTGCGGTATGCGGAAGAGGAGCGCGAAACGCAAGAGACGCGGGTGCGCGTCGTGCTGGACTTGGACGGTGAGCGCAAACCGTCCATCGAGACGGGCATCGGCTTCTTCGACCACGTTCTCGACCTGATGGTGTTCCACGGCGGGTTCGACTGCGGCATCAGCGCAGAAGGCGACCTGCACGTTGACGACCATCACACTGTTGAGGACGTCGGCATCTGCTTCGGTCGTGCGTTGCGCTCTGCGCTTGGAGATGCCGAGGGCATCAGCCGCTACGGCTCCGAGTGCGTCCCGATGGACGAGGCGCTCGTTATGGTTTGCGTCGACGTGTCCGGACGCGCGTACCTCGCCTTCGACGTGCCGTTCACTCATGAGCGGATCGGAGACCTCAACACCGACTGCATCGAAGAGTTCTTCCGGGCTGTTGCGAACAACGCAGGCCTAACGATTCACGTGCGCACGTTCGCCGGAAAGAACAACCACCATCTGTGCGAGGCGACGTTCAAAGCCTTTGGACGCGCGTTGCGCAAGGCGGTCGCCCGAACCGATGCCACCGGCGTACCCAGCACCAAAGGCAGCCTCGATTGACGCTGATCCTCGATTACGGCGTTGGCAACCTGCAAAGCGTGCAGAACGCGCTCCGCGCCTTGGGCGAAGAGTCGGGCGTCTCAGCCGACCCGGAGTCGTTGCTGCAGGCGGATCGCGTTGTTCTCCCCGGCGTCGGGGCATTCAAGCCCGCTCGCAGCCGGTTGATACCGTTCGACGCCGCGCTTCGCGAGTTCGTCAAGAGTGGCAGACCGCTTCTCGGTTTGTGCCTCGGGATGCAACTGCTGTTTACCAAGAGCTACGAAGACGGCGAGAGCGACGGCTTGGCTCTCTTTACCGGAGAGGTGCTCCCGCTCCCGATGGAGGATGAGGGGGGACCGGTGCGCGTTCCCCACATCGGCTGGACTCCGCTCGAGGGTGTCTGTGGCTCTCTGTTCGATGGGCTGAAAGACGGCGACTGCGTGTACTTTGCCCACAGTTACGCAGTGCTCGATTGTGACGCTTGCGCTGCGCGCGCGACGCACGGCACTACGTTCTGTGCCGCCGTGTCTCGTGAAAACGTTCATGCCACGCAGTTCCATCCGGAGAAGAGCGGCGCGGTCGGGCTGCAGATTCTTGAGAACTTCCTGAAATGTTGATCATTCCCGCGCTCGACATCTCGGATGGCAAGCTCGTGCGCCTGAAGCAGGGGGACTTCAAGCGCAAAACCGTCTATCCGCTCGATGCGGTGGAGGTTGCCGTGGCGTTGTGTGAAGCAGGTGCACCGATGCTGCACGTGGTCGACTTGGATGCCGCGCGGATGGGGGCGCCTCAAAACGTCGAGCTGCTGACCCGCCTCGTGGACGCGGCGTCCGCGCCCGTCCAGTTCGGCGGAGGCATCCGAACGATTCACATCGCCGAGATGGTGCTCGCCCTCGGGGTGGAAAGGGTGGTGCTTGGCTCCGCGCTCACTCGGGTTGAGAGCACGGTGCGCCACTTCTTTCGGACGCTTGGCGAGCGGTGCGTTGCGGGGGTGGACGCGCGGGCAGGCAAGGTGGCGGTTCACGGCTGGACGGACGTCACGGAGTTGGAGGCGCTCGAGTTCTGCGCGCGCTTGGAGGAGATGGGTTGCCCTCGAATCATCTTCACCGACATCGAGCGCGACGGAGCGATGCAAGGCCCGAACGTCGCATCCCTCCGCGCGCTCTGCGACCACGTGTCCGTCCCGGTCATCGCCAGCGGCGGGGTCGCATGCCCTCAGGACCTCCGAAACCTGGCGGACCTAACCCGCGTAGGACTGGAGGGTGTCATAATTGGGCGCGCCCTCTATGAAACGCTCGAATCCCCTGCGGAGGCCTTCAAGGAGTTTGCGTCTTGGAAATCGTAACCGGCATTCTTGGTAACTTCATCGTCCAGATCTTGCTGGGCGTTGGGGCGATGGTATTCATCATCTCCATCGGCGAGGCGATTGGCAAGGGTATGGCGGGGCGTACCCGACAGAGAAGCTCCGAGGAGAAGCACGTCATCCAGAGCCTGCAGAAGGAGATTGCGGCGTTGCGGCGGGAGTTGGACGAGATGCGAAGCCTGTCTGTAGACCACAGCATGAGCCTGGATCGAAACGTCGAGGTCCTCCAGCAGCGCGTGCAGCGCCTTGAAGAGCGGGCGAACGAGCGAGAGACGCTTCCGTAGGACCCACCACAGTCGCCGAGGGAACTCCTCCGAGGTAGAATTCGAAGTCGCGCGGCCGTAGCTCAATGGTAGAGCTCCTGCCTTCCAAGCAGGTGACGTGGGTTCGATTCCCATCGGCCGCTCCATCGCCTCGGGTAATGTGCTGGAATGGCTGAGTTATCCAAGTTAGACCAACACGCTCTCGCCGCCGGTCGCGCTTTTCCGTGGCACGAACTGTATGTCCCGGATGTTGACGCGGCGCTCAATTTCTACCAATCGGTTCTCGGCATGACGACGCAGGACTTCTCCATGGGAGAGGGAGGCGGAGTCTACAAGATGCTTTGCGCGAACGGGACGCCCGTCGCCGGGACGATGAGCACCCGGGATCCGAACCTTCCGCCGGACGTTCCGCCTCACTGGGCGGTGTATTTCGCCGTTGAAGATGTGGACGCGTGCGTGGAACGCGCTGTTGCGAGCGGCGGTTCGCTCCTGGTGGGACCGATGGATGTCCCCACCGTCGGCCGGATGGCGTTGATCACAGACAACCAGGGTGCGCACCTCTGGCTGTACGCGACTTCCCTGTCCGAGTAGTAGCGGCTGCCCCCTGGGCACGACTCTGTCCGTCCAGCTGTGGTTCGACCTCAGCTGGACGGGAACTTTTGGTGTGAGCCGCAGCGTAGGAAGTATCGAACTAATGGAGCCATCCACTCCGTCCAGGTAGGCGGCAAGTTAAGGGGCTCGAATGAGTTCCTGCCGGCAGGCGGCATTCGAAGCCATAAAACCGAAGGAGGTTATTGTATGAAACGAAAAGCGTTTACGCTGATCGAGTTGCTGGTCGTGATTGCCATCATCGCGATTCTGGCTGCCATCCTGTTCCCTGTGTTCGCGCAGGCGAAGGAGAAGGCCAAACAGACTCAATGTCTGAGCAACCTAAACCAGATGGGCAAGTCGCTCGCCCTCTATTTGGGCGACCACGACGACACCTACCCGTTGGCTTTCACCCATAACGGGACGCAGTGGCTGTTCCAGAACTGGCATCCAATCCCGCATGATTGGAATGCGAGCGACTCCGACGGGATGCAGTCGCAGTTCGCCATGATGTGGGCGAACAGCATCTTCCCGTACGTCCAAAACTGGGCAGTCTATGAGTGCCCCTCAGGCGTGGAATTGCAGCTCAGCGGCGTCAACTACGCTCAGAGCAACTGGGACGAGCAGAGGCCGCGGAGGTCCGGCTATTTCTTCAATGGCTACCTGCACGCCTACAACGCCTCGGGCATCGTGAACCCTGCCGAGCTCGCCACCGTTTGGGAAGGTCGCGGCAAGGTGAACGTGCTCGGGTACTCGCTCCCGAATCCGTTCCTTCTGTGTAACGCGGGCGTTGGTGTGCGGTGCTTGTACACCCCCGCTAATCTGCCCCAGGGCGCGATGTACGGAGGAAGCGGCACGTACTGGATCCACAACAAGGGTGTCCAGACCGCGTATGCCGACACGCACTCCAAATGGCGTCGTCTCGGCGCACAGTGGAGCCGCACCCCGTCCGGTGGCCAGCCGTTCACTGACTGGCGAGTTGACCCGTTCACGGGTTACAACGCCCAAGGGCTGCCGGGCTGGTACTGGGTGGATGCTTCCGGCTTCGGCCATGCATGGCTCTTCCGCCCGGACTACGACTTCAGAGACTAAGCGAATTGGTCTCTGACAGCTGAGCCTGACCAAGCAGGGGGCGCTCCGGCGCCCCCTGCGCTCAAAGAAGGACCCCGTATTCTTACGGTAATTTGACCCCCTTGGGCGCACTGGCACCCGTTTTGTGGGCGTTTCTGGGTGAAAAACCCTTGCGCTGGCGTGCCAGATCGTGTAGAATGGAACGGACTGGCTGCGAACTACGTCTCTTAAGATGTGGTTCACCGGAAGGAGAACCGGCTTTCGGGCACGGCTCCGACCGGGGTCCAGCATTCATATCTCAATACCTCAAGGAGGTCAGGCAAAATGAAAAAGCGAGCATTTACGCTCATCGAGCTACTTGTCGTCATCGCGATCATCGCGATTCTTGCGGCCATCCTCTTCCCTGTGTTCGCACAGGCGAAGGAGAAGGCGAAGCAGACGCAGTGCTTGAGCAACCTCAACCAGATGGGTAAGTCATTCGCGCTCTACCTGGGCGATCACGATGACACCTATCCGCTGTCGTTCACTCACGACGGCACCAACTGGCTCTGGCTCAACTGGCATCCCATGCCACACGACTGGAACCGAAGCGACTCCGACGGGATGCAGTCGCAGTTCGCCATGATGTGGGCGAACAGCATCTTCCCGTACGTCCAAAACTGGGCGGTCTATGAGTGCCCGTCCGGCGTAGAGGAGCAGCTCACCGGCGTCAACTACGCCCAGAGCAACTGGGACGAGCAGAGGCCGCGCAGGAACGGCTATTACTTCAATGGCTACCTGCACGCCTACAACTCCTCGGGCATCGTGAACCCTGCCGAACTGGTCACCATTTGGGAAGGCCGCGGCAAGGTGAACGTGCTCGGGTACTCGCTCCCGAACCCGTTCCTGCGCTGTCAGAACGGCGTCGGCGTCCGCTGCCTCTTCACCCCCGGCAACCTGCCGATGGGTTGGATGTATGGCGGCCGCGGCACGTACTGGATCCACAACAAGGGCGTCCAGGCTGCCTACGCTGACACGCACTCCAAGTGGCGCCGCCTCGGCGCACAGTGGAGCCGCACCCCGTCCGGCGGCCAGCCGTTCACCGACTGGCGGGTTGACCCGTTCACGGGCTACAACGCCCAGGGTCGCCCCGGTTGGTACTGGGTCGAGGGCGATGGAATGGCTCACGCTTGGCTGTTCCGCCCCACGTACGACTTCCGCGACTAAGCCTCGAAGTACGTACCTGGGCTAAACCCCAGGGCGCCCGGGAACTTCGGCTTCCGGGCGTCTTTTTTTTGAGGCTTCTGGTGCCACTCGCCCGCAAGTCGCGGTACAGTAGGGGCGGGCATGACCGTCGACACTCGTCGAGCCCGTGCCCGGACCCAACGATGCCTGGGGCCAGCCCGCGACGTCGCACCGTTCCGTTCGCGTATAATAGAGGTGGAGCCGGAAACGAGGCTCCAAAATTCGGTAAGGAGAAAACAGAATGAAACGGTTGTCACTGCTGCTCGCGCTGTTAGTATTCGGCGCCTCTCTGGCGTTCGTCGGCTGCAACAAGTCCGACGAGGTCGAGAACCCCGAAAAGAGCGCTGCGCCGGCCGAACCCGCCAAGGAGGGTGAGATCAAAGAGGGCGTAGGCGCACCGGCTGAGTTCGCTGAGCCAGAGCTCCCGCCACAGACTGGCGGCGGCTAGGTCGTACCGCAACTCAGGCAACTCACGCGGCGCGGTTGAGGTGTCCCCGTATTCCCATCGGTGAACGCACTCCGTAGCCGCACAAGCGGGCGTAGCTCAGTGGTAGAGCATCTGCTTCCCAAGCAGAGGGTCGCGGGTTCGACCCCCGTCGCCCGCTCCATTCCCCTCCCAACAACCCGCATGCGGGTATCCTTACCCCGTGCCCAAAGCCAAGGCCAAAACACCCTCTAAGCGATGGAAGCCAGGCGACCGCGTCAAGGTACGCCAGCGCAAAGCCACCGACGCTGAACGCGAAGGCTTCACCTACTTTGAGCACCTCGCCGGCCTCACGGGAACGATCCGCAACGTCTTCAACCAGGACGAGATTGCCGTCTCGGTTGACTTCGCCTCCATGCCGGAAGGCATGCTGAAGGCGCACACCGAGGCGGTTAAGCGGATGAGAGCCAAGTTCCTCGCCGGACTCAGCGAGGAGCAGCGCCGTGGCCTTTCACCCGAGGAGAAGCGGTTCAGCGCGAACTACGTCATCCTCGTCAAGGCCAGCGACCTCGAACCGGGCCCCGCGAAAGCGAAGGCGGTGGATCTTTCCCTCGAAGACGAGGAGGTCGAAGCCTACGAGGGCGAAAACGTCGCGCAGGGCATCCTGTACGACGACCCTGAGGTCCCCGAAGGCGCGCGCCTCTCACCCGAAGACCTTGACAAGGCAGAGGAAGAGGAACTCAAGAAGCGCACCAGCCGAAAGAAGAAGCGCTCCTAACGAGCGAACCTCGGCAGCCGCTCGCTCACGTGCGGCAGAACCGGAAACGCGGCGTGCGGCTCCGTCTGGTACCAGTAGGCAACGGACGAATAGTCGTTCCGTTGCAGGTTCCCATGGCCGTGCTCAATCGTAACCCGAATGCTCTTCGAGAACGCGATCGGGTCGGGAAGGTGAAGGCGATAACTCGTGCACGCGCGACGATCTGGGTGGTGTGGGTCGTACTCGTGGACGCTCGTGCCGCCGAACAGGTGCGCCCTGTCATGCATGCCCCAAGCCTGCGTGAGGTAGTCCTCGCTGCCCGTTCCGTACAGGCTCGGTTCCGCCTCGCCGTCAATGAAGATCATGTCGTCGCCCTCTCCCCACCAGGTCAATTCAGGCGCCCCCAACTCTCGGTCGCCGAACCGCTTGCGGAACAGGGCCGGGTCGAGGTTGTGCACGCTCAGGTTGCACCCAACGTAGTGTCCCCGTCCGGATGCATCGAGCAGCACGTAGTTCTGCGATGGGTCAACCGGCGTGTCGAGGCGGTCCCAGTAGTTCACGCCCTGCTCCGCCAGAATCGCCTCGCCCGTTTCCGTCGGATACTCCTGGCGGTACTGCGCGTGGAGGTACAGCGCGTCCGCGAGGTCTGGGTCTTCGGCAGGCAACTCCTCGAAGTCAACATAGAAGTAGAAGTGCCCGCACGTCTTGTCGCTCTCGTTCTGCACCGTGATCCTCATGCCGTTGCGAAACGGCATCGGAAGCCAGCAGTTCATCGCAACGCCGCCGCCGACATTGCCCTCGTTATCGTGGTGCGTAACACAGTCGAACGCCGCGTTCTGGAAACTGCGGGCGATGCCATGCCCCAGGCAGAAGAAGTCGCCGACCGGTACCTCGATGCTCGGCGTCTCCTCGCCGTCCCACCATGCCCGCAGCACCATCTTCCTGAGATAGAGGCGGTCGTCGTGTCCGATGGTCATCCAGAGGTGCCGGATAACGCCGGCGCTCTCGAACTCGGCCAAGGCCTTCTCCTCACCCGGCTCGATAGCCCAGAAGTCGCGGTTGCCGCCGGTCAGGTCGCGGCTGGAGAAGCGCCGGGGCCTTCCTCGGCGCTGAGAGAACAGCGGCGCTGCGTGGAACATTGCGGCGGATTCTACTCCCGCGCTCGACTCGTCTGCCGCTCCCTCCGCCAAGAGTGTCCTTCCGCCGTCGGGTTTCACCGAGCTCTCCGTGCACGACTTGAACGACCACGGTTGGGTGGTCGGGACCCTGAGGGCGGCATCGAACTCGCACCAACCGCGTACCCTTGTCGCTTTTGTCTGGAACCCTGCGGACGGAATGCAAGCACTTCCCGCGAACCACATCTGGTCCACAGCCCGGGGAGTGAACAACCACGGGGTCGTATGCGGCTCCTCCTTCATGGACGCCGCTCTGTGGCGGGACGGAGTGATGTCCATCCTGCCGCGGGCGTGCCACAACGACTGGTTTGCCGCCGCCCGAGACATCAGCGACTCCGGCGCAATCATCGCCACATGCGGGATGGACGTTATCTCACACGCCTATCTGTACAGCCTCGAGGGCGACGTGGTCTGGTTGGCAGGGATGAGCATGGCCAATGCCGTGAACGAAGCCGCCACGGTTGTGGCTGGTACCATTGGAGAGACCGGGCGAACGAGTCCTGCAGCTTGGCGAAATGGCGCGTTGCAGCAGCTGCCTGGGCTGGGGGTGCACTCCTTCGGCGCAGCCATGGACCTGAACGAACACGGCGACATCGTCGGCTACGTGAGCGGACATGCTCTCCTGTGGCGGCGTGACGGTCGGGTGATGGACTTAAATCAACACATCCCCTCGGGCACGGGCTGGAGTCTGCTGTTCGCAGCCGGAATAAACGATGCCGGCCAGATCGCCGGCTTCGGCAGGTTGAAGGGCGTCGAGAGAGCCTTCCTGCTCACGCCGGAGTGACCGCTCACTGCTCCGGTGGTGTAAGCCGTCTGTGTCGCTGGGCGCCTGAATCACGCCGTAGACGGCGACGGACGTGCCCCGATCGAGGTCGCACGGGAGTTCCTTGCGGCGCAGGGCTTGATATAGACTCAGGGTAGCCACGAACGCAGGGGCATGGGTACCATGCGCGCCATGTCAACCACTCCCCCAAACCATTTCGGCTGAATTAGGCGCTTCGGCCCAGGAGCGCAACCTGAGGGCGGCAGTGCTCGCAGGAGAAGCCGCAAGTGAAAGAGCGCAGGCCCTCCATCCTCTCCTATGTCGGCTTCAGGAACCTGTTCCTGGGGCAGATAGTGTCGCAGTTCGGAGACACGCTCTACTGGATCGTGTTTCCGTGGCTGGTCTATGAGGTTACCGGTAGCGCGGGCGCCGTCGGGATCACGCTGGCGTTTGAGGCGCTGCCCTACGTGTTGCTCTCGTGGTACGCGGGAGCGGTCGTGGACCGCGTGGACAGGCGGCTCGTGCTCATCTGGTCCGACATAGCGAGCGCGGTGCTGGTGACGCTGTTCGCAGCGATCGTGCTCTTCGAGCCGAAACCGTCGCTCTACTTGATTTGCTCGGTCGTGTTTCTGCTCGGTTGCGTAAACGTGTTCGCCGCACCCGCGAAGCACGCATCAACACCGAGGCTTGTGCCCGAGGAACGGCTCATCGAAGCGAACGCGCTCAATTCGTACGCCCAGAGTTCGATGCCGCTCATCGGATTCGCGCTCGGCGCAGGGTTGCTCGGGCTGCTGAACGTCTTCACGCCGTCGCTCATGTATGTCGCCGTGTTCCTCTTCGATGCGGTGACCTTTGCCGGCTCTGCGCTGTTCATGGCTGCGCTGCCCTCGATCGTGCCGGAGCGGGACGACGAGCGGAAGGCGGCGTGGAGGGAGACGCTCGAGGGCTTGCGGTTCGTACGCTCCAACGAGGTGCTGTTCGTGTCGCTTCTCCTGGCCGTGGGCATGCACCTGTTCATCGCTCCGTTCATGCCGGCGTACGTCATCGTCGCCAAAGACGTGTTCGATGGCACAACGACCACGCTCGCCATCCTTGAGGCGGGCTTCTTCCTCGGCATGGTGTTCGGTTCCTTGGCAACGATGCTGTGGAAACCGAAGGCGGCGGGCGTTGCGTTCTCCGTTGCGCTCGCGCTCGCAGCGATTCCCATTGTGCCGATGGGGTTCGTGAAAGAGATGTGGACGTTCTTCATCCTCAACTTGGTGTGCGGCCTGTTCGTGCCGCTCGCGCAAGTGCCGATGAACACCCTGGTGCAGGTCATCACGCCCGACGGCTATCGCGGAAGGGTCAACTCGGCGCTTTCGATGATGGCGGCGATGGTGATGCCTCTCGGGTATCTGCTCAGCGGCGCGCTCATCGCGGCAGTCGGCTTGACGGGCACCTTCGCCGTCATCGGAATCGGTTTTGGGTTGACTGCGCTGCTCGGACTGGCGTCACCAGGCTTTCGCTCCGCCCGCTTGCCGGAAGGCGACGAGCCGCCGGCCCCGGAGGAGCCGCCATCCGACACCTTCTTCCCACCAGCCGAGGTCCAGGCTTAGCTCAACCCTCGCTCAATGCGGCGATCGTCTCGGCGTATTTCTCGATGACGTCATGCACGATGGTGCGCACCACCGGCTTGATGTGCGTCGGCGCGCGAGGGGATGCGACTTGCGCCACAGCGTCGCGACCGGACACGCGATGCTCCGCTACATCCAGCGCCCACGGCGCGGCATGTTCTGGGTCCAGCACCACATCGTGATCGTTCATCAACAGGAAGGTGAGCGTCGCGACGAATGCGGTTGCCCGGTTTCCGCTGGCGAAAGGCTGTAGGCGCATGAATCGCTCGAGGAACTGCCCCGCTTGCGTCAAAACGTCCTTGCTCTTGCCGTAGGCGTACTGCGCGTACGTCGCCTCTTCGAGTTGCGCGTACTTGAAGTCGTTGACCTCTTTGGTCACCTCCTGGTTGATCCACAAGACGTCTTGGACGGTCAGGTAGTGAATCATCTCCACAGTCGCCACGTCACGGCGGATTCTACCGCGTTCGCGTGATTTTTGAGAGGTTCCGCGGGTTGTCCGGATCCAGCCCCCGCGCCTCAGCCGCATGCCAGGCGACCAGTTGGGCGAAGGCGGAGGCGGGCAGGGGGCGCAACTCCTCCGGAAGGTCGGGCTGAGCCGGCGCTTGGAGCAACCTGCACCCGGAGGCCTCGGCTCGGGCGCGAATCTCTTTCGCGGTCGGGTCATCGGCATCCGAGCCGAACACCAGCGCCGCCGTCTCGGGACCCACCAGGGCGATCGGGCCGTGCGCGAAGTCGGCAATGCTGAACGGCTTCGAAGGCAGCAGGGCGCACTCCATCATCTTGAGCGCCGCCTCGTGGGCGACGCCGAAGTGGAAACCACGCCCCAGCGTGAACAGGATGCCCGCCGTCGCCGCAACGGCTGCCTGCTCCCTCGCCTGCGCCTCATCGGGAAGAGACCACTCGCCCGGCGGCTCAGGGAGCGGCGCACCGAGGGAGCGCGCCAGTTGATAGAAGGCAAGCAGCGACAGCGTAAACGTCTTCGTAGCCGCAACCGAGCGCTCCTCGCCCGCACCGAGCAGGATGTTTCGCTCCGCCGCTTCGACAACTGGCCCGTCGGCTGAGTTTGTGATGGAGAGCGTGCTGCATCCGACGCGTCGCGCCGAAAGCAGAACTTCGGCGACATCAGGCGCCGCTGCGGACTGGGAAACGCCCACAACCAGCGTGCCTTCCGGATAGCGCGGCGTTCCGCCGTAGCGCGTAATGACGCTCGGGGCCCCGAGGGAGCATGGAACGCCCAGATGAACCTCGAAGAGGTACCGCGCGTAGAGGCAGGCGTTGTCGCTGCTGCCCCTCGCTGCGAAAACGACCAGCGTCGGTTTTGCGATGCCACGCGCCTGCTCGAACAAGGCGTCCGCCCGCTCCCGCCAGAGGGCCGGCTGCTCCCGAATCTCCTCGAGCATACGCGACATTAGGCGCAGCATATCCGGCTCAGCCCGCCAGGTGCCCGGGGTAAGCTGACTCTATGGCGGACCAAGCAGCAACCGTTGAGGAGTACTTCGCCTCGCTGCCTGAGGACAGGCGCATGGCGCTGGAAGCCGTCCGCAAGACCATCCTGAAGAACCTTCCGAAGGGATATGAAGAGGGCATGCAGTACGGCATGATCGGCTACTACGTCCCCCACAGCGTCTATCCCCCAGGATACCATTGCGACCCGAAGCAGCCTCTGCCGTTTCTGTGCCTGGCTTCACGCAAGAACTACATGACGATTTCCTTCATGGGAGTCTACGGCGACGCAGAGGGCGAGAAGTGGTTTCGCGAGGAGTGGGCGAAGACGGGCAAGCGCCTCGACATGGGGAAGGCGTGCATCCGCTTCAAGGCATTGGACGACCTTCCGCTTGAACTGGTCGGGAAGGCGATCAAGCGCATTCCCGTGCGGACGCTCGTCGAAAGGTACGAGCAGGCGCTTACCTCGAGGAAGCAGCGCGCCAAGCGTTGAAGGGTCTCCCCGTCAGCAGGTGGTGGTGAGCCGGGTGGGATTCGAACCCACGACCCACGGCTTAAAAGGCCGTTGCTCTACCACTGAGCTACCGGCTCGCAAGCAAGCGTCCAGCCATAATCCCCGGCGTGCGATGGGAAAGCATCTGGTATCCGGACAGCGCTGTCGGACAGATTCTTTCTGCCGCGCTCGCGCCACTCGGCTGGCTGTACGCCGCTGGCTGGAGAGTGTACCTGGGGACGTACGCGCTCGGCCTGAAGCTGCGCGCCCGAGCACAGATTCCTGTGTTTTGTGTGGGCAACCTGGAGGTCGGCGGCTCGGGCAAGACGCCCCTCGCCATCGCTCTCACCGACTTGCTCGAGGAGATGGACCTCCGCCCCGCTATGAGCGTGAGCGGGTACGGAAGCCCCGCGAGCGTCGGCGCACGCTTGCACCCACCTCATGAGCCCCTCGACGCCGCCACCCACGGAGACGAGGCAGCGCTTGTCCGCAAGAAGCGACCCGCCCTGCCCCTCGTCATCGGGCGAGACCGCGTCGCTGCAGGCAGACTCGCCGCCGAGTCGGGCGTCGGCGCCCTGGTGCTCGACGACGGTTTCCAGCACCTGCCGCTGGCACGGGTGGCGGACCTCCTGGTCTGGCAGTCCGACCGCAGAAACCGCCGCTGCCTGCCCGCCGGGCCGCTGCGCGAACCCGAGTCGTCCGCCCGTCGCGCGCACGCGCTGCTCGTGGAGGAGGGCGGCGATGCGCCCGCTTACGACGTGCCCCTCATTCGGTATCGCCGCGTCTTCCACGGGTTGATGGACATCGGCACCGGCACGCTGGTGGCCCCCTCGGAGGTGCAGGCACCGGTACTTGCCCTGAGCGCCATCGCTCGACCGGAGCGGTTCCACCGCGCACTGACCGACTTGGGGCTGAGCATCGGCTCCACCCTGACGCTGCCCGACCACAGCCGCCTCGACCACCTTCAACTGCCGGCGGCTGCGACGGTCGTTTGCACCGAGAAGGACGCGGTGAAACTGGGCGGTCAAGCGCACAATACGCGCGTGCTCGCGCTCGTCTCAGACATGGAGTTCCTTGCGCCCGACGAAGTCAAGCGGTTCCTGCAGGAGCGGGTAGAGGACGCGGCTCAGTGACCGGCTGCGCACTCGCCTTCCTGTCTCGCTTGCTCTGCCTGATGCCCGGGCGTCTTGCCGACGGATTCGGCAGCGCGCTTGGACTGCTCGCGCACTCGCTGGACCGCAAGCACAGGGAGCGGGCAAGGTCTAACCTTCGCATGGTGTTCCCAGATTGGAGCGACGACAAGGTGCGGCGCGTCGCCCGCAAGGTGTTCGCGCACTTCGGCAAGACGGGCGCGCGTTTCTTGCGCGCTCCTGCGCTGTCGCGCGAACAGGTTCTCGCCTCTGTTCGCTGCGAAGGGATGGATCTGATTCATGAGGCGCTCGGCGAAGGGAAGGGCGCGATCCTGGTCACGGCGCACATCGGCAACTGGGAGCGCATGGCGCACTACTTTTCACTCAACGGCATACCACTGAGCGTCATCGCACGCGACGCGAACGATCAGGTGAGCAACCAAGTGGTGAACCGAACGCGGCGCAGCCAGGGGTTCGAGGTCTATTCTCGAACCACGGCGGCAAGGAGGGTCCTTCGGGACCTACAGCAAAACCGTTGCGTCGGCATCCTCCCCGACCAGAACGCTCAAGAGGCGTTCGTGCCGTTTTTCGGCAAGCCCGCGGGAACGGTGCTTGGACCGGCGACCTTCCATCTTCACACGAACGCTCCCATTCTCGCAACGTTTTGCATCGAAAGCCACGACGGCTCCTACGATGTGGTGGTGTCGCGCCTCGACCTACCTGAGAGAACCGGCAACCGAGAGGCGGACGCCGCCGCCATCATGGCTCGCATCAACGAGGCGATCGAGCAAGCCGTCCGCGAGCACCCCGAGCAGTGGCTCTGGCTGCACGACCGATGGCGCTCAGCGCGACAGGAGGGGCTGCTGTGATGGTTTCGCAGCAGGATTCCAAAACACCGTTGGAGGTGAGGTGCGATGCCTGAGCGAGTGCTACTCGTCCGCCTTTCCGCCATAGGCGATGTCGTCATGGCGTTGCCTGCGGCGGCAAGCATCAAGGCGTCCAACCCGGGCGCCCAGGTTGCCTGGGTGATTGATCACCGCCTCCGCGAACTCGTCATAGGGCACCCGTGCGTTGACCGCGTGTATGCGCTGTTCACGGATCGCAAGGCACGTCGAAACCCCGCGCGCTGGCGCGTGATGGTTCAGCAACATCGCCGCATCGCCGAGTTCTCCGCCGATGTGGGAGTTGACCTCCACGGTCACACGAAGAGCGCGCTTCCTCTGTACTTCTCCAAAGCGAAAAGAAAACTCACACTCGAGCCGAAGGACGCGCTTAGCCGAGCGCTCGGCGGTCGCGCCGTCCGCGTTTCCGAAACCATGCATCGCGTTGATGCGTACCTCGAAGCGATTCGCGAAGCGGGGTTTCCGTTCCGGCGCTACTCCTTCGACCTTCCGATCAACGATGCGATCCGCGGCTCCGTGCAACGCCGGCTCGGCGACGGTGGGTGGATAACGATTCACCTCGGAGGCACTCACCCGAACAAGCTCTGGCCGATCGAGCGGTTCATCACCGCCGGGAAGGCTCTCGTCGAGCGCGGGGAGCGCGTTCTCATCGTCGGTGGCGCGTCCGAGCAGTCCATGGCACAAAGGTTCCAGCAACAGGTCGAAGCCACGAGCACCGTAGGCGAGACCGGATTGCTCGAACTGGCTGAGGTCATCCGTCGCGCGAGGCTTCACCTCAGTGGTGACACCGGCTCAGCGCACATTGCCGCCGCAGTCGGCACGCGATGCGTTACGGTCTTCGGTCACATGCCGGCGGCGGTGTATCACCCCTTCGGGCAACCGGACGCCGTCGTGCAAGCGGGTCGCTCGGCGGCGGACGTGTCGGTGGAGATGGTGCTCCAAAAGATCGAGGAGCGACTGAAGTGAGCGAATCGCCGAACGCCACAGAGCGCATCCTCCTCGTGCGCCTCTCGGCAATCGGTGACATCGTGCACACGATGCCCGCCGCCGTAGCCATCAAGCGCGCACAGCCGGACTGGACGCTGCACTGGGCGGTTCAGGCTAACCTCGCCGGCGTCCTCGCAGGCTTCGAGTATGCCGACCGCGTAATCCAGGTGCCCAGGCGGCCGAGTCTCGGCGACCTGATGCGTCTTCGTCGCGAGTTCCGCGAAGAGAGATACAGCACCGCACTCGACATGCAGGGCCTCTTCAAGAGCGCGCGGCTCGTGTTCCTCTCCGGCGCAGAGCGCAGGTTGGGCTACTTCTTCCAACGCGAACTCTCACGCCTCTTCAGCAAGCCGATCATCCCACCCGCCGAACGAAAGCACGTGGTCGAGCACTACCTCGCGGTGGCGGAGGCGCTCCTCGGCGACACGGGCGAGGTGGACTTCGGGTTGAGACCGACCGCCGTCGCCGTCAAGAGCGTCTCCCCGATGCTCGACGTGCCGAGGGCGACAGGCCGCCGGTTGTTGGCGGTAAACGTCGGCGCAGGGCAACAGGAGAAGCGCTGGCCCCTCGATCGGTTCGCCGAGGCGATGCGGCTCGCCCGCGAGAGAGACTGGGAGCCGGTGCTCATCGGCGGCCCGGCGGACGTTGCCGATTGCGGGAAAGTCGCCGCCGCCCTCGACCCGCCGGTCACCAACCTGGCGGGAAGGACGAGCCTTGAGGAGTTGGTCGCCGTGATCGCGCTCGCCGAAGCACACATGGGCGGCGACACAGGCTCGACGCACATCGCCGTTGCGCTCGGCAAGCCGGTCGCCTGCATGATGGGGCCGACGAACCCGGAGCGCAGCGGGCCGTTCCGAAGGCGGGGACAGGTGGCGTTCCGTGGCGCAGACGCGCTGCACGAAATCAGCGCGGTAGAGGTCGTCGCCCTTCTTCCTCAGCAGTGAGTTTGCTCCTCGCAGTTGCCCCCATGTTGGCGAGAAAGAGGGCCGGGCACGAAAGCGCGCCCAGACCATTGCTCCTCCCGGACGAGGCCGGGTTTAGAAGATCGGAACGTGCTCGAACCGCTTGCCGAAGATGCTCGCGCTGTCTGCGCCCATCCACTCGTCGAGCACGGTCGCATACACTTGGCGAAAGTCCACCTTCCATCGGATGTCGCCACGGTCGAGGTTGTTCAGGTCCGGCTTGTCGCCGATAAAGCCGCCTTCGACTTGCGGACCGACTACGAACATCGGGTTCCCCGCGCCGTGGTCGGTGCCCTGGCTGTTGTTCTCTGCAACGCGCCTGCCGAATTCGGTGAACACGAGCACGGTTACCTTCTCAGCTTTGCCGATCGCCTTCATCTCTTGCATGAAGGTGTTCAGCGCGTCGCTGAACTGTTGCAACAGCCTCGCATGCTGATCGCGCTGCTGGCTGTGCGTGTCGAATCCGCCGGCGGAGAGATAGACAACGCGCGTCTTCGGTGATGAGCCGATGATCTGCGCGATTTGCTGGAAGCCTCTGCCGAAGTTGTCGTTCCCGTAGGTGAATTGCGAGTTGTACTGCGACAGCAGCCGATTCAATTCCGACATCGCGTCGAGGGCAGTCAGGTTGGCTTCGCGGATGGTGCCCGCCGAGCCGCCTTTCTCCGAGCCTTGGATGTCACGGAGCCGCCTCTCCTCGTCGGGGTCGCCAATCAGCCCGCGGATGTCGGCAAGGCTCGCGAAACAGGGGACGCTCACCTGCTTGCCCTTCAGGGCGACAGGCGTGGTCTGCGAGAGGCCGAGCGCCACCACCGGATTCGTCGAGCCGCCCTTCGCTTGGTTGTCGAGGTACTTGCCCAGCCAACCGTACGCCTCCACCGCGTCGGGGTTCGCCGTCTGCCAGATCTCCATGCTGCGGAAATGCGAGCGGTTGGGGTTCGGATAGCCGACGTTGTGAACCACTGCGACCGAGCGGGAGTCGTACAACTCTTTGAACCCCGCCATAGAAGGATGGAAGCCCAGCGCATCATCTACCTTCAGGACCTGATCCTCCGGAATCGCAAGCGTTGGGCGAACGCTGCGATACGTTGGGTCGGACCACGGCACAACCGTGTTCAGCCCATCGTTGCCGCCTGAGAGCTGGCACACAACAAGGATGTTGTCGGGCGCTACCTTGCCGCCCTGCGCCAACTTCAGGATGTCTGCGCGGGCAACCTGCGCCAACCACGGTGGAGCGGCAAGCCCCACAGCGATGATCGCACTGCTGCGCAGAAAGTCTCTTCTTGTCAGTTCGTTGTCCATTCAAGGTCTCCTTAGCAGAGGTGAAACTCCGGCGCTGCAAACAGCACCTTGAGTGTCTCGTTCAAAACTCTTCCCGCGGTGCGCGGCTGAGAGAGCGCCTCCACCCCGCCGACTGCGTCGATCGTGCTCGCGAGCGCGCTCTTGCGCTCCGCCGGAATCGCGGCGTCGGTAACCTCGAGCAAGAAGTCCGCCGCCTGGGCAGAGGATTGCACTCCTGCCTGATTCACCATTGCGGGGCCGAACGTTCCCATCGGTCCGCGCTCGTTCGCTATCGTGTCGGCGAACCGGATTCGCTCGGTCATTGTGCTCGTTGATATCCACGCCTCGCCCCAATCCCATCCGGCAACGTCGGGAGGGAACAGCAGTTGCATGCCTTGCCGCGCCATCGCCTGATACAGGCCGCCAAGTCCGCCGAAGGCTCCGCCGCGTGCGTTTTCCGGCGGGTTCTCCACCAGAGGCTTCGCCAGCACGCCCACGTCGAACTGCCTCGCCAGAGGTATGCAGAAGTCCGCCGGATTCTTGATCAGTTTACGAACGCACTTCTCGCTCCAGAACTCGTCGCTCTTCGCGATCCACTCGAGCGCAGGCTTCATCTCGTAGTCGCCCTTCCGGATCTGCGACGCGAGCGCGTCCACGATCTTCTCTTCAGGGTTCATGTAGACGAACCACTCCCATAACTTCCGCGCGAGGTACTTCGGGCACTCCTCGCGCTCGAGCAGAATCCCCAAAACGTCGTCGCCGCGTAGCGCGCCACTCTTGCCGAGCACGCTCTTCTCGCCGCGGTCATGTTGCAGAATGCGATCTACAAACTCGAACAGCGGCTCGCCGTTCTTGACAACCTCCTCCAGCGCAGCCGGATCCTGCCGCGCACGCCGAATCGCCGGGTTCGCCCGCCACGCCCAACCCGTGAACGCGCGTGCCGCTTCCTGTATGTCCTGTTCCGTGTAGTTCCCGATGCCGAGCGTGAACAGCTCCATCACCTCGCGGGCAAAGTTCTCGTTCGGCTTGCCCGCAACGTTCGTCTGGGAATCGAGCCAGAACATCATGGCGGGGTCTTTGCTTGCCGCCTCAAGTAGAACCCGAAAGTTCCCGTTCGCATGCTTGCGCAGCGTGTCTACGTACTGCATCATCATGAACGGGTTGTTCACCTTCGACGCGCTGACGGCGAAGTGGTCGTGCCAGAAAAGCGTCAGCTTCTCCTCGAGCGGACGCTCAGTCAGAACGCAGCGGGCCGTCCAATAGATGCCCATGAACTGGGGGTTGACTAGGATCACCCCGTCGCGACGAGGAAGCAGCTTCACCAAGTCAATCGTGAAACCGAGCGGATACTTCTCATAGTTGACGAGGCGCTCGATCGTGCCGTCCACGCCCAACTTCTCGTAGAACTGAACCTCCGCCCGGCTCGCGCCGAAGCCGAACCGCCGTAGGAGATGCGCCACCTGCTCGCGAGTCGTCATCGCTTTGTGTCTTTCGCTCCTGTGCACAGATGATACGCACGCCCGAGGCATGCGTTCACCACTCTGGTCATCATTCTGGCTCAGGGACCGCCTGATCGCAGGCAAAGGACGCGCGGACGAGGCGCCGACCCTCGGCAGCCGAGCCGACCACGCCAATTCCCATCAATTGCACCAGGGCGTTCCCCAGCGCCGTCGCCTCCACCGGGCCGACCAGCACCCGTCGCCGAAGCGCTGCGGCCGTCAGGGAGTTCAGCAGGCGGTTCCGGCACCCACCGCCGACCACGTGCACCGCCTCGATCGCCCGCCCCGTCAGGCGCTCGATTGTGGCGATGGTTTCGGCGTACTCCCGCGCGAGGTTCTCCAGAATGCAGCGGTAGAGCCTGCCCTCACCCTCAAGAGGACCGTCCGCGATCGCCCGGATTGCGGATGCCATGTCCGCCGGGTTCAGCAGCGTCGGATGGTTCACCTCGAAGCGAACGCCGGTCTGCCCGTCGCTCGCGGCGAGCGCCAAGCACTCCTCCACCGACCGCTCGCCACGAGAGCGCTCGAGCAGCCAAAGCCCCATCACGTTCTTTAGGAACCGGAACGTCCCGCCGACGCCCCGCTCGTTGGTGAACCCCGCCGCGAGCGCCTCTGAGGTGGGGATCGGCGCGTGCAATTCGACGCCCACCAGCGACCACGTACCGGAACTGATGTACGCCCATCCCTCGCCCTCGCCGGGAGCCGCAACCACCGCTGCGGCAGTGTCGTGTCCTGGAGCGCGAGGAGGAACTCCCTCGCCCGCCTCACAAAGTGGGCTCAAGAGGGGCTCTACTCCGAGCAACGAAACCACCTCCGGCTGCCACTCGCCGTCCAATCCGAGCATCTCCGACGTCGAGGCGATGGTGCGCTCAATCCGGGTGTCGCCACCCGCCACGAGGTGGTGGAGCAGATCCGGCAAGAACAGCAGACGGCGTGCTCGGCGCAACTCCTCGTCGCCGCGCGCGCGCCGCGCCATCAGTTGGGAGGCGGTGTTGAACACCAGCGGCTGGATGCCGGTGAGGGCATAGCGCCGCTCTCGGGAAAGAAGCCGCTCCAACTCCGCCGCGCCGACCTGGTGAGACGGGTCGCGGTAGCGAATCGGGTCTGCGAGGAGCGCTCCGCCTTCGTCGAGCAGGCCAAAGTCTACTCCCCAAGTGTCCACCGACCAGGAGTAGAACTCGCCTGCTGCGGCGAGCGCGTCGCGAATACCCCCAACCATCGCCGCAACGTCCCACCGCTCGAACGCACCGTCGTAGTACCACGGCGTTGGGAACGCGGCGAGCGTCTTTGCGGACAGCCGCCCGGCGAGAAGCGCGACCTCGACCACGCGTACCGACCCCGCGCCTGCATCCACCGCGAGCACCCGCATGGCGGCATTTTGCCGCCTGTCGGCTCACACGTGGCCCGCGGGTGCGGCGAAAGCCAGCAGCGCGAGTCCCACGGCGTAGCTCAAGAGGCTCCAGCCCACCTCGCGCTTGTGGCCTTCGAGGTGAACCTCGCGGAACACCCAGACACCCCACGCGATGGCGATCAACGTGCTCAGATTCGACACCGGCCAGGAGATGGACATCGGGATGAACACCATCGCCACGGTCCCCAGCGTCTGTCCACTCATCCAGATGCCGCCTGCCGTCAAGCACAGGGCGACCTCGCGCTTCGGCGCCCTCGGCGACCAACTGCGCTCGCGCACCCAGAACAGCACCATCGAACTCACAAGCACGCCCACGCCGAGCCAAGCGACGGCCTGGTACGCGGTCATCCCCTCGCGCAGGACGACTTTGAGCGGAATTGCATATGCCCCGTAAAAGAACGCCGCACCGAACGAAGCGAGTATCCCGATGGCGAACGCGCGCTTGCGCTCCGCCGGGTCCCGCCCGTTCTGGAAGGCGATAGCCCGTTCAGTCTCCGGCGCACCAGCCCGACCGAGCAACACAGCCGCGAGCGTCATCAACATCACTCCCCCAACAGCCGACGCGAGCGACTTCGGATCCTCAAACGTGTACTCGTGGAAGATGACGATCCCGTACACCGAGGCGAAGAACGGCGCCATGTTCTTAACAGGCGTACTCCGAGCGACGCCGATGTAGTCCACCGCCGTGCTGTAACTCAGCGATCCGAACGTCCAAATCACGCCGCAAGCGAACGAAAGCGCCACCGGCAATGGCCGGAAGTCAATGCCGCCGTCCGCGACGAGCGCGACCGCAACACACAGCGGAGCAACTGCAAGGGAAAGGTAGTACTGATACCGAACCACCGATAGGCGGCTCGACTTGCGGGGAAAGATGTACGCCGCAAACGCCGCGGAGCTCACCAGCGCAAGCAGGAAACCGAGCGCCGCGTCCGTCAAGCAGCCTCACTCCAGTCGCCGAGATAGAGTACCTCCGGTTCCAACTCCACTCCGAACTCCTCACGCACCCGCCGCTTCGCCTCCTGCGCCAGCCAATGAACGTCAGCCGCTTTCGCCTCGCCGAGGTTGCAGAGAAAGTTTGCGTGCAGGGGCGAGATGAAGGCGTTGCCTCTTCTCAGTCCCTTCATGCCGCACGCCTCGATGAGGTAGCCCGCCGGGATGATGCCCGCCTCGCGCAGGTCGGCGCGCAATCCATCGATGCGGTGCGCCACCTCGCGGTCGAGGACGTTCTTGAAAAAGGAGCCGACGCTTGGGTGAGGCGGTTGCTTGCTGATGCGCTGGCGCTGGTAGTCGCGCGCAAGATCATAGATGTGGCGCGGCTCACTCGGCTCCAAACGCAATAGTGTTTTGAGAAGGACGATGGGCGGAGGATCCGGTCGCCGTAGCACCGAGTCGCGGTACCGAAAATCCAACTCCTCTGGTGCAACAATCTTGCGAATGCCGTCCCACACGACGTCCACCGCCGTCAGCAGGTTGGCGATGCTCGAACGGTACGCGCCTGCGTTGCTCACGAGCGCACCACCCAACGTCCCTGGGATGCCGACCGCAAACTCAAGCCCGCCCAGGCCCGCCTGGGCGGCTTCCAAAAACAGGTCTTGGAACCAACAGCCGCACTCCGCCTCGGCCTCGGCGCCGATTAGGATGCGGTCGCATTGATTCACAACTACGACGGCGTCCACGCCTGCGTCCGCAACGAGCAGGTTGCTGCCCGAGCCGATGACGGAGTGAGGAATCCCGCTTTCATGCAGGCATGCCGCTACTTCGGCGAGCATCTCCAGGTCGCGCACCGAAACCAGGTAGCGCGCCGGGCCACCCACCTGCATCGTGGTGTACGGGCGAAGCGGCACCCGCTCCAGCACGGGCACGCCCGGCGGAAGGAGGCTCTTGACCTCAGGGGGAAGCGGCACGCGCGCTATTCTGACACGCGCGGATACGGCGTCTTCGGCGTGCTGATGCCCGGCTCGAGCACGTACCACGGGAGCAGCTCCTCCGGCGCAACCCACTCGAGTCCTTGAAGATGCAGCGCCGCTCGTCGCGGGTCCGGATGGAGCGGCGAGGGAAACGCCTTGCCGTACCCACTGGCTCCGCTGAGGGCAGGGTCGGACGCGGAAACCTCCTTCGGCGCCGCGCCAGGCTGGTCACGCAGGAGGTACATGTCGCGGCGAGAGGGGACGGTGACCGCGCCGCCGGCGATAAGGTCGAAGGAAGAGATTCCGCCGACTCTGACGCCTTGCGCCCAGGCGAGCGTCTTGGCGACCGTAACGCCGACGCGCACGCCGGTGAACGAACCGGGACCGACATCCGCGATGAACCCGCCGACATCGGAGAGGGAGGTCTCCGCCTCTTCCAGCACCGACGCAAGGACCTGGAAGAGCGCCGCCTCCGCCTGCCTTGGCGCGTGTTCCGTTCGGAATGCCAGCACCGTGGGGCCGTCGAGGAGCGCGGCGGCTGCCTGTGGGGAGCTGGTGGACAGGACGAGGACTCTCACTCCACACCTCGCCTCGGGCGCGTGATGATGACCCGGCGCGTGCCGTCCTCTTGCGCCTCGATGGACACGCGCCAGGCATCAGACGGCCAGAAGTCGGGTGCCCGTTCGGGCCACTCGACCAGGAGTGCGTGGGTCTCAAGAAAGTCGGTCAGCCCGAGGTCCTCGACCTCTGCGGGTCGGTCGAGGCGATAGAGGTCGGCATGGCAGACCGGCGGCTGCGTGTCGTAGAGGAACAGAAGGTTGAAGGTCGGCGAGCGCACCTCGCCATCGTAGCCGAGAGCCCTCACGAAACCGCGTGCGAGCGTCGTCTTGCCTGCGCCCGGCTCGCCGGTGAGCAAGACCACGACGCCCGGCTTGGCCTCCGCCGCCAATGCGGCGCCGATTTGCTCCGTCGCCTCAGGGGAGGCAGCGACCTGCTCCGTTTGCGATAAACTCACGCTTGGGTCCACCTGATGCCTAAGATTACTTTCCTCCCGTTCGCCGTTTCCGAAACCGTGCCCGCGGGCGTCGGGCGCCAGTTGGGCAACCTGCTCGGCTCCGGGTTCGAGGGCGTCGAAGGCGTACAGTATGAAGGCTCGATGCTGATGACCCAGGAGCAGGACGGCACGGTCTCCCCTGCGCCCGCCTCGAGGGAGTTGATTGACGAGGACGTCGTCCGCCGAGTGCTTGACCAGAACGCCGCCGACGCCGTGGTGGATGGACTCCTCTCTCGCGCTGACGACCGACTCTCGATAACCGTCCGCCTCTCGCGCCAAGACGCCGCGCCAGAAGTTTGGCAGAAAGAGGCACCCTTGGCGGACCTCAAGCCGACCCTCGCGGAGGCTCACGCCTGGATCAGCGGGCAGATGGGTATCGAGGGCAGCTCGCGGGTCGCCATTGCGGACAGCAAGCCGGAGGCGTTCTTGAAGTACCTCGAGGGCTATGACGCCCTCGTCCTGGCGGCGCAGGCGCAGCAGGGACGCGCGCCGCGAATTGACTACCTGCGGGGGCTCGACGCGCTCCTCGAGGCGATTGCGCTCGACCCCTCCCTCAAAGCCGCGTATCTGGCAGCCATTCGGCTCGCCAACTCGCTCATCCAGGCGCGCCTCGCACCGCCGCCCGAACTCGAGGCGCGGCTCAAGAAGATGGCTGACGGCAACCCCGAGGACCCAGCGGTGCACCGAACGCTCGCCGACCTGTACCGCCTCACCGGTCGCACCCAGGACGCCATCAACACCATGGACAAGGCTGTCGCGTTGGCTCAGGCGTCGGAATCGGTTCCGGACGAGGCGGTCGCCGAGTTCGTCACGTACCTCGGGATGTTGCAGCGCGCTGCGGGGATGGTTGCGAACGCTGAGCTCTCTTTCCGTCGCGCCGCAGACCTGGAGCCGTATCCTAAGCCGTCGCTCGACCTCCTAACCGACCTTCTCTTCGATACCGAGCGATCCCATGAGGCGCCTGGCGTCTGGAGACAGGTCATCGACCTCGCACCCGACAAGCCGGACGCGTGGATTCGCTACGCGAGCGTTCTCTTCCGGCTCGACCGCAAGGACGACGCGAAGAGGGCGCTCGAAGAGGCGCTCGAGAAGACTTCCGGCGATGTGCTCATCAAGCGGTATCTCGCGCCGCTTCTCGCCGACGCGGGGGAACACGACCGCGCCATGGACTACTACGAGGACTTCCTCGACGAGTACCCCGACCACGCGGAGACGCTTCTTGAGTATGCGCGCACGCTGCACGCCGCGGGCAGGGAGCACGAGGTGCCCGACGCGCTGCGCAAGGCGCTCGAAGCGAACCCCGACCAGCACGTGAAGGCGCACGCGCAGGCATGGCTGTTTGAACTGGAGAACCCAAAGCGCGTCGAGGCGATGAAACTCGCCGCCGAGAAGGTGGAGCGAGAAGAGATTGCCGGCGCAGTCGAGGACCTCGAGAAACTGGTCGAGTGGATGCCGGAGTACTGGAAGGCTTGGGCGTTCTTGGCGAATCTCTACAACCGCCTCGGCCGCCACACGGACGCGGAGCGCGCCGCCCAGCACACGCTGAACCTCTATCCTGGCAGCGAGCCCACGTATCTCGACCTGGTGAACTCGCTCATGGGTCAGGAGCGGAACACCGATGCCGATAACCTGCTGACACACCTGGAAAACCATGGCTACGCATCTGTGCCGCTGCTGATCACGCACGCAATGGTGAAGAAGCGGCTCGGAAAGCGGGAAGAGGCGCGGTCCATCGCCGCCGCCATCCGAGAGGCGGTTGGCCCAGGCAACCAGGACGTGGAGAAGGTGCTCGCGGAAATCGAAGGTCAATGAAACGGGGGGATTCGAATCGGGTCTAAAGGGGACACCTCGATGCTCTTGCTTCCCGTTCTGCTCGCGCTATGCTCTCCTCAAGCGTCGGCACCCGTCCTCATCTCCTCCAGCCTCCAGACGGAGAGGGCGCTGCTGGAGCCTGTCTACGACGGTTCCAAGCGCTGGGCAATGGAGCCAGGCGATCGCATCGGGCTTGGTAGTTACGTTCCCCCAAACTGGGAGGTGGCTGACCTCTTGGGTGCCGGGGTCGCGTTCTTTCACGCCCAGACGGACGAACTCGGGCCTCCAGACGGCGGAAGCGGCAAGTTCGACCCGGGGCTTCTGCAGTCCCAGAAAGAGAGCGTGGAGCGCCTCGGCGCTGGCTGGGGCCTGGCGGTTCACACGCTGTTCCCCTCCTTCGATGAAAGCCTGCTCGTCGGCGAGGGAACGATGCGTCTCGACACGAGCGAGCGGGTGCCGGCGTGGTCGCCGTGGGACCTGGATCGCACCCGTTGGAGCGCGACCAAGTTCGGCTGGGTCAACCGCCGGTTCCCGGATCTGAACCATGTCGTGCTCGGCATCTTCGGAGAGTACGGCGACGCGTCGTTCTTCACCGGCTTGGCCGCTCAGGATGCCGCCCAGGCGGCGCTGTGGCGCTCCAGGGTGCGGGTTGATCCGCCCGGAGTCGGCTATTGGTCAGGCGACCCGAAGGCGCGAGCGTCTTGGCACGCGGCGCTGACTCGTAGCCACGGCTCGATTGAGCAGGCGTATGCCGACTGGGGGATGGCGGTGCCGGACCCGCCGTCAGTCCCCTATCCGGTCACGCCGGTTTACCCGTACGCGGCGCGCGCCGAGTACATGGACTGGTATCGCTCGGCGATCCCGGGATTGGCGGGCCGCTTGGCGGGCGTGGCTCGCGAGATCTTCCTCGACACGCCGATCCTGGTGCCCGTCGGGCCGCCGCACGACATGCCGGAACTGGGCTTCGACGCCTTCTCGCTCTTCTCAGCGGTTCGCGGAAGCGTAGACGGGGTGGTGACCACGAACCTGGGCTACTACGACTTCGCGGCGAACTGGGCGCTCTCTCTGGGGCGAATCCGCGCGGCGGCTCGCGCAACCGACACGCCAGTTTGGGCGACCTCGCCCGCGCCGGGCAACGACGCCGACGCGAATCAAAGGCTCTTCGAGGTCGTCTCCCTCGGCGCGAGGGCTTTCGTCGAGTGGCCCCAGTCGTTGAGGCAGTCCGGCAACGCGGTTGGAGCAAATCGGGGTGCTCTCCGGTGGTTCCCGCCTCAGTGCGATGTGGCAGTGCTCTACCCTTCGACGGCTCAGGGCTTTCGTGCTGGGCAGCCCGCCCCTCGCCTTCTGTATCGTGGGTTGGTGGAACTGCGCGACTTCGCCGACTGCGACGTGCTCGAAGAGAGCGCGATGATCGCCGGCGCGCTGTCGGGCTATCGCGTCGCCGTGCTCTACGAGGGGGCCGTGTGGTCGGAAGCTGCCCTCCGCGCCCTCCGCGAATGGGTGCGCGGCGGAGGCGTCGTCGTCGCCTATGACTTCGGCAAGATGGCGACCCCGAGTGGCGACACGACAGTCCACCAAGAGCTGTTCGGCTTTGCCCAGACACTCGCGCCTGCCGTACCCACCGAGCGATGGGTGGGTGAACTGCCGCAAGCCTATCGCGTCGCTCTCGGCTCAAGCTTGGACACAGAACTGCTGCTCGGCTTCTGGGGAAGCGCCCAGCGCCCCGGCCGGGTGGCGTACAGCGGCGCTCAACTGCGGCTTCCGGTGGCGACCGACGGGGATGTCGTGGTGGCGTTCCGCTTCGCCCCCAACCAGGCGGCCTCCGGCAGCATGGCGATCTCGTCGGGCGATCGCGAGGTCGCCTCGGTCTCGCTGAGCGGGGGGCTGCGGCGGTTCCAGTTCACCGTAGGCTCGGGTCTCGTGGAGCGCGGCGTGCTTGAGCTGGAGGTCTCACTCGACGCCGAGCGCTTCGTGACCATCGAGTCGGTCGAGGTGCGCCCCGCGGTGACGCCGGACGCCGAGATAGGGGCGCTGTCAGGACGATTCGAGGCGCCGGTGTCGGTCTCCGACGTCCGCGGTTGGTCTCAGCGCATCGGCCGGGGCTTGGCGGTGTTCTTCCCTGGCAAGCGCCAGCTGTGGAAGCAGTTCACCTCGGTCGTTCGGCACCTCATCTACCGACTGAGCCAGGTCGAGCCGGGTCGCCGGGATGCCCCGAAGCTGGACGACCGGGCCGACGGCGTGTACGTTACGAACGCCGGCAACCTGGTGGCCGCACTGAACACCGGTTCGGAGGAGCGGGTGCTCTCCCTGACTCAAGGCACGGCGGGCGTCGTTCCTGCCGGGCGGTGCGTTCTGTTTCGCCTCGGCCCGCCCGAGCATCGGGTGGTTGAGCAGGCGGAGGACTCTCCTTCCGCTGCAGGATTGCGCGTTCAGGCGTCGCCGTTCGGGACGCCAAGCGACAGGCCAAACGTGGTACGCGTGGACGCCGGCGCGGAGTTCGACTTGGTCCTTCAGGTTCCCGCCGAGGGGAAGTACCGCCTCTTCCTGAGGACGGTGCGCAGCGGGTCGCTCTACCCGGTCGAATGCTCCGTTGGGGAGGCGGTGGTTGTGCCGCCCCCGCTCATCGAGGCGACCGAGGCGTTCACGTATCGGGTGGGCGAGTTCACGCTCCCTGCGGGGGAGGTGCGCCTGCGGGTGCGAGCCGACCGGGAGTTCCTGTTCGACTTCGTCGTACTGACGGATGAGGCGAACGTGGTAGGATTCCGGCGGGCGAGGAGCCCCGCCGAACTTGCGCGGGGGTTGACTTCGTCCTCAGTACCGTGGTCTGGGTAGAATCCCGGCCCTCGAACCCTGGGCGGCGGATGCCGCCCGAAAAGGAGGGGAGTGATGAAGATGATTGCAAGGAATGCGTTCGCTCTGCTGGCTGTAGCCGCCGTGGCATGGGTTTGCGCGCCTGCTCGCGCGATGGGGATCGCCGCGCAGGACATCAAGATATTGAAGAGCGCCGACGAGCCGCGAGTTATGGTGCAGTACTCCGGCGCTCGAGCCGCACGAATCGAAATCCGCATCAACGGAGTCTTCGCCGGTCAGAGAGTCGTGGACGCGGCACGGAGTTCCGGTGAAGCGGCGTTTACGCTGGATGTCGGCCTTCTGAACGAAGGCGAGAACGCCATCGAGGCGATTCTCTTCAACGCGAAAGGCGATGTCGTTGGCAGGGAGCGGCTCGTCCTGCAAGCCGAAAAGGCGAGCGAGGCGGTTTACATCGCGTTGCCCAAGCAGAACGAGTCCGTGCGCGGCACCGTCGAGATTCGCGTCGGCTTCGGCAAGCAGATGCAGGATGCGTTCGTTTCGTTCTTCGTGGACGGGCAGTTTCGCTCCATGAAGAACTTCCCGCCCTACAGTTACATCTGGGATACGCGGAAGGAAACGAACGGCTGGCACGAACTCGAGGCTTGGGTCTATGACCGCTCTCAAACGACGATGAAGTCGCAAAAGACCCGCGTCTTCGTCGACAACCCCGGAGGACGAACTGAGCGCGTTACCAATCCGCCCGCCGACCCCACCGCACCGCCGGTGAAGAGCGGCGTAGAACCGGGCGCGGGACTCAAGACCGCAACCGGAGGCATCGAGAGCGTGAAGGGCGCGGTTCAACCGATTGAACTGCGGGGACTCAGCGACCCCAGCCTATCAGCCCCCGTCTCTGCGACGCAGGGCATGAAGGCACGGGACACGCTGTACGCAGAGGCTTCCGGCATCCGCGTTACCGACCCGAAGGCGCCTGTCGGCGTGGTTGCTCCCGTCGAGGGCACGACGCCCCCGGTGGTGAACGTTGATTCGAACGTGGTGCCGGTCGTTGTTGGCACTCGCCTCCCCGACGGCGTGTACACGATCACCTACGCTGGTGAGGTCGTTCGCTTCGATGTCGAGCCTTTCGTGGAAGAGGGCGTTCCGCTGACGCCGCTGCGCCACCTGTTCGAGCATGCGGGCGCCGAGGTCTCTTGGCTGCATGCCGACAAGGTCGCGACGGCGAAGGGCGAGGGCGTTCCGGAAGTTTGGGTGAAGGTCGGCGACCTGATTGCGCGGATTGACGGTCGGGCGGTTCAACTGGAGCGCCCGGCGTTCATCAAGCGCGGCAGGACGATCATCCCGCTGTCGTTCATCCGCGATGCTCTGGAGGTCGAGGTGAACTACGATCGCTCGACCGGGCACGTGTTGATTACCAAGCCGGCGGAGAAGAAGTAACCCCGTTTCCTCCTTTGGCTCCCTCCCGCCCTTCCAGCCTGTGGCTGGGAGGGCGGTTTCCTTAGACGTTCCTTGCGTCCCCAGTTGACCCGCCTTCCACGGGAGCGCGGTCAAGAGTCGAGGAAGGGACCGAGGTTATCGTCGCCGCCGGTGTGCCGGCCGGTTGCGATCTCCAGGCGGAATGCCGCACCGGTTCCGACGGGCGGCGGCGACGCAGTGCCGTACACGAAGCCATCGGCGATTTCCGTGATCTCGATGCCGTCGCGTGATATTCGCTCCGATACGACAAGCCTCCTGCCCTCGAGCAGGCAGACAATCTTGGTGTAATCGGTGAAGACAACGGCTCGGCTCTCGGGTACTGCGCGCACGTCAGTGACGGGACACACAGGCACCTCACCGAACGAGCGAGTGTGGACGTCAATGACGTAGGCGCAGCCGAAGGCGACGCAGAGGAAAAGATCCGGGTCAGGGCACGTTGCGGCGTAGAGCGTGTTCCCGTCGGCCGACGCAAACACGGCAATAAACGGCTCCGCCGCGTGCGGCTCGATGAGGACGGCTGGCCCGTCCCGGCCAACGGGGCTGTCGCCAGGCACGTAGAGAACCGGATAGCCTGCCGTAGCCACATCAGCCGCATCGCTGGCGACATAGGCGGAGGGGAACGGCCGGTGAATGCGCATATGTCTCTGTCCTGGCGACGGCTCATTTCATTGTACCGATGACAGACCGCGGGCCTTGCCATCCCGGCAGACGAAGGACCGCGCCCCCTCGGGTCGAGTGGCGCAGGAGCCGACAATCTCCCTCGGGTATGGATGGAAACGCGGGCAGCAACGGGTATTCCAAGAACGGTGAGCGGAGGAACGTGCCTCGGTTCGGCATGCTGGAGTGCGGGGTTCTCTGGGAGGACGGGGCGGATGGGCCCAGGAGGCTCGGCACGGTTCTGGTCACCAATGCAAGCATGGGCGGGCTGCAACTTCGCAGCCAGGCGCCCCCGCCGCACAACCAGCGGCTGATGCTCGAACTGGGCTCCGAGGACGGGTCGCTCTTCCTGCCGGGCGAGGTGCGGTACGTCAACCAGGAGAACGGCGTGCCGACCTTCGGCTTCAAGTTCGTTCCGGAGAGCGACGACGACCGTGAGGCGGTAGCGCGGTATGTGCTGATGCTGGCGAACAAGGCGTCCGCCGAGACGCTCGACTGGTCGTCGTTCAGCAGCGAGCGATTGGACACGCAGGGCGCGCCGGGATAGGCGCAACGCCAGATCATTCTCTCCACAGCGGTCACCCTTCCGCGGGAAAGCCGCGGCGAGGGTTGCGCGCTCTCGCCGAGGTACACTGACCGAGCCCTGCGGTGTGCGGGATTGCCCGACCTGTTCGGAGCCGACAAGCACACGCTTGGGAGACGGACTCGCCCCTCGCGGGCGGCCGTTTCCACCCGTTTCGTTCGGGGTTTCCGGACATTGACGGCACCCGGCACAGCGGGGCATCTCCTTTTGGAGGCTCGACGGGATCCTCCAACTCCGCTCCGATGCAATACAAGGCCCCGCGAGGCACCCAAGACATCCTGCCCGGCGACAGCGAGCGCTGGCAGTGGCTGGAGCGCACCTTCCGCGAGGCGTGCTCCGTGTACGGCTATCAGGAGATACGCACGCCTGCTTTCGAGAGCACAGAATTGTTCTACCGCGGCCTGGGTGAGCAGACCGAGGTGGTCACCAAGCAGATGTATACCTTCGAGGACCAGGGGGGCCGAAGTCTCACGCTGAAGCCGGAGGGCACCGCTCCCGCCATCCGCGCCTATCTGGAGCACAGCCTCGGCGGGCAGGGGCGCGTTACCCGGCTGTACTACATCACGCCCATTTTTCGCTATGAGCGTCCCCAGGCGGGGCGCTATCGCCAGGCGCACCAGACGGGCGTCGAACTGATCGGCTCCGCCGCGCCTGAGGCGGACGTCGAGGTGATGGACCTCACCCTCCGTTGGTACCGGACGCTCGGCATCGAGCAGTTGTCCCTCAAGGTGAACTCCCTCGGCATGGCGGAGTGCCGCGAGCGGTATCGGGCTGCGCTGCTCGAATTCGCCCGGCCAATCCTTTCGGACATGAAGGAGGGGGAGCGAGCGCGGTATGAGCGCAACCCGCTCCGGCTGCTCGACACCAAGGACCCCAACCTTCAGCAGCGCCTGCTTGACTCCCCGACGCTGGAGCCGTTCCTTGAGGAGGACTCGCGTGAGCACTTCGACCGACTGCGCGCTTTGCTCGACGCGCTCGGCATCCGCTACGAGGTGGACCCGCGCTTGGTGCGCGGCCTGGACTACTACACGCGGACGGTGTTCGAGGTGCAGAGCGACGCCCTCGGGGCGCAGAACTCGCTGTGTGGCGGCGGGCGTTACGACAACTTGATCGAGGAGATGGGCGGCCCTCCGACACCGGCGACGGGCGTCGCGATGGGGATGGAGCGCGCCCTGCTGGCTGCTTCCGCCGCGGGTTCGCTACCCCCTGCCGAGGCGACCGCGGACGTGTTCGTCGTCATCCTCACCCCGGGCGAAGCGGGCGAGCGGCTGCTCTCAGAGTTGCGCTCGGCGGGCATCCGCGTGCAGAGCGACCCGGATCGCCGCTCCGCCAAGAGCCAGTTCCGCCAGGCGGACAAGAGCGGCGCGCCATTCGCCGTCACGCTGGGGGAAGACGAGATCGCTCGCGAGACCGCACGCGTCAAGCGGATGGAATCGGGCGAGGAAACCGAGGTCCCGATCGCCGCTCTGTCGGCGTGGCTGCTCGAGCGCCTTCAGAAAGGGTGAGGGCGCGGCGGGGTTGACCGCGCCCTCCGCGGGGTCAGGTGAGGGAGTGCGAGGTTGCGCTTGTGTGGCGGGCGGCTCTTCCGCCTACCAGGAGGTTGCCGTCTGGCGTTGCTCGCACGTTTGGAGTGTGCCTCTATCTACGTTAAGGATTGCGTAACCGCCGGTTTTGTTCCATTGGGGAGCCGGTTTAGCGGCTGTCCTGGTCGAGGGCGGGGTCGGTAGGCGCGCGGTCTCCCAGGTCGGCTGGGTCCTGCGGCAGGTCGTTGCCCGGCATGGTGCGGGCGATTTCCTGGCGCTGCCGGTCTCGTTCTCGGACGGTTTCGTCCCTACTGGCGCGGCACCCACCGGCGAGCGACAAGAGGAGCGCTGCCGCCGCAAGGAGCGCCGGCGCGGCGGGCGCCGAACGAAAAACCGGTAGCCGAATGAACGAATCCCCCATCCTGTGTCGCGGACTTAGTATACTATCCCGTGCGAGCGCAGAGGGTGACACAGCGAAAGTACGTCTTCGTAACCGGTGGAGTTGTCAGCGGGATTGGCAAGGGCATCGCAACGGCGTCCATCGGTCGTCTCCTCCGCAATCGCGGCTTCAGCGTCGCCCCCGTCAAGTTGGATCCATACATCAACGTTGACGCCGGGACGATGAACCCGTATCAGCATGGCGAGGTGTTCGTCACCGACGACGGGACGGAGACCGACCTCGACCTCGGGCACTACGAGCGGTTCATGGACGTCAACTGCTCGCGCGCATCGAGCGTTACGACCGGTCTCGTTTACCAAACGGTCATCGAGAAGGAGCGACGGGGGGATTATCTCGGCGCGACGGTTCAGGTCATTCCGCACATCACGAACGAACTGAAGGAGCGCATCCGCGCAGTGGGCGAAGTGGATGACGCCGAGGTTGTTCTCGCGGAAGTCGGCGGCACCGTGGGCGACATCGAGAGCCTTCCGTTCCTCGAGGCGATTCGCCAGTTTCGTTCCGATGTCGGGCCCGGCAACGTAATGTACGTTCACGTAACCCTGGTGCCGCAGGTCGGTCCGTGGGGCGAGGTGAAGACGAAGCCGACGCAGCACAGCGTGATGAAGTTGCGCGAGATCGGCCTTGCGCCCGACCTTCTCATCTGCCGTAGCGAATTGCCGCTGAGCGACGAGTTGAAGGGCAAGATTTCGCTGTTCTGCGATGTGCGAAAGGAAGCGGTCATCGAATCGCTCAACGTGAGCAGCATTTACCAGGTGCCGCTGCTGTACGAGCAGTACGGCGTGGGCGACCTCATCGTTGACAGGCTGAACCTGCCTCGCACCGAGCCCGACACCTCCGAGTGGAGGGAGATTGCGGGCCGCGTTTTGAACCCGAGGGCGCGCTGCCGCATCGGCGTCGTCGGGAAGTACACGGACAACGGCGACGCCTACAAATCTATCAACGAGGCGCTCATTCACGGAGGAGTCGCACACAGCGCCGGAGTGGACGTGGTGTGGATCGAGTCGCGCGAAATCGAGAAGGCGGATGTCGCGGAGTTGCTCGACGGATTGCATGGCTTGGTGGTTGCGCCAGGCTTCGGCGAGCGCGGCGTGGAGGGCAAGATCGCAGCCATCCGCCATGCGCGAGAGAGCGGGTTGCCGTTCCTCGGCATCTGCCTCGGCATGCAGCTTGCGGTCGTGGAGTTTGCTCGGAACGTCTGCCGCATCGAGGGCGCGAACAGCGAAGAGTTCGACCCGGAGGCGAAACACCCCGTCATTCACCTCTTACCGGAGCAGCACGGCGTGCGCAAGAAGGGGGGCACCATGCGGCTCGGCGCTTATCCGTGCAAGGTGCTGCACGACACCCTCGCGGAGAAACTGTACGGCGAGAGCCGCATCACCGAACGGCACCGCCACCGCTACGAGGTGAACAACGACTATCGCGAGGCGCTGGGCGCCGCGGGCATGGTTTGCTCAGGGGTGTCGCCCGACTACCGGCTCGTCGAGGTCATCGAGCTGCCGAGTCACCCGTTCTTCGTTGGGACCCAGGCTCACCCTGAGTTCAAGAGTCGCCCGAACCGCCCCCACCCGCTGTTCCAAGGGCTTGTCGGCGCAGCGCTGGAGCGCGCTCGCCCTAGCAGCGTAGTTACAGAGGCGCAGAACCGGTAGCGGGTTGCCACGCCGCATGAATCCGGCAAAAGTCGGAGCCGCACGAGCGCGCCGCCCGTCGTATACTGAACAGAGAGCAAGCCATGAAGCACAGCCGCACGTTCGTCTTTCTCATCACGCTTGCCACGGCGATGTATGCGCCGGCGATTCTGCCGGGAACGGATACGACGGAGTTCCCCTGGGTCGGCAAGTGGGGCACCTCGACGTTCAACACCTCTGCGGTCGCGGTCGGTCCCTACTGGGTGATGACGGCGAGGCACACGGTGGGCTCTTCCGGCAACACCGGCTGGAAGTTCAAACTGGACGACTACCCGGATGAGTATCACTCCGTTCTCGTTGTGCGCCATGCGACGGACGACATCGCCCTGGTCAAGGTGGACAAGCCGCTGCCCGGTTGGTACGAGCCGTACACCGGTAGCGCCGATGTCGGCTCCGTCGGCACGATGGTCGGCTACGGCAACACGGGCACGTGGAACGGGTCGCAGTGGCAATACACGAACAGCTATGGAACCAAGCGTAAGGGAACGAATCGCATGACGTTCCAGCAGTTCCTCGACCTCGGCTCCGTTCGAGGAACCTTCCTCATCGGCGACTTCGACGGCAACGGCATTGACACCTGGGGCGACGGAGGCCCGACGCAAGAGGAGGTTACGCTCGGCGGCGGAGACTCAGGCGGCGCGACGCTGATGCTCGTCGGCGGAGAGCACAAGGTGATTGGGATTCACAGTTGGGTCGGCAATGTCGGCGGAGGGCCCCCGCCGCCGCAGTACGGCTCTATCTGGGGCGATATTCGCGTCGCGGCCTACTCGTCCTTTATCAGCGACTCGATGGACCAGACCGCGCCGGTAACGGACTTCGAGGTGATTCGAGGGCTGCACCTTGCGGGCGGGGTGCAGCAAATGAGGTTCGACGACGACGACCGCCTCGTGATCGAGGCGCGAAGGCCGACCGAGATCGCGGCGGCGTCCGTAGAGGTCGAGGTGCGCGGCGCGACAACCCGCTTCAACGCGACGGAGCTTCGATTCGTCCTCAACGCCTCCTGCACCGGCTCGCCGTCGCTGCAGCGAATTCAGTTCTTCAACTTTCAGCAAGGCGTGTGGGAGACTGTGGACGAAAGAGCCGCCACCGAGAGCGACTCAACTACCGTTGTTGTTATCGTGCCCAATCCTCAACCATATATCCAGCAGGGCACGGGGATGATGAAGGCTCGCATCCAGTTCCACGACCGCGGAGTTACCTTCCTCGCCTGGGAGGGCAGAGTAGACCAGGCGGTTTGGAGCGTTACTCGGTAGAGCCGCTTCCCGCTCGACACGGCCCAGGAAGCGTGAGCGCTCGCGAACATCCCTCGAATGGCCGTAGGGAGCGTTCGCGTCCTCGCGAACATCCCTTTGATGCACGACCGAACGCAAGGCGGCAAAAGGCTCGCGGGGACGCTCGCCCTCCCTCGGGGGTCGCGGGCGCCCGGCTTCCACAGAACCCCACCCCAGCCCTCCCCGCAGGCGGGGAGGGGGTGCGCTTCGCCGTCGAATCGGATACACTGATATGCAAGAAGGAGCAGTAGACAATGAAGAGATTGCCGGCAGGAGGACTCGAAGCAGCCGCGGGCCTGGCGCGAGCCCCGCGTCCGCATCCATGTGGACAAGGTGGCGAAGTGCGTACGGATAGGCCCCGGTTATGCGAAAAAACTCTTGTATCTTCGCGTAGGATCGGATAGAATATCGGGCGAGAGAGGATTTAGAGCATGAGACGACTGTTGCTGTGTGCGCTGGCGGCGGCGGCAAGCCTGGCGGGCACCGCCAGCTCGGCGCAGAGCCTGAATGTGGACTTGGACACGTTGTTCGGTCCACGGAGTCTTGGAATCGGGACGCCCACGGACGCTTTCGGCGCAGCGGCCGATCAGCCGGGGTTCTGGAATCTCGTCAGCGCTACCGGCCCTGGCCCCCGGCCGCTCTACACGTTGGGGGGCGGCTGGACCCCGGCAACGTACCGCACTTGGGGCGGTTACGGATCGGGCGGCGCATGGCAGAACCCTCGGCGCTTCACATTCGGAGAAGCGAACGACGACTTCTGGATGCTGATGGGCGACGCGGGACGTACCGGGGTTGTCGGGGTCTCACACCAGTTGTTTCCACCCGTTCCGGTTCGCGTCATCCTGTTTGAGGGCCTCGAACCGGGGCTGTACGAGGTGTACACCTACTGTGTCGCACCGTACGAGGACCGTTACGTGCCGGTCGAGGTGACTGTTCCTGGGGCTCTGACCGAGAACCCGCAGCTTTCCACCGGTCGCATGCCGCCGGACTGGCAGTTTCGACGCGGCATCACGCATGCGGTGCACAGGGTGTGGTGTATAGACGGGGTGATCGAGGTAGAGGTGCTGGCGCCCTCAAACCCACAGTACTGGCCCCACAGCTACGTGAATGGACTTCAGCTGAAGAAGCTGAAGAAGCTGAAGTGAGAAGACGATTTCCGTCGCCCCGAGCGGCGGAGAAAAGAAACGCACATACAAAGCAGGAGGACATATCGAATGACGAAAGCAATCACACTTGGAATCGCCGGCATCGCCGGCGTTGCAATGACAATGCAGACGGCGTCGGCTCAGACCGCGCCGTGGTTGCAGCCCTTCGACTATCAGGGGCAGCTCGACGAGGCGGTTGACGTCGCAGTGGATGTGTACGGCAACTCGTACGTCGTGGGCTACGGCACGAGCAACCAGAACGAGGGTAAAAACATCGTCGTCCTCAAGTACGGACGGAACGGCGGCAGCCCGATCTAACAGTTTCCGTGGAACGGCTCAGGCGATGCCGACGACGTCCCCGTCCGCATCCATGTGGACAAGGCGGCGAGGTACGTCTGGGTGTTCGGAACTACCTGGAGTGGAACCGACACCCGGAAGGACTACGTCGTCCTGAAACTGAACGCAGACACAGGCGCGCCGGTCTGGACTAACGGGCCCAACATCTTCAACAACGGCATCCGGACTGGCGAACCCAACGACGAGGAGGCCGCGGACATGTTCGTTGACGAGGCCGGTAACGTCTTCGTGACCGGCTCGGTCGGCAACCCGAACATAGGCGGCTCCTGGGACTACTACACCGTGGTCTACGACCAGGACCCGATCAACCCTGCAAGCGTCACGATTCGTGCTGGCTGGCCGCAAGAACTGAACCACAACGGCCAGGATGACTTCGGTGTCGCCATCGGCGTCGACAGCACGGGCAAGCCAGTCGTTACGGGGCAAGTCGCCGTGGATCAAACTCGTGACCGCCAATGGTTGACGATCCAGTACAGTGCAAATGGCACTACGGTGTGGTCTCGTGAGTACGGCAACTTGATTGGCAGTCCGGAAGACGTCCAGAAAACCGAAGCACCCACTGATCTGGTGATTGACAAGGACGACTCGATCTACGTTTGTGGATACGTGGACATGGCGGAGGGAGATGCCACCGACCTTGCGATGGCCGCGCAGAAGTACCTCAGCGACGGCGATGAGCCGTGGAACTTGGACGGCTTTCCGGGGACGGTGCTGAACAGCACGGCTGGTGATGACCGAGCGAACGCCATCCGCCTTGAGTGCGACCCTTCGGGTGCCGCAATTGCCGCTGTCATCGCCGGTGAGTGGGCTTAGGTTTCGTTCAGCAACACTGCGTACGGCGTCGCAAGGCTCGCGGCAGGCACTGGGGCGCCCACATGGACGCCTGACCCGGTCGTACGGTATAACCCAACGGCAGCGCGCGACTTCGCGAGCGCCCTGGCGGTGCGCGGGTTGGGCAACATTTATGCAACGGGTTGGATTCGGTTCGAGCCGCCGCTCAACCCGAACAGCGACGTTGCCACAGTCGCCTACAGGCAGGACGGAACCGCGCGTTGGAGCCTCCCGACCGGTGAGGCGGAGATCCTCGCGACCGCGGCGAGGGACGGCGGGAACGCCATCGCCTTGTTCGCTCCGGGCTGGCCGGTGCTCGCCGGCTTGTGGGGCACAGGCAACGGCGACATGCTGACGGCGATGCGGAGACCGGAGACGGTTAACACAGTCGCGGTCACGGGCGTTCAAATCGTGATCGGGTCCCATGACAGCGGCGGCATCAGCGCGTTCGCAGCCGCTGACAACGTGCGCTACAGCGTCATCCCCGACACGACGCAGCTGACGCAGGCTCAGGTCGTGCTCACGGGCACCTTGCCGAACGGCACCGTGACTGAACTCGCCTTCCGGCTGGAGGCACACGCAACCGACCAAGGTGTAATCCAGCGAATCGAGTTCTACAACTTCACCGACAACCGTTGGGACGCCGTAGACATGGATCGCGGCGCTGCCTCGGAGAGCCAAGAGGAGGCGAAGCAGATCACCGTGACTTTTTCCTGCGATCCCGCAAAGTACGTCGGCCTGGGCGGCCAGGTGCAGGTGCGCGTCTCCTACTGGAACTTCACCTCGGTAAGCCCTCGGGTTCGATTCGACCTGGGACAGTGGGTCTGGCTGAACTGACGCACTGCGACTGATGGGGGCAGGGCGGCGCGGCTCGCGCCGCCCTGCCCCTACATCCCCTCTCGCCCTCCCTCAGAGAGGCACGAATCGGGGGCGTAACTCGGTAGGACCCCAGCCCAGCCCTCCCCTCGAGGGGGAGGGGGATGAAGGAACGTCTCGGTCCGCCTGTGCCCGTGGCGCGCTACGTCTCCGGCTCGCTCAACCGTGGCTCCCACTCTCCGATGCTTGAGCAGAAGCACTCCCGGCTTGCTTGGCACGCGAGCACCTCTGCCTCATCGCCGTCGGGGCCGATGTCCTTGAACGTCTTTCCGCACCACCACGCCCGAGGCATGGCGGACTCCCATGCCGCGTCCTCTGCGAACGGGTCGTCGTACGTGTCCTGCTTGCAGCGCAGAAACGCGCACGCCGAAACGCGAGGATTCATTTCAATGCCTCCAGCAACGCGATCTTCACCACGTTCCGTGTAAGGGCGACCTTGTAGCGATTCTCGCTCATCGGCTCTGCCATTGCGACGGCGGCGCGACCCGCAGCCTCGGCGACCGACTCGTCCAGGGTTTTCCCTCGAAGCGCCGCCTCTGCCTCTTTGCTGCGCCAAGGAATGGGCGCGACGCCGCCAAGCACGACCCGCGCCTCCTGCACGCTTGAGCCGCTCGTTCGAAGGGCGACGGCGCAACTTGAGAGCGCCCAATCGAACGACTCGCGTTCGCGCGCCTTGTAGTAGTACGACTTCCATCCCGCCATCTCGGCAGGAACCTTGACGCCGGTAACGATCTCTCCCTGCTCGAGCACGGTCTCGCTGTCCATCCGCTGCGCGGGCAAGCGGAAGAACTCCTCCAGCGGCATGGCTCGGTTGTTCGTCGAGACGCTCGCGTTCAGCGCGATAAGCGCGGGGGCGAGGTCACTCGGGTGAACGATGTAGCAAGGTCCCCCGCCCAAGATGGCGTGATACTCGTTGTCTCCACCGACGGCGAAGCACTTCGCCCCGCCCTTCTTCAGGCAATGCACCTCGGGGTCGCGGAAGTACCAACAGCGAGGACGCTGGCACAAGTTGCCGCCCAGCGTTCCGACGTTACGAAGCTGAGGAGAGCCGACCGATTCAGCCGCTTGCGCCAGTGCGCGGTACGAACCGCGTATCCGCTCGTGCTGCGCGATCTGAGTGAGCGTCGCCAGCGCTCCAATCTCGACGCCGTCGTTGGCTGTGATCCCGTTGAGACCCGAGACGCTCTTCAGGTTCACGACGCTTGCGGGCGTTACGAGTGAGTCCTTCAGCAGACACAGCAACTCAATGCCGCCTCCGAGTGCCGCTCCACCCTGCTTGAGGGCTTGCGAAGCCTCGGCGACGCTCTTCGGTTCCAACCATGCGAAGTTGTTCATACCATTCTCCCTTCTTGCGCATCAAAGAAGCGCTTCGGTGTCATCGGAAGGCGGCGCATGCGCAAGCCGGTCGCATCGAACACCGCGTTGCCGATTGCGGCAGCCGTGGGAATCACGGGAGGCTCGCCAATCCCGGTTACCTGGTTGTGCGTGTCGAACAGCAGGACGTCAATCTCCGGAATCTCGAGCGACCCGGGCACCTTGTACGTCTCCATGTTCGGGTTCAACTGGCGCCCGGTGCCGTTATCCATCTTGCGGTCTTCCAGCAGCGCCATGCCGATGCCCTGAATCACGCCGCCGATGACCTGGCTCTCGGTCGCCAGTTTGTTGAGATAGTAGCCGCAGTCTTGCACGGCAACCACTTTGATCACGCGGATGCCTCCCGTCCACATGTCTACCTCGACTTCGGCGAACTGCACGCCGCCGACTCCGCCTCTTTGAAGCGC
>Ga0209172_10001451_pt1 | contig 50309 bp, 41 predicted proteins | sample LarsenN4metaG_FD_184113 | JGI IMG/M metagenome (GOLD analysis project Ga0209172, IMG submission 184113) | Hot spring sediment bacterial and archeal communities from British Columbia, Canada, to study Microbial Dark Matter (Phase II) - Larsen... ...
CCCGTTGCCCCCGCCAAGCGCCGCAAACGTCATCTGCCGCATCGAAAACCCCGTCGACCATGAATGTCCCAATCAGGGTGGACTGCTTCGCCCGCTTCGGGAATCCTCGGACTTGTTCAGAGTGTCCCTAGATGAAGTGTCTGACGCCTTGCACGATGCCGACGTGGCGCGGTGGCGACGGGAGTATCGGGCGTGGCTACGAACGCAAAACTGAGCGCCGTGCTGTGGAATCTGAGCGGGGCAAGTTTTCCGCGCGTGACGTTGAAAGAACGACGGAACCTACTGCTTGGGAAGCTGACGTTCTACCTCTGAACTATGCCTGCGAAGCGGTTGGAGATAAAAATTCGCTCGCTGCGTCCAAGGGGAAGGGCGGCTGCGGCCTTATCGGGCGCGCAGGCTCGCGCGCAGGCGGCCGAGCTCGTACAGATCGTTGCGCGTAAAGCCCACGCGGGATTCCACCGCAGCCACGACAGAGCGGCCCAGCCGCTTCTCCAGTGCGTCAAGGCGCTCGAATTTTTCGCGCTCGGCTTCGCCGGCGCTGGCCGCCGCGCCCTCCTGGCTGGCCAGAATCAGTTCCTCGGCGCGAAGAACCAACTCCACCTTTAATTCCACGAACGCCAGCACGTCGGCAGGGTCGATAGTCTTGAGCCCGCGCAGGTCGTGACGCAGCGCGCCGCCAATCTTGCTCTCGGCGAACCGCGCGCCGCGGATGTCGGCGAGAATCTGCCGGTGAGCCGCGGCGTCCGCAACGAGCCACTGCCGTGTCGCCCGCTCGCTTCTTGCTAATGTGAGAAATAGCGTAAGCGGCGCCAAGAGCAGGACGAGCGCCATCGCCAGCAGCGGCTGGCTGGAGAAGTGATTGAAGCCGGAGTGGATCACAATCGCCACGAGGAGACCGGGCGCGAACGCCAGCGGTTTGAACGAATACTGCGCGGCTGAGCTTTCCGACTGCTTTTCCAGCATTTCGTGCGCAATAACGGCGAACAACGCGGTGCAGGCGCCGTGCATGACCGCGGTGCCGAATCCACGCACGAGCCAATCGGTGACGTTCGTCTCCGTCGCCAGCCGGAAAAGATACCAGGCGTTTTCCGCCATTGAGAATCCCGCGCCGACCGCAAACCCGGCGATAGCGGCGTCCAGCTTGAACCCCAGCCTGTTGCGGTTGAACAAAAGGACAATCGGAATCGCCTTGACGCTCTCCTCGATCACCGGCGCGACGTAGCGCGTGTATGGGTCCCACGGGATCGGAAACCCTTCGCTCACCTGCCAGTTGGCGAAGTATCCGACCAAGGCAAGACCGCTGCCTGCCAGCACGAGCAGCGCAATGTCGCGCATGGGAATGAGGTTGAAGACGTCCAGGCGGTCGAACACCAGGAGCAGGAGCAGCACCGGCGCCATGGCGATAAGCGCCTTCAGCACAAGGTCGACGATCATCACATGATCTTCAGTGAGACAAGCACTTCGCTGCCTTGGCGTTCGCCGTCTTCGAAGCCTTCAGCGTAGCCGAGCGAGAGCACCATCGGCAACCGGTGCGCCACGGTGAAATTCCAGTCGGTCTGAAAACCGACCGTTTGCAACGAGCGACGTTCGCCATTGGCCCGCTCGACTTCCAGATCGCCGATGAAGAAAGCGGGGCGCATGGAGCTGAGGAAGAAGCTGGCGACGCCCACGTCCTCGAAGCGCAGCGGCGGCAGATTGATCTCGCCGATGCCCCGCACGAACGCCTGGGCGTCTATCTCGTTGATTTCGAAGCCCGGGAGGCTTTGGTACTCGCGGTAGCGCTTGATCTCGCGGTCATCGACATAATTGTTGCCGAACGCGCCCAGATAGAAGCTGCTTAGCGGGCTTGCGTCGTCGCCGCCCGCGACGCCCGCGGCGGCGTAGAGCCAGACCGATGAATTATTCAAGGGTAACGGCACGCCGACATTGATCCCGGCGCGGGCGCTCGGAAACACCTCGCCATTGGCGTGATCGGCCGCCACGGCCAAGTTCCACTCCAGGCCGCGTTCGTGATCGACCGCGCCCAGCGAGCGGGTGGTGTTCGTGTAGGACAGCTCGGCATTGAATGACGCAAGCGTGTCGAACTGGGTGGAGACCTCTTGCGCCGCGGGGAGCGTGTCGAGACCGGTGTAGTAGGCAGCTTCCACATCGAGCTCGAGCTGGCGAGGCGGATCGTAAACGAATGAGTGATGATAGCCGATGATGCCTGCATCGCCGGCGCGAGCGCGCTCGGTAGGCCCGAACAGATCGTAGAAATCGGCGTCATTATGCCAATAACGGAAACGCCAGCGCAGCGTGTGGTAGGATAGATCCAGGTGCCAGTCCTGGTCTTCGAAGTCGGACTCGAGCGAGTAGGAGAGCGTCGCTTCCAGCTGATTGAACTGCAGCGGATCTTCGAACACGATGTAATAGCCAACCGCCGCCGAGCCCCGATAACCCTCCACTACCGGGTACATCGCGCCCAGCCGCATTTCGTCACGCGGCACATAGGGGCCGCGCTCGGTTATCATCGACTCGAATGGCACGCTGCTGGGCGAGCCGGCCGTCCAGGTTCTCACCACGGGATGACGCTCAGCGATCTCCGCGCCTAGAAAACGCACTGCCCCAACGTCGTCGAGCGGCGTCGGCTGGATGACGCCGGGGCGAAATCCCTGGCCGGTATATTCGTAGACGATCAGCGAGCCATCCGCGCGCGGGATCGGACGGAAGAATCCGGTTTCGGCGTTACTCACCGCTTCCAGTTCCTGTGTGGCGATCTCGAAGCGGTAGATGTTTGAAACGCCCGTGTAGTAAGCGCTGCCGAACAGGTAACGTCCATCGGGCGAGAACACGAAACCCTCTGGCGTCGACGTCCCCAGGCTGAATTGTGCGAGCGGCTGCGTCCCGCCAGCCAGCAGGTCATCGATCCTAAACACCTGCACCGACTGCTCGCCGCTGGCTTCGCCGACGGAAGCGGAGAGCAGCGAGCCGTCGGGGGAGATGTCGAGATCGAACGGCACGCGGCCGAACGGGAATGTATGCACCTGATTCCAGTTCGAATACGGCTCGGGAATGCGCACGAGGGTGACGAAACCGTTGAGGTGGCGCAGGCCCCAGAGCGAGCGGTCCGCAGGGTTGAACACGATGTCGCCGATGCGCGCATCGCGCAGCACCGTGCGCTGATCGCCGGAGGCGACGTCGATCTCGATAATGTCGCGATAGGCGTAGTTGTCGGTCGTGTACCAGGCCCTATGGGTTACGGCGTCGTAGGCGAGCGACGTGACGCGATAGAGCATCGCGCCCTTGATGTCGGTAAGTCGGCGAATGTCGCCGGTTTCCGGCGAGAGCACTCCGACATGGGCGATGACGCCGGGATAGCGAAAGGCGCCGATGAGATCGCCGGTGCGCGGATCGACGAACGTGCGCGACACCGAACCCAGGGCCCGCTGCACCAGCGGCGCGGCCTGGGTTATCGGATAGGCGCGGACCGACGCGAGATTGGCGCGCTGGAATTCGTGCTCCCAGGCGATCCAGTCGCGCCACGCTTGATTGAGCGAGCGATCGAACACGCGTCTGAACTGACTCTGGTAGTAGGCTTCGCTGTCTTCGTCGCGCCGCAGCCATTCGACGACCTGCTCGGGCGAATACTGGTGCGCGAGATAGGAGAAGAAGCGCGTGCCATAGAGATAGTCGTTCACGCCGACCTGGAAGTCGACAAAGATACCCTCCGACTCCAGGCCCACCGGAGAATAGAAATGCGCGTCGTCGCGCACCATGGAGCGGAACACCATCTCGTCGTAGGCGCCCTGTGCGCGGCCGAAGCCGCCCGCCATCCATGTCTCCATGAACACGGCGCTGCCTTCGAGGTACCAGCGCGGCACATTCACCCGCGGCGTGGCGAGATAGTTGTAAAGGATGGATTCCGGATGATCCGGCACGGCCATCGGCTTGCCGCCAAGCAGGCGCCGCCAGAAGGCGTCGCGCTCGTTCCAGACGTCCATCAACGCGACGTGCGTGACTTCGTGGTTGGTGAGCGTGAAAAAGCGCTCGCCCGGGCTGAAGGTCTCGTAGGCGAGGCTCAGCGGCGCGATATCGATCAACATCGCGTTGTTGGGCGAGGCGCGCGCGGCCGCGTTGCCGTAGTCGCCGAAGTCCTTCAGAAGCAACGTGACCTGATCCCATGGCTCCCAATCGAATATGCGCCGCTCGGCGGCCAGCGCATTTTCGAAGGCCCGTCCCACGTAAGGCGTCAGGTAGGTTTCTGCGGGGTCGAAATAGAGGAGCCGCAGGTTTTCCGTTTCGATCCGGTCGAGATCGACCAGCGGCACGTCCTCGGGCGCCCGGCTAGGCGGTGGCGGTTCTGTCGGTACGGGCGGGGGCTGTGTGGGCGGCGCCGCGACATCGCTGGGCGCGGCCTCCTGCGACGCGGTTTCGTCGCCGCCGGGACCAGCAGTTTGCGCGTGCGCCGGCGTAAGCGGCGCAAGCAGCAACAAGGCTAGGTAGATTCCCCCCCGAATACCCACGCCTCCTGGCTAGCACGATCCAATAGAAGCGTAGCGGCGCATCGCCAAAGCGATGCGCCGCGAGACTTCAGTTCGCCCGGATGGCGTTCGCAAAGCCCTGGTCGCGCGCCATCGCGGCGAAGGCCGGCTGGCTGGCCAGCGCGGCGAACGCCGGCTGGCGCGCCAGCGCCGTAAACGCTTGCGCATTGGACGCAAGCGCCTGCAGCGCTTGCGGGTTGCGCGCGAGCGCCGCGAAGGCCTGCGGATTAGACGCCATGGCCGCGAACGCCTGCGGATGCTGCGCCATAATCTGGAACGCCTGCGCATTGACGCCTTGCGCCGACATCGAGCGCGCCGCAGCTGCTTGCGCCTGGAATGCCTGCGCTGTGCTCGCCATCGCGGCGAGGCTGCGGGCGTTCGCCGCGAGCGCTTCGAACGCGCGCGCGTTTTGCGCCATAGCGTCGAATGCCGCCGCGTCCGAGGCCATTGCTTCAAACGCCGCCGCGTCGCTGGCGAGCGCTTGGAATGCCGCGGCGTTGCTCGCGAGCGCGCTGAACATCTGCGCGTCGCTAGACAGCGCGCTCATCGCTTGCGCATCGTTTGCCAACGCCTCGAATGCAGCCGCATCTTGCGCCATCGCCACGTTCGACTGCGGATTGCGCGCGGCTGCCGCAAAGTTCGCATTGCTGAAAGCCGCAAAGGCCTGCGGGTTTCGCGCCATCGCCTCGAAAGCCTGCGGATGACGGGCCAAGGCCTCAAACGCCTGCGGGTGACGGGCCATAGCCGCGAACGCTTGCGGCTGGCGCGCCATGATCGAAAACGCCTGGGCATGAGAGGCGAGGGCGGCTGTCGCCTGCGCATCGAGCGCGCGCGAACCGGCCGCGGCCTCAAACGCCTCGGCGCTGCTGGCCATAGCCGCCAGCGCTTGCGCGTTGCTGGCGAGCGCTTCGAATGCGTTGGCGTTTTGCGCCATCGCTTGGAACGCCGCGGCGTCAGACGCCATCGCCTGAAACGCAGCTGCGTCATTCGCCAAGGCCTGGAAGGCCCGAGCATTGGCGGCGAGCGCCGCAAACGCCTGCGCGTCAGCCGCGAGCGCGCTCATGGCCTGCGCGTCGTTGGCCAGCGCCTGAAAGGCGGCGGCGTCTTGCGCCATTGCCACGTTCGCCTGCGGGTTTCGCGCCGCCGCCGCGAAACTGGCGCCGCGTCCGAAGGCGGCGAACGCCTGCGGGTTGCGCGCCATTGCTTCAAAAGCTTGCGGATGGCGCGCCAGCGCCGCAAAGGCTTGCGGATGCTGCGCCATCGCCGCGAAGGCTGCTGGCTGGCTGGCCATCGCTTCGAAGGCGTTGGCGTGCTGAACCATCGCGACGAACGCATTCGCATTCGCGGCCTGGGCCGCGTTGGATTGCGCTGCGCCCAGTTGCGCTGCTTGCGACAACGCGGCGAACGCCTGCGGATTGCGCGCGAGGGCGGTGAAGGCCTGCGCGTCTTGGGCCATCGCCACCAGCGCCGCCGGATTTTGAGCCAGCGCCGCGAAGTTCGGGTCTGACGCGAGCGCGCGGAAGGACGGGTCGCGAACCATTAGTTCGAAGACGTCCGTCTGCATCAGCTGCGGCACAGTCTGGTCGCCCAGTGTTATGTCGCCTTCGCCGACCTGCGATGCGCGGTACCGTTCGGCGGGCGCGATGGTCCCGCTGCTAAGCGAACTGAGGGGCGGCAGAATGGTCCCTACAGCGAGGGCGGCGACGGCCAAGACCGTAATGCCGCCCATGGCGGCTATGCCCAACTTGGCATTATTCGAGAGCGTGTTGAACATGCTCGAAACTCTCCAATCCTCGCGGGCGCGAGGTTGCGTCTAACCTTACGGCGCGTCAATAAATTCTTGGCCGTGGGCCGTCTGAATCGTGCTGGCGGGTTGCGAAAATCCCCTTTGAGAACAGGCTCAGGGGCCCGGCGGCCCCAATTGCCGCGAACATGAGTCTCTTGTAACGTCCGCTTCGGGCCTGCGGCAGCAGGGTAGTTGGGGGAGAGCCGAGATGATCGTTCGGTGGCTAGTTGTCGGCATTCTGCTTTGGGTCGCTGTCGCGGCGGCATTTCGCTACGTGGGCGAAGAGGCTGTGTCTTGGATGTTCATGACGCTGCCGGCAGCCATGCTTTTGCTCACCCATCTGTTTCTGCGCATTTTCCGGGTCGCCCAGACCGATCGCGGCGAAGCTGCTTCAATCATGGCTGTTCCGGGCCTGCTGGTCGGCGTCTACGCGATCAACAGCTTCAATTACGTGTTCGACAATCCGAGCCTGACGCTGGGACCGCAATTCGCCACCCTGATGTTCGCGTGCTACGCGGCGGTGATCATCGCCGGTCTCGTTTCGGCGCGGGTGATCGTCGGATTTCTGCTCTGGATCGCGGTTGCGGTCGCCTTCCGATTCTATGGGCACCTGGTGTTCACGGGCGAGGATGGAATTTCATGGACCTTCATGATTCTTCCCTTGGCGCTGCTCGTGATCACCTATCTGATCCTGAAGCTTCTGCGCGTGGCGCCGTCCGATCGTGCGGAGGCCGCATCCGTGTTGGCCGTGCCCGGGCTATTGGTCGGCATCTATGAGATCAACAGCTTCACCAACGTCTTCCCGGACATGCACGCGCAGCTGTTGCCGCAGTTTTCGGCGCTCATGTTCGCATGCTTCGCCGCCGTCATCATCTCGGGGATCGTCACCTCGAGGCTTGAGAATATCTGAGATGCGCCGGGCGGGCCTTCAGGCGCGCCATCGGCTGCATGACGAGACTGTCGCGCGCCCGGGCAAGTCCGCTCGGGCGCTGCGTCTTTCGGAGCGCGCCGCATGAGGCCCGGGATGAGGCAGATCGACCGGGAGACCTATCGCACATTCGCCCTCCAAGCGGCGGTGCTCGCGTGGGCCGCGCTTGTCGTGTTCTGGACGTTCTACGCGCTCGATTTCTATCTGATGCCCGGTCCGGAAGGGCGGGCGCCTGCCGGCCCGCTCTCGCGCTATTTTGCATTCGATCCAAGCACGGATTCCGTCTCGACGCTGGTCGGCGTGAACACCGCCGTGTTCGGCCTCGTCATCACCGTGGTCAGCATCATCGTCCAGCTGTCGGCCGAACGCTACACCGGCGTTGCGCGCATGTTCCTGCGCGACCGCATAAACATATATGTTGCGGCCTACTACGTCGTCACAGGCGTCGCCAGCGTGTGGCTCTCGGCCGCGAGCCACTCGGATTATGTCCCGCGCCTAACGCTTCTCGTGATGCTGTCGATGACCATGGGCGGGCTCGTCATCACCATGCCGTACTTCGGCTATGTGTTCTGGTTTCTCGCGCCGCAGAATCTCATTCGGCACATCCGCGAAGATGCGATCAAAACCGCGGACAACGGTGCGCGGGAGCAGGACAGGGAAGACTGCTACAAGGCGCAGGCGCAGTCCTTGTTCGCACTCGAAGAACTCACCGACATCGCCAACAACTCCATCTCCGGCAAGGACAAGATCATCGCCAGCGCCGCCGTCGACGCGCTTAAGGATCTCGCCATCGAGTACCTCAAGGTCAAGCCGCATGCGAGCGAGGTCTGGTTTTCGATTGGACCGGAGATCCGGCAGAATCCGGATTTCGTCGCCATGGACTCTGAATCTCTCGCCGACCTCGAAGCGCGCCGCACCTGGGTGGAATGGAAGGTGATGCGGCAGTATCTGAGCATTTACAACGAAGCGCTGAACTCGATGCGCGACATCAATTACGTGATCGCGATCGACACGCGCTACATCGGCGAAGCGGCGGTTCGCGCCAATGACAGCGAGCTTCTCGATCTCGTCTTCCGTTTCATGAATTCTTACATGCGTTCGACCTTGAACGCGCGCGACGTGCGCACCGCGTACAACGTCCTCAACCAATACAGGAAGCTGGCGGAGTCGATGCTTGCTGAGGGCAATCCGAAAGCCGCGCTCGAAGCGGTCAAGCACATGAAGTATTACGGCTTGCTCAGCTTCGACATGGAGCTGAGCTTCGTCACCGAAACGGTAGCTTATGACCTTTCGTCCATCGCCCAGCTCGCCAACGAACTGGCTTCGCCCGCTGAGCAAGCCATCCTCGATGAATTCCTCGAGCTCGACCGGCCGCCGTTTGTGCGAGGCAACGACAAGGCTCTGCTCGGCGTGCGCAAGGCGCAGGTGAAGCTCGCCGCCCACTATCTCTCCACCGGACAGGAAGCGCGCGCCCGGTCCATCGCCTATGACATGCGGGACGAACCGGAGGATCGCTTGCGCAAAATCCGTTGGCAGCTCGAGAACGTCGAAAACAAGGACTTTTGGGAAATCATCGATCGGGGCCGGAACTTCGAATACATGCCGCCCGCGCGGCGTCAGCAGCTGGCGACGTTCTTCAACTGGCTCGACGAGCGCGACACGCTTGCCGCGAGGCGCTCCAACTGACGGGTGCAAACAAAGCGGCAAGGCGATAGGCTGGCGCGGCAAAGGAGCCGCCGATGGCTGAGATCGCCCAAGCCGCGTTGCGCAAGTTCACCGACACGATCTGGAACGACGAGATCGTGCCCACGCTCGTCGAGTACATCCGCATTCCCAACAAGTCGCCTGCGTTTGAGCCGGAGTGGGAAAAGCTCGGCCATATGGAAAGGGCGCTGCAGCTGTTGGCGGGCTGGGCCGGCGAAAAGATCAAAGCTTTGCCAGGCGCGACGCTTAGCATCGAACGTCTGCCGGGCCGGACGCCGCTCATTCTTATCGAGGCGCCTGGCGCGCGAAGCGACGACACAGTCCTGCTCTACGGCCATCTCGACAAGCAGCCGGAGATGACCGGCTGGGCGGACGGAAAGGGACCCTGGATCCCGGTGCTGGAAGGCGACAAGCTGTATGGCCGCGGCGGCGCCGACGACGGTTATGCGCTTTTCGGCGCGCTTGCGGCTCTGCTCGCCCTGAAGCAACAGAATGTCGCGCACGCGCGCGCGGTAATTGTGATCGAAGCGTCGGAAGAGTCCGGGTCGCCGGATCTGCCGTACTATATGGAGGCGCTCGCCGATCGCATCGGAGCGCCGTCTCTCGTCGTTTGCCTAGACAGCGGTTGCGGCGATTATGAACGGCTGTGGCTCACGACATCGCTGCGCGGCTTGGTCGGGGGCGTGTTGCGTGTCGATGTGCTGGAGGAGGGCGTGCATTCCGGCGACGCTTCCGGCGTCGTGCCGTCGAGCTTCCGCATCCTGCGTCAGCTGTTGTCGCGACTTGAGAATGCGGAGACGGGCGAAGTGCTGGTTGAGGAATTGCGCGCGCCAATTCCCCCAGAGCGCGTCGCGCAGGCGAAAATCGCGGCGCAGGCGCTGGGCGATCAGGTGTTTGCAAAATTCCCCTTCGTCGAAGGCGCGCGGCCCATGGCAAGCGATCTTTCCGAATTGGTGCTCAACCGCACCTGGCGGCCGGCGCTCTCAGTCACCGGACTCGGCGGCGCGCCCGCCCCGGGCGACGCGGGCAATGTGCTGCGGCCCTTCACCGAGGCCAAACTCTCCATGCGCCTGCCGCCAACTGTGGACGCGGTCATGGCGTCCAAGCGCATGAAAGAAATATTGGAAAGCGACCCGCCCTACGGCGCGCGCGTGTCTTTTCACTACGAAGAGCCGGGCACGGGCTGGAATGCCCCCAAGACGGCGCCCTGGCTGGAAGCCGCGCTCGAGGACGCTTCGCACGCGTCCTGGGGCAAACCGATGGCGATGATGGGCGAGGGCGGCTCGATCCCGTTCATGGCGATGCTTGGCAAGCGCTTTCCCGAAGCTCAGTTCGTGGTCACCGGCGTGCTTGGGCCGCACTCGAACGCGCACGGCCCGAACGAATTCCTGCACATCCCGACAGGCAAGCGCGTGACGGAAGTCGTCGCGCGCGCATTGGCCGCGCACGCCGACCGCTAGGCAAGCCGCTTAGCCCGCAGCGCTTTGCGCCGCCGGCGGTATTTTTGCTGTGTCTTCCGCTGGCCGCTTGCGCGCAAAACGCATCACCGTGGCCGCTAGCAGGTCGCGGTCGGCAGGTTTGACAATATGCTCGGCGGCGCCAAGCGCCATCGCATGCGCCCGGTCTTCGTTCACGGAAAGCACTACGACTGGAATGTCTTGCGTCTTGGGATCGTGCTTCAAACTCTGCAGCACGTGCCAGCCCGAGCGATCGGGCAGAAAAATATCGAGCAGCACCAGAGCCGGCTTTTTGCTGCGCGCCAGCGCGAGGCCGGCTTCGCCGCCGCCGACGCCCTGGACGGCGAACCCTGCGCGCGTAAGCGCGCGCGCCGCCAGTTCGCGCGCGTCCGGCTCGTCCTCAATGACGATTACAAGCGGCGCATCCGCCGCGCCCTGTATTTCGTCCACTTTTGCCGCCGCCCCGAGCGCGGCGGAGGCGTCGGCGAAGTTGACCGGCACATGCAGCGTGAAAGCAGAACCTTCGCCCAGCGCGCTCTTCACCGAGACATCCCCGCCCAGCAGCTGCGCCAACCTGCGCGTGATCGTGAGCCCAAGGCCCGTCCCCCCGTATTGCTGCGTGATCGAGGGATCGGCTTGTACGAAAGGCTGAAACAGGCGTCCCATATGTTCCTTGGACATGCCGATGCCGGTATCGCGCACGGTGATGAAGAGCTGCTCCACGCCATTGTGCTGACGGCAGTCGTACTCGATGTCGATCTTGCCGTTCTTCGTAAACTTGGCCGCGTTCGACAACAGGTTCAGCACACATTGGCGCAGCTTCATCGAATCGGTGGTGGCGCGCTTTACTGGCATGCCGATCAGACTGACCGTATTGGCGTTCTGATCCGTCATCGGCCGCACGGTCTCAACCAGCTCTTCCAGCAGCTCGACCGGATCGAACTCGCTGGGCGCCACATCCATGCGTCCCGACTCGATCTTGGACAGGTCGAGGATTTCATTGATGAGGCTGAGCAGATGCTTGGCCGCCATGAGGATGCGGTTGAGATCCTGGACTGATGCGTCGTCGCCGCTGTCCTGGGCGTCCTCCTGCAACATCTCGGCATAGCCGATGATTGCGTTGAGAGGGGTGCGAAGCTCGTGGCTCATATTCGCCAGGAATTGCGATTTTGCGAGGTTCGCGCTTTCCGCCTCGTGCCGCGCGTGCGCAAGATCGTCGACACCCCGCTCCACAGCAGCCGCGTGCTCCGCCAAAAGCCGCATGGTTTGGGTCAGCTCGCGGGAATGCTCCACTCGCGGCGCTTCCATCTCAGCCTCAAGAGCAACGGCAAGTTCGTTGCTCAACTTCCTGAGCGTTTCGCGCTGCGTCTTGAGCGCCTCCTCCGCATCTTGCGCCAACGGCCCAGGCGCCCCCGCAACACTTGCGTCGTCGCTTCGTTGCGTGACGCATGTGAGGCGCACCGGAACGCCGTCTGGGGTCGCTCTGACGAAGCCTTGGTGGTGCACGCGCATCGTCGTGCCGTCCGCTCGTAACACATCGTGCTCGAGCGCAATACGCCGCACCGCGCCGCGCTCTGGCGCAAATGCGGTCCTCGCCAGGGCTCGGTCCTTGCCGCAGGCGAAGCAGCCATCGATCACGTCGCGATAGCCGACGTCGCGCCCCAGCAGCGCGCCGAGACGCTGGCCGCCAATCAGGCGACCGCGCGTAAAGTCGACTTCCCATGCCGCCGAACCGCTGTTGCCGAAGCTCATATTGAGCTGACGGACCCATTCGGCGTCCTGCATACGCGCGTGCGCGGCCGCGTGCGCATGATGCAAACATCTTAGAAACAAGTAGCCGCCCCCCAGCCCGCCTGCGAAGATAGCAGCGAAGGCGCCGCCGGCGTCGAACAGGAAGGTGAGGCCTAATAGGGCGTAGGGAGCGCAGCTGGCGAGAGCATGCAGGCGGCCGCGGCGAGCCGAAAAAGCAGCGTCGGCCGCGAGCACGCACAACATGACGGCAGCAAGCGCAGCGCTTAGCGAGCCTCCGCCGTACCAGGCGATCGCCGGCGCCGCCGCCATGCTCATGCCGCTGGCCATGTCGAGCGCCAAGTGCGCCGCGGCAGCCTGCGCGCCTGAAAGCGACGCGAGACGTGCGAGAAAAACCTTTCGCGCTTCGTCCACGAGAAGCGCAAGGCCAAGCCATATTGCAGCGGGCGCGGGTCCTGCTGCGGCGCTCACCAGAAGCGCGATGAGTCCAAGGAGGTAGATGCGCGCGCGAGGCCCCGCGAAAACTTCTCCGAAAGCGCGCTCGATCGCTGTACGGTTGATGAAGTGTTGCACCGCCCACCCCGATGGCTAATTTCGCGGTAAGGCTAGCGGCGGTGCGTAAAGCAAGGGTTCGTGCGGCGGCAGTATGTGCCGTAATCGAACGTAATGTGCGCACGCTGCGGCGCAGTTTGTGTGAACAGAAGCTTGAGGAAATGGCGGCGAGGTAACCAGACATGAACTTTCGGTCTGACAATACCGCGCCCGCTGCCGCCGAGATCATGGCTGCAATAAGCGCGGCGAACGAGGCGCGAGCTGCGCCCTATGGCGAGGACCCCTGGTCGCGCAAATTGGACGACGCGTTTGGGGCGCTATTCGAACGTGAGGTCCGAGTGTTCACCGTCGCCACTGGCACCGCGGCGAACGCAATCGCGCTCGCCAGCATGACGCCTCCTTGGGGGGCGGTGCTCTGCCATCGTGAAGCGCATATCGAGCGCGACGAGTGCGGCGCGCCGGAATTCTATTCAGGCGGCGCCAAACTGAGTCTCATTGACGGTCCGGCGGCGAAACTGGCGCCCGACGCGCTGAAAATAGCGCTCCGGCGCATCGAGCGCAGCGTTCACTCCGCTCCGCCCGCGACGCTTTCCATCTCCCAGGCCACTGAGCGCGGAACGGTTTACAGGCCAGATGAACTTACCGCGCTGAGAGAGATTGCGCGCAGCGCCAAGCTCGCATTTCACATGGACGGAGCGCGCTTCGCCAATGCCGTCGCAGCGCTCGCCTGCGCGCCGGCCGACATAAGCTGGCGCGGCGGCGTTGATGTATTGTCCTTTGGCGCGACCAAGAACGGGGCGATGAGCGCGGAAGCCCTTGTCTGTTTCAATCCCGATTACGCGGAGGAGATCGAGCGCCGCCGCAAACGCGGCGGCCATCTCTTCGCCAAGGGCCGCTATGTGGCCGCGCAACTGCTCGCCTATATCGAGAACGGCCTTTGGCTGAAGCTGGCCTCCCGTGCGAATGCGCTCGCGGCGCGGCTCGCCGAGGCGGCTGTTCCGTTTCTGATCAGTCCGGTGGAAACCAATCAGCTCTTCATCAAGCCGGGCGCGGCCGCGCTGGCCAGGCTGCGCGCCGCTGGTGCGGACTTCTACGATTGGGGTGAGCCAGGATCGGGCGAAGCGCGCTTGGTGGTGTCGTGGAATCAGAGCGAGGACGACATCAAGGCCATGGGCGCGCTGCTCGCATCGCTGCGCTGATCGGAACCGGCGCGCATCACTTGGCGCTGCGAGATCCCGTGCCGGGTCTTCGACCAATGGTGCGGCCTGAACACGAGTTCGAAGAGCGCCTTCCAGGCGGCAATCGAAGCCAGCGGCCAATAGAATGGCATCGTCAGAGCAGCCCGCGCGTGACTCAGCGAATTCGACAGGGCGCAAGCCGTGAGCGCCGCAAAAATGGCGACGCTGTATCCCGCGAGCGCCAGAACAAAATCCTCCATACCGAGCAGCTGGTAGGGGGAGAGCGCGGCAACGAGAACAACGAGCGCGAGCGGCCCGTGTGCAAAGGCGGCGATAATGCCGCCCGCCAGCATGAGTTGCATTGACGCAAAGCCGGCTAGCCCCATCTCGCGCGCGCAGCGCAGCGGATCGCGCATCAGCACGAGCCACGTTTGCATGTGTCCCTTTATCCAGCGTGTACGCTGGTTGACCCATGCACCTAAAGTGATTGGCGCCTCTTCCCATGTCGGCGTTCCAATGACGCCGCTCGCATAACCGTCGCGGGCGAGCCGATAGCCGAGATCGGCGTCTTCGGTGACGTTAAAGGGATCCCATCCTCCACTTGCTCGCAGCGCCGCAATGCGGAAATGGTTACTGGAGCCGCCAAGCGGCAGAGGCAGCCTCAACTTCGCCAGCATCGGCAGTAATTCGCGAAACTGGATGGCGTATTCGGCCGCAAACTGTCGGGCGATCCAACTTTGCTCGGCGTTGTCGACATCAAGCGGCGCCTGCACGCACGCCAGCCGTTCGCCGCCATCCTCAAAGGCGGCGAGCGCTGCACGCAATTGCTGCGGATGCGGACGGTCCTCGGCGTCGTAAACAACCACGAACTCGCCGCGCGCCAGAGCGAGACCGGCGTTAAGCGCCTTAGGTTTCGTGCGCGGCGGGGCGGGCGGCAGCAGCACCACTTCGAAAGGGGCGGTGTTCGCCACAGCGGACGCGGCCGTTAGCGTCTCCGCGTCGTCGGCTTCGATGAGCAACAGAATCTGCAGCGCCTCATGCGGGTAGTCCAGTCGCCGCAACCAAGCCACTAACTCTGAAACCACGCCGGCCTCGCGATAGAGCGGGCAGAGAATGGTATAGGTCGGCCATTGTGCAGGCGAGGTCAGCCGCCAAAGCAAGGGCTTCAAATTGGACGCCGCGATCAACCGCCAGAAAATGGCGATCGCAAAGAAGCTCAATGCAGCGTAGTGGACAGTTGCCCAGGTGAGCGCGGGCGCTGCGCGCAAAGCCAAGACGAAGCCGGCGGCCAGCGTCACAATCGCTATCAGCTGGGTGACGTAGAACACGCGCTTGGCAGAACGGTGAGGGTGGGCTCGATGAAAGCCCAGGCGCGCGGCCTCCAGTTCGGCCCCGGTCAGTTGCCTGGCCCGCTGCGGCTCCGCCCCGTCCATCCCCATTGGGATAAGAAAAAAAGCGCGGCCCTCGCGCTCAAGCAACTTATAGTTGATCTCTCTTCGAGCTGACCATTTTCCTATTCATGGGTTGAAAGTCCTTCCGGCGGTGGTATAGTCCGCCAATGCAGCACGGCGACATCTGGCGCGCCATCGATGCGCTCGCGCAGCGGCGGGGGCTGTCCGCATCCGGCTTGGCGCGGGCCGCCGGGCTCGATCCGACCACATTCAACAAATCCAAGCGCCAAGCGCCCGATGGCAAGCCGCGCTGGCCTTCGACCGAAAGCGTCTCGCGCGCACTCGCCGCTGCGGAAGCGAGTTGGGATGAATTCGCGGCCTTGCTTGCCGGCCGCGCAAGCGGGGCGGGCCGCGCCATTCCGATTGTCGGCATGGCGCGCGCCGGCGCCGATGGGTTCTTTGACGAGCAGGGCTTCCCCGTCGGCGCCGAAGAAACCGTGCGCTTTCCGGATCTCGGCGATGAGCGCGTTTACGCGCTCGAAATCGCGGGCGATTCCATGGAGCCCGTGTTTCGCGCCGGCGATGTAGTCATCGTGCAGCCCGGCGCGTCGATACGGCGCGGAGACCGCGTTGTGGTGCGCACGCGCGCGGGCGAGGTCATGGCGAAGGTGCTGGGCCGGCGCAACGAGCAAAGCGTCGAGCTGCTCTCGGCTAATCCGGCGCACAGGCCGCGTACGCTGCCGGCGGCCGAGATCGATTGGATCGCGCGGATTGTCTGGGCGAGCCAGTAAATGCGCCTCCTAGGGCGTTCGAGCCATCGACCGGGCGCTCAACCGCGCTCCGGTTTCCATGCCGCGATAAGGCGCGGGCCGGCGGCGCGCAGGAGGTCGCCGCGAATCTCAAACGCAGCGAACGCGGATGTCGGGAAATGCCCAGAGAATTCGCGCGCCAGCTTCGAGCCGTCGTGGGCCTGATGCACCAAGTTCGAGACGAGTTCGCCGAGCCCCGGATTGTGTCCGACGATGACGACGCTCTCGGCGTCACTGGCTGCGAAGGCGTCCCACACGCCTTCCGGCGAGGCGTGGTAGAGCGCGTCCTCGAAGCGCGTTTCCAAACTGAAGTTTTGCAGCCCGATCTCCGCCGTTTCGCGCGTGCGTTCCGACGACGACACCAGAGCAAGCTTCGGCTTCAACCCTGCGTCTTCCATGGCGGCCCCCGCCAGGGCGGCCTCGCGACGGCCGCGGCCTGTTAGGCCGCGCGCCTCGTCGCTGTCCGCTTCGTGGGCGCGCACTGCCTTGGCGTGCCGGAACAGGATCAGCGTTCGCATCGCGCCAGTCTGCCCGCTTTGCTCCAATGCGCAATGGCCGCTTTGCGCCGCGAGGTGCGCGCGTTATGCGGTTGCAAACCAGGATTCGCCGGAATGACCGATTTTGCCACGCTTGCCGCCGCCGCCAAGGCCTGGCCGTTCGAACAGGCGCGCCTGATCGTCGAGCGCCTGAAGCGGCAGCCGAAGGACACCGTGATCTTCGAAACCGGCTATGGCCCTTCCGGCCTGCCGCACATTGGCACCTTTCAGGAAGTGGCGCGCACAACCATGGTTCGCCATGCTTTCCGCGTCCTCACAGATGACAAGGTCAAGACGCGTCTGATCGCATTCAGCGATGACATGGACGGCCTGCGCAAAGTCCCGGACAACGTGCCGAACAAGGACGTGCTGCAGGCGAACCTGCACAAGCCGCTGACACAAGTGCCGGACCCGTTCGGGTGCTGCCAGAGCTTTGCGCACCACAACAACGCCAAGCTGCGCGAATTCCTCGACGGATTTGGATTCGAGTACGAGTTCATGTCCTCGACCGAGCAATACAGGTCGGGCGCATTCGATAAGACGCTGCTGACCATGCTCGACCGTTACGATCAGGTGATGGCGATCATGCTGCCGACGTTGGGCGAGGAGCGGCGCGCAACCTATTCACCTTTCCTCCCCATCAGCCCGAAGACGGGGCGCGTGCTGCAGGTTCCCACGCTTGCGCGCAATTTCGAGAAAGGCACGATAACGTTCGAGGACGAAGACGGCGTTCGCACCGAAGTCCCTGTCACCGGCGGCAACGTGAAAATCCAATGGAAGCCGGATTGGGCGCTGCGCTGGGCGGCGCTGGGCGTGGACTACGAAATGTCCGGCAAGGACTTGATCGACAGCGTCCAGCAATCTTCGAAAATCTGCCGCGTGCTCGGCGGGGCGCCGCCCGAGGGCTTCAATTACGAACTCTTCCTCGACGAACACGGACAGAAAATATCCAAGTCCAAGGGCAATGGCCTCACGATAGAGGAATGGCTCGCATACGCCCCGCCGGAGAGCCTTGCCTATTACATCTATCAGAAGCCAAAAACGGCCAAACGGCTCTATTTCGATGTGATTCCCAAGGCTGTCGACGAGTACATTTCATTTATCGACGCCTACAGCATGCAGAATGACGCCGAGCGGCTCGAAAATCCCGTCTGGCATCTGCATAGCGGAGCGCCGCCGGCGAACGTTTCGCCGATCTCGTTCGCTTTGCTTATGAATCTCGTCTCGGCGGCAAATGCCGAGACGAAGGAGCAGCTCTGGGCGTTCATCCGCAAGTATGCGCCGGCCGCGTCGCCGCAAACCCATCCGTTCCTGGATAAACTTACCGAGTACGCGTTGCGCTACTTCAACGACTTCGTGAAGCCGACGAAGCGCTTCCGCCCGGCGACGGAAAGAGAGCGCGCAGCGTTTGAAGATCTTATCCGTCGGCTCGAAGCGATGCCCGCGGACATGACCGATGCCGAGACCATCCAGAACGACGTCTATGCGGTCGGCAAGGATCATGGTTTCGAGCCGTTGCGCGATTGGTTCAAGGCCCTCTACGAGGTGCTGTTCGGCGTCGAAAGCGGCCCTCGCTTCGGCGCCTTCGCGGCGATCTTCGGCGTACGCGAGACCGCGGCGCTGTTGCGCAAGGGGCTAGACGGCGCGCTGCTGGGATCGGTTCAGACGGCGCAACCGTGACGATCTATGATCTTGCAACCCAAGGACTTCGGCTGCTCGATCCGGAAGCCGCGCATAGAGCCGCGCTCACGGCGTTGCGTCTGGGCGTAGGGCCTCGCGCGCGGGCGGACCGTTGGCCCCGCCTGCGCACGAAGCTTGCCGGACTCGATCTGCCGAACCCAATCGGGATGGCAGCGGGTTTTGACAAGAATTGCGAGGCCGCCGACGGCTTGCTCGCTGCGGGTTTTGGTTTTGTGGAATGCGGCACGGTCACGCCAAGGCCGCAGGGGGGAAACCCCAAGCCCCGGATTTTCCGCCTCGCCGAGGACCGCGCGATCGTCAACCGGCTTGGCTTCAACAATGAAGGCATCGACGCTTTCGTCGGACGCCTCTCGGCGCGGCGTCAGCGCGGAGTTGTCGGCGCCAATGTGGGCGCCAACAAGGAGAGCGCAGACAGGGCGCGGGACTACGTACTGGGCATGGGCCGGGTCTGGCCCCACGCGTCCTACGTGACCGTCAACATCTCATCGCCGAACACGCCGGGCTTGCGCGCCCTGCAAGAACGAAGTGCGCTGGAAGATTTGCTGGCGCGGCTGTGCGAAGCGCGGGCGCCGCTGGAGAAGGCGCACGGCAAGCGGCCGCTTTTCCTGAAGGTCGCCCCCGATCTCGACGAGACCGCTGTGCGCGACATCGCGGAATTGGCCCTCCACTACGAACTCGACGCGCTGATCGTCTCCAACACAACGGTGCAGCGACCGGACCATCTCACCTCGGATAACGCGGACGAGGAGGGGGGATTATCGGGTCAACCGCTGTTTCACATTTCAACCCAAGTGCTGCGCGAGTTTGCGCGCGCTCTGCAGGGCAGGTTGCCGCTTATCGGCGCCGGCGGCGTCGAGGACGGAGCAACGGCTCTGGCGAAAATTCGCGCTGGCGCAACGGCGGTTCAGCTCTACTCGGCATTGATCTACGCTGGGCCAAGCCTGGTCGCGCGCATCCTTTACGAGCTCGACGGCCTCCTGGCGGCCGAGGGCGTAGACTCGATCGGCGAGCTGGTGGGTGTCGACGCGCGCAGCTAGCTGCGCGCCATCACGCGCTGGCGCATGGAGGCGGTTTGGCCGCGGATCATGGTCATCAGCGCGCGGATGTCGCCATTGTTGCGGTCGAGCTCGGCCAGGAAGTCACGCTGTTGCTGTTGGGCAAGCCAGATTTGGTTGCCGTCCAGCACCAGCGACACGTCAACTACCTTCCACGCGTCGCCTGAACGGAGCAGGCGCCACTGCACGGTCATCGGCCGGCCGCCGTCGCGCGGCGTGAGTTCGCTACTGACGATAACATCGCGGCCGGCCACACGTTCGGTGGAGCCCGTCACGCGGATCGCGCTGCCGCTGAAGTTGGTGAGCCGAAGCTCATAGACGGCGATTGCATACTCCTGGAACGTGGCCGTCCATTCGCTGCGCAGCGCCGCATCGGAGCGCAATTGCGATCCGTAGCGCCCGAGCACGAAGTGGGCGATGCGCGGCATGTCAGCAAACTGCGCCATGAGGCGGTCGAACGTCTGGCGCCGCTGCGAGGGGGAGAGATTGCGGTCGCCAAGCGTTCGCAGAGCGCTTGCCGCGTTCTGTTGCACATAGCTTTCGGCGTCTGCATTGCGGGTGGCATGCGCCGCAGGCGCGGCGGCCAGAAGTCCCAGGCTCAACACTCCGCTCAAAAACGCGGCCCGCGATAAGGTGTTAAGCGCCGTCACGGCTGGTCTCCTGTAATGGGCTGTGATGTGGTGGCGGAACGGCCCTTCGCCAACGCTGCGCCGCGTAGGGAATTTTGCTTGGTCTCCGCGTGTGGCAGATTTTCCTCAGGCGTCTCTGCAGCGGGCGGCTGGATGTCCTGCTGTTCGTCAATGGCTTCGAATTCCGGCAGATCCTGTACGTCCTCCGCGCCATTCCGGATCGCGCTTTCGCGCAGCAGCTCGTAGGATGTCCGCACCGTCGTGTACGGATCGAGCGAGTCCCTGCGTATTTCGTCTACCGCTTCGATGACACGCTCGCGGCCAGCGACGCCGGCGAGCACCGCGCGTCCAAGGCGCACCTCGTCCGCCTCGTCGAACTCGGCCCAGGTGAGCGGATCGAACGCAATGTCGACGATCCGTCCCGCCCCGTCCCGAACTGTAGTCGGGCCCAGTAGCGGCACGAAAATGTAGGGACCGCTTTCGACGCCCCAAACCGCGAGCGTTTGGCCGAAGTCTTCGTCTTGGCGTTCGAGCCCCATGCTCGTCGCTGGATCGAAAATTCCGGCAATGCCGACCGTCGAGTTTATGCCAAAACGCGCGGCCGTTGTCGCCGCGCGGGACGCTTCGCCTTGCAGCAGGTCGTTCACAAGAATCACCGGCCCACGCAAATTGCGCAGGAGATTGACGACGCCGCGCCGCACCGGGCCCGGCGTGATCGCGCGATAGCCGCGCGCCACCGGCTCAAGCACGGCTCGGTCGACGCTCTCATGCACCGCAAACAAGTTGCGGTTCATGCCTTCCCAAGGATCGCCCTGGGTCTCTTGCGCCTGCGCCAGCGACGGGCTGGCCAGGCAGGCCGCAAACCCCAAGACCGAAAGTACGCCCCGCATGCGTGCACCCCAAGTGGCCGCAGATAATGGCGGCGGATGGTTAATCAACTTATTGCGGCTTTGCATTCACTCCGAGAGACCGGCGTCACGTTGATGCGATGCCGCTTAACCGTCTGGTTCAATTGGGAAAAATCAGGCGAGTGTTCCGAAGCAGTCGCGCCCGCCGAAACATCTGGCTCGCCGCCGACAGAATGATGCTTTCAGTCGCGCGGGCAACATGTCATATAAAGATATGTTGATATCTCCAAGTCCTCCCGTTCCCGAGCGGCGCGACGCGCGGCGCGTCGTGGGCGCACTGAGGGCCGCAGGAGAACAGACGCGCTTGCGGGTACTGGCGCTCTTGACGGAGGGGGAACTGGCGGTGGGTGAACTCGCGCAGGCCTTGAACCAAAGCCAGCCGCGGGTCAGCCGCCATCTGAAGCTATTGACTGAAGCGGGCCTCGTAGAGCGCTCGCCCGAAGGGGCATTAGTATTCTATCGGTTGCCGCGCGCGCACACGACGGAACGCCATTTCGCCGAAGCGCTGCTTAGCATGCTCGATCCGGCCGACGCCGCGCTGGCGCGCGACGCGGAGCGGCTGAGCGCGGTGCGGACAGCACGCGACGAAATGGCGGCGCAGTACTTTGAACGCAACGCCGCTGACTGGGAGCGCGTGCGTGCATTGCATCTGCCGGAAGCCGACATCGACAGCGCCATCCTCGCGGCAGCCGGAGCAGGGCCGTTTGACCTGATGGTGGATGTCGGCGTCGGGCAGGGCCGCATGATTCAGCTGTTCGCGGACCGTGTGCACCGCGCCGAGGGTTTCGACACCTCCCGCCAGATGCTGGCGATCGCGCGCGCCTCATTGGACGATCTGAGGGCGAAGGCCGCAGTGCGCTTTGGGGATGCGTACGCGCCGCCAATTGAAGCGGGCGCGGCCGATCTCGTCACCATTCACCAAGTGCTCCATTTCCTCTCCGATCCGGGTCGCGCCGTTGGCGAAGCGGTGCGCTTGCTCAGGCGCGGCGGCCGCCTCGTCGTCGTGGATTTCGCGCCTCACGACCTGGAATTCCTGCGCGAGGAGCACGCGCACCGTCGCTTAGGATTTGCCGACGGCGAGATCGCGGAATGGTGCGCGGCCGCCGGCGTCCCCATGCTCCGGACCACAACGCTTGCGCCAAAAAAGAATGGCGCCCTCACCGTAAAGATTTGGGCCGGAGACAAGGCATGAAAGCCGTGGCCGGGCATCTTGCTGTAGCGACCGCCGAGAGCATCGGTCGCCCGCGTGTATCGTTTGAGTTTTTCCCTCCGCGTACGCAGGCGCTGGAGGCGCAGCTCTGGGAGGCCATCCGCAAGCTCGAGCCGCTTACGCCAAGTTTCGTCTCCGTCACCTACGGAGCTGGCGGTTCTACGCGCGATCGCACGCACCGTATTGTGGCGCGCATCGTCCGTGAAACGACGCTGAGTCCAGCCGCGCACCTGACGTGCGTCGCAGCCAGCCGCGCCGAGATTGACAACGTCCTGCGCGACTATCGCCGCGTCGGCGTCAGGCACATCGTGGCGCTGCGCGGGGATCCGCCTGGGGGCGTCGGCCTGCCGTACCTTCAGCATCCGCAGGGATATGCGAACGCGGCAGAGCTCGTCGAAGCCGCCGCCCGCATCGGCGGTTTCGATATATCCGTCGCCGTACATCCGGAGAAGCATCCAGCGAGCCCGAGCCTCGACCACGAGATCGATAATTTCAAAAGAAAGCTTGCGCTCGGCGCCACGCGCGGTATCACGCAATTCTTCTTCGACGCAGATGTTTTCTTGCGTTTTCGCGATCGGCTCGCGCGCGCCGGCGTATATGCTCCAGTGCTCCCCGGCATCATGCCAGTCACGAACGTCAACGGCCTGAAGAAGATGGCGGAAGCCTGCGGGGCTTCCTTTCCGCGGTGGATGATCCATCTGTTCGACGGCCTCGATGACGATCCTGAGACGCGTCGCCTCGTCGCCGCCGTCACCACAGCGCAGCTTTGCGCGCGGCTCTCGGCCGAAGGCGTGCGCGATTTCCATTTCTACACGCTGAACCGCGCCGACCTGGCGCTGGCGATCTGCCGGATTCTTGGCGTGCGCGCGAAGGGGGCCGCACAATGACTCGTCAACAACGCTTTGCCGCGCTGAACGCCGAACTCGCCCGGCGCATCCTCATTCTCGACGGCTCGATGGGCGCGTTTTTGCAGGGCTTCGGCCTTCAGGCCGAAGACTTTCACGGCGCGCGTTTTGTCGACCACTTCACGCCGCTCAAAGGCGATAGCGACGTGCTCTCGCTGACGCGTCCCGAAATCATCGCGAAGGTGCACGACGCCTATCTCGCCGCCGGCGCGGATATCATCAGCACCAACACCTTTACGGCAACGCCGATCAGCCAAGCTGAATACGGGCTGGAAGGGCATGTGCGCGAGATGAATGTGGAGAGCGCGCGCCTGGCCCGCGCTGCCTGCGATAACGCCGAAGCTGCGGACGGCAGACCGCGCGCTGTCGCCGGTTCCATCGGGCCTACAACGAAGCTCCTCTCCATGTCGCCGGATGTCGGCGATCCGGGCCGGCGGGACGCGACGTTCGAATCGATGGCCGCGGGTTACAAGGAGCAGATCCTAGGCTTGCTCGAAGGCGGCGTCGATTTGCTGCTCATCGAAACGATCACCGACACGCTGAACGCCAAGTCAGCGCTATGGGCTGCTTGGGAGGCGTTCGACGAGACCGGCGTCGAGCTGCCGATCTGGATCAGCGGCACCATCACAGATCGCAGCGGCCGCACGCTGTCGGGCCAGACAGTCGAAGCGTTTTACAATTCGATGCGTCATGCCAAGCCTTGGGCCGTCGGCCTCAATTGTGCGCTCGGCCCGGGCGACATGCGTGCTTTCTTGGCAGACCTCGCGCGCGTAGCCGAATGCCCCGTCAGCGCCTACCCGAACGCAGGCCTCCCAAACGCGATGGGCGGCTACGATGAGACGCCGCACTCGATGGAAGCACACTACGCCGAATGGGCGCGCGCTGGTTTGATCAACATCGCCGGCGGCTGCTGTGGGACGACGCCGGAGCACATCACGCACATGAAGCACGCGGTGGAGGGCGTGACGCCGCGCGCGGTTCCGCAACGCGATGTGCGGTTGAGGCTGGCGGGCCTGGAGCCATTTACGGCGGCTGCTTGAATGAAGTGGAGCGACACCATATTCTAGAAACCGCGCCGGTTTCTATAACGGAGGTTTGGATTTGGGATTAAGCATTAAGAATGAGGAGGTTGAGCGCAAAGTTCGGCGTCTTGCCGAGGCCACCGGGCTCGGCGTGACAGAAGCAATCGATGAAGCCGTAACCGAGAAGCTTGCCCGCGTGGAGAAGGCGACCGAGGCGGAGGTCCAGGCCAAACTCAAAGCTTTGGATGCGATCATAGAAAAATATGGGCCCTTCCCACGGTTAGATCAGAAAGCCATCGACGACGAACTTTATGACGAACATGGCCTCCCGAGATGATCGTCATCGACACCTCGGTGGTGATCGCCGTCCTGGGAAGAGAGCCTGAGGGCGCCGAGATCGCGCGGGCGTTAGCGGCTCGGTCGCAAGCGCAAATCTCGGCCGTGAACTTCGTCGAGGCTGCGACCGTGGCTCAGCGTTGGGGCGACACCGCGGCGACAACGACGCTTGATGAGTTCTACGCGAACTTCCGAGTGAACGTGGCGCCAGTTGATCTGCAGCAAGCGCGTCTGGCGCGACAGGCGTATCTGAAATACGGAAAGGGTCGCGATCATCCTGCTCAGCTCAATATCTGCGATTGCTTCGCCTACGCACTCGCCAAGACGCTCGATGCGCCGCTGCTTTTTAAAGGCGACGACTTTCCCCACACTGACGTGAAACGCGCGATCCCGTGACTAATCCCTTCGCTAACTTCATCGTCGTTGGCGAGCGCACCAACGTCACCGGCTCGGCGAGGTTCAGAAAGCTGATCGAGGCCGATGATTACGCCGGCGCGCTCGCGGTGGCGCGCCAGCAGGTCGAGAACGGCGCTAACGTGCTCGACGTCAACATGGACGCCGCGATGATCGACGGGCCCGCAGCCATGCGGCGCTTCCTCAATCTCATTGCCTCCGAGCCCGACATCGCCAAGATCCCGTTGATGATCGACTCTTCCAAATGGGAGGTGATCGAGGCTGGCCTGCAGTGCGCGCAGGGCAAGTCGATCGTCAACTCGATCTCGCTGAAGGAGGGCGAAGAGAAATTCCTCGCCGACGCGCGAAAAGTTCTGCGCTATGGCGCCGCCACCGTCGTGATGGCGTTCGACGAGCAGGGCCAGGCCGATACGACCAAGCGCAAGGTCGACATTTGCACGCGGGCATATCGGTTGCTTACAGACAAGCTCGGTTTTCCCCCTGAAGACATCATTTTCGATCCCAACATTTTCGCCGTCGCCACCGGCATCGAGGAGCACGCTGACTACGCCAAAGCCTTCTTCGAGGCGACGGCGGAGATCAAAGCGACGCTGGCGCACGCGCACGTCTCCGGCGGCGTGTCCAACGTCTCCTTCTCTTTCCGCGGCAACGAGCCGGTGCGCGAAGCGATGCACGCCGTCTTCCTCTATCACGCCATCCGCGCCGGCATGGACATGGGCATCGTCAACGCCGGCACGCTGGCGCTTTACGACGACGTCGAGCCGGAATTGCGCGAGCGGGTCGAAGACGTGCTGCTGAATCGCCGCGCCGACGCCACCGAGCGTCTTCTCGAACACGCCGAGCGTGTCAAAGGCGGGGGCAAGAAGCGCGACTCTGCGAAAGATCTGGCTTGGCGTGAGAAGCCGGTGAACGAGCGTCTGGCTTATGCGCTCGTCCACGGCATCAACGAATTCATCGTCGAGGACACCGAAGAAGCACGCCTCCGGGCGGAGCGCCCGCTGCACGTGATTGAAGGCCCGCTGATGGACGGCATGTCCACAGTCGGCGACCTGTTCGGCGCAGGCAAGATGTTCCTGCCGCAAGTGGTGAAGTCAGCGCGCGTGATGAAACAGGCGGTCGCGCACCTCATTCCTTACATGGAGGAGGAGAAGGCGCGCCTGGGCCTTGCCGGCAAGTCCAACGGCAAAATCGTCATGGCGACCGTCAAAGGCGACGTGCACGACATCGGCAAGAACATCGTCGGCGTCGTGCTGCAGTGCAACGGCTACGAGATCGACGATCTTGGCGTCATGGTCCCGGCCGACCGCATACTCGATCGCGCCAGGGAAATTGGCGCCGACGCAGTCGGTCTTTCAGGCCTGATCACGCCGAGCCTCGACGAAATGGTGTTTGTAGCCAGCGAAATGGAGCGCTTGGGGCTCAATCTGCCCTTGCTGATCGGTGGCGCCACGACATCGCGGACACACACCGCGGTGAAAATCGCGCCGGCTTATACCGGGCCCACAATCTATGTGCCAGACGCGTCGAAAGCCGTGCCTGTCGTGCAAAAACTGCTGGGAGACGAGCGCCATAAGCTGATCTCCGAAACCAAAGCTGAATATGACGCCGCGCGAGAGAGCTATTTGGCCGGCCAGGATAAGCGCCCGCGCCTGCCGCTCGCCGAAGCGCGCGGCCGCGCGCCCAAACTCGCTTATACGCCGGTGCGCCCCAGCTTCCTGGGCGTGCGGCAGTTCAAGAATTACCCGCTCCGCGAGCTGGTTTCGTACATCGACTGGACGCCCTTCTTTGCATCATGGGATTTGGTGGGGCGTTATCCAGCTATTCTGGACGACAACATCGTCGGAGAAGCGGCGCGCAATCTCTACAAAGACGCTAGCGCGATGCTGCGCCAGCTTGTCGACGAGAACTGGGTCACGGCCTCGGGCGTCGTCGGTTTCTGGCCCGCGAACCGCGACGGCGACGACATCGTGCTTTGGGCCGAGGAAAGCCGCACGGAAGAGCTGACCCGCCTCCACACACTGAGACAGCAAATGGACAAGGGCCCGGGCAAAGGCAATTTCGCACTCGCGGATTTCATCGCGCCTCAGGGCGACTACATCGGCTCGTTCGCCGTCACCGCAGGCATCGGCGAAGAAGAGGTAGCCATCCGCTTCAAGCGCGCCAATGACGATTACTCCGCGATCATGTCGCAAGCGCTCTGCGACCGCCTCGCCGAAGCCTTCGCAGAAGCCCTGCACGCGAAAGTGCGCCGCGAGTTGTGGGGCTATGCCAAGGATGAGCTGCTGACCAATCAAGAATTGATCGAAGAAAGATATCGCGGCATCCGTCCCGCCCCCGGCTATCCCGCCCAGCCCGATCACACTGAGAAGCGCACAATCTTCAACCTACTCGATGCGCGCGCGATAGGCATCGATCTCACCGAAAACATGGCCATGACGCCGCCGTCGTCCGTCTCTGGCCTCTATTTCGCGCATCCCCAGGCGGAATATTTCGGCGTGGGCAAAATCGACCGCGATCAGGTAGAGGATTACGCCCGCCGCAAGGGCTGGGATGTGGCGACAGCCGAACGCTGGCTCGCGCCAATTCTTTCCTACGACCCGGGAAAAGCGCGGGCGAGCTGACGCTGGTCCGGCGCTGACGCCAGCCTGTCGCAGGGGGCTGGCGGCGCCGCGCCGGGCGCTGCTAAGACCAGCCCAGCTTTGGGGGTCCCGATGAGAAGATTTGCGACGTTTCTGGCAGCCGCGTTTGCGCTCGCCGCTTGCGCAACCGCGTCAGCGCCGATCGGGCAAGGCGCTGGCCAGGCGCTCCAGGTCGCGCCGCTGCAGTACACGATGCGCACGCTGGACAACGGACTGCGCGTTTACGCCATGCCGGACCCTAACACCGCCAACGTCTCCGTGCAGGTGTGGTACGACGTCGGCTCCGTCGAGGACCCTGTCGGGCGATCCGGCTTTGCGCACCTGTTCGAACACATCATGTTCAAATCGACGCGCAACATGCCGAGCGAAACGCTCGACCGCCTGACCGAAGACGTCGGCGGCTACAACAACGCCTCCACCTGGGACGATTTCACCAATTACTACGAGGTCGTGCCGGCCAACCACCTGCGCCGCGTGCTGTGGGCGGAGGCGGACCGCATGAGTTCGCTCGTCATCGACGAAGCCACCTTCAACTCCGAACGCGACGTGGTGAAAGAGGAATTGCGCCAGCGCATCCTGGCGTCGCCCTACGGGCGTCTGTTCGGTTTCTACCTCAGCCAGGCCAATTTCAGCGTTCATCCCTACGGGCGGCCGGGGATCGGCTCGATCGAGGATCTCGACGCCGCCACCGTGCAGGATGTGCGCGCGTTCCATGCGACCTATTATCGTCCCGACAACGCGATTCTCGTCGTTTCTGGTAATTTTGATCCCACCCAGCTCAACGCATGGGTTGACGAGTATTTCGGCGATATCGCACGCCCGAACCGCCCGATCCCGCGCGATTACCCCACCGAACCCGTACGTACGCAGCCGCGCGACTACACTGTTTACGCACCCAACGTGCCGCTGCCCGCGGTGATGATCTCCTATCCGCAGCCCGCCTCAACCAGTCCGGACATCCCTGCGTTGATGGTGCTCGACGCCATCATGTCGAATGGCGATTCCTCGCGCCTCTATCAGTCGCTCGTGTACCAGCAGCAGGTGGCCGCGCAGGTCTTCACCAACCTCGAGGCCACGCAAGATCCCGGCGCCTATTCGCTGTTCGCCATTCTTTCTGAGGGGCAGACCGCCGAGCAGGGCGTTACCGCCCTCAGCGCAGAGATCGCGCGCATGCGCGACACGCCCGTCAGCCAAGCTGAACTTGACGAGGCGAAGAACGAGATCGTCACCGCCACCTTGCGCGGCCGCGAAACCGCCGAAGGCCGCGCTGACGAACTGGCCAACGCCGTGATCCGTTTTGGCGATGCCGGCTACGCCGACCGCCTGCTCGCCGCCATACAGGCGACGACGGCGGCCGACGTGCAGCGGGTGGCGCGTTCGATTCTCAACGACCAGCGCCGCGTCGTCCTGCGCTATCTGCCGGAGCAGGAGGGCGCCACGGGCGACACGATCACGACCTCGCCGACCATCCAGGCGCGCAGCCTCAGCATTCCGGCGTCCGAAATCCCGACCTATGCGCTGGCGCCGGAGGCCGAACGCGAGCGTCCGCCAGAGCCGGGCGCGCCGGTATCGCCTCGCATCCCCGACACGGCGCAGCAGACGCTCGCCAACGGCCTGCGGGTGATCGTTGCGACGAATGAGCGGCTGCCCCTGATCAGCGCCGATCTGCGCGTCGCGTCCGGCGGGAGCGCCGATCCGCAGAACCGCGCGGGTCTCGCCAGCATGACGGCCGATCTCGTCAACAAGGGCACAGCCACGCGCAGCGCCACGGAGATCGCCCAGCAAATCGAATCGCTAGGCGCTCAACTCAGCGCAGGGGCCGGTGCGGATTCCTCCACTGTGTCACTCCAGACGCGGTCCGATCGCTCAGAAGAAGCCTTCGCTATCTACGCCGACGTCGTGCGCAACCCGGCCTTTGCCGCCGAAGAGCTGGAGCGTGCGCGCCAGCAGGCGCTCGATGGACTGCAAGTGGCGCTGAGCGAACCTGGCTCCATCGCGCAGATGGCCATGACCCGAGCGATTTATGGCGCGGGCCCATACGGTGGCGTGCCCTCGCAGACGAGCCTCACCGCGATCACGCGCGAGGACGCCGCCGCCTTCCATCGCACCTACTGGCGCCCAGACAATGCGGTGCTCGTCATCTCCGGGGATGTGACGCCGGAGGAAGGCTTCGCTCTCGCGCAGCGCCATTTCGGCGATTGGCAGCGGCCTTCCCAGCCCCTGCCGGCACGTCCCGACGCGACCGTTTCGGCGCCAGAGCCGCGCGTGATCGTGATCGATCTGCCCGAGACTGGGCAGGCCGCTGTGGCGATGGGCTTGCGGGGCGTGTCGCGCACCGATGCCGACTACTTCCCGCTCTTGGTCGCCAACAACGTGCTCGGCGGGGGCTACTCGGCGCGCCTCAACAGCGAGATCCGCATCCGCCGCGGTCTGTCGTATGGCGCGGGCTCTAGCCTGCAGGCGCGCATGGCGCCTGGGCCGATCATCGCGTCGGCACAGACGCGCAACGATGCAGCGGTGCAGGTCTATGAGCTGATGCGCGCAGAGATCGAGCGCATCGCGCGCGAACCAGCATCGCTGACCGAGCTAACTGCCCGCAAGGCGGTGCTGATCGGTTCATTCGGCCGTACAGTCGAAACCACCGCCGGCGTCGCAGGGCAGATTTCGACGTTGGCCCTGTACGGCTTGCCGCCCGAGCGGCTGGGCGCCTACGTCTCTGAAGTTTCTGCCGTCACGCCAGAGCAAGCCCAGGCAGCCGCGCGCCGCTACTTCGATGCCAGCCGCGCCGACCTGGTTGTGGTCGGAGACGCGCAGTACTTCTACGATGGCCTGCGCCGGCTGCGCCGCAATGCCGAGCGCATTCCGGTCAACGAACTAAATCTGGACAGCGCAACGCTGCATTGATGAAGGCGCCTAGACTCGCCTAGGCGCTGCGGCGCGAGGCCGCCCATTCGTTGACAAGTTGCTCCGTGACCGAGAGCGGCGTCGCGCCATTCGTGAGAATGGTGTCGTGGAAGCCTTTTTGATCGTAGCGGTCGCCCAGCGTCTGGCGCGCGTTGTCGCGCATGCGATTGATCGCCTGACGGCCGACCATGTAGCTGCATGCTTGACCGGGCCACACGCAGTAGCGCTCGATTTCGGTGACGACGTTGGAGCGGTTGTCGCCGGTGGCCTGCATCATCGACTCGATGGCCTGCTCACGCGTCCACTGCTTTGAATGCAGCCCTGTATCGCAAACGAGACGTGACGCGCGGAACGCGGCTGACTGCAGATAGCCCACGCGGCCGAACGGATCATTCCGGTACATGCCCATTTCGTCGGCGAGCTGCTCGGCATAAAGTCCCCAGCCTTCGGAATAGGCGCTAAATCCGAGCAGAGCGCTGCGAATGAACGGAATCGAGCCGGATTCCTGTTGGATCGCAATCTGCCAGTGATGGCCCGGGACGCCCTCGTGGTAGGTGAGCGTGGGCAGCGTGAACTTCGGCCACTCTTCCGCCGGATCACGCAGGTTGATGTAGTAGGCGCCCGGGCGCGAGCCATCGAGCGCGGCGGGCTGATAGTAGCCGCCCGGCGCACCCGCTTCGGTATATTCCGGCACACGCTTGATCTCGAGTGTAGCGCGGGCGAGCGTGCCGAACTGCTCGGGCATGCGCGCGCGAATGGCCTCCACCTGCGCGTTAAGCGCGGCCAGCAGTTCGGCGCGGCCGGCTTCTGTGCTCGGATAGATTTGATCCGGTCGACGCGAGAGCTCGCGCACGCGCTCGGCCACCGTACCGCGCGTCATGCCTTGGCTCCGTAGAATGGCGTCCATCTCGCTGTTGAACTGATTGACCAGTTCCACGCCCATATTGTGGATGGAATCCGGATCCATCGTTGTCGTGGTGTAGGCTTTTAGCGCAGCCCGATACAGTTCTTCGCCGCGCGGCAGGCGCCATACGCCGGCGTCTGCAGTCGAGCGCGGTTGGATAGCCTGCAGCGCTTCGATCTGGCGCTGGTAGGCGGGCATCACCTCATCGCGCACGATCGCCTCGGCGCGCTGAACCATCGAAGTCTTGTCGGCAGCCGGAATGTCGGCGACGCCTTCGAGTCGCGTGCGAAGAGACTGCACCAACACCGTTTGCGCCGGCGCAGTCCGGGCGAAACCGCGCAACTGATTGATCGCGCCGGCGATAGTGAAGTTCGGCTGAATGACGCCGTCAGCCGCGTCCTGGCCAATACGCGTCGTCTCCTGATCCAGCGTGCGCGAATAGGCGGCAAGGCGCGTGAGGTACGCATCGGCCTGCTCGCGGTTGGTGACGGGATGCTGGCTGGCGAGGAAGTCTGGAATGTTCGTGTAGGCGCCGGTGAGCTGTGTCACGGTATAAGGCGCTTGGGCGCCATTGCCGTGCTTGAACTGGGCAGTGGCCACGCTGTCCTCGAGCGCAGCGACAACAACATCGTATGTCACGCGATCCTGGCCTTGCAGGCGATCGCGGTCCAGCGCGCGCAGCTCGTTCAGCCCGGCCTGCGTGAGATCGAGCTGGCGTTGCTGACCCTCCCTCGAAACGTCGCTGAGCCGGTCAATGTAGCGCCCGCCCGCTTGCTCCTCGGAAACTGCAAGCGCGGTGGCGAACTCAGGCGATTCACGCAGAAATTGCGTCGCAAGCCGATCGAGAATCGCATTCAGTTCGGCGCTGCCGCCCGGGTTTTGGCGCGCACAGCCGATGGCGGCGAGTGCAAGAGTGGCCGTCGTGGCGCCAAGCAGCGCGCGTCGCGTCGTGTGCATAGAAATTCCCCTTCGAGCAAAGCCTGCAGGGGGCGCACAATAGCGGGCTAGCCGCGCATTGCACGGCCCCCGCGACGAAAGACCTGCGGCGAGGCGCCGCTTTCCGGCCGCTCAGGCGCTTTCTACCCATTGCTGGACCAGCCGCTCGGTGACCGTGAGCGGGGTCGAGCCGTTGGTCAGCAGAGTATCGTGGAAGCCGCGCGGATCGAACCTGCCGCCTAACGCCTGCTGTGCGCTCGCGCGCATACGCAGGATCGCTTGCTTGCCGACCATGTAGCTGCAAGCCTGGCCGGGCGTCACGCAATAACGCTCGATCTCGGTGACGGTAGAGCTTTCGTCGTTGCCGGTGGCCTGCATCATCGATTGGATAGCCTGCTCTCGGCTCCATCCCATCGCATGGATGCCAGTATCCACGACAAGGCGCGATGAGCGGAACGCTGCCGATTGCAGGTAGCCGATGCGGCCCAACGGATTGTCGGCGTACATGCCCATCTCATCGGCGAGCTGTTCGGCATAGAGTCCCCAGCCTTCGATGAAGGCGCCGAAGAACGAGAGCGCCGTTCGGTAGAATGGCAAGCCCTCGGCTTCCTGCTGGATCGCGATTTGCCAGTGATGGCCAGGAACGCCTTCGTGATAGGTCAGCGTGGGCAGCGAGTAACGCGGCCATTCGTTCGCGGGATCGCGTAGGTTGATGTAATACATGCCCGGGCGCGAACCATCGAGCGCCGGCGGCTGATAATATCCGCCGGGCGAACCGGCCTGAATGTATTCCGGAACGCGCACGATCTGCAGATCAGCGCGCGCCTGGCGGCCGCATACCTCCGGCATGCGAGCGCGGATCGCCTGCACCTGAGCGTTGAGGTCCGCGAGCAGCTGCGCGCGGCCCGCGTCGGTGCTGGGATAACGCTGATCCGGGCGTTGGCCCAATGCGCGCACGCGCTCGGCGACGGCGCCGCGCGTCAAACCCTGCGCGCGCAGCAGCGCGTCCATTTCGGAATTGTACTGGTTCACGAGTTCGACGCCCATGGCGTGGATCTCGTCAGCGCTCATCGCTGTCGTGGTGTAGGCGCGCAGCGCGACGGGATACATCTCGGCGCCGCGGGGGCGGCTGCCGACGCCCGCATCGTGCGTCGCTCGCGGGCGAACGGCGCGCAGCGCCTCGATTTGCCGTCGATAAGCGGGAAGCACCTCGTCGCGTACGATCGTCTCGGCGCGCGTGGCAAATCCGGCGCGGTCGCTTTCGGGGATCTCCATGACCTGGGCGAGGCGATCGCGCAGCGATGTGACAAGCACCGTTTGCCCAGGAGCGGTCGAGGCGAAGCCGTTGAGCTGAGCGATCGCTCCGTCGATGGCGAAATCGGGCGGTATCATCCCGGCGCCGGCGTCCTGCGCGATCATTGCCGATTCCTGGTCGAGCGCGCGTGCAAAACCCGAGAGACGGGAAAGATACGCTTCGGTTTGATCTCGCGTCGTGATCGGGTGGCGGCTGCTCAGGAAGTCAGGCAAATTCACATATGCGCCGCCCAGCTGCGTGACGACATAGGGACCCTGCGCGCCCCCGCCAAATTCGAATTGCGTCGCAGCGACCTGATCGCGCAGCGAAGTGAGCACCACATCGTACGTCACGGCGTCTTGCCCCTCGAGCCGGTCCCTATCGATGCGTTCGAGATCGACGATCGTGCGTTCGGCTATCTGGCGCTGGCGAATGAATCCTTCTCGTGAGTAATCGGCGATGCGGTCAATGAAGCGCCCGCCGGCCTGCTCCTCGGTGACGCCAAGGCTGGTCGCAGCTTCCGGCGCCTCGCGCAGAATGTCGGTCGACAGCCGGTCAAGTAGCGCGTTGAGCTCGGTCGACGCGTTTCCGCGCTCGCCGCAGCCGGAGGCCGCCAAAGCGGCGCCAGCCGCACTCGCCGCCATCAAGGCGCGCCGCGTCATGCTCATAGCAGGTCCCCTTCGCATCAGATGCGTGGGACGCTAGCGGTTCGATGAATTCATGCCGCCGCAACATCGACGAACGCGCGTCAGCTTTCGACAGGCTCTCGCAAACCGCGCTTCGGCGCGCCCTGTGGCGCGTCCGAGCGCGAGCGTTTCGGCGCCTTGGCCAGAAGGACGCGGCCCTGCGAACGCGCCGTGGTGGCGTAAAGGCGCTTGACCGCTTCCATGAGCACGAGTCCGCCCAACGCGGGCCAGATCAGTTCGCCAACTCGCTCGAAGGCGTCGGCGGCGCGCACCAACGGCGTCCAGGTCGTCGGCGGCGCGTAGAGCGCCCGCGAAGAAGCAACCGGCTCGAACATGGAATCGCTGAGCAACGCCGCCAGCTGCGTGCGTGAGAATGGACGGCCATGGCCGAACGGCGTCGCCCCCGATTGGGCCCAGAGACTCCAGCGGTTCGCGGCGATCACAACCAGGCGCCCTTCCGGCGCCATCACGCGCCAGACTTCGCGCAAAAAGACATGCGGCGCGGCGGTTTCCTCAAGCGCATGGACCAACAAAACGCGGTCGAACACGGCATCCATGAGCGGCAGGCGCGTCTCGTCGGCGAGCGCTGTCAGCACGGTCCGTTCTGGCGGCCAGGGCTCTGCACCCTGCTCGGCGGGCATGATGGCCACGGTGCGCCGGGCGCCGGGCCGGAACGCGCCGAGATAGGGCGAGGGGTAGCCGATCCCCAGCACGTCCAGGCCGTCGGCTCTGGACCAAAGCGCCGAGAGCCGCCGGGCCGCAGCTCGCCGCGCGGCCTCGCCCAAGGGCGAAGCATAAAAGCGCTGGAGGGCCAAGACGTCGACTCGCATGTTCTGGATCGGCGGTTCGGGATTGGGGGTTGGTGGTTCAGGCCTACATTGGTCTAATAGCAATCCCTAATCCTCAGTCCCCAAATCCGAAATGCTTCAGATTCATCAATTCCCCTGCCTCGCCGACAATTACGGTTTTCTGGTCCACGAACCTAATAGCGGCGCCACGGCGACGATCGACACGCCGGATGCGGAGGAAATCTTGCGCCAAGCGGAGTCGAAAGGCTGGCGCATCACCGATGTCTGGAACACGCACTGGCACCCCGATCACGCGGGCGGCAACGCGACCATCAAAAGCGCCACGGGGGCGCGTGTGACCGGGCCCGCTGAAGTGGAGCGCATCGGCCAGGCCCCGGATCGCATTATCGGCGAGGGCGCCGTGGTTCGGCTGGGCGAGGCGACGGCGCGCGTGATGGACGTGGGCGGTCACACGTTGGGGCACATCGCATACGTGTTCGACGAGGAGAAGGTCGCATTCGTGGGCGACGCGTTATTTGCGATGGGCTGTGGGCGCCTGTTCGAAGGAACACCCGAGCAAATGTGGTCAAGTCTCAGCAAGATCGCGAATTTGCCGCGCGACACCACCCTTTATTGTGCGCACGAATATACGGAATCCAATGCACGCTTTGCGCTGAGCGTCGACGCAGAAAATCTGGACCTGCAGGCTCGGGCGACCGAGGTGAAGCGTCTGCGCGCCGAGGGCAAGCCGACCGTGCCCATGACGCTCGATGTCGAGCTGCGCACGAACCCGTTTCTCCGCGCACCCTTGCTCAAGGCCGCGGGCGCGTCCGATGTCGAGGCGTTCGCAGACCTCCGCAGACGCAAAGACGCCTTCAAATAGGCTATTGCTCCGGGCCCTGCACTTGGCCGGTCACGATGTTGCGGATCGTGTTGGAGGACGGGCGGCCGGCATAGCCGAGGTGCGGAGCGACCTGGATGTAAAGCTGATCGCCGCGCACGGCTGCGCGGGGGGCAGATCCGATCGTGATGGTGACGCGGCGAACGGCCGTCATTGGCGCGGCGGCGAGTCCCTCAACGGCGCGCTGGGCAGCGTCAACCACGACGCCCGCAGCCTGGGCCGACATTTGCGCGGGTACAACAAAGGTCACTGTCTGCCCGACTCGGCGCCGCGCCTGAGCCTGGAGCTGGCGGAAGCGCTGCTGCATTTGCGCGAAGGCAACCGCTTCCGGCGCGAGCGGGTCTACGCGCGCCTCTTCAGAAGCCGCAGCGCCCGTGCGCAGCGTGCGTGTATAGACAGTGATGCTGCCGTGCGCGTTTACCCGAAGCATCACATCGCCGTCTTCCGTGCGATAGATTTCGCTTCCGTTGGCCGCCATCGTCGGCCGCAGGACGTGGACTTCGGGATCGCCCTCGAACTGGACCAGGGCTGCGCGGCTGCCGCTGCGATCGAACACAAAGCGGACAGACCCGTCCGGCGTGGCGTAACGCGTTGCTCCTGACGAGGGTTGATAAAGCCCTTGGACGGGCTGTGGATCGCGAGGCTGCTGGGCCTTGGCCATGCCGGGCGTCGCCAAGGCCAACGCAGCGGCGACCGCCGCAGCGCCTCGCCCCATCAGACTCGGCCCGCTTGAATGGCTCATGGCGACGGACAAGAGCGCCCCGAACGGGGCGCTTTTTTGGCTGTTGCAGGCCTTCTGCGACACTGTTGCGGCAATGCCGCAGCCTGGTTAAGCGGCGTGAACGCTCTCGTGCTTCGGCGCGAAAGCGGGACGCAGTTTCGGCAACTCAACGAGTTCAAGGGCCGTGGCCGACGCTTCAAGGAGCTCGACACGCTCGAATTCCGCAGCCATGAGCGTTGGGCGCACAACGCGCCCCGGCACAGCGGCTGTGGATATCGGCAACGGAGCCGCCCGGACTGTATCGGGAGGCAACTGCGGTGGAATGCGCAAGAGAACTCGCGTTCCTGAGGTGGGTCCATCCGCCAGCGACAGATCGCCAGCCACGCCCGCGGCAAAAGAAAGCGTGCTCAAAACGAGCGCTGTCACCGTAACGCGGATGAGATTCGAGGCTTTCAAGCGTCCCAGAATTAACTGAGTCGCGCTCCAGCGTCACGAGCGGCTTTGGCGGTTTCTGCCAGCTGGCGAGCGTGGAACGAGGAAGGCGCAACGGGTCTCAAGGCGTCATCGGGGCGAGGGGCGATCGGCTAGAGGAGCGGCGAGGACCGCGGCTGGAGCGATACGTCTGTGCGGTTGTGGGGGCCCCCGAAGAGGGTGGCCGGCCTCGCCGCCCGCCGGCCTGCCCGGATTGGGCGCCCGTTCGCCCCGCCCCAAATAGCGCACGCCTTTGCACCACATCTTCAACGCTTCCCAGTGGATGCCGGCGACGACCTTCATAGTCATCAGTGGATTGCCTGCCCAGGCGCGCAGCAGGTTTGCATCCGTCAGTTCGCTGCGCGCCCCTGTAAAGGAAGCAGTAAGGGCGATGTCCTCGCCGCGTTTCACCACGATGGCGACCGCCGTATGCTCGGCGGGCGGCGTCACCCGAAACTCGTAGCGCAGATCCATTTCCAGGAATGGAGAGACGAAGAACTCCTTGTTGCACGCTTGCGCCACGACCCCCTTTGCTGAGGCGCGCGCCGGCAGCACATAGAAGTGGCGCTCTGCGAACGTGTTGGAAACTTCGTGCACAAGCGCCGCCAGCACGCCATCGCGGCGCCAGCAGAAATAGACGCTGAGCGGGTTGAACGCGTAATTCAGAAGACGCGGCATCGTCAGCAGCACGATCCTCCCGCCGTCCCATTCGATGCCCGATGCGCGCAGTTTTGCCTCGATTTGAGGTTTGATCGGCGCATCGATACGCTCGCCATGATCGCGGTCCATCAGGCTCATTAGCGCCGGCCGATTGTGCGAGAGCAGCTTGAGGCGCGCGCCGATTGAGGAAAGCTCGTCAAGGTCCAGCGCTAGCATAAAGGCACGGTACTTAAGCCGGTGCTTGCCCGGCCGGCGATGCATAACGCACCCTGTGTAAATCCCGCTCACGCGGCCAGAGCCGCAGGGTTGGGCATGAGCCCAAGATGAATGCGCGCGGACTCGTCGGCCACCTGCCATGGCCGGCTCACGCCGCCAAGCTGTTCAGCCACTGCAAGTCCCGCCTGCAGGGCGTCCTCGTGAAAGCCGGCGCCGAAATGGGCGCCGCAAAACCATGTGTTCCGAACACCTTGCAAGGACCACAGTTTTTCCTGCGCGCGGATCGCTGACGCATCGAAGAGGGGATGGTCGTATTCTGTCTGGTACAGGGTCGTCTTTTCAAGCGGCATGGTGCGCGGATTGAGGGTAAGGAAGATATTTTCCTTGCATGGCAGCTGCTGCAGCTTGTTCATCCAATAGGACACCACGCAGCCGCCTTCCGGATTATCGCCGACATAATTCCAGCTGGCCCAGAGCGCTTCACGGCGCGGCATGAGCGAGCGGTCCGTGTGCAGCACGGCGCGGTTTCTGGTGTAGCGAAAGGCGCTGAGCAGTGCGCGCTCGTCCTCGCTCGGATCCTCCAGCATCGCGAGTGCGGCGTCAGCATGCGTGGCGATGACCACGTCATCGTAACAATCGACCCGGCCGGTTGCATCGCGCACCCGGACAGCGCCGGTTTCACGCCGCAGGGCCAGCACGCCCGCGTTCAAGCGAATACTGTCTGAGTAGGGCGCAGTCAGCTTCTCGACGTAGGCGCGGCTGCCGCCTGTGACGGTGCGCCACTTGGGCCGACCTTGCAGCTTGAGCAGCCCATGGTTCTCGAAGAACCGCACGAACGCGCAGGCCGGATAATGATGAATTTCCGCCATCGACGCCGACCAGATCGCGGCAGCTTGAGGCAGGAGGTGGTCGCGCTGGAAGGCTTCTCCATAGCCGCGCCGCTCGAGATATTCGCCGAGAGAAACGAGATCATCGCGTGCGCCGAGCAATTCGAGCGGCGCGTGGCGATAGAACCGCATCAGATCGATGGTCATCGACCAGAATCGCGGGCTCATCAGGTTGCGCCCGTTGTCCAAAAACGCCGATGCGCCGACGGAGGAATATTCGGTGCGTCCTCCATTTAGAGACACGCCGAAGGACATGTCCGAGGGCTTTGTCGGGACGCCAAGATGCTCCAACAAGGCTACGAGGTTGGGATAGGTCACATCGTTGAAAACGATGAATCCCGTGTCGACAGCTGTCGGCCCAGCGCTCGTCTCAACCGAGACCGTGTTCGAGTGCCCGCCAAGCCGCTCGGCTTTTTCATACACCGTGACGTCATGGCGCTTGCTCAGCAGCCAGGCTGCCGACATTCCAGCTATGCCCGAACCGATCACCGCGATATTTTTGCGTCGCGCCGCAGCTGTAGAGGTGAACGTCATCCATCCCGTCCGCTCCAGCCCGCTCGGCTGGTCCGAAAGGCGATACGACCGGCTAGCTCAGTCGGATCAAACTGATCCGCGGAGAGCTACGGCGCGTATGACGATGGATGTGCGCGCTCGTCCTTGCCCCTGCACGCTCCCGCCCGTGGCCCCCCGGGGAGCGGCGTATGGATAGCGGCGTGGATCGCAGCGACGACGCCCTGCTCGTTCGCATCGCCGGAGGCGATCGCAACGCCTTCGCCGCGGTGTTCACCCGCTATGCGCCGAAGGTGAAGTCCTATCTGCTTCGGCTAGGAGCACCTGCCGCGGCGGCCGAAGATTTGACGCAGGACGCGATGCTCTCGGTGTGGCGCCGCTCCGTTTCTTACGATCCTGCAAAGGCAAAAGCGTCCACCTGGATTTTCGTCATCGCGCGCAACGCGTGGATCGACCGTCTGCGTCGTGAGAAGGTGGAACTGGCCTATCGCGACACCTCGCTCGTATCGGAAGAAAGCGACGACGAAGCGCCAGACGATGCCGCTGTGCGTCGCCAAACCCAAGCTCATGTCGAGGCAGCGCTTGCCGCACTGTCCGAGGAGCAGCGCCAAGTCGTACAATTGTCCTTCTTCGAGGACAGGCCGCACGCCGAAATTGCCGAAAAGCTTTCGTTGCCGCTCGGTACAGTCAAGTCGCGTCTTCGGCTCGCGCTCATGAAGCTGAAGGCGCAATGGGAGCAGTACGAATGAGCCCGCGTCATCATCCTGCGGACGATATTCTCACCGCCTACGTTGCCGGCGCGCTGGAGCCCGGCTTCGGCCTGGTTGTCGCCGCACACCTTGAGTCGTGCGCTCACTGTCGCGCGCGGGTAAGCGCGTACGAAGATGCTTCCGGACTGGCGCTGGCGGACTTGCCGGAGAGCGACGTCGCGCCGACTGCCCTGGCCAAAGTGATGTCGCGGCTCGACGGGGCGCCCGCCGAACGGCCCATGATCGACATGCGCCCCTTTCTGGAGCGCCTGCCGTTGAAGCCCAAGCGCTGGGTGGCGCCAGGCGTCTGGGTTGCCGGAGTCGATACGCCCCACGCGCCGAATAATCGCGTCTATGTACTGTCGGTCGCTCCCGGCATGCCGACCGCGCGGCATGCGCACTCGGGCGCCGAGTTCTGCACAGTGCTGAAGGGGGCTTATCGCGACGAACTCGGGCTCTTTACAGCCGGCGACTTTGCCGCTGCCTACCACGATTTCAATCACCAGCCGGTCGTGCAGGGCGATGAGGAGTGCGTGTGTCTTTTCGCCACCGAAGGCCGCCTGAAGCCGCAAGGCTTGCTTGGCCGCATCGCCTTTGGCTTTGCGGACGTTTGAAATCGTCGCATCGCGCTCGCGCCGCATTGTGACCTGGGGCATAGTCCTCCGCGCTTGAGGCGGAGCGAATAGGCTCATGACTGACGCTGCACTTTCGCCGGCTGCGCCGGCGCGCCCTGCTGCGCCTGCCGGAGGCGTGCGCATTGCCGAAATCGACATGCTGCGCGGCTTGGTTATTGTGCTGATGGCGCTGGATCACGTCCGCGATTATCTTCACGCTGGCGCTTTCAACTACAATCCGCTGGACCCTGAGCAGACCACGCCATGGCTCTACGTGACGCGCTGGATCACTCATCTCTGCGCTCCGACGTTCGTCTTGCTGGCGGGAGTCTCGGCCTATCTGCAGATGGCAAGAGGCAAGAGCCCGCCGCAACTGTCGCTGTTTCTGCTGACGCGCGGTCTGTGGCTGATCGTGCTTGAACTCACCGTGCTGAGCTTTGGCTGGTCGTTCGGATTTCCCTACGCGCTCTTCATGCAAGTGATCTGGGCGATCGGTTGGTCCATGATCGCGCTTGCGGCGCTTGTATGGCTGCCGCGCACCGCCGTGTTGCTCATCGGCGTTGTCATCGTCGCCGGCCACAATCTGCTCGATCCGATCACGCCGCAAAGTCTTGGCCAGTATGCGCTGCTGTGGACCTTCCTGCATGAGGGGGGCCCGATCTTCGTCGGGCAGCAGCCGATCGGCCTCATCGCGTATCCCGCGCTCCCCTGGATCGGAATCATCGCTCTGGGCTATGGCATGGGCGCGCTGTTCGCGAGTGAACCCAAGAAGCGCGACCGCACGCTCTTGTTGCTCGGACTCGCCATGCTGGCGGCCTTCCTCGTACTGCGCTGGTTCATGGCTTACGGCGATCCCCAATTCGCCGCCGGCCCCGAAGCGGTCGCGCGCGATTGGCGAGATCAAGCCAGCTATGGCGACGCGCTCATGGTTTTTTTCGACGTACAGAAATATCCGCCGTCGCTGCAGTTCACGCTCGTCACTCTTGGGCTCGTCTTCATTCTCTGGCCGTTGCTGGCCCGTGCACGCGATCCTGTCGCCTCGGTGCTCAACACGTTCGGCGCCGTGCCGTTCTTCTTCTATGTGCTGCACATCTATCTCGTGCACCTGCTCGCGATCGTCGCCAATGCCGCCGCGGGAAAGCCAAGCGCCGGCCTTTTCAACTACATGATCAACGTCTTCACTGCGCCGGAGCTTTTGCAAGGCGCGGGCTTCTCGTTGCCTTGGGTGTACTTGGCCTGGATCGCAGCGCTTGCGGCGCTCTATCCGGCGTGCCGGTACTGGCAGGCGCTGAAGGCGCGCCGTCGGGACTGGTGGCTTTCCTACCTGTGAAGGAACTCCGTCCGCCGCGTCCAGCGTGGGGGAAAAACTAGGCCGCGCTTCGTGTGCTGATCGAGCGCTCGATGTCCCTCGCAAATGGCGCTAGCGGGACGGGCCGATAATGGCTGTTGCCGATCCATCTCAAGCGCGCGGCTTCATGAATATCCTCAAAACGCGCCGGTCCGTTGCGCCAGCGCGTTGCGAGCGGGCCCAGGCGCGAGATGCCGCCGATGGGCGCGTCGATCGGATTTATCTCCGCGAGGCACGCCGAAATGACCGAGCCTGGGGCGCGCTCGAGCACAAGGCCTGCGCGCCGTGCGCCTTCTAGCACCCACATCAGCGCGCAATTGGATAACCCGCGCGCCTGACCGCCGCCCACGCCGCCATGATCGCCCGGAAACCACATCTGTTCCACGCGCGGCGGCGAACCAGGCTGATTGAACGCCTCGACGTTGCTCCAAAGCGTTGGCGCAAAAGCCGCGCGGCGTTCGTCGATCGCCAGCGCATGGCGCGCATGCCGGACCGAGCGCGACAGCGCGGTGTCGTGAAATTCATAGCTCTTGTTGAGTCCGATCGATATGGGCAGCAGCCGCGGAATGCCAAGCGCGCCGACCGTATCCCACAATCCCAGGTACCGAATGCGCAAGTCGAACGGCGGCGCGGTGAAGGGCGCCGCCAGCCGCGGCCAGGCGATCGCGTGCGCCGTCCGGAAGCGCTCGGTCTCGGCGCTGTCGGCTCCGATGTCGCGCGCCCGATAAAGGTCGAGCGCATCGCGCGCCTTGTCGACATGGGCGCGCCGCAGCACGCCGATCTTGCGTAACAAGCCCGCCAGGCTGCGCACCGTATAGGCGCCTCGCGAGAAGCCGAACAGATAGATCTGGTCGCCCGGCTCGTAGTTCAAATTCAGAAACAGCCAAGCCTCGAGCAGATTGTCGTCGAGATCTGCGCCCGTCATGCCTTGCCACAGGCTGAGACCGGAAAGGGACGCTCCCACGCCCTCGGAATAGTAGACGATTTGCGCGTTTCCCCGCCCGTCGCGCGAGGCCACTGCCCGCGCTGTGAGCGCGACATTCGTGAGCGCTCCGCCATAAAGCCGTTGCCAAGTGCCGTCGCAGCAGATGACGAGCCGCTTCATCTAGCGTTCAGGGCGCCAAGAGGAAGACGGCTTCTTCCGCAAACACATTGGCCCGCCACAACGTCTTGGCGAACGGCGCGCCCGCGCGTCCGTTGCTCAGCGGCGCTGCGGTCTCGATCGTAAACCGCATCTCGCGCGCCAGGCTGGCGAAATCGCGCACGCTGCACGCACGCGCGAGCTCGCCATCGGCCCAGCTTGGCGCATTGGAAGCTCCCAGTCGTCCCTTGCTCAGGAGTCGCAGCCGATCGCGCCAGTGTGCCGCGTTGCGGATGGAGACGATAACTTTCTCGCCCACGCGCCCGGCCTGGCGCAACGTCTCGCGTGGCCTCGCCATGCACTGGAACGAGTGCGAGAAGACCACATAATCGAAAGCAGCGCTCGGATAATCGGCAAGGCAGCTTTCCGCATCGCCTTGCACAACCGACAAACCGCGCGCAACGCAGTAGCGCGCCTTGGCCTTGTCGCGCTCCAGGCCGCGGGCGCGCGCGCCGCATGCGTGCGTGAGCAGCGAAATCAGCGCGCCGTCGCCGCAGCCGACGTCCAGCACCGATGCGCCGTCCTCCACCATGCGTGCGATGACATCGAAATCGCCGCGCCGTTGGGCATCGTCAGATTCCTCAGGCGCGGGGTGGACCAGGGCGAGCTGCGTCATCCTGCGCCTCCCAGCAAAGAAAGCCCACGCGCGGCGGCTGCGGCGTCGATGAAGCCTGTGAGGGCGCTTTCGAATTCTGGTTCCTCGCCCAGATAGGCGTCGTGTCCATTGGGCGTGTCGATTTCCACGAAGGCCGCCTCCGCGCCCGATGCGATGAGCGCGCTTGCCAAGGTTCGGCTCTCCTCGGGAGGGTAGCGCCAGTCGCTTGAAAACGCGAACACGGCGTGCCGCGTCTGCGCCCCTTGAAATGCGTTAGCCAGCCGCCCGCCGAAGTCAGCCGCCAGATCGAAGCTGTCCATCGCCCGCGTGAGATACAGGAACGAGTTGGCGTCGAAACGCTCGACGAAGCTGACGCCCGCGCCTGAGGCGTCAGCGTCGAAGCGGAAGCGCTCGCGCCGGCTCGCCGCTTCGACGCGCGCTCGTACCGCCGCTTCGGAGAGGCTCGCCACCTGCGCCGCCATGCGCGCCACCGCCAAACCTTTGGCGGGCCGCACGCCGTGCGCCGCGTAACCGCCGCCGCGCCAGTCGGGGTCTGCCATGATCGCCTGGCGGCCGAGTTCGGAGAGCGCGACGTTCTGCGCCGATTGGCGCGCGGCCGATGCGATCGTAACGCACGCGAACACGCGTCGCGGGTAGGCGCTTGCCCAATTAAGCGCTTGCATGCCGCCTAGCCCGGCGCCGATCGCGAGAAATAGGCTCTCTAAACCCAGCGCTTCGACCAGCATGGATTGCGCGCGCACCATGTCGGCCACTGTGATCGGAGGAAAGCGCAAGCCATAGGGCTGGCGGTCCGCGGCGAGCGAACTTGGACCGGTTGTGCCCATCGAGCCGCCCAGCGCGTTCGCGCAAATAACGAAGAAGCGATTGGTGTCGATCGGACGGCCCGGCCCCACGATCCGCGGCCACCAGGCCGGCCGCCCTGTGATGGGGTTGGGGCTGGCCACAAACTGGTCGTGCGTCAGCCCATGGCACACGAGCACGGCATTGCTGCGCTCCGTGTTGAGCGCGCCGTACGTCTCGAACGCTATGATTAGGGGCGAGAGTGTTTCGCCGTTCGAGAGCTGCAAGGGAGCGCTCGCATCGAAAGCAAGGGTGCGCACGCCCCCCGCCGCCTGAACCTTCGCCGCCGCGTGAATCATGCTGCGAGTCTATAGCTTTCGCTCCCGCGCGCACCCCCTGGCGCTACGGGCTGCTGTTGATGACGCGCGAAGCGCGCGAGCGGTTGGCGCGTGTTGAGAAAGCTTCTAGTGTCGCACCCGCAATGGACGACAAGGCCCCCCCTGATAACACGGTCGTTCCGCTTCACGGGCCGATCGAAACGATTCGCCGCGAGGTCGACGGCATTGACACGACGCTCTTGTCGTTAATCGCCGAGCGCCTTCAACTGGCCGATAAACTTGCCGCCGCGAAGGCGCCTCAGGCCGGGCTTCCTATCCGGCCGGGGCGCGAGGTGGCGCTGCTGCGTCGGCTCGTCGCCAGTGCGCCGGCGCCGCTGGAACGGGAGCTCATCGTGGAGATTTGGCGCGCTTTGATCGGCGCCAGTCTGCGCCGTCAGCGCGTGATCGATGTGGCGGTGGGCGGCAATCCCAAGGACTTCAAGTTGTTCGACCATGCCCGCCGTCATTTCGGCGCAAGAGCGCGCATCGACTTCGCAGGCGAAATGCCGGTCGATGCTTTGAGGAGGGCGGCGGACAATCCCCAATCATGGGTCGCCGTCACGCCATGGCCGGCTGCCCCCAATGTAGGCGCTTGGTGGCCGGCCTTGACGGAGAGCCGCTACAACAAACTGCATCTCATTGCGGCGCTGCCCGTGTTGCGCGAAGGCGAGGAGGGGCCGCGGGCGGCCGTGTTCGCCGCATCGGCCCCCGAGGAAGCAGGCGATGACGTGACCTTGCTCATTGCCTTCGATCCGCATCATCGCATCCAGCGCGCCCTGAACGATCAAGGCCTGACCGGCAAGGAAGTGGCGCGCGCCGAGCCGCGCGTGCTGGTGCGGGTTGAAGGTTTTCTGGGCGTCGACGATCCGCGCGCGTCGGCCATGACGCGCTCAGGTCTCGACAGCGTTCGCGTGCTCGGTTCCTACGCGCGCATCTGATGAACATCGTTTATGACCGCATCGCTATCATAGGCGTCGGCCTTATCGGCGCTTCGATCGCACGAGCGGCGCGCGAATATGGCGCGGCGAACGTCATTGCTCTTTATGACGCCAATCCAGCCGTCCGTCAGCGCGCGCGGGACCTCGGGTTGGGCGAGGTCTTCGACGATCCGGAGAAGGCCGTCGCGAAGGCTGAATTAGTCGTCCTGTGCGTGCCCGTCGGCGCCATGGCGGGTGCGATCTCGGCCTGCAGCCGCAGTCTGAAGATCGGCGCCATCGTGACGGACGTAGGTTCGGTCAAACAGGCCGTCGTTGATGCAGTAAGCGCGGTTCTGCCGTCGTATGTCTATTTCGTGCCCGGCCATCCGATCGCCGGCACGGAACAGTCCGGTCCCGATGCCGGCTTTGCCACGCTCTTCCACAATCGCTGGCACATCTTGACGCCGCTTCCAGGCGACGAGCGCGAAGCCTACGCTGCCGCGGTGGATCAGGTCGCGGAATTCTGGCGCGCCCTGGGCGCTAATGTCGACCTAATGGACCCACAGCGCCACGACGTCGTGCTGGCCGTCACCAGCCACCTGCCTCACCTCATCGCCTTCAACATCGTCGCGATGGCTGAAGACCTGGAAAACGTCACCGAAAGCGAAGTTGTGAAATACTCCGCCTCCGGCTTTCGCGATTTCACACGCATCGCCGCCTCAGATCCCACGATGTGGCGCGACGTCTTCCTTAACAATCGCGACGCGGTGCTCGAAATCCTCGGCCGCTTCTCCGAAGACCTCGCCGCCTTGCAGCGCGCCATCCGCTGGGGCGAGGGCGACACGCTCTACTCGCTCTTCGACCGCGCCCGCCGCATGCGCCGCGAAGTCATCGAAGCAGGGCAGGACACGCCCGCGCCGAACTGGGGGCGGGAGAACTAGGGCTTGCGTGTATTACGCTATGTAATACAACCACTGCATGGGTATGAAAACCGTCCGGATGGAGCCGGAGGACGAAAAGCTCCTTGAACGCCTTCGCCGGCGCACCGGCTTGACGACATCGGATATTCTCAAGCGCGGCATGCGGTTGCTTGACGAGTCGCTCGCCACGCAGCCGACAAAGAGCGCCTACGAGATATATTGCAAGCTCGATATCGGGCCAGGCGGATATGCGATCGGCCCATCGACGGAGACCAGTAAATCGGTTCGCGAAGCGATCCTTCGTAAACACCGAAAATGATCATCGTCGATACGGGTCCGTTGGTTGCTCTGTTCGACGCCAAAGACCACATGCACGCCGTCTGCACCGATCGCCTGAGCGCCCTTCGCGTGCGGCTGATGACAACGCTGCCCGTGCTTACAGAGGCCTTCCATATGCTCACCCCCGGCAGTCAGGGGGCCGATCAGTTGCGGCTGCTGATCGCCAAAGGGGCCATGGGGGTGCACTACGCCTCCGATGAGGAACTGATCCGCGCGTTCGAACTCATGGAGACGTATCCCATGGATCTGGCCGACGCATCGGTGATCAGCGCCGCCGAAACGCTCGGCACGCGCAAGGTCTTCACGCTCGACCGCCGCGATTTCGAATCCTATCGAATCAAACGCGGCCACCGCCACGTCGCCGTCGACATTGTGTAGGGGCGACCGCCCGCCGTCGCGAAGTGATCGAAGCGGGGCAGGACGCCCCCGCGCCCAACTCGGGCCGGGAGGACTAAGGGCGAGTGCGAACAGCAGGCTCTCACCTGCGCCGTCCTCGCCGCCTCCGTGCGTTCGTCCCATGCTTCTGCGCCTTGTCGATCTCCGCTGGCGCCTGACGCCTCGGCCGTTTGCATTGGAAGGGGGGAGATCATCCATGAGCTTTCAAACGCGCCGGACGCTTCTGAAACAAGCTGCTGCTATGGGCGCAGCCCTAGCCTTCGGCCAGGGCTGCGCGCACACGCCTGCCGGCCCCCGCACCGAGAGACGAGATCTCTATCCGCAGGGCGTCGCTTCCGGCGACCCAGCGCCCGACAGCGTCATCCTCTGGACGCGCCGCGAACCTGATGCCGGCACCGCAGCGCACCGTCTGATGGTCGAGGTCGCGAGCGATGAAGCCTTTTCGCACATCATCGCGCGCGGCGACGCAGAGGTCAGCGCCGCCACCGATTGGACATGCCGCTTTCTCGCCGCGGGCCTCCGGCCAGCACGCGAGTACCGGTACCGCTTTGTCGACGAAGGCGGAAACATGAGCCGTATCGGCCGCACGCTTACGGCGCCAAGCGACAACGACGATCGTCCCGTGCGTTTTGCCTTCGTGAGCTGTCAGGATCCAACCATCGGGGCGCTCAATGCGTACCGACGCATGATCTACGAAGATGTGCGCCGCCCGCGCGCCGAACAACTCGGTTTCGTGTTGCACCTAGGCGACTTCATATACGAAATTGTAAAGTATCCCGAAGACGCTCCGGACGGTACGGACCGCGGCCGGCGTTTGCGCGATCTCGTGCGCTTCCCGACCGGCAGAAGAGTGCGCAACTTCCATTTTCCAGTCGACCTGGACGATTATCGAACCCTCTATCGCGCTTATCTTACCGATCCCGATCTCCAGGATGCGCGCGCCCGCTGGCCATTCGTGCCGGTTTGGGACAATCATGAATTTTCCTGGAATGGCTTCCAAAGCCAGTGGCAGATCTTCAACGATCCGCCAGAGCCGGCGCAAGTGCTGAAGGTCGCCGCCAGCCAAGCTTGGTACGAATATCAGCCGGCTCGCGTCATCAAGCCCGGTGCGGGTGACGCATTCGAAGCGCCAGCCGTTGAGAACACGCCGCTTGCAGATTTCGATGCGCGCGGTCTCAGTCACGAGGCCAACAATCTGATCGCGATCCAGGCGTTGCGCATCAATCGCGCCTTCCGCTTCGGCAAAAACACCGAACTGATCCTGACCGATAATCGCTCCTACAAATCGGGGCCGAACTCGCAGAACACTTGGTTCGAAGTCACAACGCCGCCTTTTATGACCGACGAGGCCGCGCTGGAGATCGTTGATCAGGGCCGCGAGTACAATGGCGGAAATCCTCCCGCGACCATACGCTTCGGCGCGGAGGAGGTTCCGAACGAATGCGCGGACTCCCCGCCGCAGGCTTATCTCGGTCTCGAACAGATGGCTTGGTTCAAGGAGCGTCTGCGCAACTCGCAAGCGCCCTGGAAGATCTGGGGGCATTCCTTCGGCACGCTCACCTTGCGCGCCGATCCGCAGAACTTGCCCGCGCCGCTGAACGAGCGCTGGCCTGGCGACGGCTACGCCGTTTTCAATGCGGGGTATGCCGTCGAAAAGGCCGAAATCTTCGACATGGTGCGCCAGGAAGGCATCACCGGGTTTACTGTCGTCGCAGGCGACAGGCACTCGTTCTGGGCCGGCTATCCGAGCAAGACACTGCCCCCGCGCCCCTTTCAGCCAGTGGGGGTCGAATTCATCACCGGCTCAATCTCCGCGCAGGGCCACGCCGAAGTGACACAAAATGGGATGCGCGCCGACCATCCGTATCGTGCGCTCTACATCCGCGACTTGCCCAATGGCGCCAAGCAGTGCGCGACCAACATGACCATACTGCATGGTGTGCGCTCGTCGCTGACGCTGAGAGACACCGGGGACGTCGCCGCCGCCCGCGCGGCGCGAAATCCCGACGTTTCGCCGCATCTCGAATTCGCCGATTATGGTGGTTACGGCTACGCCACGGTTCGGGCCTCGCCCGACGAACTCGAAACCGAGTTCGTGTGCATCCCGCCGCCCTTCGAGCGCAGCGAAACGGAAGATGGCGGTCCGCTTCGATATCGCGTCGTGCATCGGGTGACGCGTTGGACCCGGGATGAGCGTCCCCAGATGCGGCGCGAAATCCTCGAAGGCGATGTGGAGCTTGCAATTTAGCCGATGCCGCCGCGCCTTCGTCGTGTGAATGCGGCTCACAACCGAGACGAAAGAACCTCATTCGCTTTAGGCGGCGCGATCCGCGATCCTGGCGTCATGGTCTCCATTACCGCCTACGATCATTTCGGATTGCGCGTCACGGACCGCAAACGGGCATTGGAGTTCTACGCTGCTCTGGGCTTCATTGCCGACGCACGCCATTCCAACGAACGTGTCGCCGAGGTCGTTAACGCCGCCGGCATTCGCTTCAACCTCATCTTCAACGGCGTCCCGCGCGAGAACAACATTCTGTTGGATGAGCCGACCAAGCACCCCGGCTACACCCATGCCGCCTTCATCGTGGATCGGTTGGACGACATCATGGCTTGGGCCGCCGAATGCGGGGTCGTCATCACCGAAGGTCCCGTCAACTGGGGCAGACGCATCACCTGCTTCTTGCGCGACCCCGACGGCAACGTGCTGGAGTTCAATGAGCTGATCTAGGGACACTCTGAACAAGTCCGAGGATTCCCGAAGCGGGCGAAGCAGTCCACCCTGATTGGGACATTCATGGTCGA
>Ga0209172_10001452_pt1 | contig 50307 bp, 48 predicted proteins | sample LarsenN4metaG_FD_184113 | JGI IMG/M metagenome (GOLD analysis project Ga0209172, IMG submission 184113) | Hot spring sediment bacterial and archeal communities from British Columbia, Canada, to study Microbial Dark Matter (Phase II) - Larsen... ...
CCCGTGTCCCAGAGGAGCGCCCCGGCCGTGCCGGGGCCCTCCGAACGCCGGGCATCCTCGCGACCGCGCCCCGCCACGTCGCTCCACCCAACCTCCCCGTGTCCCAGAGGAGCGCCCCGGCCGTGCCGGGGCCCTCCGAACGCCGGGCATCCTCGCGACCGCGCCCCGCCACGTCGCTCCACCCAACCTCCCCGTGTCCCAGAGGAGCGCCCCGGCTGTGCCGGGGCGCTCCGAACGTGTGGGGGGCGTGGGGGGCCATTTCGGGGCCCCCCACTCAACCAGTCCGCCGTGACTGCCGCCAGGCCAGCCACGCCAGCCAGGCGGCGATGCCCAGCAGCGCGTAGAGGGCGATCCACCGCTCGACGCGGTGCACGTCGGCGATCACGCGCTCCAGCTGATCGGCGAAGAGGAACGCGACGCCGAAGCCCACCGGCACGCCGACCATGGCCGCGACGGCGTCGACCAGGAGGAACTTGCCGAACGGGATGCGCGCGATGCCCGCGGTGAGGAAGGCCGCGGCGCGCAGGCCGATCACGTGCCGCGCCGTGAACACGATCTTCACGCCGTGGCGGCGATACGCCGCGAGCAGGTACTCCTCGCGCGGCTTCGTGAGGACCCGGCGCACCACGCGCCAGTCGAGGAGGCGCTCGCCCCAGTGGCGGCCGGCCCAGTACAGCACCACATCGCCGCTCAGCACGCCGAGGAAGCACAGGGGCAGCGCGATCCACCACCGCACCACGTCCTCCTGCGCCAGCACGCCGGCGGCCAGGATCGGGCCCTCCTCGGGGATGGGCACGCCGAGCCCGGCGGCGAACAGCGCCAGGAAGATCCCGACGTAGGTGAAGTGCTCGATCAGCTGCTGGACCATGCCGTATACTCGCATCCGCGTGTCACGAACGCGGCCTCCCCTGATCCTCCACACCGAGGCCTCGCGCGGGCTCGGCGGTCAGGAGATCCGGATCCTCACCGAGAGCCGCTGGCTCCTCGACCACGGCTGGCGCCCTCTCGTCGCCTGCCAGCCCGGCAGCCCGCTCCTGGCCGAGGCCACCGCCGCCGCCATCCCCGCCGTCGGCGTCGCGATGCGCGGCGCTCTGGATCCGCGCGCGCTCCTCGCGCTGCGCCGCCTCGTGCGCGACCGCGACGTGTCGCTCGTGCACACGCACAGCTCCGTGGACTCGTGGCTGGCCACGCTGGCGGCGCGCTGGGCCGGGCGGCCGGTCGTCCGCAGCCGTCACGTGTCCATCCCGATCGGACGCCGCCGCGGCGTGATCTATCGGCTGGCCGACCGCGTCATCACCAGCGGCGAGGCCATCCAGGCGATCGTAGTCGGGGCCGGCGTCGACCCCGCGCGCGTCGTCTCCGTGCCCGCCGGCGTCGACACCGCGCGCTTCCACGCCGGCGTGTCGGGCAAGACCGTGCGCGACGAGCTCGGGATCGCGGGCCCCCTCGTCGGGCTGGTCGCCAACATCCGCGGCTCGAAGGGCCATCGCTACTTCCTGGACGCCGCCCGCCTCGTGCTGCAGCGGCGCCCCGAGGCGCGCTTCCTGGTCGTGGGCGACGGCGTGGCCTTCGACGACGTGCGCGCCCGCGTGCGCGCGCTGGGCCTGGAGAGCGCGGTGGTCCTCACCGGCTTCCGCCGCGACGTCCCCGAGGTGATGGCCGCCCTCGACGTGCTGGTGCTGCCCTCCATCAAATCCGAGGCCACGTCGCAGGTCATCCCCCAGGCGCTGGCCGTGGGCACGCCCGTCGTGGCCACCGCGGTCGGCGGCATCCCGGAGATCGTGCGCGACGGCGTGACCGGGCGCCTGGCCGCGCCCGCCGACGGGCCGGCCCTCGCCGCGGCGATCCTCGACGTGCTGGCTGACCCCGAGGCCGCCCGCGCCATGGCGCGCGCCGGCCAGGCCCTGGTCCGCGAGCGGTTGACCGTGGACGCGATGATGGAGCGGACGACCGCCGTCTACCGCGAGCTGCTCGCCGGCTGAAGCCATGGGGGCTCCGGGCGCCCCCTCGAGCCCCTCACCACGCGTTCGGGGCGCCCCGGCTTCGCCGTGGCGCCCCTCGACAGCGCGATTCGTTCACGGCCGCTGCGCCGCGCCGGCGGCCGGCGGCGCCCGCGTGCCGTCCGGCAGCGCGACCACGCGCACGCGCACGGGGAAGATCCCGGCCGCCACGGCGCCGAGCCGCCGCGCCGCCGCGTACGAGACGTCGATGATGCGGCCGCCCGCCCACGGGCCGCGGTCGTTGATGCGCACCTCCACCGACCGCCCGGTGACGCGATGGGTGACCAGCACGCGGGTGCCGAAGGGCAAGGTCCGGTGGGCCGCGGTGAGCGCCCTCATGTCGAAGACCTCGCCGCTGGCCGTCCGGCGGCCGTGGTGGCGGCGGCCGTACCACGAGGCCTGGCCCCCCTGCTCCGTGCCGAGCAGCGCCGGGGGCGGCGTCTCGCGCGGCGCCGGCGCGGCCGGGCGCGCACGCTCGCCGGTCTGACCGCCGGTCGCGCAGCCGGCGAGCACCAGGAAGGCCACGCCGCACTGCCAGCCAGGCCGCGGGATGGCCGCGCCGCCCATGACCCCAGCCTACCATCGGCCGGGGTCCCGCCGGCCGGACCCGTCCCGGGGGCCCCCGGCCCGCCCCGTTGACGAATATTGCAATATTAGAATATAGTCGTTTCGTGGCCGTGAGCGCGCCGGAGCTGCAGTCCTTCAAGGCCGACTTCTTCAAGGCCCTGGCCCACCCCGTCCGCATCCGCATCCTGGAGATCCTGCGCACCGGCGACCGCAGCGTGCAGGAGCTGCAGGCCGCCCTGGGCGTCGACCAGGCCGCCGTCTCCCAGCAGCTGGCCGTGCTGCGGGCCAAGCACGTGGTGACCGCCCGCAAGACGGGCACCAGCGTGCGCTACGCCGTGCGGGACACCGCGGTGGGCGACCTCCTCGACGTCGCCCGTCGGATCTTCAACAACCAGCTGGCCGGATCGCGGACCATGCTCCGCGCGCTGCAGCGCGAGGCGCGGCGGCCGGGCCGCCGCTGAGCCGCCGCCCGTGTTCCGCCAGCTGCGCACGGTCCTCCGCACCGGGATCGTCACCGAGCCTGTGGCCGCCGACCTCGCCGCCGTCGACCTGGAGCGCCTGGGCGCCGAGCTGCGCGAGGCCATCCGGCGGCGGTTCGGCCGCTCGCTGCACATCCGCCAGGTCGACGCGGGCTCGTGCAACGGCTGCGAGCTCGAGATCTCCGGGCTGACGGCGCCGCAGTACGACCTGGAGCGCTTCGGCCTGCACTTCGTGGCCTCGCCGCGCCACGCCGACTGCCTGCTCGTGACCGGGCCCGTCACCCTGAACATGGCCGAGGCGCTGCGCCGCACCTACCACGCCACGCCCGACCCGAAGATCGTCGTCGCCGTCGGGGACTGCGGCCGCGACGCCGGCATCTTCCGCGGCGCCTACGCCGTCGTCGGCGGCGTGGGCGACGTCGTCCCCGTCGACGCGGTGATCCCCGGCTGCCCGCCCTCGCCGCGGGCGCTGCTCGCCGGCCTGCTGGCCGTGATCGGCCGGTCGGCCTGATGCCGGCCCTCGCCTACCTGGCCGTCGCCGCCGCCGGCGCGGTGATGGCCGTGGCCGGCGTGGCCGGCGTCCTGGGCGTCGCCTGGTCGCTGCGGGTCGAGTGGCTCGTGCCGCTGGGCGGGCTGGAGCTCGCCATGGACCCGCTGGCCGGCTTCTTCCTGGCGCTGGTCGGCATCGCGGCGGCGCCGGCGTCCATCTACGCCGTGGGCTACGCGGCCGGCGACCGCCGCGGCGTGGCCGCGTACGCGGCGTTCGTCGGCGCCATGGCCGTGGTCCCGCTGGCGGCGAACGTCCTGACGTTCCTGCTGGCGTGGGAGGCGATGTCGCTGGCCTCCTACGCGCTGATCTTGACGGAGGCGCGGCGCTCGCGCGAGGCCGTGTCCGCCGCCTGGGTGTACGCGGTGATGACGCACGCCGGGCTCGCCTGTCTGCTCGCCGGCATGCTCCTCCTGGCCGGCTGGACGGGCAGCGTGCGCTTCGGCGACTGGTACGCGGCGGTGCCGTCGCTCGCCCCGGGCGCGGCGAACGTCGCCTTCGTCCTGCTGGCGCTCGGCTTCTCGGCGAAGGCCGGCGTGATTCCCCTGCACGTCTGGCTGCCGCGCGCGCACCCGGCCGCCCCCAGCCACGTCTCGGCGCTCATGTCCGGCGTCATGATCAAGCTCGGCGTCTACGGCCTGCTCCGCGCCGGGCTCGACTGGATGGGGCCGGGGCCGGCATGGTGGGGCGCGGCCGTGCTGCTGGCCGGCGCCGTCAGCGCCGTGGTCGGCGTCCTCTACGCGCTCGTCGAGCGGGACCTCAAGCGGCTGCTCGCCTTCTCGAGCATCGAGAACGTGGGCATCGTGCTGATCGGCGCCGGCGCCGGCATGCTGTTCCACAGCGCCGGACTCGACGGCCTGGCGCTGCTGGGCCTGGCCGCGGCGCTCTATCACACCGTCAACCACGCCGTCTTCAAGGCCCTGCTCTTCCTGGCCGCGGGCGCGGTCGTCCACGCCACCGGCACGCGCGACATGGAGGCCCTGGGGGGCCTGATCAAGCGGATGCCCTGGACGGCCGGGGCCTTCCTGCTGGGCTCGGCGGCCATCGCCGCGCTGCCGCCGCTCAACGGCTTCGTGAGCGAGTGGCTCACCTTCCAGGCCCTGCTGCAGAGCCTGCGCATCCCGCGGCCCGAGCTGAACCTCGTCTTCGCGGTCGGCATCGCCGGCCTGGCCCTCACCGGCGGTCTCGCCGTGGCCTGCTTCGTGCGCGCCTTCGGCATCACCTTCCTCGCCCTGCCCCGCGGCGAGGCGGCGGGGCACGCCCACGACGCCTCGCCGGCGATGCGCGCGGGCATGGCCGCGCTGGCGCTCGGCTGCGTGGCCCTCGGCCTGGGCCCCACGCTGGCGCTGCCGGCGCTGGCGGGCGTCGCGGCCTCCATGACCGGCGCGCCGGTGCCGCGGGGCGTGGAGGACTGGCTGACGCTGTCCGTGTCCGGGCAGTTCGCGCGGCTCAGCACGCCGGCGGTGACGCTGGCGCTCCTGGCCGGCCTCGCGCTGCCGGCGGCGGCGCTGGCGGCGATCGGCGCCGGCCGGCGGCGGCGGACCTACGAGACGTGGGGCTGCGGCCGGCTGCTGCAGACGGCCCGGATGGAGTACACGGCGACGGCGTTCGCCAACCCCTTCAAGCGGGTGTTCGACTTCTTCTACCGGCCCGTGAAGCAGCTCGACATCGAGGTGCACCCCGAGTCGCGGCTGTTCGTGCAGCGCCTGCAGTACGAGAACCGCACGCGCTCGCTCTTCGAGGACTGGCTCTACCGGCCGGCCCTCGCCACGCTGCACCGGGGGGCGCGGCGCGCGCGCCGGCTGCAGTCGGGCAGCGCGAACCTCTACCTGATGTACATCCTGGCCGCGCTCCTGGCCATGCTGGTGCTGGCGTGATCGGCGACGTCATCGGCGCGCTCGCGCAGGTCGCCGCCGTCGCCGGCGGGGCCCCGCTGCTCGTGGGGCTCCTGCGCACGCTCAAGGCGCGCCTGGTCGGGCGCCGCGGCCCGCGGCCGTGGCAGCCCTACGCCGACCTGGCGAAGCTGCTGCGCAAGGACGCCGTCGTGTCGACCACCGCGTCGTGGGTGTTCCGCGTCACCCCGTACGTGCTGGCGGCCACCATGCTGGTGGCCGCGCTCGTCGTGCCCGTCCTGCTGAGCCGGCCGGCGCTGGGGCACGCCGGCAACATCATCCTGGTGATGTACCTGTTCATGCTCGGGACGTTCTTCCTGGCCCTCGCCGGGCTCGACGCGGGCAGCGCGTTCGGGGGCATGGGGGCCAGCCGCGAGGTGGCGGTGGCGGCGCTGGCCGAGCCGACCGTCATCGTGGCCGTCTTCGCGCTGGCGCTGCGCGCCGACACGATCGACCTCGGCGGCGTCGTCGAGCGCTTCGCCCGCGAGCCGCTGCTCGTGGCCAATCCCGGGCACCTGCTGGCGTTCGCGGCGTTCTTCATCGTGATGATCGCCGAGACGGGCCGGCTGCCGGTGGACAACCCCGCCACCCACCTCGAGCTCACCATGATCCACGAGGCGATGGTGCTCGAGTACTCCGGGCACTACCTGGCCCTGGTCGAGTGGGCGAGCGCCATGAAGCTCTTCCTGTTCCTCACCCTGCTGGCCAACCTCTTCTTCCCGTGGGGCGTGCCGGCCGAGCCCGGCCTGCTGCCGGTGCTGCTGGGCGCCCTCGCGCTGGGCGGCAAGCTGGTGCTCCTGGTCGCGCTGCTGGCCGTGGTCGAGACCTCGGTCGCCAAGCTGCGCCTGTTCCGCGTGCCCGAGCTGCTGGCCGGCTCGTTCGCGCTGGCCGTGCTCTCCGTCACCTCGGTGTTCCTGCTGCAATGACCCACGCCGCCAACCTCCTGGCCTTCCTCGGCCTCGTCGTGACGCTGCTGATCGTGTGGCGGCAGAGCTGGCCCGGGCGGCTGCGCCTGTTCGTCGCTCAGTCGGCGCTGCTGGCCGCGCTGGCGGTGGCCGTCGGCATCTTCGCCGGCAAGCCCGGCCTGCTCGCGGTGGCTGCGGTCGTGCTGGCGCTCAAGGCCTGGCTGATCCCGCGCGCGCTCGCGCGCATCGGGGCCGGCACCCCGGTGCGGCCGGTGGCCCCGGGCCGCTCCTCGGCCGTCCCCGTGCTCGTGGCCGGCGGCCTCGTCGTCGTCGCCTACGTGGTCATGCTGCCCGTCACCCGGGCCACCGAGCTGCCCACCGAGGGCGCGATCCCGCTCGCCTTCGCCATGGCCCTCATCGGCCTGCTGGTCACGGTGACGGGGCGGGACGCCTTCGGCCACACGCTGGGCTTCCTCATGTTCGAGAACGGGGTCTTCGGTCTGGCGCTGCTGGCGACCTACGGGCTGCCGGGGATCGTCGAGGCCGGCGTCTTCCTCGACGTGCTCGCCATCGTGCTGCTGATGGAGGGCGTGGTCCTGCAGCTGCGGCGCGAGGGCGACGCCGCCGGCGAGGAGCTCCGCGGATGACGCTGCTGGCGCTGCTCGCCGTGCCGCTCGCCGCCGTCGCCGCGCTGGCCCGCGCCCGCGGCCCCGCCGCCGCCGCCGCGCACGGCGCCGGCGCGGGCCTGACGCTGGCCGCGGCCATCGGCCTCGGTCTCGCCGTCGCGCGCGAGGGCAGCGTGACGGCCCTCGGGGGTCTGCTCCGCGCCGACGCGCTGTCGGCGTGGATGGCCGCGCTGGTGGCCCTGGTGGCCGCGCTGGCCGCGGCCGAGGCGCCACGGCACGTGCCGCTGGGGGAGGGCGGACGGTTCTACCCGCTGCTGCACCTGTTCACGTTCACGATGCTGCTCGCCGTCACCACCGACGACGTGGGCCTCATGTGGGTGGCCGTCGAGGGCACCACGCTGGCCTCCGTGTTCCTGGTGAACTTCGAGCGCTCGCGCGCCTCGCTCGAGGCCTCCTACAAGTACCTGCTCATCTGCTCGGTCGGCGTGGCCATCGCCTTCGTGGGCACCGTGCTCGTCTACTTCGCCGACGTGCAGGCCTTCGGCCACGAGCCGCACGCGCTCCGCTGGACCACGCTGGTCCGGCTGGCGCCGGGGCTGCCGTCGCGCGTGGTGGAGCTGGCCTTCGTGTTCCTGGTCATCGGCTACGGCACCAAGGCCGGCCTGGCGCCCATGCACACCTGGCTGCCCGACGCCCACAGCGAGGCGCCCGCGCCCGTGAGCGCGCTCATGTCCGGCGTGCTGCTCAGCGTCGGCCTCTACGCGGTGCTGCGCTTCAAGACGGTGGCCGACCTGGCCGCCGGCGGGGCGTTCGCCCAGCGCCTGCTCGTCGTGCTGGGCCTGGTCTCGCTCGCCGTGGCCGCGGCCTTCCTGTGGGCCCCGCGCAACTACAAGCGCATGCTCGCCTACTCCAGCATCGAGCACGTGGGCATCGCCTGCCTCGGCGTGGCCTTCGGCGGGCCGTGGGGGCTCGGCGGCGCGCTGCTGCACGTGGCCAACCACGCGCTGGCCAAGTCCGTCCTCTTCCTGCTCTCCGGACGGATCCGCGCGGCGTACCGCTCCGCGGAGATCCCCGCCGTGGGCGGGCTGCTGGCCGCCATGCCGCGCACGGGGCCGGCGTTCTTCGTGGCGATGCTGGCGCTGATGGGCCTGCCGCCCTTCGGGCTCTTCGTGAGCGAGGTCATGATCTTCCGCGCCGGCTTCGAGGCCGGCTGGCCCGGGGCCACCGCGGCGGCGCTCGTGCTCCTCGTCATCGCCTTCGCCGGCCTGCTGCGGGCCGTCCATCGCATGGCCTACGGCACCGCGCCCACGCCGCCCGCCGAGCCCGACGGCTGGCTCTCCACCGCGCCCGTCGCGGTCGCGCTGGGGCTGCTCGTCCTCACCGGCCTGGCGTGGCCGCCCGGCCTGGCGACCGCGCTCGGGCGCATGGCGGCGGCGCTCGCGCCATGACCCCGGCGCCGAGGCCCGAGGTCATCGCCCAGGCGCTCAGCCTGGCCGGCGCCACCGGGGCCGCCCGCGGCGCCGACGGGGCACTCACCTGCCGGCTCGCCGCCGAGCGCGTGCCGGCGCTCGCCGATCAGCTGCGGCAGCGCGGCCTCGAGGTGCAGCTGCTGGCCGCCACCGACACGCGCGCGACGGCGGGCGGCTTCACCCTGACGTACGTCTTCGCGCCGGCGGGCGGCGCGCCCGCCGTGACCGTGCTGGCGCCGCTTCCCGCGGGCGCCACGCGGTTTCCGTCCCTGGCCACGCGGTCGTACGCGGCGAGCCGTTTCGAGCGCGAGGTGCGGGACCTCTTCGGCCTGGAGCCGGTCGGTCACCCCGATCCCCGGCGGCTGGCGCTGCACCAGTTCTGGCCCGAGGGCTATCACCCGCTGCGCCGCGACGTCGCCGCCCGCCGCGACTTCGTCGACGAGGGGCAGCCCTTCCCGTTCCGCCGCATCGAGGGCCCCGGCCTCTTCGAGATCACCGTCGGCCCCGTGCACGCGGGCATCATCGAGCCGGGGCACTTCCGCTTCAGCGTCGAGGGCGAGACGATCGTCAACCTCGAGACCCGGCTGGGCTTCGTCCACAAGGGTGTCGAGAAGCTCTTCGAGACGCTGCCGCTCGGGCGCGCCCACGAGCTGGCCGAGCGCGTGTCGGGCGACGAGAGCGTCGCCCACGCGGTGGCGCTCTGCCAGGCGCTGGAGGCGCTGGCCGGCTGCGCCGTCCCGCCGCGCGCGGCATGGCTGCGCGTGGTGCTGCTGGAGCTGGAGCGCCTGTACAACCACGTCGGCGACGTCGGCATGATCGTCAACGACACCGGCTTCGCGCTGGGCCACGCCCACTGCTTCCGCCTGCGCGAGCGCCTGCTGCGGCTCAACGAGGAGGCCACCGGACACCGGCTGCTCCGCGGGGCCGTGGTGCCCGGGGGCGTGGCCGGGGCCGCGGACAAGGCCGACCTCGCCACCGTCGCCGCCGAGGCCGGCCGGCTCGCCGACGAGTTCGCCGCCGTGGCCCGGCTCTGCCTGGACAACACCATGGTGCTGGAGCGGCTGCAGGGCACGGGACGTCTCACGCGGCGCACGGCCGAGGAGCTGCAGGTGGTGGGCCTGGCCGCGCGGGCCAGCGGCATCGACGCCGACGCCCGGCGCGACGCCCCGGCCGGGGCGTATCGCGATCTGGCGGTGCGGGTCGCCGTCCACGAGGCGGGCGACGTGTGGGCCCGCACGCTGGTGCGCCTGGACGAGGCGCGCGAGGCGGCCCGGCTCATCGCCGCCGCCGCGCAGCGCACGCCAGCCGGCCCGGCGCGGGCCTCGCTGCCGGCGCTGCCGGCGGGCGGCCAGGCCATCGGCGTGGTCGAGGCGTGGCGGGGCCCGGTCTGGTACTGGGTCCTGGCCGAGCGGGCGGACCGGCTGGCCCGCGTGAAGGTCGTCGATCCCTCGTTCAGGAACTGGCCGGCGCTCGAGTACGCCGTGCTCAAGAACATCGTTCCCGACTTCCCGCTCTGCAACAAGTCCTTCAACCTCTCGTACTCGGGCAGCGACCTCTAGCGATCCTCGTCGCGCCGGCCCGACGGTCGTGATCGCCGGGCCCGGCGCGCCCGCGGTGGACGCGCCGGCGCTCGGGGCTACTGGCTCGGGACGGTGACCGGCGGGGTGTTGATGCCGGTCGCCGGCGCGCTCGGGCCGAGGCTCGGCACGGTCGCCGGCGGGGTGTTGATTCCGGCCGGAGGCGTCGTGGCGCCGAGGCTCGGCACCGTGGCCGGCGGCGGCGGGAACGTGAACACGGCCGGCGGCGCCGTCTGCGGGAGCCGCTGGATCGAGAGGTCGCCGGAGCGGATGTCGCTCGGCGGCACGCGAAACGCGTCGTCGCGCGTGTTCGGCACGCGGAAGCGATCCTCCGACAGCGGCCGGCCGCGCGGGTCCAGCACGGGCGGCGGTGGCGGCGTGGCGGCCGACGGCGGCGGCGCTCCGATGCTGGCAGCCGGCGGGGCCGGCACCGGGGTCGCCACCGGCGCCTGGGCGTGCGCGAGTCCGGCGAGCGCCAGGCTCAGCACACCGCCGAGCGACACGCGGGTGAAAAATGTCGTCATCACATTCCTCCCTGGGCAGACCTTCCCTCGCTCACCGAGAGAGCAACGGCGATGCCACCACGATCGAGGCAACACGGCCGCGGCTGGCACGTCGTGTGATAGCGTTGGCAACGAGACCCACATGCTCGTGCACGTGCTCGCCGTGGACTACGACGGGACGATCGCCGAGCGCGGGCGCGTGGCGCCGGCCACCGCGGCCGCGCTCGCCCGCGTCCGCGCGTCCGGCCGCAAGTGCGTGCTCGTGACCGGCCGCGTGCTGCCGGATCTCCGGACGGTCTGTCCCGAGGTCGACGGCATGTTCGACGCCGTCGTCGCCGAGAACGGCGCGCTGCTGTACCTGCCGGAACGCCGCGAGGTGCGCGCCCTCGGCGACGCGCCGGAGCCCTCGCTGGTCGAGGCCCTCCGGCGCCGCGGGGTGCGCCACGACCTCGGCACGTCGATCATCGCCAGCGACGAGCAGTACGCCGAGCCGGCGCTGGGGGCCATCCGCGAGGCCGGAGTGGAGCGCTCGCTGGTCTTCAACAAGGGCTCGCTGATGCTGCTGCCCGGCGGCGTGACCAAGGGCACGGGGCTCACCGCCGCGCTCGACGTGCTGGAGCTGTCCCCGCACAACCTGATCGGCGTCGGCGACGCCGAGAACGATCACGCCTTCCTCGCCCTGTGCGAGTGCGCCGTCGCGGTGGCCGACGCCATCGCCGCGCTGCGCGACCGCGCCGATTACGTCACGCGGGGCGGCGCCGGGGCCGGCGTGGTGGAGCTCGTCGAGGAGCACGTCCTGCGCGACGGCGTCGACCTGGTGCCGCGCCTGGCGCGCCACCGCATCGCGCTCGGCCGCACCGCCGACGGCCAGCCCGCGTCCATCCGCGCGCACGCCTCGGGCGTGCTGATCGTCGGGCCGTCGGCCACCGGCAAGTCGACGCTCACCGGCGTGCTGGTCGAGCGCCTGGTGGAGAGCGGGCGCAGCTTCTGTCTGCTCGACCCCGAAGGCGATCACGAGACGCTCTCGGACCTCACCGGCGTCGTCGTCCTCGGCGGCAACGCGCGCCAGACCCTGCCCGCCGCCGACGAGCTGCGTCAGCTGCTCCGGGCCCCGGCCGGCCGGCTGGTGCTGAACCTGAGCGGGCTGTCGATGGCCGAGAAGGTCGCCTATGCCACGCACGCGCTCGGCGCCGTGGCCGCCGTCCGCACCGCGAGCGGCGTCCCCCACTGGCTCATCGTCGACGAGGCCCATCACATCGCGCCCGCCGAGGGCTCCTCGGCGGTGGAGCTGCTGCCGTCCAGCGGCGAGTCCGTGGCGCTGATCACGCTGGCGGCCGACCAGCTGGCCGCCGGGGCGCGCCGGGTCATCGACGCGGTGGCCTCCACCGACGTGGAGGCGTTCCGGCACGCGCTGGCCACGCTGCGCGGCGACCGCCTCACCGGCCGGCGGCTGCCCGACGTGCCCGGCGGCGCGCTCGAGCGCGGCGAGGCCGTGCTCGCCGCGCTCTCGGGCGGGGCGGCGCGGGTGACGCGCTTCGAGGTGACCCGCCGGCAGATGGAGCACCGCCGCCACGTCCGCAAGTACGCGGAGGGCGAGCTGCCCGCCGACCGGAGCTTCTACTTCCGCGGCCCGCGCGGCGCGCTCAACCTGCGCGCCGCCAACCTGCGGCGCTTCTGCGAGCTGGCGGAGGGCGTCGACGAGGCCACCTGGGAGCACCATCTCCGGCAGGGCGACTACTCGTCGTGGATCCGCCGGGCGATCAAGGACGACGAGCTCGCCGACGAGATCGCCGCGCTCGAGGGCCGCGCCGACGGCCCCGCCTCGCGCCCCGAGGTGCTCGAGCGCATCCGCCGCCGCTACTCGGTTTGAGCCGGACGGGGCCTCGACGGCCCCCTCCGAGACCTCCAAGGAGTTGCGGCGGCAAAGCCGCCGCACGAACGTCTCGTCCGAAGCGCGGTGACCAGCGGGACAGATTCAACGCGCAGGCCCCGCGGCGCCGGGCGGACTGCGGGGGTCAGCGTGCGGGGACGCTCGCGTCTCGGCGGGGGCGCGCGACGAAGCGGCGCAGATCGGCCTGCGCGCGGCGCTCGCCGGCGTCGATGCTGAACCCGCTCGCCTCGACGGTGCGCTCGGTCTCGCGGTTCGGGTGACAGCCGCCGGCCACCCGCGTCCAGAGCGGCTGCACGGCGTCTTGCAGGCGCGCCTTCCAGGGCCGCGTCGACCGGACGTGCTCGATCATCCTCAGCGTGCCGCCGGGGGCCAGCACGCGCCGCACCTCGGCCAGTCCGCGCTCCGGCCGCGGCACGCTGCAGAAGACCAGGCTCGACACGACGGTGTCGAAGGCGCCGTCGCGGAACGGCAGCGCCTCGGCGCTGGCCTGCACCAGCGGCACGCCGGGGGCCCGCCGGCGGGCCCGCAGCAGCGGCGCGTGCGCGGGATCGGCGCCGACGACGTGCGCCCCGGCGGGAAAGAGCGGCAGCGTGCGCCCGGTGCCGCAGCCGAGATCGAGCGTGCGCCCCCGCGCCCCGGCGGCGAGCCAGCGCCGCCAGCGCGCGAACCCCGTGCGCTCCATGACCGCGCACAGGGCGTCGTACATCCAGGGGATCTGCTCGACGCCCCTCACAGCGCGGGACGTCCGGGGAACGCCCGCCTCACCCTTCGAGGTCGTCCAGCCGGGCCAGCCGGGCGCCGGCGCGCCGCATCTCGTCCAGCGCGCGCTCGCCGTCGCCGGGGTCGACGTCGACGGCGCGGACGGCGTCCTCGAGCACGACGACCTCGAAGCCCTCCTTCAGCGCGTCGAGCACGGTGGCCTTGACGCAGTAGTCGGTGGCGAGGCCTCCGACGAACAGGCGGCCGGCGCCGCGCTCGCCCAGCGCGGCCGCGAACGGCAGGCCCTCGGCGGTCTCGCCCTGGAAGCAGGAGTAGGCGTCGTCCGCGGGATCCATGCCCTTGGAGACGACCTCGGCGCCGGCGGGCAGGGCCAGGTCCGGGTGGAAGGCCGCACCCGGCGTGCCCTGCACGCAGTGCGGCGGCCAGGCGCCGCCCTGCTCGCGGAAGTGCCGGGTCCGCGCGGGGTGCCAGTCGCGCGAGACGAACACGGGGGCGCCGCGCGCGGCGAACCGCGCGGCGTATCGGGACAGCACCGGCGCGACCCGGTCGCCCTCGGGCACGGCCAGCGCGCCGCCGGGGCAGAAGTCGTTCTGCACGTCGACGATGACGAGCGCGTCGCGGGCGGGGTCGATCGTCAGGGTCATGTCGTCACCTCCGATGCCCGCGCATCCTACCACTCCGGCGGCTCTCCGGCCGCGCCGCCGGGGCCCCCGGCCACCGTGCGCCGGACGCCGTGCCGCCGGCGGCTCAGCGCCGGAGCAGGTACGGCACGTCGGCCACGACGGTGTTCTTGCGGAACAGCAGCGCCGCCTTCACCAGCAGCGCGGTCTGGTTGTGCAGGGCGTGCTGCCAGAACCTCCGGGGCAGGAACTCGGGCAGCACGATCGTCACCATCTGGTCGTCGCCGCGGGCCTGGATCTCGTCGATGTAGTCGAGCAGGGGCCGCAGCAGCGACCGGTACGGCGACGTCAGCACGACCAGGGGCACGCCCAGGCCCCACTTTCCCCAGCGCTCCTCCAGGCGCGCGGTGCGCGCGGGGTCGGTCTCCACGTACACCGCCCGGACCGTGGCCGCCGGCGCCAGCGTGCGCGCGTACTGCACGGCCCGCACGACGCCGCGGTGAACGTCGCCGACGAGGACGAGCACGGTGTGCTGGAAGTCCGGCACGCCCTCGAACCGTTCCAGCGACAGCTCGGCCGCCACCTGGTCGTAGTGGCGCCGCATGATCAGGAACGTGCCGATCAGGACGGGGATGACCACCACGACGATCCAGGCGCCCTCCACGAACTTCGTCACCGCGAGCACGAGCATGACGACGCCCGTGGCCGCGGCGCCGACGGCGTTGATCCACACGCGCCAGCGCCAGCCGCGCTCCCTCAGCCGGAGCCATCGGCGCACCATGCCCGACTGGGACAGCGTGAAGGAGAGGAAGACCCCGATGGCGTAGAGCGGCAGCAACGCGTGGGTGTCGCCCTCGAACACGACGATGAGGAGCACGGCGAACCCGCTGAGGATGAGGATGCCGTTGGAGTACACGAGCCGGTCCCCCTGGCTGGCGAACTGCCGCGGCACGAACCGATCGCGCGCCAGGATGGACGACAGCCGGGGGAAGTCGGCATACGAGGTGTTGGCGGCGAGGAGCAGGATGAGCATGGTCGCCGCCTGGACCGTGTAGTAGAAGACGCCGCCGCCGAAGACGCGGCGGGCGATCTTCGACACGACCGTCTCGTCGCCGCCGGGGACGACGCCGAAGTCGTAGGCGAGGTACGTGATGCCGAGGAACATCGTGATGGAGATCGCGCCGAGCCACGCCATCACGGTGGCGGCGTTGCGTCCCTCGGGCGGCTTGAGGGCCGGCACCCCGTTGGAGACGGCCTCCACCCCGGTCAGCGCCGTGCACCCGGCGGCGTACGCGCGCAGGAGGAGGAAGAGCCCGATGGCCTCCAGGCCCGGCGGGTGGGGCTCGTAGGGCGCCTCCGGCAGCAGACCGAAGGTCGTCGCCACCAGGCCCCAGCCGACCATGCCCAGGATGCTGACGATGAAGAAGTAGGTCGGCGCCGCGAACAGCCGCCCGGACTCGCGGACCCCGCGCAGGTTCCCCAGGGCGACGATCGCCACGACGACGACGGCGAGGACGAGGCGGTGCGGACGCACGGCGGGCACCGCCGAGGTGAGCGCGGCGATCCCGGCCACCACCGACACCGCCACGGTCAGGACGTAGTCCGTCAGCAGGGCCGCGGCGGCGGCCAGCGAGGGCAGGACTCCGAGGTTGTCCTTGGCGACCAGGTAGGCACCGCCGCCCTGCTGGTAGGCCTGCACCGTCTGGCGGTACGAAACGACGACGATGGCCAGCAGCGCCGCGATGCCCAGGGCGATGGGCAGCGAGTAGCTGAGCGCGACCGTCCCGGCGAGGATCAGGACGAGGAGGATCTCCTCCGTCGCGTAGGCCACCGACGACAGCGGGTCGGAGGCGAAGACCGCGAGGGCCACCGCCTTGCCGATTCGCTCGTGCCGGGCCTGGGCGAGCGGCATCGGCGGCCCCACCAGGAGGCGCTTGACGAGCATCAGTCGCATCGGCCGCCACGACTGTACGCGTGAACGGGGGCCCGCGTCGCGGCGGCGCGAACTTTTTACGGGTTTTTTACACCGCGGCCCGGATTCTTGACGGAGCCTTTCGCCGTCCCGCCGTACGCTGCACGGCATGAGGCGCCGCAGCGTCGTGCTCCCGGCGGCCAGGCTCGAGGCCTAGCGATGTGCCAGGCGGGACACCCGCGCGTCCGCGGTGTCCGGCCCCCGCGGTGGGGCTGGCTCCATGCCGTCGTGGCGGTCACCGGCGTCGTCCTGGTCGTCGTCCAGCGCCTGACACCGGCCGGCGGTCTCCGCGTCTCGCTCGACGTCGCCGTGTCGCTGGCCGGCTTCGGGGCGCTCGCGGCCTGGGCGCGGCTGCACCCGGCGGCTCTCGACCTGGCGGACTGGTGCGAGTGCGCGGGCGCAACGGTGACCGTGCGCGTCATCGCCGGCCGCGTGCCACGCCACCCGGCCCAGGCGGCCGATGCCGTCCCCGCCCTCGCTCTTCACGACGGCGAAGGGCACGCGAGGCCTCTCACGGCCGCCGGTCACCGCTGACGGACGGCACGCCCCGCGCCCCGCCGTACAATGGCCCCGCGGGGGCGTCGATGACGAGCCGCGGCCGGATCCCGAGGTGCGGCTCGTCGCGGGTCACGGAGGAGGAAGCGCCGCCGCCCCGGGTGGTCGATGAAGGATGAGCCCATCGTCGTCCTCGTCGAGGACGAGCCGCAGATCCGGCGCTTCCTGCGCGTCACGCTGGCCGCTCAGGGCCATCGCGTGTTCGAGGCGGCCACGGGCGCCGACGGCCTCGTCGAGATCGCGTCGCGGACCCCGGACGTGGTCATCGTGGACCTGGGCCTGCCCGACATGGACGGCCTCGACGTCATCCGCCGCGTGCGCGAGTGGAGCCGGGTGCCGATCATCGTGCTGTCGGCGCGGGGTCAGGAGCGCGACAAGGTCGCGGCCCTCGACGCCGGCGCCGACGACTACGTCGGCAAGCCGTTCGGGGCCGGCGAGCTCCTGGCCCGGGTCCGCGTGGCCCTGCGCCACGCCGCCGGGGCCGGCCGCGAGGGCGACGACGCGCGCTTCCGCGTGGGCGAGCTCGAGGTCGACCTGCACCGCCGGCAGGTGCTCCTGCGCGGCAACGAGGTGCGGCTCACCCCGATCGAGTACCGGCTGCTCACCACGCTGGTCCGGCACGCCGGCAAGGTCGTCACGCACCAGCAGCTGCTGCACGAGGTGTGGGGCCCCGCCCACACCGAGCAGGCGCACTACGTCCGCGTGTACATGGCCCACCTCCGCCACAAGCTCGAGGCCGAGCCCGCGCGCCCGCGCTATCTCCTCACCGAGCCCGGGGTGGGCTATCGCCTGGCCGCCGAGTGAACGCGCGCGGCCGGCGGCGTGTTCCGACCGAACGCCGTTCGAGCCCGGGCGTCACCGGGGCGACCCTGGGGCGGCTCGGCGGGGGCCGCCGACGCCCCCTGCGATTCATTCAGCGCAGGAAGGCGCGGAGGCCGGTGACGCCGATCAGGTCGCGGTAGCGGCGCTTGAAGACCGCCCAGAAGCGGTCCATGTGGCGGTACTCCTGCAGCCGGTCGAAGAGGACCAGGTCGATGGCCGCGCTGTCGATCCAGTCGACGTCGCGCTTGTAGCCGACCACCATCGAGACGCGCGTGGCGGCGATGAAGCGCGAGATGCGCGCCTGCGGGATGTTGATGGTCGCGCACGAGCCGAAGTGCACGACCCAGTTGGCGAAGCCGTCGCCCATGTGCTGGGCGAGCTTCTCGATCTCGATGGCGTGCTGGTCGAGCACCAGCTCGCCGGGCCGCCCGTGACAGGACAGGTAGAGGATGCCGTAGCCGCGCTTGCGCTTGAGCTTCTCGAGGTTGTACTTCAGCTCCTCCTCGGTGTTGCAGGTGAGGTAGCTGAAGCGCACGTCGTCGACGCGCGAGGCCAGCTCCAGCAGGGGCACCACGCTGAGGCGGCTCTCGATGTTGCCGTCCCACAGCGACTCGACGCAGGCGATGTTCTTCTTGTGGCTGCGCGCCCGCCCCATCTATCGGACCCGGCGGGGGGCTTCGCCCCCCTGCCGACGCCTCCCCCCGGGATTCGATCGCGGCGGCGAGGCCGCCGCTCGAACGCGGCCATCGCGAGGCGCGGCTGGCCAGGAACGGGCCACGCGCTAGCGCTGGGCCGCGCCGGCGACGCCGGCTTCGGCCCGCAGCTCCGCCAGGCTCGCCGCGAAGGCCTCGACGACGCGCGCCATGTCCGCCGGCGTGAGGGTGCCCATGTTGGACACGCGGAAGGCGTACGTGCGGATCGGGCCCTGGCCGGCGTAGATCACGTAGCCGCGGCGCTTCATCGCGTCGTGCAGCGGGTCGTAGGCGATGCCGCGAGGCAGCCGGAAGGTCGTCAGGATGCTGGAGCGCGCGCCCTCGGGCACCAGGATCTCGAACCCGAGGCGGGCCATGCCCGCGCGCAGCACGCGGGCGTTCTCGGCGTAGCGCGCGATGCGGGCGGCCACGCCCTCCTGCTCGAGCTCGGCCAGCGCCTGGGCCATGGCGCCCAGCACCTGCACGGCCGGCGTGAACGGCGTGTTGTCGGCCTCCTGCTGGGCGTAGTGGGTGTGCAGGTCCAGGTAGACGCTGCGCGGTGGCCGGCCGGCCAGCGCCTCGACCGCGCTGCGGCGGGCCAGCACGAACGACACGCCGGGAATGCCCTGCAGGCACTTGTTGGCGCTGGCGGTCACGAGGTCGATGCCGTCTGCGGTGACGTCGAGCGGCTCGCCGAACAGCGAGGACATGGCGTCGACGATGACGCGCCGGCCGCGGCGGGCGGCCACCCGCGCCACCTCGCCCACCGGGTTCAGCAGCCCGGTCGTCGTCTCGTGGTGCACGACGGCCACGTGGGTGACGTCGGGGCGGCGCGCCAGCGCCGCGTCGATCGCGGCCGGGTCCACCGGCGTGACGTTGTCGGCGGCGACGCGCTCGACCTCGATGGCGTGGGCGCGCGCGATGCGCAGCATGCGGTCGCCGTAGACGCCGTTGTCGACGACGAGCAGCGCGCCGTCGCGCGGGACGGCGGAGGCGACGGCCGCCTCCACGGCCGCCGTCCCCGAGCCGGTGAAGAGCACCGCGGTGAAGTCCCGCGAGCCGCCCGCGGCCAGCCGCACCAGGCCCTCGCGACAGGCCCGCATCATCGAGAAGAACTCGGGCTCGCGGTGGCAGAGGTCGGGCATGACGAGCGCGCGGCGCACGGAGGCGCTCGTGTTCGCGGGCCCCGGGTTGAGCAGGATCCACTCCGTATCGTCCATCGACGCCTCCTGGCCGCTATATTAGCCGATGGCACTGCCGTTGCTGCGAGGCTGGCGATGCAGACGGACGCGTGGGGGATCACGTCGGGGTACCGTGACGCGCGCGGCGCGTGGCGCGCAACGCCGGCCCATACCCGCGCCGCGCTCCGCGAGGCCATGGACGCCGACCCCGCCGCCCCGCCCGCCGACGACCCGCCCCCGGTGGCGCTCGGCGCGCCGGGCGATGCGCTGCCGGCGCCCGGGCGCTTCGAGCTGCGGCTCGAGGACGGCAGGGTGCTCGACGTCGAGCGCCGGCTGCCCGCCGACCTGCCGGTCGGTTACCACCATCTGTGGCGGCCAGGCGCCGATGTGGGCACGCTCCTGCTCAGCGCGCCGCGCCGCTGTCCGGCCCCGCCGGCTCGCGCGTGGGGCTGGGCGGCCCAGCTCTACGCCGCGCGCTCCTCGGCGAGCTGGGGCATCGGCGACCTCGCCGATCTCGAGCGCCTGGGCCGGTGGACGGCCGACCTCGGGGGCGCGGTGGTGCTCGTCAACCCGCTGACCGCGCCGCTGCCGGTCCTGCCCCAGGAGCCGAGTCCCTACTGCCCCAGCAGCCGCCGCTTCCGGAGCCTCCTCTACCTGCGCATCGAGGACGTCCCCGGCGCCCGCGACGTCGCCGCCGGCCTCGAGTCGCTCGCCGCCGCCGGCCGCGCCCTCGGCGCCGAGCGGCGCATCGACCGGGACGCGGTGTTCCGGCTCAAGAACGAGGCGCTCGGCCGTCTGTTCGCTCGGTTCGGCGGCGACGCGCGCTTCGAGGCGTACCGCCGCGAGCACGGGGCGGCCCTGAGGGACTTCGCCACGTTCACGGCGCTGGCCGAGCATCACGGCACGGGCTGGTCCCGCTGGCCCGCCGAGCACCGCCGCCCGGACGCCGCGGGCGTCGAGGCCTTCCGCCGCGAACGCGCCGAGCGGGTGCGGTTCCACGAGTGGGTGCAGTGGCTGCTCGACGAGCAGTTCGCGCGCGCCGCGGCCGCCTGCCCGGTGATGCTCGACCTGCCCATCGGCTTCGACGCCGACGGCGCCGACGCCTGGGCGTTCCAGGACGTCCTCGCCCTCGGCGCCAGGATCGGGGCGCCGCCCGACCGCTACAACGCCGCCGGGCAGGACTGGGGGCTGCCGCCGTTCGTGCCCCACCGCCTGCGCGCCGCGGGCTACGCGCCGCTGGTGCACACGCTCCGCGCGGCGCTCCGCCACGCGGGCGCGCTGCGGGTGGACCACGTCATGGGCCTCTTCCGGCTCTTCTGGATCCCGCCGGGCCTGCCGCCGGCCCAGGGGGCCTACGTGCGGTACCGCCCCGAGGAGATGCTGGCGGTCCTGGCCATCGAGGCCCAGCGCGCCGGCGCGTGGATCGTGGGCGAGGACCTCGGCACGGTGGAGGACGGCGTGCGCCAGACGCTGGCCGCGCACCGCGTGCTGTCCTACCGGTGCCTGTGGTTCGAGGAGGATCCGCCCGCGCGCTTCCCCGAGCTGTCGCTCGCCTCGGTGACGACGCACGACCTGCCCACGGTCGCCGGCCTGTGGACGGGCGCCGACGTCGAGGCCCAGCAGAAGATCGGCCTGGCGCCCAACGTCGCCGCGCTGGAGGCCACGCGCGCCCGGCTGGCCGGCCTCACCGGGCTATCGCTCGACGCGCCGGTGCCCGCGGTGATCGAGCGCGCGCACGCCGCCCTGGCGCCGGCCGGCTCCACCGTGGTCACGGCCACGCTGGAGGACGCGCTGGGCGTCGTGGAGCGGCCGAACATGCCGGGCACCGTCGAGCAGTGGCCCAACTGGTCGCTGGCGCTGCCCGAGCCGCTGGAGGCCCTGGAGCGGCACCCCCTGCCCCGGGCGATCGCCCGGGCCTTCGCGGCCGGCGGGCGAGGCGGGCCGGCCCGGACGTAGGCGCGCCCGCCACCGCCGGCACGGGACTTGCCGTGGAGGGCATAGCGAGGTGAGCCTTCGAGTCCGCCCCGGACGCTCCTACCCGCTCGGCGCCACCTGGGACGGCGCCGGCGTGAACTTCGCCCTCTTCTCCGAGCACGCGACGGGGGTCGAGCTCTGCCTCTTCGACGAGCAGGGACGCGAGAGCCGCGTGGCCGTGCGCGAGCACACCGACCACGTGTGGCACGTCTACCTGCCCGAGGCGCGGCCCGGCCTGCGCTACGGCTACCGCGTCCACGGCCCGTGGGAGCCCGCGCAGGGCCACCGGTTCAATCCGGCCAAGCTCCTCATCGATCCCTACGCGCGCGCCGTCGACGGCGAGGTCACGTGGCGCGACGAGGTGTTCGGCTACCGGCTGGGCGATCCGGGCGCCGACCTGACGCGCGACGACCGCGACAGCGCGGCGTTCGTGCCGAAGTCGGTGGTGATCGACACCGCGTTCACGTGGGCCGGCGACCGGCCGCCGCGCACGCCGTGGAGCGACACCGTCATCTACGAGGCGCACGTCCGCGGCCTCACCAGACGCCATCCCGGCGTGCCGGAGCCGCTGCGCGGGACCTACGCCGGCCTCGCCGCGCCGGCGGTCATCGAGCACCTCACGTCGCTCGGCGTGACGGCGATCGAGCTGATGCCCGTGCACGCCTTCGTCGTCGACAAGGCCCTCGCCGACCGCGGGCTCACGAACTACTGGGGCTACAACTCCATCGGCTTCTTCGCTCCCGAAGGCGCCTACGCCAGCACGGGCCGCCCCGGACGCCAGGTGGCCGAGTTCAAGACGATGGTGAAGGTGCTCCACGAGGCGGGGATCGAGGTGATCCTGGACGTCGTCTACAACCACACGGCGGAGGGCAACCACCTCGGCCCCACGCTGGCCTTCCGCGGCATCGACAACGACGCCTACTACCGCCTCGCCGAGGACCGCCGCTACTACATGGACTACACGGGGTGCGGCAACACGCTGAACATGACGCACCCGCGGACGCTGCAGCTCATCATGGACAGCCTCCGCTACTGGATCCAGGAGATGCACGTCGACGGCTTCCGCTTCGACCTGGCCTCGGCGCTGGCGCGCGAGCTGCACGACGTGGACCGCCTCGGCGCGTTCTTCGACATCATCCACCAGGACCCGGTGATCTCCCAGGTCAAGCTCATCGCCGAGCCGTGGGACCTGGGCGCGGGCGGCTACCAGGTGGGCAACTTCCCGGTGCTGTGGGCGGAGTGGAACGGCATCTACCGCGACACCGTGCGCGCCTGGTGGAAGGGCGACGAGGGCCAGGCCGGGGGCCTCGCCTACCGCCTCACCGGATCGAGCGACCTCTACGGCCGCGGCGGCCGCCGGCCGTGGGCCTCGATCAACTTCGTGACCGCGCACGACGGCTTCACGCTGAACGACCTGGTCTCCTACAACGACAAGCACAACGAGGCCAACGGCGAGGGCAACCGGGACGGCCACGACCACAACCTGTCCTGGAACCACGGCGTCGAGGGCCCGACCGACGACCCGGCCGTGGTGGGGCTGCGCGAGCGGCAGAAGCGCAACTTCCTGGCCACCCTGCTGCTCTCGCTCGGCGTGCCGATGCTCCTGCACGGCGACGAGATGGGGCGCACCCAGCAGGGCAACAACAACGCCTACTGCCAGGACAACGCGCTCACCTGGCAGGACTGGAGCCCCGACCGCAAGGCGCGCGACCTGCTCGCCTTCACCCGCCGGCTGATCCGCCTGCGCAAGGCGCACCCGATCTTCCGGCGCGCCAAGTTCTACTACGGCCGGCACCTGCACGGCGCCGAGGTCAAGGACCTCACGTGGTTCCGCCCCGACGGCAAGGAGATGCAGGAGGAGGACTGGCGCAACGCGCACACGCGCACCTTCGGGCTGCGGCTGGCCGGCGACGCCCTCGACGAGGTGGACGCCCAGGGCCGTGCCGTCCGCGACGACACCTTCCTGCTGCTGCTCAACGCCTTCTGGGAGCCCCTGGACTTCGTGCTGCCGGCCCACAAGGCGGGCCTCCGCTGGGAGGTCGTCCTCGACACGCGCGCCGCCGACGGCCGGGTCCGGCACCGACCCCTCAAGGGCGGCGAGAGCTGGCGGCTCGAGGCCCGCTCGCTCGCCCTGCTGCGCCTGCGCGGGCGCGGCGAGTAGCCCCGCCCGACCCGGGGCCGCGGCGGCGGCCGGCTCCCCGTCGTCCTCGAGGCGACGGTCTTGACCCGGCCCCACGGGGCACGGTTTACGGTATGGGGGTGGAACGAGCCGGCCTGTTCATCGGCGAGATCGCCAGGCGCAGCGGCGTCAGCCGCAAGGCGCTCCGGATCTACGAGGCCGCCGGGATCGTCGGATGACTGGCGCCCCTCGAAGGCGTGCAGCTCGGCGATCTGTCCGCAGATCGAAAGGAGGACGAGCAATGGACCGCCTGAAGATGTCGCTGTGCCCGTCGTGCACGGAGTGCCCGGAGGTCGAGGTCATCGGCGAAGGCAGCGAGGTACGGATCGGTGAGGCGGGCAACCTCGCCGTGCTGAACAAGGAGGCCTGGAACACCCTCGTCGACCTGATCCGGTCCGGTCGCCTCGACCGGCTGTAGGTCGACCGCCGGCCGGGGGGCCTCGCTCGATCCTAGAACCGGTGCAGCATCCAGAAGATGAGGACGCCGGTCACGGAGACGTAGAGCCAGATCGGCAGGGTCCAGCGCGCGATCCGGACGTGGCGGGCCCACCGCGCGGTGGCGCCGCGCCAGATCGTCGTGAGCGCCAGCGGCACGATGGCCGCGGCCAGCACGACGTGGGTCAGCAGCAGCGCGAAGTAGACGGGCCGGATCCAGCCCTGGCCCGCGAACGGGCGCGAGCCGGCGTGCCAGTGGTAGACGACGTACGAGGCGAAGAAGAGCGTCGAGACGAGGAAGGCGCCGACCATGCAGGTCACGTGGGCGGCCACGCGCCGGCGCCGGATGAAGACGTAGCCGGCGGTCAGGAGCACGGCGCTGGCGCCGTTGAGGGCGGCGTTGAGCGCCGGCAGCGCCGAGACGTCGATGCCGGCGGCGCCGGCGCGGGGCGCGAGCAGCAGCGCGCCCACGCCGGCCACCACCGCGGCCGACAGCACGCCGATGGCCCACGCCGCCGCGCGATCGCTCATGGCCCGTTCCCGAACGCCGCCGGGAACGCCTCGAGGCCGCGCACCAGCGCCAGCGGCGCCGCCTGCCCCAGCCCGCAGAGCGAGGCCAGCCGGATGGTCTCGGCCAGCGCCAGCGCCCGCGCCGCCGCGTCGGGATCGCGGCCCAGCGCGTCGAGCAGCGCGAGGAGTCGCGGCAGCCCTTCGCGGCACGGCGTGCACTTGCCGCACGACTCGCGCGCGTTGAAGTCGAGCAGGGTGCGGACGATCTCGGCCACCGGCGCGCCCTCGGGGACGCCCACGACGCCGCCGGTGCCGGCCGACACGCGCCCGCGCGGCTCCATGGCCACGTCGAAGAGCGCGGACGGCACCACGCTGCCCGACGGCCCGCCGACCACGGCGGCCATCAGCGGGCGGCCGCCCGTCCCGCCGCCCGCGATCTCCTCGAGGAGCGCCCGCAGCGTGCCGCCGTTGCGCACTTCCACCACGCCGGGGCGCGCGATCGGTCCCGACAGCCCGAAGAGCTTCGTGCCGGGGGCGGCCGGCGTGCCGAGCGCGGCGAACCACGCGCCGCCGCGCGCGACGATGGAGGGCACCGCCGCCAGCGTCTCGACGTTGTTGACGACGGTCGGACGCCCCCAGAGGCCGGACTCGACGGGGAACGGCGGGCGCGTGCGCGGCTGGGGCCGGCGGCCCTCGATCGACTCGAGGAGCGCGGTCTCCTCGCCCAGGACGAAGCCGCCGGCGCCGCGGCGGATCTCGACGTCGCAGGCGAAGGCGCTGCCGAGCACGCGCTCGCCGGCGAGGCCGGCGGCGCGCGCCTCGGCCACGGCCCAGGCCACGCGCTCGGCGGCGAGGACGGCCTCGCCGTGGACGTACAGGATCGCGCGCTCGGCGCCCGCGGCCCACGCGGCGAGCAGCACGCCCTCGAGCACCCGGTGGGGATCGCCCTCGAGCAGGTGGCGGTCCTTGAAGATGCCGGGCTCGCCCTCCTCGCCGTTCATGACGACGAACTTCGGCGTCCCCGGCGCGCGCCGGCACGCCTCCCACTTGAGCGCCGCCGGGAAGAAGGCGCCGCCGCGGCCCTGCAGCCCCGAGGCCTTCACGGCGGCGATCACGTCCTCCGGGCGGCCCTCGAGGGCGGCCGCGAGCGCGGCGTAGGCGCCGGCCATCAAGGCCTCGGCCAGGCTCTCGGGGTCGATGGCGCCGGCACGCCCGAGCAGCACGCGCTCCTGGCCGCGCCAGAACGGATGCGCGGCGGCGGGCGCCAGCCCGCGCCAGGCGCCCTCGTGCCAGGCGACGCCGGCCAGGCCGGCGGCGGCCAGGTCGCCGGCGGGCGTGGCCAGCGCGCCGAGCAGCGCGGGCACCTGCTCCGGGGCCAGGCGCGTGACGAGACCGCGCGGCACGCCGTCCTCGACGACGACCGCCGAGGGCGCGGCCCAGCAGGCGCCGTCGCAGGCGCCCTCGACGACCTCGGCGTCGAGGCCCCGCTCCCGCACGCCGTCGCGCAGCGCGCCCACGAGGTCGGCGCCGCCGACGGCCCGCCCGCACGTGCCCATCTGCGCGAGCAGCCGCAGGCGCGCCCGGGGCGCGCGGCGCGCCCCGGCCACGAGCGCGGCCAGGGCCTCGCGGGGCGTCGGCGCGTCGGCCCGGCTCCACGCCGGCTCCGGCGTGGCCGCCGGCGAGCCGTGGCGGCGACCGTAGGAGAACCAGTCGTCCAGGCGCGCGTCGGCGTCGCCGCCGACCCGCCCGTGCAGCTCGCCGTCCACCTCGATCAGCGGCGCCACCGCGCACTGGAAGAAGCAGTCGGTCGCTTCGAGCGTCAGCGGCCGGTCGGCGCCGGTCTCGCCCGGTGTCAGCGCCCGCGCGTGCGCCAGGGCGTCGAGCAGGCGGCGGCCGCCGCCGGCCAGCGAGCACGAGACGCCCACGCACACGCGCACGTGGTGGCGGCCGCGCGGGGCCAGGCGCAGCTCCGGGTAGGCCGAGGCCACGCCGTGCGCCTCGCTGGCCGGCACGCGCAGGTGCGCGGCCACCTCGGCGAGCGCGGCCCCGGGCAGCCAGCCCACCGCGTGCTGGACGGCGTGGAGCGCGGGCAGCAGCCATTGCCGCTCGCGCGGGAAGGGCGCGAGCGCGCGCGCGACGCGGTCAGAAGAGGCCGTGGACGTGACCCTCGTCATCGATGTCGATGCGCCAGGCGTTCGGCGCCGACGGCAGCCCGGGCATGGTCATCATGTCCCCGCAGAGGGCGTAGAGGAAGCCCGCGCCGGCCGACAGCCGCGCCTCGCGAACCGGCAGCCGGAAGCCGCGCGGCCGGCCGAGCAGGCGCGGGTCGTGGGAGAGCGACAGGTGGGTCTTGGCCATGCAGACGGGCAGGCCGCCGTAGCCCAGCTCGCTCCAGCGCGCCATGGCGCGCTCGGCCGCGGGCGTGAAGTCCACGCCGTCGGCGCCGTAGAGCCGCGTGGCGATCGTCTCGATCTTCTCCTTCACCGGGCGGTCCAGGTCGTAGAGGTACCGGAACCGGTGCGGGCTCTCGGCGGCCTTCAGCACGGCGGCGGCGAGCTCCTCGGCGCCGGCGCCGCCCAGGCGGAAGACGTCGCTGCGCCAGGCGCCGACGGCGCCGGCGGCCTGGGCGCGATCGCGGATCAGCGCGTGCTCGGCCTCGCTGTCCGACTCGAAGGCGTTGATGGCCACGACCACGGGCACGCCGTACTGCCGGGCGTTGGCGACCTGCGCGTCGAGGTTGGCGCAGCCCTCGGCCAGCGCCCCCAGGTCCTCCTGCAGCATCGCCGCGGGCAGGGGCCGGCCGGCCACGACGCGATAGCGGCCGCTGTGCATCTTGAGCGCGCGCACCGTGCACACCACGACGATGACGTCGGGGGCCAGCCCGGAGGCGCGGCACTTGATGTCGGCGAACTTCTCGAGTCCCATGTCGGCGCCGAAGCCGCTCTCGGTGACCACGCAGTCGCCGAGCGCCAGGCCGATGCGGTCGGCGACGATGGACGAGTTGCCGTGCGCGATGTTGGCGAAGGGCCCGGCGTGCACGAAGGCCGGCGTGCCCTCGCTGGTCTGCAGCAGGTTCGGCTTCACGGTGTCGCGCATGACGGCGGCCATCGCGCCGGCGGCCTTCAGGTCGTCGGCCGTCACCGGGGCGCCGTCGCGCGTGAGGCCCACGACGATGCGGCCCAGGCGCCGGCGGAGATCGGCGTAGCCGGCGGTCAGGCCGAGGATGGCCATCGCCTCGGAGGCCACCGCGATCTCGAAGCCCGTCTCGCGGGGGGCGCCGTTGTCCCTGCCGCCCAGGCCGATCACGACGCGGCGCAGCGCCCGGTCGTTGACGTCCATCACGCGGGGCCACGTGAGGCTGTGCGGGTCGAGGGCCGGCCCGGTGCCGTGCATCAGCGCGCTGTCGATCATGGCCGCCAGCAGGTTGTGGGCGAGGGCCACCGCGTGGATGTCGCCCGTGAGGTGCAGGTTCACCTCGTCGAGCGGGACGACCTGCGCCAGCCCGCCGCCGGCTCCGCCGCCCTTGACGCCGAACACCGGGCCGAGCGAGGGCTGCCGGATGGCGGCCACGGCCCGGCAGCCGATGCGGTTCATGGCCATGGCCAGGCCGATCGTGGTGACGGTCTTGCCCTCGCCGAGCGGCGTGGGCGTGATGCACGTCACGTCGACGTAGACGCCGGGCCGCCGCGCGGCCAGGCGCGGCAGGATCGAGAGCGAGACCTTGCCCTTGTATCGGCCGTAGGGCTCGAGCTCGTCGGGCAGGACGCCGAGCGCGTCGGCGACCTCGCCGATCGGACGGGGAGGGCTCGGCACGCGCGCGGGCCGCCGCCTACCGCGCCCGTCCGGGCGGCGAGGAGCCGGCCGGCCCGGACGCCGCGTCGCTGGCGCGCTCGGTCCGGGCCGCCAGACGCTCGACGCGGACGGCGCACACCTTGTACTCGGGAATCTTCGAGGACGGGTCGAAGGCGGCGTTGGTCAGGAAGTTCGCGGCCGACGCCTCCAGCTTCACGAACGGCACGAACACGGCGCCGGGCCGCACGGCGTCCGTCACGCGCGCCCGCGCCGCCAGCTCGCCCCGGCGCGACGCGACGCGCACGGCCTCGCCCTCGCCGACCCCGGCACGCCCGGCGTCGGCGGGATGGATGAGCACCTCGAGCCGCGGCGCCAGCGCCACGAGCCCCGGCACCCGCCGGGTGATGGTCCCGCCGTGCCAGTGGTAGAGCAGCCGGCCGGTGTTGAGGATCAGCGGGTAGTCGGCGTCCGGCAGCTCGGCGGCCTCGCGCGTCTGCACGGCGGGGACGAAGCGGCCCCTGCCCCGGGGGAAGCGGTCCGCGTACAGGAAGCGCGTGCCCGGATGCTCCGGCGACGGGCACGGCCACTGGATGCCGCCCTCGCGGTCGAGGCGCGCGTGCGAGAGCCCGCGCAGGAACGGGACCAGGCCCGCCATCTCGTCGAACACCTCGTCGGGGCCCCGCCAGGCGAACTGCCGGTCGAGGTCCCGCCCGAGCCGGCGCGCCACGCGGCGGGCCAGCGCGCTCGTGATCCACCAGTCCGGCCGCGCCTGGCCGGGCGGCGGGAGCGCCCGGCGCACCCGCTGCACGCGGCGCTCCGAGTTGGTGAACGTGCCCTCCTTCTCGGCGAACGCCGCCGCGGGGAGGAACACGTGGGCGCGCTCGGCCGTCTCGTGCAGGAACAGGTCCTGCACGACCAGGAAGTCGAGCTGGCCGATGGCTTTCTCGGCGTGGTGCAGGTCGGGCTCCGACAGCAGCGGGTTCTCGCCCACGACGTACATGGCCGTGATGGCGCCGGTGAGGGCGCCCTCGATCATGTCGGTCACGACGAGCCCCGCCTGGCCGGGCGGCCGCACGTCCCACGCCCGCTCGAAGGCCGCCAGCGTCGCGGCGTCGTAGGACTGGTAGCCGGGGAGGTTGGTCGGGATGCACCCGGCGTCGCCGCAGCCCTGCACGTTGTTCTGCCCGCGCAGCGGCGAGATGCCCGAGCCGGGGAAGCCGAGCTGCCCCGTCACCAGCGAGAGGTTCAGGAGCGCGTGGGCGTTGTGGATGCCGTTGGTGTGCTGCGTGATCCCCATGCCCCAGACCAGGCACGAGCCCGGCCGCCGCCCGGAGCCCATCGTGGCCGGCGGCCGCGCGTACCAGCGCGCGGCCTGCCGGATGTCCTCGGCCGGCACGCCGGTGAGCGCGGCGGCGTACGGCAGCGTGAACGGCTCGAGCGATTGCCGCCACTCCTCGAAGCCCTCCGTGCGCGCCCGCACGAAGTCGAGGTCGGCCAGGCCCTCGTCGAGGATCACCCGGGCCATCGCGTTGAACAGCGCCACGTCGGTGCCGGGCCGCTGCGCCAGCCAGAGGTCGGCCTGGCTGCACAGCTCGATGCGCCGGGGGTTCACGACCACGATGCGGGCGCCACGGCTCAGGGCGCGGCGGAACCGGATGGCGATCACCGGGTGGTTCGCCGAGGCGTCGGCGCCGACGACCATGAGGCAGCCCGCCTCCTCGTAGTCCACGTACGAGTTCGACGTCGCGCCCGACCCCATGGCGGCCAGCATGGCCTCGACGGACGGCGAGTGGCAGAGGCGCGTGCAGTGATCGACGTTGTTGCTGCCCATCACGGCCCGCACGAACTTCTGCACGACGTAGCCGTCCTCGTTGGTGGCCTTGGCGCTGGCCAGCGCGCCGAACCGGCCGTGGTGCCGGGCCAGCCCCTCGGCGGCGGCGTCGAGCGCCTCGTCCCACGAGACCTCCCGCCAGCGGCCGTCGCGGCGGACGAGCGGCGCGGTGACCCGATCGGGCGCGTGGACGAAGCCGGTGCCGAAGCGTCCCTTCACGCACAGCGTGCCGAGGCTCGAGCGGTTGGACGGCACGTCGTCGGCCATGAGCGCCAGCCGGCCGTCCTCGCGCACGCGCGCCACGATGCCGCAGCCCACACCGCAGTACGGGCACGTGGTCTCCACCGCGCGAGCGATGGGCGCCTCGACCTCCCGGGGGCGCAGGGCGCCGGTGGGACAGGCCGCCACGCACTGCCCGCACGACGTGCACACCGACGCCGACAGCGGGCCGTCGCCGAAGACGCCGACCTTCATGGCGTGGCCGCGGCCCAGCATGGCGATGGCCCCGATCTGCTGCACGTCGTCGCAGGCCACGGTGCAGCGGCCGCAGAGGATGCAGGCCTCGCGGTCGAGCACGAAGAACGACTTGCTCGCGTCGGGCTCGAACCGGTGCAGCGGCGCCGTCGACGGCCGGTCCACACCGTGACGCGCGCAGGCCTCGCCCACCTGCCCGAAGCCGTCCCGCCCGGGCCCCGGCGCGAGCATCGCCCGGGTGAGGTCCAGGACGGCGGCGCGCACGCGGACGACCTCGGGGTCGGTGGTGCTCACGCGCAGGCCGTCGCGCGCCGGCAGATGACAGGCCGCCGGCGTCCCGGGCTGCCCCTCGACGCGCACGAGGCACGTGCGACAGGCGCCGAGCGGCGCGCGGTCGGGGTCCTTGCAGAGCTGCGGCAGCGGGATGCCGAGCGCGTTGACGGCGTCGAGGACGGTGGCGCCGGCCGCGACCTCGACCGCGCGGCCGTCGATGCTCACGTTCATCGCAGGCCATTGTACGTCAGCCGCCCGGCCCGGTCCGCGCGCGCGGCCGCTGCGCCGGGCGGCCCGACGCCGCCGCGGCGGCGGGAGCCGGTCAGGCCGCCCGCCGGCGGGTGACGTCGCCGAGCGCGGGAAGCACCTCGCGCTCGTAGAAGCGGAAGAAGCCCTCCTGGTCCGGCCCGATCTGGTGCACGCAGACGTGGTCGTACCCGGCCTCCGCGTGCTCGCGGACGGCGTCCACGTGGCGGCCGGCGTCCGGGCCGCACACGACGGCCCCGGCGACGTCCTCCTCGCGGAGCATCCTCGCCGCGGCCTCGAAGTGCGCCGGCAGGGGCAGCTCGGCCGTCATCGGGCCGCCCATCCCGGCGATGGGCCAGATCTCGTACGCGGTGCGCCGGGCGGCGGCCTCGCTCGCCGCCCAGCACACGGTGAGCTCGACGTAGCGGGGCCTGTCGCCGCCGCCCGCCCGGCGGAACTCCGCCACGACCTCGGGATCCGGGCTGGAGCAGACGAGGCCGTCGCCCAGGCGTCCGGCCAGCGCGGCCGCCTTGGTGCCGGCCGCGGCGATCATGATCGGCGGTGGCGCCTCGGGGAGCGTGTACAGCCGGGCGTTCTCCACCGTGTAGTGGCGGCCGCGGTGGTCCGCGTAGCCGCCCTGCCACAGCCGGCGGATCACCTCGATCGCTTCCTCGAGCATCTCGCGGCGCACGTCGACGGACGGCCAGCGGGCGGCGACGACGTGCTCGTTCAGGTTCTCGCCGGTGCCCAGTCCGAGGAAGAAGCGCCCGGGCATGGCGGCCGCCGCCGTGGCCGCGGCCTGCGCGACGATCGCCGGATGGATGCGGACGGTGGGGCACGTGACGCCGGTGCCGACGACGAGTCGCTCCGTGACCTGCGCGATCCCGCCCAGGACCGACCAGACGAAGGGGCTCTGGCCCTGGCGATCGGTCCACGGGTGGAAATGGTCCGAGATCAGCGCGAACGAGAACCCGGCGGCCTCGGCGCGCCGGGCCTGGGCCACGAGGTCGCGGGGGCCGAACTCCTCGCTCGACAGCTTGTAGCCGATCTCCATGGCGGCGCACCTCCTCACCGGGCGTGGGCTCGGATTGCCAGGTGCCTGCAAGGCGGCGGCCACCGGGTGGGTGTGTAAAAGTTTTCCCCCCAAGCGGGCGCGGGGGAAAAGCGGGCCTTTCCTGGCCCAGGTCGCGCGACTATACTGCGTGGACGGCCCGCATGAGAACCGACCTTCAGCCGAGCACCAATCATCGCGCCAGCGGCCTCGTCGACGTGCTCGACCGGGTGCTGGACAAGGGGCTGGCCATCGCGGGCGACATCAAGATCTCGCTCGCCGAGGTGGAGCTGCTCACGATCCGCATCCGGCTGATCGTGTGCTCGATCGACAAGGCGCAGGAGATCGGTCTGGACTGGTGGAAGCACGACCGCCACCTGGCCCCGGGCCGGCACGGGCTCGCCGAGGCCGACGATCTCTACAAGCAGCTGCGCGCGCTCGAGCGCAAGGTCGCGCTCCTCTCCGGAGAGCGCGTCGCGGTGAACAGCCGCCGCCGGGCGCGGGGCCGGAACGCGCGCACCGAAGAGCCGTCGTAGGAGGGCATCGATGGCCGTTGAACGAGCATCGGGCGGCACGAGCCTGATCGACGTCCTGGATCGGGTGCTGGACAAGGGCATCGTCATCGACGCCTGGGTCCGCGTCTCGCTGGTGGGCATCGACCTGATCACGGTCGAGGCGCGCGTCGTGGTCGCCTCGATCGAGACCTACCTGAAGTACTCCGAGGCCGTGGGCTCGATCACTCCCGCCTCGCGTCCCGCCGTGACGGAAGGGCGCCCGGACTCGCTGGCGGCCGAGAACGCCGCGCTGCGCGCGCAGCTGGCGGCGGCCGGCACCGACGGCGTCGAGGTCAGGCGCCGGCGGCGTTCGGCCCGCGTCTAGCGCCCGTGCCCCGCGTCGTGTCGCGCCCGCGACCGAGGGCCGCCGCGTCGTTGGCCGAGGGTCGTCTGGCCCTCACGGAGTTCTTGCTGGGGTGCGACGAGGCCACCGAGTGCGCGCAGTGCGCGGTGGACTGGCTGGGCACGCACGCCGGCGCCCGGCAGGCGGCGTGCCTGGTGGCCGACGCGCCCGGCGCGCGGCTGACCGTGATCGCCTCGCTCGGCGTCAGCCCCGGCCGCGCCTCGCGCCTGGCATTCGCGCTGGACCGCGCCGATCACCCGCTGGCCGGCCTGCTCAGCGGGACCGACCCCGTCGTCGTCTCGCCGGACGGCCGCGGCCCGCTCGACGCGCTGGGCCGGACGCCGTGCGTGGTCGTGCCGCTGCCGAACACGCACCCGCGCTCGGACGGCCTGCCCGGCCTGCTCGTGGCCGCGCCGGCCACCCCCGAGATCGAGCGCGAGGCGCGGTGGCTGGGCGCGCTGCTCGGCCCCAAGCTGGGCCGCATCCGGGCGGTGGCCACGCTGGTGGCGGCCCGCGAGACGCTGGAGCGCGAGCGGACCCTGCTCGACACCATCATCAACGCCGTGCCCGACCCGGTGCTGCTCACCGACTCCGAGGGGCGCATGCTGCTCGCCAACGCGCGGGCCGAGGCCCTGTTCGCGACGACCGAGCGCGAGAGCGAGGGCCGGCGGCGCGCCATCGCGCTCAACAACATGCTGTTCTCGGCGGCGCTGGCCGGCCGCACCATCGGCACCGCGGAGCCGCTGCGCCGCGAGCTGCTCCTGGTGGATCCCACCGAGGGCACGGACCTGCTGTTCGAGCTGCTGAGCGCCGTGCTGCCCGACGGCCGTCCGGGCGTGCGCATCGTCTCGGTGCTGCGCAACGTGACGGACCTGCGCACGGCCACCGACGAGCTGGAGGAGAACCTCCGCAAGCTGCGGCTCGCCGAGGCCGACGCGCGCGCCGAGCGCGATCGCCTGGACCTCATCATCGACGCCGTGGCCGATCCCATCGTCGTCTCGGACCCCGCCGGGGCGATCGTGCTGATGAACACGCCGGCCGAGCGGCTCTTCACGGCCGAGCCCGGGGCGCCGGGGGAGACCGCGCTGCGCGTGCAGTCCAACGACGCGCACCTCTCGTCGTTCGTCTCCAACCTGATGTTCTCCGGCGACACGCTGCGCTACGCCGGCAGCCTGAACCTGAGCGACCCCGCCACCGGGCGCGCGCTGCCGGTGGAGGCCCTGGCCGGCAAGGTGCTGTCGGGGCACGGCGAGCTGATCGGCGTGGTGACCATCCTGCACGACCAGACCGAGGCGCGGGAGAAGCAGCGACTCTACGAGCAGCTCAAGCGCGCGTCCGAGCAGCTCGAGGACAAGGTGCGCGAGGCCACCGCCGAGCTGGTGCGCCAGAACGAGCTGCTGCGCCGCCAGGCCATCCAGCTGGAGCAGGCCTCGGCGCTCAAGTCGCAGTTCCTGGCGAACATGTCGCACGAGTTCCGGACGCCGCTCAACGCGATCCTCGGCTACACCTCGATGCTGCTGCAGGGGGTGTCGGGCGAGCTCACCGCCCAGCAGCGCCGCAGCCTCAGCCGGGTGGACTCCTCCGGCCGGCACCTGCTCGCCCTCATCAACGACATCCTCGACATCTCCCGGATCGAGGCCGGCAAGATGCCGGTGCACGTGAGCGAGTTCGCGCTGACGGACCTGGTCGCCGAGGTGATGGCCGAGGTCGAGCCCATCGTGGGCCGCACGGCGCTCACCGTGACCAAGGAGCTGGCGCCCGAGCTGCCGCCGCTGCACAGCGACCGCCAGAAGGTCAAGCAGATCGTCCTCAACTTCCTCACCAACGCGCTGAAGTTCACGCCGGAAGGCTGGGTGAAGGTCACGGCGGCCCTCGACGCCCCGACGGACCGCGTGCTGATCGCCGTCGCCGACACCGGCATCGGCATCGCCGAGGAGGACCAGGCCAAGGTGTTCGAGGACTTCAGCCAGGCCGACAACTCCCCCACCCGCGCCTACGGCGGCGCCGGGCTGGGGCTGGCCATCTGCCGCCGCCTGGCCTCCATGCTCGGCGGGCAGATCACCTTGCAGAGCAAGCTCGGGCGCGGCTCGACGTTCACCCTGGCGCTGCCCCGCCGGCTGGGTGGCTGATGGCCCAGACGCCCCTGGTCCTCATCGTGGACGACTTCCAGGACAACCGCGAGATGTACGCCATGTACCTGGAGCACTCGGGCTACCGCGTGGCCGAGGCCGCCAACGGCTTCGAGGCCCTCGAGCGGGCCTTCGAGCTGCTGCCCGACGTCGTGGTCATGGACCTGTCGCTGCCGGGCCTGGACGGCTGGGAGGCCACGCGCCGGCTCAAGTCCGATGGCCGCACCAGGCACATCCCGGTGCTGGCCCTGACCAGCCACGCCCTCGAGGGATTCTCCGACGGCGCCCGCGCCGCCGGGTGCGACGGCTTCGTCACCAAGCCCTGCCTGCCCGACCAGCTCCTCGCCGAGATCCGCGCGCTGCTCCACGACAGGAAGGCGAGGTCCCGCGCCTCGACCTCGCGCACGAGGGAGACATGAAACCCAAGACCCGGCGGCCCTCCTCGCGATCCGCCCCGGCCGCCGCCGCGGGCGCCGCCCGCCGGGCCGCGGCCGACAAGGCCCCGCCCGCCCGGCGCGGCGACGACAACCTGGGCAAGTACGTGTACTGCGTGGTGAGCGCCAGCCAGCCGCTGCGCTTCGGACCCATCGGCATCGGCAACAAGCCCACCGACGTGCACACCATCAACTACAAGGACGTGGCGGCCGTGGTGTCCGACACGCCGATCGAGGTGTACGACCCCACGCGCGAGAACGTCCTGGCCCACGAGCGCGTCAACGAGCACGTGATGCGGACGAACACGGTGATCCCCATGTCGTTCGGCACCGTGTTCAAGACGCGCGACGACATCGTGGAGCTGCTCCGCGGGGCCTACGAGGCCTTCCGGGACGTCCTGTCGAAGATGGAGGACAAGCTGGAGTTCGGGCTCAAGGTCCTCTGGGACCGCGACGTGATGATCCGCGAGATCGAGCGCCAGGACGAGGACATCCGCCGGCTGAAGAACGAGATCGCCGGGCACCGGGGCTCGACCTACTTCGCCCGCGTGCAGTACGGCCGCATGGTCGACGCGGCCCTGCAGGCGCTCTCCGAGCGCTACGTCGGCGACATCTTCGCCCAGCTCCGCGACGTGTGCGTGGCCTCCCGCGCCAACAAGCCCATCGGCGACAAGATGATCATGAACGCCGCCTTCCTCGTGGCGCGCGACCAGGAGACGGCCTTCGACACGCGCGTGAAGAAGATCGGGGCCCAGTACGACAAGCTGACCTTCAAGTACACGGGCCCGTGGCCGCCCTACAACTTCGTCAACATCCGCCTGAAGCTCGAGCGGGCCTCGGAGCCCAAGTGAGGTCGCGCCGGTGATCATCCTGGACACCCTGCTCATCGGGGGCCTGCGCTTCGTGCTCGACAAGATCGCCCAGGCCGTCGACGCCGAGCTGAACGACGAGCAGCGCCTGCGCGAGGAGCTGCTGGCCGCCCAGATGCGGGTCGAGCTCGGCGAGCTGACCGACGAGGAGTTCGTCGCCCTGGAGCGCGAGATCCTGGCGCGCCTGCGCGCGCTCCGCGGCACCGGCGCGCGGGGCGCGACGCGGGTCACCGGCGTCGAGGCCCGGACCTGGGAGGACTGAGCTCGGAGGACTGAGCTCGGAGGGGGGCCTGGCTGGCTGTCCGATACCCGGCAGGACAGGACGGCGCCGGCGGAGCCGGCCCTCGGACGGCGGCGAGGCGGATGCGCGGCGACGCCGCCGTCGAGACGCGCTTTCATTTCTTCGGCGGCAAGGGTGGCGCCGGCAAGACCACGTGTGCGGCGGCCACCGCCGTGGGCATGGCCGAGACGGGCCGCCGTGTGCTCCTCGTCTCCACGGATCCGGCGCATTCGCTGCGCGATGTGCTGAGCCCGGGCGAGGCGGCGCCTCGTGCCGGCGGTCGGCGGCCGGGGGCGGGGCTGCGGACGCCGGCGCGGGTGGCGACGGCGCGGGGCCGGCTCGCGGCGGTGGAGCTGGATGCGGACCGGGCGCTGGCGCGGTGGATGGGGGGACGCCGCCGCCATCTCCGCACGCTCCTGGGCCGGGCGACGTACCTCGACGACGAGGACATCGACCGGTTCCTGGGGCTCTCGCTCCCCGGCGTCGACGAGCTGATCGGCCTCATCGAGCTGCATCGCGTGGCCCGGGCCCGCCCGTACGACGACGTCGTGGTCGACACCGCGCCCACCGGACACACCCTGCGCCTGCTCGCGATGCCGGCGACGCTCGGGCGGCTGGCGACCGTGCTGGAAGGCATGCAGGGCAAGCACCGCTTCCTCGCCGAGAGCCTGGGCGGCGGCGTCACGCGGGACGCCGCCGACGCCGTCGTCGCCGAGATGGCCGAGCAGGGCCGCGCGCTGGGCGCGCTGCTGCGCGACCGGGCGCGATGCGCGTTCACGTGGGTCCTGCTCCCCGAACCGCTGGCGCTGGCCGAGACGCGTGACGCCGTCGCCGCGCTGGAGGCCGCGGGCCTGCCCGTGCGCGAGCTCCTCGTGAACCGCGTCACGCCTCCGGGCACGTCGCGCTGCGGGCTCTGCGATCCACGGCGGGATGCCGAGCAGGGCGTCGTGCAGGAGGTGCGCGCGGCGTTCGCCGGACGCGCCGTGCGCCTCGTCCCCGCGCTCGACGTCGAGCCACGCGGCGTGCCGGCGCTCCGCCGCCTGGCCGTCCGGCTGCGGGCCGCGTCCCCGGCCGCCGCGCGCGCCGGGCGCGGGAGCGGCCCGTCACCACCGGCGGCACGGACAGCGCGCGGGCCGGCGCGCCGGCGTGCCCGCCCCGCGCCGGGCCCCGCCGGCGGCGAGGCCGCCTGGCTGTCGCGGCTGGTGCCGCCGGGACTCCGCCTGCTCCTGGTGCTCGGCAAGGGCGGCGTCGGCAAGACCTCCTGCGCGGCGGCGGTGGCGCTCGCGCTCGCCGAGCGCCGTCGCGAGGGCACGGTGCTGCTGGTCTCCACCGATCCCGCCCACTCCGTGGCGGACGTGCTCGGGATGAGCGACGGTCCGCCGGCGGGCCGCGCGGGCGGCGAGGTCGTCGCCCCCGACCCGGCGGCTCGCGTGCAGGCGCCCCATCCGCCGGCCTCGGCGCTCTGGCAGCCCACGCCGGTTCCCGGGATGCCGGCCCTGCACGCGCTCGAGGTCGACGCCGCGCGCGCCTTCGCGCAGCGGCGCCGGCGCTACCGTGCCGCCGTCGACGCGCTGTTCGCCGCCGTCACCGGCGGCTCGCGCTTCGAGGTGGCCTTCGACCGCGCGGTCGTGCAGGACCTGATCGAGCTGGCCCCGCCGGGGCTCGACGAGCTGTTCGGCGCGCTCGCGGTGATCGAGGCGCTGGGGCCGGCATCCGGCGACGGCCGCTACGCCGCCGTCGTGCTCGACACGGCGCCCACGGGCCACTCCCTGCGCCTGCTCGCGCTGCCGCGGGCGGCGCTCGCATGGGTGCACGCGCTGCTCGAAATACTGCTGAAGTACCGCGAGGTGGTCGGCCTGGGAGAGGTCGGCGCCGACCTGCTGGCGCTGGCGCGCGACCTGCGTGCCCTCGCGGGCCTGCTCGGCGACCCGGCGCGGACGCGGGCCCTGGTGGTGACGAGGGCGGCCGCGTTGCCCGTGCTCGAGACGCGGCGTCTGCTGCGGGCCGCCGGCCGCCTCCGGCTGCCGCTCGGCGCCCTCCTCGTCAACGAGGCCACGCCGCCGGGCTGCCCGCGGTGCCGGCGCGCGGCGGCCGCGGAGGCCCGGGCCCTCGGCCCGCTCGGCGCCGAGCGGCGCCCGCGGCGCTGCGCTATGATCGTGGCACCGGCCGTGGCGCCGCCTCCACGCGGCGCGCGGGCGCTCGCCGCGTGGCGGGCGCGATGGGAGCTCACGACGTGAGGCGCGCTCACGACACCGCCACCTACCTCTACTGTCTCGTGCAGGCCCGCTCGGCGCCGTCGCTCCGCCGCGCCCCCGCCGGGTTGCCGGGCGCCGGCCGCGTGCGCGCGCTCGACGCCGGCGGCGGCCTGTGGCTCCTGGCGGCCGACGCTCCCCTGCCCCGCTACGGGGCCGCCGCCATCGAGCGCGGCCTGCGGGACCTCGGGTGGGTGTCGGCCTGCGCGGTGGGCCACGAGGCCGTCGTGGAGCACGCCGCGCGCGCCGGGACGGTGGTGCCGATGAAGCTCTTCACGCTGTTCACCAGCGACGAGCGCGCCCTCGCGCACGTCCGGCGCACGCGACGGCGGATCGACCGCATCGTCCAGCGCGTGGCCGAGCGCGACGAGTGGGGCGTCCGGCTGAGCCTCGATCACGCGCGCGCGCGTCGCGGCGTCACCGCGCGCGCCCGCCGCGGCGCACGGGGCGCGACCACGGGGACGGCGTTCCTGCTGCGGCGCAAGCAGGAGCACGACGCCGTGCGCGCGTTGCTGGAGCGCGCGCGCGTGGAGGCCGACCGGCTCTACGAGCTGCTGGCGCGCCGGGCCCGCGACGCGCGGCGCAGCACGCCGGCCCAGCCCCCGGACGGCGTGCGCGTGCTGCTGGACGCCGCGTTCCTGGTCGACGAGCGGCAGGCGGCGGCGTTCCGGGCGGCCGTGCGGACGGAGGGCCGCCGGCTCGGCGCGCACGGCCTCGACCTCACGCTGACCGGCCCCTGGCCCCCGTACACCTTCGTGACGGAGCCCGCGTGAAGCCCCGCCGGGGCGCCGTGCAGAAGATCCTCGAAGGCGGCGACGCCAGCGTGCTCGACCTGGTCGACCACGTGCTGAACAAGGGCGTGGTCATCGAGGGCGCCGTCCTGCTGGGCCTGGCCGGCGTCGACCTGGTCTACCTGCGGCTGTCCGCGGTGCTCGCGGCGGCGGACAGGGTCCTCGGCGAGGCGGCGGCCCCGGCGCCGCGGCGGCGCGCGCCGTGAGCGTCCTCTACCTCTACGCGGTGGCGCGCGGCGTCGCCCCCGGCGCGCTCGGCGCGGGGCTGGCCGGCGAGCCGATCGCCGCCCTCGAGGTCGCGGGCGTGCTGGCCCTGGCCGGCCGCCTCGAGGCCGTGCCCGAGATCGACCGCGCCGCGCTCGAGGGCCACGACGCCGTCGTGCGCCGGCTGGCGGCGGCGAGCGACGCGCTCCTGCCGGCGCGGTTCGGCAGCGTGGTCGACGACGCACGCGCCCTCGGCGACGCGCTGAGCGTGTGGGCGGAGGCGCTCGCCGGCGCCCTCGACCTCGTCGCCGGCCGCGAGCAGATGACGCTCAGGATCTACGGGTCGCCGCCCGAGCGGGAGGTCGGCGAGGCCGACGCCGACGCAGCGACCGCACCCGTCGACACCACCGTCGAGCCCGGACGGCCTGGAGCGCCGGCGGCACCGGCCGACGCATCCACCGGGCCCGGCGCGCGCTACCTGGCCGCGCGGCTTCGGGCCCACCGCCGGGCCCGGGCGCCATCGGTGCTCGCGCCCGTCCGCAGCGCGCTCGCGCCGCTGGTCCACGCCGAGCGCGTCGAGGTGCACGCGACGCCGCCCCTCGTCGCCAGCGTCTACCACCTGATCGCCCGGGGCCGCGCCGCGGAGTACCGCGCGGCGCTCGACGGCGCGCTGCCGGCGCTGGCGCCCGCGCGGGCCGCCGTCAGCGGCCCGTGGCCGCCGTCGCCTTCGCCCCGGGCCTGGGGGCCCTCGGCGGAGCCGCGGCGTGAGCGGCAAGCCGATCGAGCTGCGGGTGCGCGAGATCGATGCGCTCCGCGGCGAGCTCGAGCGGCGCGTGGCCGAGGCCACGCCCCGCTGGAACGCGGATCCCGAGGAGGTCCAGCGCTCGGTGGCGCGCCTGGTGCTGACGCTCGTGGAGTTCCTGCGCAGGCTCTTCGAGAAGCAGGCGCTGCGCCGCATCGAGGACGAGACCCTGACCCCGGAGCAGACCGAGGCGCTCGGCCTCGCGCTGATGCGGCTCGAGGAGACGATCAACGACCTCGCCCGCCGCTTCGACCTCGCCCCCGAGGACCTCAACCTCGACCTCGGCCCCCTCGGCCGGTTGAGCTAGGACGGTCGCGACCTCACACGCGGGTGGCGCGGCCCTGCCAGTAGGGCTCGCGGAGGAGGCGCTTGACGAGCTTGCCCGCCGGGTCGCGCGGGAAGTCGTCGTGGAAGGTGACCTGCCGCGGCGTCTTGTAGTCGGCCAGGTGCCGGCGGGCGAAGGCCACGACCTCCTCCGCGCTCAGCGACCAGCCGGGCCGGGGCTGCACGGCGGCGTGCACCCGCTCGCCCCAGTCGGCGTCGGGGACGCCGAAGACCGCGACGTCGAGGACGCCGGGGTGGCGGTGCAGCGCGTCCTCGACCTCGGCGGGATAGATGTTCACGCCGCCCGAGATGATCATGTCGCGCCGCCGGTCGCAGATGTACACGAACCCCTCGTCGTCCATCCACGCCACGTCGCCGACGGTGAGCCAGTCCCCGCGCTCCGTCTCCGCGGTCGCCTCCGGCTTCTTGTAGTAGCCGTCGAAGACGCCGGCGTGCCGGCGGACGTGCAGCACGCCCGGCGTCCCGGCGGGCACGGCCCGGCCGGCGTCGTCGAGGACGGCCAGCTCGACGCCCGGCGCGGCCCGGCCGCACGAGCCCGGCTTGCGGAGGACGTCCTCGGGACGGAGCACGGTGTCGATCCCGAGCTCGGTCGAGCCGTAGAACTCGTAGAGCACGGGGCCGAAGACGGCGAGCGCTTCCTCCTTGACCCGCATCGGGCACGGCGCGCCGGCGACGACGAGCGAGCGCATCGAGGACACGTCGTATCGGCTCCGGACGGCGGCGGGCAGGTCGACGATGCGCTTGACCAGCGTCGGCGCCATGAACGTGCTCGTGCAGCGGTGGCGCCCGATGAGGGCCAGCGCCTGCTCGGGGTCGAAGCGGCGCATGACGACCAGCGTGGCGCCGAAGACCTGGCTGTAGACGGCGAAGCCGCCGGGCGCCGAGTGGTACATCGGGCCGGCGACCAGGTGCACGTGCCCGGGCTCGGCCAGCCCGAAGGCGGCCAGACGCTCGACGAGCCCGGCGGCATCCGTGCGGGAGCGCAGCGCGCCCTTCGGCTTGCCGGTCGTGCCCGCCGTGTAGATCATCGACGCGCCCAGGCCCTGCCCGGCGTCCTCGAGCGGCTCCGGGCCGCCGGCGGCCACCAGGTCGTCGACGTGCAGCGCCCACGGCCGGCGCTCGGCGCCCAGCAGCACGACGTGCCGCAGCCGGGGCGCCGGCTCGCGCAGCCGCTCCACCATCGGCACGAAGGCCTCGCTGGCGAAGAGGGCGACGGCGTCGGAGTCCTCCAGGATGTAGCGCGCCTCCTCGAGGGTGAGCCGGTGGTTCACCGGCACCGGCACGGCGCCGATGGCGCGAGTGGCCGCGGAGGCCACCACGTACTCGAGCGAGTTCTCGGCGTAGAGCAGGACGTGCTCGGCGCGCCGCAGCCCGAGGGCGGCCAGGGACCGGGCCAGCCGGTTGCGCAGATCCCGGAGACCGCCCCAGGTGACGACCCGGTCGCCGTCGATGACCGCCGCGGCCTCGGGCTGGCGCGATGCGTGGAGCGCGATGACGTCCATGGAGCCTCCGCGGGACGAGATGGTAACCGCAACGGCACCGTGAAGTGGGCCAGGGTCCAGCAGAACGCGCTCGGGCTCCTGGATCCGAACGAGGACGTGCAGGCCGTCGCCCCGATCTCGTCCGGCGCACGGTGAAGGAGCGCGGCTACACCGCACCGGTGCTGCTCGACCGCAGCGGCGACGTCACGGGACTGGCGTACGGGGTCTACGGCCCGCCGACCATGTACCTGATCGATCGTCGGGGCCGGCTGCTGGCCCGCGGCCTGGGTCCGCACGAGTGGCGCTCGCCCCGGGCGCGCCGCCTGCTGGACGAGGTGCTCGCGGCGGAGTGACGCCGCGGCCTCGCCAGGGGCCGCCCGGCCGCCGCGCCGCCGGCGCGGCTCACAGCGCGATGGCGTAGCCGTCGCGGCGCGGGTCGGCGCCGCCCATCAGCGCGCCGGAGTCGGGATCGCGGACGATCCCCTGGCCGCCGCCCACGACCCAGGACCAGTCCTCGAGGAGGTGCACCTGGTGGCCCCGGCGGCCCAGCTCCTCGCGCACGGCGGCGTCGATGCGGGCCTCGGCGTCGACCAGGCGGTCGCGATACACGCGCACGCGCGGCGCCTCGATCGCCTCCTGCACGTTCATGCCGAACTCGAGCACGTTGAGGAGCATCTGCGGCGTGGTCTGCAGGATTCCGTAGGAGCCCGGCGTGCCGATCGACATGAAGAAGCCGCCGTCGCGGAACACCTGCGTCGGCGACATCATGGTGCCGGCCTTGCGGCCGGGGCGCACGCGATCGGGGCTCTCGGGATGCACGTCCATCCACCGCATCAGGTTGTTGAGCACCACGCCCGTGCCCGGCGCCGCGAAGCCCGAGCCGAACGGCGACCCGAGCGTCTGGGTGACGGTGACCACGGTGCCGCCGGCGTCGGCGCACGCGAAGTGGGTCGTGCACTCGTCGGCGAACTTCGCCGGGTGCCCCGGCAGCACCTGCCCCGGCAGGCGGACGGGATCGAAGCGCTCGCCCTCGCTGGGCGCCGCCCGGCGCGGATCGATCCGCTCGCGCTGCGCCCGCGCGTAGGCCCGGGACACGAGGCCGCGGATGGGCGTGTCGTCCCCGTCGGCGTGGGCCAGCCGGTCGGCGGAGGCGAGCTTCACGGCCTCGACGAGGTGGTGCAGGTAGTCCGCCGAGTTGTGACCCCACGCGCCGAGGTCGAAGCCCTCCAGGACGTTCAGCGTTTCCAGATACTGGAACGCCGAGAACGGCGCCGGCACCGACGCCACCTCGGCGCCGCGGAACTCCACGACGAGCGGCTCCCGCCACTCCGGGGCGAAGGCCGCCAGGTCGGCCTCGTCGAGCCAGCCGCCGCTCTCCCGCACGGCGCGGCAGATGGCGCGCCCGATCGGCCCGCGGTAGAAGGCCTCGGCGCCGCCCTCGGCCACCTGCCGATACGTCCCGGCCAGGTCCTTCTGGGCCAGCAGCGCGCCGGGCCGGAGGTCGGCCTCCCCCGGGTAGAGCCGCTGCGCCTCGGCGGAGCGCGCCAGCGTCGGCCGCGCCTTCTCGATGAACTCGCAGTTCTTGAAGGTGAGCGGCGCGCCCGTCTCGGCCAGCCGGATGGCGGGCCCCAGCACCGCCGCGCGCGGCATCGAGCCGAAGCGCTCGTGGGCAGCGAGCCAGCCGCCGCAGTTGCCGGGAGTGACGCACGCCCTCGGGCCGCCCTCGAGGTCGGCGGCCGTCGCCGCGCCGGGATCGACGGCCCGGGGCGAGCGGCCGACGAAGTCGAGCACGTGGCGCTCGCGCGCGCGGGCCCGGGAGATCACCATCAGGCCGATGCCGCCGATGCCGGACATGAACGGCTCGACGACGTTCAACGTGGAGGCGACGGCGACGGCGGCGTCCACGGCGTTGCCGCCGGCGAGCAGGATCTCGATCCCCGCGATGGACGCCAGCGGGTGCGCCGAGGTGACGACGCCACGGCGCCCCATGACGACCGGCCGGTACGCCCGTCGATGTGGTGGCATCACTCGCTCCTCTCCTGGATGCGGCCCTCGACGCCGGCGGCGCGCGCGCCGGCGGTCAGGGCCCGGGCCACCACGTCGGCCAGCGGCTCGCGCGTGGTGCCGGTGCCGTTGTCGAGCATGGCGAAGCCGTCGCCCCCCTTGTACACGAAGTCCACGGTGACGGCACGGTACTCGCGCCCGTCGGGCGGGAGCGGCGCGCCGCCGGCGAGCGTGACCGACGTCACCCGCCGCCCGGGCGGCCGGCGCGCGTCGAAGCGGTACGCGAGGCCGGAGACCTGCAGGAAGCCGCCGTGGGCGTTGGCGAAGCGGCCGTCTCGCAGCACGCCGGCGGCGACGCCCCGCTCGAGCGCCGCCCACAGCGTCCGGCCCGCGATGCGAAAGGTCACGGCGACGTTGCCGAAGGGAAAGACCTGCTGCAGGTCGCCGCGCACGACGTCCCAGGGCGGTCCCGCCGCGTAGCCCGGGGCCGGCCGCCGCAGCGTCCGGTCGGCGGGCCGGTACGCCGAGGGCAGCGCGTCGCGCAGCCCGCCCGAGTTCACGAAGGCGACGTCGGCGCCGTACGCCGCCCGGAGCGCGTCGGCCACGAAGTTGCCGAGCGCCGACTCGCGGTCGCGGGCGCCGCCGAGCACCGCGGCCGTCCGGCCGACCGGCACGTCGAACAGCGGGCGCGCGCGCGCGTGCCAGCCCGCCACCAGCGCGGCGACGGCGGGATCGGGCGTCACCGCGTCGGCCAGCGCCGGCCTCAGCGCGGCCACGGCGCGGACGGGACGCCGCCGCGCGCGGTCGACCTCGATGTCGATCACCGCGTACTCGGCACCGCGCGAGCGGCACTCCACGACCAGCACGTCGCCCACCCGCGCGTTGACGCTCACGTCCGTGTGATCGCCGATCAGGACGTCGACGCCCCGGACGGCGCGGGCCAGGTCCCCCAGGCGACCGACGGGCGTGCCGTCGGCGGCGACGGCGGTGGCGCCGACGTGCGCCAGGACCACCACGACGTCGGCGCCCCGTCGCCTGAGGGCCGCGGCGTGCTCGTTCACGACCGGCGCCGGCTCGAGGAACCGGAAGTCGCCGTGGCGGCCCGGGCCGACGACGGCCGGCGTCTCGGGATTGCCGATGCCGATCACGCCGACCCGCACCCCGTCGCGCACGACGACGTGGGTCGGCGGCACCAGCGTCCGGCCGTCGGGGCCGACGATGTTGGCGACCACGTAGGGGAAGCGCGCGCGCGCCATCAGCCTGCGCAGGTGCCCGAGCCCGCGGTCGAAGTTGTGGTTGCCCAGCGTGTCGACGTCGAAGCCCATCGCGTTCTGCGCCTCGACGGCCGGGACGTCCTCGAAGAACGACGACACCGGCGGCGTGCCGCCGAAGGCGTCGCCGGCGGTCACCACGAGCGTGCCGCGCGGGTTGCGGCGGCGCTCGCGGTCGAAGTAGGCCTTGAGCACGGCCGCGCCGCCGGCCGCCCGCGCGACGCCGCCGACGCGGATCGTCACGGGATCGAGCTGGCCGTGCCAGTCGCTCACGGCCACGATGGTGACGCGCCGGAGGCCGCCGTCCTCGCCTCCCCGCCCGGCCGGCGCGCAGCCGGCCAGCACGACGACCAGCAGGACGAGCGCGCCGAGCCGCCTCATGCGACGGCGGCGTCCCGGGCGGCGACTGCCGGGACACGGCCCGGGCGGCCGGACCCGCCCCCCTCGCGCCTCCGCGCTCCCGAACGATCCGGCCTAGCGGGCGGGATCGGGCGCGACGCGGACGAGGAGCTTGCCGAAGTTGCGGCCCTCCAGCAGCCCGATGAAGGCCTCCGGCGCACGCTCGAGGCCATCGACGATGTCCTCGCGGTACTTCAGGCGCCCCTCGCGGAGCCAGCCACCGACGTCGGCCAGGAAGTCCGGGAGGCGGTCCAGGTGGTCCGAGATGATGAAGCCCTGGATCAGCGAGCGGGTGACGAGGAGGGGCCGCAGGTCGGGCCCGGCCACCGCCCCCGTCGCGTTGTACTGCGCGATGAGCCCGCACAGCGGGATGCGCGCGCGCACGTTGATCAGGCCGAGGACGGTCTCCAGGACCCGGCCGCCGACGTTCTCGAAGTACACGTCGATGCCGGCGGGGCACGCCGCGCGCAGGGCCCCCGCGAGGTCGGCGTCGTGGTGGCTCACGCACGCGTCGAAGCCCAGCTCCCGCACCACGTGGTCGCACTTGGCGCGGGCGCCGGCGACGCCGACGGCGCGGCAGCCCTTGATCTTCGCGATCTGCCCGACGACCGAGCCCACGGCGCCGGAGGCGGCGGACACCACGACCGTCTCGCCCGGCTTCGGGCGGCCGATGTCGAGCAGGCCGACGTAGGCGGTGAGGCCCGGCATGCCGAGCACGCCGAGCGCCGTCGAGATCGGCGCCTGCCGGGGGTCGAGCCGGCGGAGCCCCGCGCCCGGCGACACCCCGTATTCCTGCCAGCCGTCGTTGCCCAGGACGTAATCGCCCGGGGCCAGGCCGGGGTGGCGGGACTCGACGACCTGCCCCACGGTGCCGCCGACGATCACCTGCCCGATCTCGACGCTGCGGGCGTAGGACCGCGCCTCGCTGATGCGGCCGCGCATGTAGGGGTCGAGCGAGAGGTAGATCGTCCGGCAGAGCACCTCGCCCTCGGCCGGCGTCGGGACCGGCGCCTGCACGAGCGAGAAGTCCGTCGACTTCGGCGCGCCGACCGGCCGGCGCGCCAGCACGATCCGCCGGTTCGTCACGATGGCCTCTCCGGACCGGCGCCCATCACCGGCCCTTCCAGTCGGGCGGGCGCTTCTCGAGGAAGGCGCGGACGCCCTCCTTGAAGTCCTCGCTGAGATAGCATGACAGGATGATGTCCTCGGCGTCGCGAAGCGCCGCCGGCGCCGTGACCCGCCGCGTGGCCTCCTTGATGGCCGCCAGCGTGAGCGGCGCCAGCCCGGCCAGGTGGTGGGCCAGCTCGCGGGCCCGGGCCTCGAGCGCGGCGGCCGGGTGAACCTCGTCCACGAGGCCGATCGCCCGGGCCTCGGCGGCGTCCACCAGGCGGGCGGTGAGCAGGATGTTGCGGGCGCGCACGGCGCCGACCGTCGAGGCCAGCAGCGTGAAGGACATCGGCGCCGTGCAGTTGCCGAGCGTGCGCGCCACCGGCGCGCCGAAGCGGGCGTGCTCGGCGCAGAGACGCAGGTCGCACGCGAGCGCCATGAAGAGGCCGCCGCCCACCGCATCGCCCTGCACCATGGCGATGGTGGGCTTGGTCATGGCGTGCAGGCGCGCCAGCACGCGGGTGATGCGCCCCTCGTACTGCAGCGCGTCCTCGCGCGTGCGGAAGTCGAGGAACTGGCGGATGTCGGTGCCGCTGGCGAAGGCCCGGCCGCCGGCGCCGCGGAGGACCAGCACGCGCAGCCCGGGATCGGCGTCCACGCGCTCGCACGTCTCGTGCAGGCCCTCGTACATCTCGAACGTCATGGCGTTGCGGGCGTCGGGGCGATTGAAGGTGAGGAGGGCGACCCGCCCGTCCCGCTCGAGCAGGAGGTGGTCGCCGGCGGCGGTGGTCATGGCCAGGGCACTCTATGCCGGCGCCGCCGGCGAATCAAGGTCGCGCCCGTCGCCGGCGCGCGGGCGGGCGCTACCGGCGCACCGAGTTCAGGAGCCCGTCGTTGCCCTCGTGGCAGGGATCGGCGATGGGCTGGAGCGCGGCCACGGCGTGGCACAGCTCGTGGGCATCGATCTCGAAGGTGAGCGGCGTCGGCAGGCGGTCGGCGTAGCGGACGACCTTGACGGCACGCGCCGTGGCGCCCGGCGGCGTGGTGACCGGCCAGGACAGCTGGCAGCCGTAGCGCGGCCACAGCGACGGCACCGCCGCGCACTCGCGCTCGACCAGCGCACGATCGGTGGTGACCACCAGCGTGACGAGGGCCTGGTCCCCCGGCAGCTGCCCGAAGCGCGCGGTGCGCGTGCCGGTGGCGCAGCCGCTCACGAGCGCGGCTCCCGCCAGGACCACCACCGCGCGCGCCGGCCACGCCTCTCGCATGCCGACCTGGGTGGCAAGAGCGGTGCCACGCGGCATCCGCCTGCGCGGCCGGGCGTGACCGGCGGCGGCCGGCAACCGATTGCAGTTTCCTGCGGCCTTTCTTGCAGGTACACTGGGGCCCGTCCGGCGGCCGAGACCCGCTCGAGGGTCCGACCGACCGGCCCACGTCTCCGGCGACTCTTCCGCCTTCTGAGACGTGCCCGACACTGCGGAAGACCGTCGGAAGGCCTTCGATCATGGCTCACAAGCTCTTCGTCGGTGGTCTCTCCTTCAACACCTCCAGTGACCGGCTCCGCGAGGTCTTCTCGGCCGCCGGCGCCGTGGTGTCCGCCACGGTCGTGACGGACCGCGACACGGGCCGCTCGCGCGGCTTCGGCTTCGTCGAGATGGAGACGGCCGAGGAGGCCCAGCAGGCCGTCTCCCGGCTCGACGGCCAGGACGTCGACGGCCGGCGCATCAAGGTCGAGGCGGCCAAGCCCGGCGAGCGCAGCGGCGGCGCACCGGGCGGCCGCCAGGGACCGCGCCGCGGGCCCTCCCGCTGGTAGGCGCGATGACGGTCTGCGCCGTCGCCACTCCCGAGCGCCCCGGGTGGAAGTGGAGGATCACGAATTACGCCGGCGAGGTGGTGGAGGAGTCGCGGGGGACCTTCCCGTCGATCGCCAGCGCGGTCGCCGAGGGCGCGGCACGGATGAGCCGCCTCGGCATCGACGACTCGGTCCGCGTCAACCCGTACCGGCGCTCGACGACGCACCTCAGGTCTCGCTGAGGCGCGCGGCGCCGCCGGCCGCCGCGCGGCTGCTCGCTTTCGGGCCGGTCGGCGGCGTGCTCGCCGTCATGCTCATCGCCCGATGAGCGCGCGCATCGGCGTGGCCTTCAGCCGGGGACTCGCGCCGGCCGAGGTCGTGGAGTGCGCGCGCCTGGCCGAGTCGCTGGGCTACGAGTCGGCCTGGATGGCCGAGGGCCACGCCGGCGACCAGTTCGCCATCCTGGGCGCCTGCGCCGCCGTCACCACGCGGCTGCGCCTGGGCACGGCGATCAGCAGCGTGTTCGTCAGGACGGCGCCGACGATCGCCATGGCCGCGGCCACGGTCGATCACCTCTCCGGCGGCCGCATGGTGCTGGGCCTGGGCACGAGCCACCGCGAGCAGGTCGAGCCCGAGCACGGCGTGCCCTTCGCCCGGCCCACCGACCGGCTGCGCGACACGATCGCGATCGTCCGGGCGCTGCTGCGCGACGGCGCCGTGTCGCACCGCGGCCGGGTGATCGACATCGAGCGCTTCGAGCTGTGGTTCGCCCCGCTGCGGCGCGTCGTGCCGATCTACGTGGCCGGCCTCTTCCCTCGCATGCTGGAGATCTGCGGCGAGCTGGCCGACGGCGCGCTGCTGACCTGGGCCACCGTCGAGGCCGCCGGGCGCGCCGCCGAGCACGTGGCGCGCGGCGCCGTCCGGGCCGGCCGTCGGCCCGAGGACGTGGACCTCGCCTCGCTCCTGCCGTGCGCCGTCGCGCCGACGCGGCGCGCCGCGCTCGAGGTGATGCGGCCCTCGGTCGCCTTCTACGCGGGCTACTTTCCTCGCTACAACCGCCTGCTCGCCGAGCAGGGCTTCGCCGACGCCGTGCGCGCGATCAAGGAGGCGTGGGACCGGGGCGACCGCCGCGAGGCCGAGCGCCGCGTGCCCGACGACCTCATCGACGCCGTCGCCGTGGCCGGCACGCCGGACGACTGTCGCGAGCGCCTCGAGCGCTACCGCCGGGCCGGGCTGCGGCTGCCGCTCGTGTCGCCGCGCGCGGTCGAGGATCCGCGGCGATCCACGATCGAGGCGCTGCGGGCCTGCGCGCCGTGAGCCGTCCGGCCGGGAGGGGATCCCGTGATGCCTCAGAAGTAGGGGTTACCGTACTGCGCGACCGATGCCTCAGAACGGTGTTACCCACGGGCGGTGGCCTCCTGGCGGACGGGCCGAGTGTCGGCGAGCTTCCACAGGACGTCCAGGGTG
>Ga0209172_10001453_pt1 | contig 50277 bp, 44 predicted proteins | sample LarsenN4metaG_FD_184113 | JGI IMG/M metagenome (GOLD analysis project Ga0209172, IMG submission 184113) | Hot spring sediment bacterial and archeal communities from British Columbia, Canada, to study Microbial Dark Matter (Phase II) - Larsen... ...
ACTGCGTAGACCGGCTTCGAGGGCCTCACGCTCTGGCGGTCTTAATTCGTGAACAAATAAAGGTGATTTCATAACTCATTATTGTACCCACCTCATGTTGTTACACAAATACTTTGTTAAAAATGCACTAGCCTACTACTTGCATGCTACTCCGGCGTCATTGGGATGTCAGAATATCGAAATTACGACATGAAAAAGATCACCAAACTTCCGGCTTTTATACATACCGTTGACGCCAACGATGTCCTTACCGATGTCAATGATCACTGGCTGCGTTTTGCCCAGCAAAACGATGCTCCTCACTTGACCCGTCAGGTAGTCATTGGTCACTCCCTCTGGGATTTTATTGCCGGCTTCGAAACCCCGCATCTTTACAAACTCATGATGCAACAAGTTCGCCAGAGCCAGCGTCGGCTGGTCTTCACCTATCGCTGTGACAGCCCAAATTTCCGCCGCTATATGCAAATGGAGATCGTTCCCCTTGCCCACCAGGGATTAGAGTATAGAAATTATCTGCTTCGAGAAGAGCCTCGTGATCGAGTTCGGCTGCTGGACCCCACCATCGGACGGAATCAAGAACTGCTGATGATGTGTAGCTGGTGTAATCGCGTTCACTGCGATAATGTCTGGCTGCCGGTCGAAGATGCTGTCAAAACGTTAGGTCTGTTTGCCCTCTCTGAATTGCCCCAAATTACGCACGGGATATGCCCCGACTGCGCGCTATCGTTTAAAAATTTGACTTAAAGGCTCACCCCGGTCGTGTTATTCACTAATAATCGCTGAGTTTTTATTTCAAGGGGAACTCCTTGCCCCCCTGTGGCGTCTGTGTATCATGAAAATAGCTCAATCAAGGAGAACCCCATGTCAAATCATCAATGGTCAACAGTCAATGGTCAGTCCCACAGGGAGGCTGCGCCCTGGTCAATTCGTCGCTCCCTGACCATCCTCTATCTTCTATCTTCCACCCTCTATCTTCTACTTCTCCCCGCTTGCTCCCTCAACGACGCCTCCGCCCAGGCTACCGACCCCACTCCCATTCCTATCGCTTCGCCCACCCCAACCCCGACCAGTCCGCCGCCGCCGCCGCAAGTAGCCTACACCCCGGTGGCCGCCGATACCGTCTCGCCGATCATTGTTCAGCGGTTTCCACACCGGGGCGAGGAGTTGCCACCCAACGGTTCGATTGAGTTGACCTTTGACCGGGCCATGGACCAGGCTGCCACCGCCGGCGCCTTTACTTTGCAAGTCGCCGCCGACCAGCCCCAAAAGATTGACGGGCAAACCACCTGGCCTGATGCGCGCACCATGCGCTTCACCCCCAGCCAGCCGCTCGACCGGGCCACAGTATATGACGCCATCTTAACCCAGGCCGCTACCGCCGAAGACGGTGCACCGCTGGCCGAACCATTCACCTTCCGCTTCAGCACCCCTGGCTACCTGGAAGTGACCCAGGTCGTCCCCGCCGACGGCACGACCGATGTTGAAACCGACGCCACGATTACGGTCATGTTCAACCGGCCGGTGGTCGCGCTGACCTCGCTCGAAGAGGCCGAAAACTTTCCCCAACCGCTCGAATTTGAACCGGCTGTTGCCGGGCAGGGCGAGTGGCTGAATACCTCAATCTATGTCTTCAAGCCGGAAAAACCGATGTCAGGCGGGACGACCTTCAAGGTGCGGGTCAAGCCAGATTTGACCGACGCCGCCGGACAGACGGTTATGGCCGGCGCTTTTGAGTGGAGCTTCACCACCCAGCCGCCGGAAGTGGTTTTTGTTTCACCCTCCGACGGGCAAACCCTTGTCCCCATTGAAACGGCAGTGCAGGTCACTTTTAACCAGCCGGTCGATCCCCAATCCGTCGAGGCTAATTTTGACCTCAGCGCCGGTGGTTTTTTTGGTGGAGGCGGCATTAAGGGTCAATTCCAGGTTATCAGCGAAACCGTGACCTTCACCCCAACCGAGCGCCTGGAGTTTGACACCACCTATCAGGTGAGGCTTGAGGCCGGGATTACCTCGGTGGCGGGCGGCCAGGGCATGGTCAGCCCCTATAGTTTCAGTTTTACCACCGTGCCGCTGCCCAAAATTGTCAGCACCGAGCCGCAAGACGGCGAGCGAGCCGCCTATCCCTACACCGATTTCCGCATCACCTTCAACACCCCCATCAGCCCGGCGACAGTCATGCCGCACGTTTCGATGACCCCGCCGCTGCCGATCACCCCGACCGAAATCTATACCTACTATTCGCCCTGGGATAACACCTTTAGCATCAGCTTTGGGGCCAAGCCTTCTACCGATTATGAGGTCCGGATTACCCCCGGCATCGAAGACCCCTATGGCAACAAAACCCAAGAAAACTTGACCGTCAACTTCCGCACCGCCCCGCTGCCGCCCAACTATCAATTGCGCATCCCCGATCTGATTGGCACCTACGACGCCGGACTGGCGGCCAAGATGATTGTCAGCTATGTCAACCTGACCGACCTCAATCTGCTCCTCTACCGGCTCGACCCGCTGCTGATCCAGCGCCCCTACTGGGAGTGGAACGATTTTGCTCCCGCCGGCAGCGATCTTATCCGCGACTGGACGGAGCGGCTGGAAGCAGCCGTGGATAAACAGTCCTTCCACACCATTGACCTGGTCGAGGGCGGCGGCGCGCTGGAGCCGGGCCTGTACTATCTGGAAGCCGACTCGCCCCAAATCCCCGACGACCAGTACAATGATAAACAGCGCCATATTATGGTCGTCAGTGAAACCAACCTGACCCTCAAAGCCGGCCAGTATGACACCCTGGTTTGGGCAACCAATCTGGCCAGCGGCCAGCCGGCTGAGGGTCTGGAAGTGACATTTTTCGATGACGACCGCCGCCGGTTGGGCGCCGCCACCACCGACGCCAACGGCATCGCCCGGCTGGATTTGGGCAAACGCGACAATCGCTCCGGTATTTTGGCAGTCGTACTGCCCAATGCTAACGGTGAGGGCTTTACCGCCGTCGCTGAAAACTGGGCGCAGGGCGTCAGCCCCTACGACTTTGGCCTGAACAATGTTACTTACGGTCTGCCCCAATACACCGCCCATATCTACACCGACCGGCCCATTTACCGCCCCGGTCAAACTGTTGATTTTAAAGGCATCCTGCGCACCGAAGATGACGTAAAATTTGGCCGGCCCGACCTGCGCCAGGTGCATCTGGTGGTCCGTAACCCCAATTATGAAGCCATTTTAGACCAGATGGTAAACCTCAGCCCTGCCGGAACGTTCAACGGTGAGATAAAACTGGAAGATGGGGCTGCGCTGGGCAATTACGTCATCGCCATAGATTTTAACAACCAATACTTTGAGCACTACTTCCAGGTTTCCGCTTATCGCGCCCCGGAGTTTGAAGTGACGGTCGAACCGGCCCAAACCGCCGCCCAACGGGGTGAAAGTATCGCCGCGACCATCAACACCAGCTACTTCTTCGGTGGGCCGTTGGCCGGGGCCGAGGTTTCCTGGAACATCCTGGCCGAAAGTTACCGCTTCAAACCGGCCCAATTGGGCAATTATAACTTTGACGACAGCGATGACCCTTATGTTTGCTTCGACTGCTGGTGGTGGTATCAGGATACCGTGCCGCAGCCGGTAATGAGCGGCAGTGGTCAAAGCGATGCCTCCGGCCAACTATTAATCGAATTGGACGGCCAGGAGCTTGATAGTTCGCTGGTGGCAGGCAGTCATAGGATTATCATCGAGGCCAGCGCCACCGGCCCGGATAACCAGGTTATCTCCGGCCGAGCCGAAGTGATTCTGCACAAGGGCGACTACTACATCGGCCTCAGCCCGCAGGAATATGTGGCCGATGCCGGCGAGGAAACCGCCGTTGATTTGGTGGCCGTAGACTGGGACGCCAACCGGCTGCCCGACAAAGAATTGAATGTGCAAATCATCCGCTACGAGTGGGTCAATACTTTTGTCGAGGAAGGCGGCGGCGGCTATTGGAGTTCCGAAACCAAGAAAGAACTGGTGGACGAATTTAACGTTACGACCGACAGCCAGGGCGAAGCCGTCGCTCGCTTCACCCCGCCCCAAGGTGGCTCCTATCAAATTGTCGCCCAGGACGCCGCCACTATGACCCAACCAGACAACCAAACCGATCCAACCTTCCAACCTTCCAACCTTCCAACCTCCCCCATCCGCTCCTCCATCTTTGTCTGGGTGGCCGGCGATGAAAACATCTCCTGGCGGCGTGAGAACCACGACCGCATCACCCTCATCAGCGATAAGGCCGAATACACCCCCGGCGAAACCGCCGAAATCCTCATCCCCTCGCCCTTCGAGGGTGAACATGAGGCCCTGGTAACCATCGAGCGTGGGCGGATCATTCAGCATGAAGTCATCAAAATGACCGGCAGCAGCCAGGTCTACAATTTGCCCATTACCGACAGCTACGCCCCGAATATCTATGTCTCGGTGGTGCTGGTTCAGGGGCGGGAAGGCCCGCAGGAGGGGGACGCTCCCCGCCTGGCCGATTATAAAGTGGGCCTCCTGCCGATAGATGTCAAGCCGGTGGCCCAAGTGCTCAAGGTCAACCTGACCCCCAGCGTCGAACAGGCTCAGCCGGGTGAGGAAATCAGCTACAACCTGGAAGTCACCACTGCGACCGGTCAGCCGGTAGGGAACGCCGAGTTTTCGCTCGACTTGGTGGACAAGGCTGTGTTGAGCCTGCTGCCGCGCCAGCCGGAAGCGATTATCAAGGCATTTTACGACCGGCGCGGGCTGGGTATCAGCACTGCCAGCGGCTTGGCGGTTTCAGTCAACCAGCTTTTGCTGGAATTGGCCGAAGATTTGGGGTTGGATCAGGATCAGTTTGCCGAAAAAGCGGCCGGTGAGGCTGATATGGCCGAGTCCGAAGCCCTAGCCGGTGCGCCGGCAGCGACTGCCCTTCCCGCTCCGGCAGCCGCTCCAGCCGAGGAGATGGCCCGAGAATCGGTGGCGGCTGATGCGACGGTGGCCCAAAATGTAGCCGTGCCCGCCGGGGTAGAAGTGCGCGAAGAGTTTAGCGACACAGCCTATTGGAACCCGGTGGTTGTGACCGATCCCAACGGGCAGGCTGTCGTCAGGCTGACCCTGCCCGATAACCTGACCACCTGGGTCATGCGCGGTGTGGGTGTGACCAACGAAACCCAGGTCGGCGAGGCGACCAGCGAACTGATCGTTACCAAGCCGCTGCTCATCCGCCCGGTTGCCCCGCGCTTCCTGGTGGTAGATGACCGGGCCGAGCTGGCCGCTAATATCACCAACAACACCGATGCCGCTATCGAAACCGAAGTGACCCTGGCCGCGCAGGGGTTGAACATCAGCCAGGAAACCGCGCCGGTGCAAACCGTGACCATTCCGGCGCGGGGCGAAAGCAAAGTCACCTGGAATGTAACTGTGCCCGATGTCATCACCACCGAGCTGGTTTTTGCCGCCGTCAGCACCGATGGCCAATACACCGACGCGGCCAAACCGCGCCTGACCACCGGCCCGGACGGCAGCCTGCTGGTCCATCGCTACACCGCGCCTGATATTGTCGGCACGGCCAACCAATTGGTCGAAGGCGACAGCCTGACCGAAGTGGTTGCTCTACCGCCCAACTTCGATGAACGCAAGGGCGAGTTGAGCGTCCAGCTTGACCCCAGCCTCGCCGCCGGCATGCGCGACGGGCTGACCTACCTGGAGCATTACCCCTACGAATGTACCGAGCAAACCATCAGCCGCTTCCTGCCCAATGTGCTTACCTACAATGCCCTGCAATCGCTGGGGATTGAAAACAAGGAACTGGCCGACAAGCTGCCCGGCCTGGTCGAGCAGGGGTTGGGCAAGCTTTACGTCCAGCAAAAGCCGGATGGCGGCTGGGGCTGGTGGGCCGACGACGAGAGCAACGTCCATATCACCGCTTATGTGGTCTTTGCCCTGACCAAAGCCCAGCAGGCCGGGGTGGATGTCTCGGCCACCGTGCTGGCGAATGGGCAAAACTTCCTGCTGACCCATCTACAAAGTACCCGCGAGCTGAACACGACCTTCGACGCCAATCGTCATGCTTTTGTGCTGTATGCGTTGGCCGAAGGCGGGCAAGCGCCCAGGGACTCGCTGGAAACGCTGTTTGACGCTCGCGAGAAGCTGGCCCACTACGCCCGCGCTTACCTGGCCTTGGCGCTCCACCTGGCCGATGAGCAGGGTTATCAAGCCAATATCCAAACCTTATTATCCGACATCAATAACGCGGCCATTCTCAGCGCCACCGGGGCGCACTGGGAAGAAGACCAGTACGACTGGTGGGCCATGAACACCGACACCCGTTCGACCGCAATCATCCTGGACACGCTGGCCAAACTTGATGCGGATAACGCCATGATCCCCAACGTGGTCCGCTGGCTGATGATCGCCCGCAAAGACGGTATCTGGGAAACTACCCAGGAGACAGCCTGGGCGCTCATCGCCCTGACCGATTGGATGGTCGAGACCGGTGAGTTGGAGGCCGATTACGATTACTCGATTTCCCTCAACGACGCCGAAAAGATCAGCGGCACGGCCACCAAAGAGAATGTGCAGGAAAGCGTCAAGCTGACTATTCCCGTAGCCAACCTGGTGGCCGACGCCAGCAACCGTCTGACCGTCGCCCGCACCGACGGTAACGGCCGCCTCTACTACAGCGCCCATCTGAAAGTGTATCTGCCGGTCGAGGAGATCGAGCCGGCGGAGCGAGGTGTCATCGTCAGCCGGAGCTATAGGCTGGAGTCCTGCCTGGCTGACCAGGCTGTAGATAAAACGGTGGTCTGCAACGAGGTTCGCGAGGCCAAATTGGGCGACGTCATCCGGGTGGATTTGACCATTATCGCTCCCAACGATTTGTACTACGTCGTGGTCGAAGACCCGCTGCCCGCCGGAGCGGAGGCCATTGACACCGGCCTGGCCACCACCAGCCTGTTGGCCATGGACCCCACCCTGACCCGCCAGAGCCGTGTTTTTTATGGCGAAGATACTCCCTACTCCCTACTCCCTACTCCCTACTTCTGGTGGTGGCGCTGGTACTCCCGCAGCGAACTGCGCGACGACAAAGTGGTTCTCTTCGCCGATTACCTGCCCAAAGGCACCTACGAGTACAGCTACACCATACGCGCCACCCTCCCCGGCGATTACCACGTCATCCCGACGGTAGCTTCGGAGTTCTACTTCCCGGAGGTCTTCGGGCGGAGTGATGGGCGGTTGTTGAGTATTGGGAGGTAGACGGCACCCCTTCGGGTGCGCCGAAGGGCGTAGACAGTAGACGGTAGACGGGGGAAAGAACCACAGCTTGCCGCACCCTGAGTAGACCGAGCGAAGCGAGGTCGTATCGAAGGGTGCGGTAAGGGAGAGACATAGTAGATAAAACGCCGCGAGAGCCCAGCTTTCGCGGTGTTTTTGTTATGGAAGAGAACATCTGAAAATCCCAGGGGTAATCTTGCCGGCGGTGCTCGTCCGGCGATGAAGTCGCCGGACTATATGACAGCGCCCGATTAATTCGGGCTAAAGCCGGGTTGACCCGGCGCTGTTCGGTAGCCCTGGCATTCATGCCGGGGCGGGCTAGTCGGACGAATTTGATCAGTTATACCGAGGCTGCCCAGATTCTGTTCAAGGATTTAGCCGGGCAAAATATTCAGGCCGCCCGCATGCGCCTCAAGCGTTTGGTCGAGCGGGGTGAATTAATGTCGTATCTCGCGCTGGACGAGGTAAATCCTACTCAACAAGTGCGCGTGAGCCGGCAAACAGTCGAAGCGCTGCTGGCGGCTGGTATAACCCGCTAAAAAATGGTACAATGAGAGCGAAAAACATCCCCAACTTTGTGAGCTATGGCCGCAAATTATCACCTGGCAAACATTCGCGCCCTATTGACCGCCGGCTTCACCCCCGACGAGCTGCGCCGTTTCTGCTACGACACACCCGAATTTCGCGCCGTGTACGACCAGTTGGCCCCGGAAACCGGCAAAGCCAAAATTATTGACCTGCTGCTCGAACACGCCGAACGCAAAGGCCAGTTGAACACGCTCCTGGCCTGGGCCAAAACCGAAAGCCCGGCTCAATACGCCGCGCACGAACCCTACTTTTTCCCTTCCTCGACAGACCGCCGACCACCGACCACCAACCGCCGCGCCGAAACCTCTCCCCCCTCCAGCCTTCCAGCCCTCCATTCCCCTGCCTCCTCACCTCCCCAACCCCTCCAACCTTCCAACCTTCCAACCTCCAACCCTTCCCCCCGCCCTCTCCGCGTTTTCCTCTGCCATGCCTCTACCGACAAGCCCGCTGTGCGCGACCTATACCAGCGGCTCAGCCAGGAAGGTTTTATCCAACCCTGGCTCGACGAGGAAGATTTAGTACCCGGCCAGGACTGGCAACTCGAAATTCCCAAGGCCGTCCGCACCAGCGACGTGGTGCTGGTTTGTCTTTCCCCGCAATCCATCACTAAAGCCGGCTACGTGCAAAAAGAGATCAAATTTGCTCTGGATGTGGCCGACGAGCAGCCCGAAGGAACGATCTTTCTGATTCCGATTCGTTTGGAAGCCTGTGATGTGCCGGAACGATTGCAGCGCTGGCACTGGGCCAACCTCTTCGAGGCCAGAGGCTACGAACGCCTGCTGCGGGCGCTGAAACGGCGGGCCGAAGCTGTTTCCTCTGTCATTCCGAGCGCCAGCGAGGAATCTTCGCCTCCGGCTGCCCAAAAATCTGCTGAGGTCATTACCCCACCCCCACCACCCGAAGAACCCCCAGCGCGCCGGGAGACTCCTCACTTCGTTCGGAGTGACATGTCCGACCCTGCTCCCATCCCACCCGACTTGGTGACGATCATGTATCCTATTCATCTTGAACTGGTCCGCGTCCCGGCCGGCGAATTTTTCATGGGCAGCGACCCGGCCAAAGACAAGGACGCCCAGCAGGATGAACAGCCTCAGCACCGGGTTTACGTTTCCGAGTTTTTCATGGGCAAATACCCGGTGACGAATGAGCAGTACGCCGTGTTTGTCAAGACAACGAAATATCAAGTGCCAGGCCATTGGGAAAAAGGCAAAATACCTGCCGGGAAAGGAGACCATCCGGTCGTCCGAGTTTCGTGGGATGATGCTGTGGCTTTCTGTGAGTGGTTGAGTCGGGAAAGCGGCCGTGTCTTCCGCCTGCCGACCGAGGCCGAGTGGGAGAAAGCGGCGCGAGGGACAGATGGCCGGATTTACCCCTGGGGCAATCAATGGGATAAAACTAAACTGAACAGCAAAGAGGGTGGGGCCGGTGACACGACCCCTGTGGGCCGCTACTCACCGGACGGCGACAGTCCTTATGGCGCAGCCGATATGGCTGGCAACGTTTGGGAATGGTGCGCTGACCGGTACGATAAAAAGGCGTATGAACAGCGGGTCAAAACTGTAGTTAAAGACCCCACCGGACCAAGTAAGGGCGATTACCGCGTGCTGCGGGGCGGCGCGTTCCTCAATGGGGCGTCGTGGGCGCGGTGCGCTGCCCGCTTCGGGGACTACAGGCTCTACTGGTTCAGGGACCTCGGTTTGCGGGTGGTGGGGGGCGGCCCCTTCCCCTCTGACCTCTGAACCCTCTGCTCTCTGGGGGGAGTCCAGAGGGGGCAAGCCCCCTCTGGTCCGCCAAAGCCGGGCGTATTTGTGGCTTTGGGGTCAGGCGGCGTATACTATTTGGACCCCAACGGGGTAGGGACAGCCGGACATGTCGCCCGCGTGCTGCGGGGCGGCGCGTTCAACAATGAAGCGTCGTGGGCGCGGTGCGCTGCCCGCAACAGGAACAACAGGAACAACAGGAACAGGAACAACGGTTTGCGGGTGGTGGGGGGCGGCCCATTCCTCTCTCGGGCTTAAAGGCCCGCCGGAAATACAGTGCGGTTTCAGCCTGCCCTGAGGGCAGATGAAGGCTTCGCTGTCGAGGTTCAGAGAGGAAGCGCGGCTGATTCCTGGCCGCAGTTGTGCCCGCAGGCGGGTATAACTCGGGCAAATAACAACCGCCCCGGCCCCTGGGGGCATCCCTGGGCCGGGGTAAATTTTTTGCGCATTTGAAGCACTGAAACGCTGAGGGGACGAGGCCGCTGAAAAAGCTCAGTGAGATCAGTCTTTCTCAGCGGCGTCAGCGGTTCAAATTGCGCAGGGTGGGGCATCAGGGGTGATGGTTGGGGTTATCGGTGAGGAGACTTTTGGCTTTGGCTATAACAAGCAGACGATCATCGGCGGAAATAGAAGAATTAATACTCACCATTCGCCTCTGTCTTCGATAATAATCTCTGAGAGAGGTTTGCCGGGGATTTTACCTAATATCTCAGCCAGTTTAGCCCTTTCTTCTTCGGATACAGAATTGGGCGGAGGTGTACCTTTTTTCGGTGGCGTCATCAAACCAGCCGCCACCAAAATCTGAATAGCCTCTGCTGCTTCGTCAACCGGTTCCCCAGGCAACACCTGAAGATAAACCGTCTGCTGTTCGCGTAAATTAAGCGGGTGTAGTGGGCGCAGGACTCCTTTTTCATAAACCGCTGTAATAACCTCGGACATGATTACTCCTTGCAGAGAATATTGATTGGCTATATTATATCATATCCGGCGGTGAAATGGATATAGAAGATATCAAAACGCGCATCCGTAACAACCAATATGGGTACAGCCTCCACGCCGATATTGAGCGCAAAGCCGACGAATTGACCCTAGCCCAAGTTGAAGAAGCGCTGTTGGCGGGTACAATATTAGAGCAATATCCCGATACCGGGCGAGGTGAAAGCTGTCTGGTCGTAGGGTTTGCCGGGGACACACCCATTCATGCCGTTTGTGGTTGGCGGGGCGAAAAAGTGGTGATTATTACGGTTTACATTCCAGGTCCACCAAAATTCATTGACCCCTGGACACGCGGAGAAGGAAATTATGAGGGAAATTCAGTGTAGCTTTTGTGGCAGTGACCAGTATGAGGAAAGGCGAATTGATTATCTTTACAGCCATCAGGGAAACTACCTACTTGTGCCTAACACGCCGGTTGAGGTATGCCTCAATTGCGGCATGATCTACTTTGATGCCTCTGTTCTCAAGGAGATTGAACGGCGTTTCTTTGCTATTCAGCAAAATAGTGAGCAGCCCGACGAATATATTCAAGTGCCCATTGCGGCTTATGCCTGATCTGCTATGATCCAAATCCACAACCTGCGCTCATTCATCGAAGTACTGGAAGAAGCGGGCCAACTCGCGCGCATCAAGCAGCCGGTCAGCCTGGCCCACGAACTGGCCGACGTGGCCGCGACGCTGGAACGCAGCGGGGGCGGCGCACCTTTGTTTGAAAATGTGACCGGCAGCCCGTGGCCGATTTTTGCCGGCGGCGTAGCCAACCAAAAGCGGGCGGCGTTGGCCCTGGGCTGTAGCGAAAAAGAAGTGACCGAGGTCATGGGCCGGGTGCTCGACCCGAAAAACGGCATCCCGCCGGTGCGGGTCGCGGAGGCGCAGTGGCAGGCCAACATTCAAACCGGCGACAGCCTGGATGCGCGTATTCTGCCCATCCCCACCCATTCGCGAGGGGATGGTGGGCCGTTTATCACCGGCGGGGTGATTGTCAGCAAAGACCCGGTATCGGGGCGGGGCAACCTTTCCTACAATCGCATGCTCTGTACCGGCCCGACCAGCTTTGGCTTTAATGTCAACGAGTGGCGGCATGTCCGGGCTTTTATGGAAAATCGGCCCGACCCGGCCGCCCCCTTTCCCATAGCCATTGCCATCGGGCTGGACCCGGCGATTATGATTGGCGCGGGTGTTCGCACTGACGAGGATGAGCTGACCATTGCCGGGGCTATTCGCGGGGCGGGTGTGCCGGTCAGCCGGGGGGTGACGGTGGAGGTGGACATTCCGGCGGAGGCCGAAATTGTCATCGAGGGCTATGTTCACCCTTATGAGAAAAAAGGCGAGGGGCCGCTGGCCGAATTTCACGGCTATTACGGCGAAATTTGGGAAAGTCCCACCTTTGAAGTAACAGCTATTTGCTGGCGCGACAACCCCATTTTCCAGACCATCATTCCCGGCTGGTACGAGCATATTTATATCGGCAATGTACTGCCCAGAGAGCCGCTGCTGCTGCGTTTTTTGCGTCACATTAGCCAAGAGGTCGCGGTGCATATTCCGCCCTACGGCAACGGCTTTTCGGCCATTGTGCAGCTCAAAAAGAACAACCCCGGCCAGCCTAAAAATGTGGCGTTGGCAGCCATGACGGCCCATATCAACATCAAACAGGTGATTGTAGTAGACCCGGACGTGAACATTTATGACCCGGCCGATGTGCTGTGGGCGCTGACCAATCGAGTGGATTGGAGCCAGGACGTTTTTACCGTGCCCCACGCCCAGGGCCACGAAATGGACCCGACGGCGGACAGCCGCGGCGTCCACACCAAGATTGGCATTGACGCCACCTACAAGCGTGAGCGCCGCGAATATGGGGAGCGGGTCAACTATACAGTAGTGGATTTGAGTAAATATATTTGATAGACCGCTGATTGTAGGCCACAGCGGTTATTAAAGAAACAAAAAATCCCCTCACCATAGGAGGGGACTTTTTTTGGTTTGGACACGTCAGCTTTAGACAATTTCCAGGTTGACTCTTTTACCATCCTTAGCGGCGCTGGTGCGCAACAGGGTACGCATGGCGTTTGCTACTCGGCCTTCTTTCCCGATGATTCGACCCATATCATCGGGATCAACGCTGAGTTCAAGGACAATCATAGAAGCACCTTCAACCTCTTCAACCTTGACCTGGTCGGAGTTATTGACGACGGCGCGTGCCATTTGGAGCGTTAGATCTTTTAGTTGTCCCATTTTTCGAACCTCCCAATTCGAAATTTGTAATAGCTTGTTTCACCAAAAAAGTATATCAGGTTTGAGGGATTGGGTCAATATAGCCTGTCCCCCCCAATAGTACTAAGCAAAACTCAGGATATATTTCACAAGCAAAGGGAGTTGTTGAAGGAACTTAATAATGGGCCGATATTATTGTCCGCTTCAGTGTCCATAGTTTTGCTTATTAAGTAAGAGTAGGTATATCATACCAGAATTATTTGTCAAATTATCTTTACCATTTATAAAGGTGCTTTCCACTTATGAGTAGATCTCCCTTAAAAGTAGGGGTGGTTGGCGCGGGTATTGGCCGCCACCATCTGGCCGGATATCGTGCTTTGCCGGATGATGTTGAGGTAGTGGCTTTATGCGATACAAACGAAGCCCGCCTGAACGAAATCGGCAGTATGTATAATGTGCCGCGTTACTTTACCGATTATAACGAGCTGTTTGCTTCGGGTGAAATTGAGGCGGTGAGCGTTTGCCTGCCCAACAGTTTACACGCGCCTGTATCTATCGCTGCCCTGGAAGCAGGTTTGCACGTGCTATGTGAAAAACCACTGGCCGAAAACCTGGCCTCCGGCCAAAAAATTGCCACTGCTGCGGCGCAAGCCTCCGGCAAATTTATGATCTGTTTTAATCGTCGTTATCGCCTGGATGTGCAGTGGATGAAACAGGCTTTAAGCGAAGGACTGTTGGGGCGAGTCTATCACGTGAAGGCCGGCTGGATCCGCGAGACCGGTATTCCCGGTTGGGGGGGCTGGTTTTTGAATAAGGACATTGCCGGCGGCGGCCCTTTGATTGATTTGGGAGTCCACATACTCGATGCGGTCATGTGGCTGCTGGATTACCCCGCTCCGTTGACCGTGACCGGAGCGACTCAGGCCAATTTTGGCCCGCACAGCGCCAAAACCTGGCAGGCTTCGCCAACCCCGCCGCCATACACGGTGGAAGATTCGGCTACAGCCTATATTCGCCTGAGCGGAGATGTCACCTTAAATTTAGAAACGAGCTGGGCCTCGCATGCCAGGCCGGGGATGGATGACTTTTTTATTACCCTGATGGGTACCGAGGGAACGCTTGAACTGTATGTCGCCAACTACGCCACCGAGAATACGCTGACCCTCTATACCGAGGTCGCCGGCAAGCCGGTTGTCACCCGCCCCGCCGTGAAGGTATCTCGTTCTGATCACGAATATGCTATTGCGGAGTTTGTCAAGTGTATTAAAGAGGATACACCCCCCACTGCTTCGGTGGAGCAGGGGTTGACCATCATGCAAATGATTGAGGCGATTTATCAATCGGCGGCCGTGGGGCGAGAAGTAGTTTTAACTTAAACGAACGGCGGGTAAAGAGGGATGGGTATCATCCAAATCGGGGTTACTGGCAGCCGGTTTGTGATTAAAAACGTAGACAATAATAGCAGTGATATTATCCGCGCCGCCGGAAGCATTAGCCTTATCAATCAACTGCCGGGCGGCTTCAAAAGGTGAGGACGACTGTTGCAGCACCTGTTTTATCTCCGGTTCGGTCACTTCCCCCCATAAGCCATCGCTGCACAAAATAACCACGTCGCCGGCCTGGAGGGTTTCGCTGGAGATGTGAATCTCCACGTCGCTGCCCTGTCCCAGGGCTTGATAAAGTACATTGCGGCGGGGATGGGTCAGCGCCTCTTCTTCGCTGATTTTGCCCATCTCGACCAGGCGGCGGACGAGGGAATGGTCTTTGCTCAATTGGCGCAGTTGGTTATCGCGCAGCAGATAAGCCCGCGAGTCGCCCACGTTCATAGCTACCAGGGAGTCGTCGTATAAAACGGCGGCGACGACGGTTGTACCGCCGCCCTCCGTCGCATTTAAAACCTGGTTGTTGGCCTTTTCGATGGCATTGCTCAGAGCTTCGCTAATGGCCTCAACCGGGTCTTGCCCTTCAAGCGGGGTCACCGCCGTGTAATATTCCGAGTTGACCGTTTCAATGGTCACGGCCGAGGCTACTTCCCCTTTTTGGTGGCCGCCCATGCCATCGGCTAAAACATATAGATAACCCTTGCTGGCTAACGTGCCGGCATCGGCATCCATGGGCAATTTGTAGGCATCTTCGTTATGCTCCCGAATCATGCCTGTGTTGGTTAACCCGGCGTAGCGAAAATAAAGCACCGGCTTTACAGACTCTGGGTTTTGTGTCTCTTCGGGCAACGTGAGTCGCCTCCCTATGGCTAATGGTATCAAAAGCGCAGCCAAACACACCGCACTGCTGCGTGCTATTATAACGCTTTTTGCTCGAAATTTCCAGCCATACTTTTGGTTTGTTGATAGGAGCGTCAAGTTTAAGGATTTTGTAGACAGAGGTTCTATCTTAGACTATAATACTAGGGCTAAGCTAAAAAAGCAAGGCGAAAAAATTGTCCGGTTAAGGAGATGAAACCATGAAAGATAAATCCAACTTGCCTCCGTTGCCCCGTCGTACTGTGAAATACGTGGTCAATCCTGAGGAGATGAATGAGGCCGCGGCGCGGGGGATGCTTAGCAATCCGGTCTATGTTGGTGTGCCTCCGTATAATCGAGTTGTCTCTGACGAGGCATGGATTCGAGCGGCGGTCAAATTGATTGAAGAGGATGGCGCGGAACAATTTCTGGTTAACTTGTTGTACATGTTACGGGTCAGCATGGTAGATGCAGTGCCCGATGAAGCTATTCCCCATGATTACGATGGCCCCTGGCCTGACGACATGGAGGATGAGTATGAAGCGGATGATGAGGTGGAGGATTTCAGCGAGACGCCTTCGCCCTGGCATAATCCGATGGAAGGGCTGGTTTTTTGCTCGCACGATGACCTGCCCATGATCCTGATGGACGGCGAATTTGTGTGCGTGGGTGAATACTTATATGCCCATCTCGAAAATGCCCCGGTCACAGATTTGCTGACGGACCCGGTTTTGACCCTGGTCTTCCAAAACGGTCACACCCTGCCCCTCCTGTGCCCCGATTGCGGCGACTCGCTGCACGTAAAGGACCAAGGCGCGCTGCTGGACAGCATCAACGGCTTGACCATCGTGGCTCTGGAGTGGGATGATGAAAACGATGAGCTGATTATTGAATTTGGCTACCCCGAAAGCAGCGATGAAGAGGAACCGGAAACCCTGGAAACTCTGGCCATTCACCTCAATTCAGCCCGCGGGCTGACATGCCCCCACCAAACCTTGTGGCACGAAGAGAATGAAGAAGTTTAAGCTAAAAACTCATTTCAAACCTATCAGGTCTGGCAGACCTGATAGGTTTCGGATAGGTTCTCACAGCCGGGACGGAGGCAATCTCCGTCCCGGCTTTTTAGTAGTTTTCATTTTTAACTTGTAACAAAGATGAACCATGTCATTTCGAGGAGGAACGACGAGAAATCCCTGAGATGTACACTGGCAAAGTGAGTCTGTAGGGATTTCTCCCTTCGGTCGAAATGACACGCTCTCCTTGAAAATAATAGCTTAATTTCGAAGATAACTTTAATGCCTATCTTACCCTTTTGCCCATGCCCCTACTTTATGCTATAAAATGGGGCGTGCTCTCCTCCGGCCGGGCCGCTCTGGGGAAAACAACCGCAGAAAGCCAACCTTGACATGGCAGACGAGCCAATTTTTTATATTAGCCGGCGACGGCGTGTGGCCGCCTGGTCAGTTCACCTGTTTACCGCCAGCGGCGGCGTTTTTGGCCTGCTCACTTTTTACGCCATCTACCTGGAACAGTATGTGCTGGCGTTTTGGTTTATGGGCGCAGCGATTTTGGTGGATTCTGTGGACGGCGTCTTGGCCCGGCGCGCCCAAACCAAAGTGGCTGCCCCCCGCGTGGATGGGGCGCTGCTGGATAACATTCTGGACTACGTCAATTATGTCACCGCGCCGGCTTTCTTTTTGTTGGTCAGCGGGATGCTGCCGCCCATCTGGGATATCGTGGGGACCAGCGCGATTATGCTGGCCTCAGCTTACCAGTTTACCCAGCCCGAAGCCAAAACCGAGGACCACTTTTTTAAGGGTTTTCCCAGTTATTGGAATATCATCGTCTTCTATCTTTTTTTCTGGCAAACGCCGCCCTGGGCCAATTTGGTCATTGTGTTGGTGCTGGTAGTGCTGGTTTTTGTGCCGATTAAATACGTCTACCCTTCTCGGATGGACTACCTGACCCACAACCGCTGGCTTCGCCGGGCCATGCTGGTGGCAACCCTGTTGTGGGGGGTGGCTACGGCGGCCCTGCTGTGGCTGTACCCGGAGACCAATTCCGCCCTGGTCATCCTCTCTATCCTGTACGCTCTAATTTACATTGTCCTCAGCGTGTATCGCACCTTTCGCCCCATCGAGCCGCTGCCGCGCGGCCCCCGGCGCAATGTTATCGCCGAACGGCTGGAGCATCTCCGCAAGCTGCGCCAGCGCCGCTGGCCCTTTCGCCGCCGGTGATTTAGAGATTGGAGATTGGAGATTATTCACCGGAATCTTCAATCTCTAATCTCCAATCTCTCCTTACCAATTATCCAATCGCTGGCACAACATCGAGGCCGCCAGATAGGCGTGGCGTTTTTTAGGCACGGCCACGTGACGCAGGCAAATCATGGCTAACGATTGCAGCAAGAGGCCTTGGTAATAATCGCGCATCTCTGCTCGTCGTCCCCCGGCCAGCCGGCCGGCCATCTGGCGCAAGCCCTGGATGACCTCAAACGCTTTTCTTAATTCATCACTCCGAAAGGTGGGCAGGGTTGGCATATCGTCGAAATGGCGGGTGCTCAGAAGGGCATGCTCAAATACCTGGAGACTGGATAAATCGGCCACATCGAGTAGGACAAATTTTATATCGGCCTCCAACTCGATAAAATCGCGGAACAAATGGCCCGGCCCGCTGCGATAAAAATCTATCAACCAGGCTTTGTGGCCGGGGTCCAGCAGGATATTCTGGCTGTGCAGATCGCCGTGAGTTGGGGCCAGCGCTACCTGGGTAATCAACCGGGGATGGCGGCGAAACCACTCGATGGGATTGGCGATGGGCCGCTTGAGTTCCGGCACCAGCGGATGGCTGTCGCCGGCCCACGCATCCAACCCGGCCCCGTGCAGCGCATTTTCCAGTCGAGTTATCGTCAGTTTCAAAGGCTGGGCGTACAACTCAATCAGGTCATAATCCTGCTTGGTTTCGCGGTTCTCGTACCAATGGCGGCAAGTTTTGGTAAAAAGGTCCTCCAGGGCGCGCAGGATTTCGTGCGCCGTTTGTTGGAGGTAAAACGTGCCAAAGTCTACACACTCCTCCAGGGGCGTGCCGACCAGACTGTAGATAATGCCGCCCAATAAATGGGTTCTGGCCCTTTCTTTGAGCAGGGTGTGACGGTAGCCGTCCAGGTAGCCTTCGACATATTGATTGTAATTTCTGTCCTCAACCTCGATCATTTTGCGCCCGGCCAGCTTGACCACCACTGGCGCGGCTCGCCCGCCTCGCTCGCGGGGCTGCACTTTTAACACCACCGCGCCGCTGGGTGAAGAGGAAGAGGAATGGACTCGATTGGCCGGGATAAGAGGGGTTATCACAATCTCGTCAGCGTCGTGGAACAGCTTGCACAGCAGCTCCTCGATTTCGGCCTGCATAACATCGGGAGCGGGCTTGTCGCCTAATTCGATGTGGTGCGCCACTTCCTCCACTTGAATTCCATCCCAATGGATCGAAAGGTCAAAATTGATTTTGACTTCACTGGTGTAAGCCTGGGCCAGGGCTTCCAGCAGTCCACCCGGCAGTTCATCTTTGCCTACAAATCTAAACGCGACATTGTAGCTGCCGCGCACCACCGGCACACTGGGGTAGGCGGTCACCACAATTTTGACAATCAGCGGGTCGAGCTGCCGGGCCAGCGTTAAGCCGCTGGTGTCATCCCGATCCGGGTCGTTTTCCATACGCACATCCAGAACGGCTACATGGACCCGTTCGCGGGTAGCCAGCGCCATCGCCTCAAAGCGGTTGCCGGTGGCAAAAACGGTATAGCCTCTCGCCTGCAACAGCAGCGCCACCGAGTCGCGAAAATCAGGGTCATTGTCCACCACCAGAACGCGGCGAGGTCGAGCAGGAATCATAAGTCTGTCTCCACAAAAATTTACTTGACAATGGGGTGAGCGCCGGTAGCCGGCGACGCCGGCAAAATGATTTGCAAAGCGGTTCCGCGCTGGCGGCCACTCCATAACAGCTCCAGGCTGCCCCCAAAGGCCCGGAAAATAATTTTAGCAATCAGCACCCCAATCCCGCTGCCGCTGGTAAATTCCCGGGGAACCTGTTTTTCCAGAAAGTAGGGCCTGACTTTATCCGGCAGGCCATCGCCGGTGTCTATAACCTGGATTTCAACCTGGCCCCGGCGTGGCCGGGTACTGACCTTTAACTGCCCGCCGGCGGGCATGACCCTCAGGGCATTGTTGATCAATTTTTCCATGGCTACGTCCAGCCATTCCTTATCAATATGGGTCCGCAGGCCGGGGCAGCGCAAATCCAGCACCAGTTTAACCTGGGGCGAAGCGCGGCACCAGCGTGGCACTTGTTCTTGCAAAGCCGCGTCCAAATCGAGTTTGGTAGTCGGGCGGGGTTTATCGGGTAGGGGTTGGGTAATTGGATTTATCTCCTGAAGCGCCCGTAATACTTCCTCAACCTTACTCAATAAATTTTGGGCTTCCTCGTGAGGCGGCAGGTGATCGGCCAGGACAGCCAGGTAATTACGGGCCGCCGCCGTTTTCTGGGTGACGCTGTGCGCCCAACTCGACCCAAACAGCCCAATCCAGGCCACCGCTTCGGCGGCGTCCAGATTGCCTTTGGTCTGGGCCAGTTCGTTATAACGCTGAGCATTTTGGATGGCGATGGCGGCCTGGTTGGCCAGGGCTTCGATGATTTCAGCCTGGTCTTCATTAAAGTAGCCGGGTTGGGTATGCTCAAAATTGAGCACCCCCAAACACTGCGAACCGATCAGGAGCGGCACCGCCAATTCCGAGCGAATATTGGGCCGGAACTCCCGGTAAATCTCACGCCAGGGCGGTTGGGTCACATCAGGGACAATCAGCGAGCGTTTTTCCAAAGCTGCTCTGCCGGTAATGCCTTGGCCCAATTTGAGCCGGGTCTGCTCCAGGGGGATGAGCAGCGGCCCATGACACAGGCGAATGACTAACTCATCTGTCGTTTCATCAACCAGTTGCAGCATCCCATTGGACACGTTGACCAGTTGCATGGCCTTATTCAAAATCAGGGGCAGCATTTCGTCCAAGTCAAGGGTCGCCGTGATATGCCGGTTGATTTCGCCCACCGCATGCAGTTCGGTGACTTTCCGGGCCAGTTTTTCATTGGTACGGCCAAACAGCCGGGCGTTAAAAATGGCGACTGCGGCCTGCCCGGCAAACAAATCTATCAGGGCCAGCTCATCCTCGGCCCAGGTGTGCGGACGGCGATAGCTGACAAATAGGATGCCCACCGGCGCGGTCGCCTCCAGACGAATGCCGACAAAGGCCTCAATCCGTTCTCGCTTGATAAAACTGTGCTGCAGTAGGCGCGGGTCATCCTGGGCCGCATCGGAGATGATAAACCGGCCCTCGCGCAGCACCAATGATGATACCCCCCCACCCTGGGCCAGACGCTGCTTGTCCTGGTGCGTCAGCTCACCATAGAGGCCAAAGGCGGCCAGGTTGGCCAGGTCATACTTGTTTGTTTCGGCCAGGTAGGGGTAGATCACAGCACAGTCGGCCCCGGTGACCTGGCAGGCAGTGTAGGCAATCTTGTCGAGCAGAACTTTGGATTGGGTGGTAATGTTGCGGGTCACTTCCTGCTGCACCCGCAGCAGCGCCCGCAGCGTTTCGGCTCGCCTGAACTCCCGGTCATACAGGCGGGCATTCTCGATAGCCACCGCGGCCTGATTGGCAAAGGTAGTCAACAGGGCAATCCGCTCCATTGAAAAGACATGCGGCACAAAGCTGTGGGCAAAGAGCACGCCGACTACCCCACGTTTGGCTTTGAGCGGCAGACCGATGTAGGAGGCTACGCCAATCTCAAGCAAATAGGGGTTGTGATTGCCGGTCTCGTCAACGCGAGTGGCGATGAAAGGTTCCCCGCTGGTCAAAACTTGCCGGGTTTTGCCATGGGGCCTGGCGCGCTCGTGCAGGGGCGGCACATTTTGGTAGGCGGCGCTAAAGGTTTCGACGCTGTCCACCAGCCGGCCCATCTCATCTACCAAAACCACGCTGGTATTGTCTGATCCGACCACATCGGCAGTCAGGGTAATAACCTCCTTGAGGACCTGATGCACATCCAGGTGGGAGACAATGACCCGCGAAGCCTGGTGTATCTTGTCCAGATCATCCAAACGGCGCTGAGTTTCGGAGAAAAGACGGGCATTCTCGATGGCTACGGCGGCCTGGTTGGCAAAAATGGTCGCCAAACGAGCGTTGTCTTTATCATAAAAGTCGGGCGTCTGGCTGTCGAGGGTAATAACGCCAATGGCCTCACCCCGGTAAATCAGAGGCACGCCCAGCCAGCCGCGCACCCGCTGCGTTTGATATGTGACCTGCATATCGGCCTCAATCCGCGGTTGTTTGCTCTGCCAGACACGGTAGTTGGGATAAGCCTCGCTGGGTGGAAAAACCCGGCCAACCAGTTGGCGCGGTTCGGGAAAGCCGCGACAGGCAACCACTTGCAGTCCTTCGGGGGTGATATGCTGGATGGTGGCGCTGTCATAAGCCACCACTTGGTTCAGGACATCCAGAATCAGGTCCAGAACATTGTCCAGTTTAAGAGTCGAATTAACAAGTTGCGACACCTCGAACAGGCTTTCCAGCCAGGCTTTCTCGCGCGACGTGGCTTCCAGTTCGGCCCGCGTGCGGCGCGTCTCGACGATGGATTGGATCAGAATCGCCAACTCTTCCCGGTCGAATGGTTTAGCCAGATAGCGATAGGCGCCGGCCTTGAGGGCATTGACCCCCACCTGCGGGTCTAACCCCCAGCCGGTAAAAATAATAAAGGCCGTTTTGGCCTCGGAACAGCGGTGCTTGATTTCCTCCATCAGAGTCAGGCCGGTGTAGGGCGGCGGGAGTAAGTAATCGAGCAGGACCACATCAAAACAGGTGGGCTGCGTCGCCAGGCAGTTGAGCGCCTCCAGCCCGCTGCCGGCCATTTCAACCGTATAGCCGTATTCCCGGCTCAACCAGCTTGCCAGCGGTTGGCGCAAGCTCTCTTCGTCATCCACCAGCAAAACCCTTACCGCCGCGTCAGTCATGCGTTGCCTCCTCGGTAAAAGCAGGAAGTTCAATCAGAAAGGTCGCGCCCATGAGGATATAACTTTCGGCCACCTGAATTCGTCCGCCCATGGACTCAATCAAGCCCCGGGTAATGTATAAACCCAGGCCCGTGCCCTCGTGTCGGCGGGTGGTGAAGCCCAGCTTAAAAACCTGCTCAAAATGCTGGCGATGAATACCCGGACCATCGTCAAAAATAAAAATTTTGAGCGGGTAGGCGGAGTCTTCAGGGCGGTATTCAGTGCGCAATTCCACCCGCCCGCCCTCCTGCCGGTGCGCGGCGATCTGTTGGATGGCATTGAGAATGACATTATGAAAGGCCTGCTGCAAGCGAACCCGCACCCCCAGCATACGCGGCAGGTCGGGGGACAGAGTCGCTTGCAGTTCAACCTGATGTTTGCGGGCCAGCGGCTCCATCAGCCGCAGGGTGTGCTTGATCACATCATTCACCTGCAAGGGGCGCGACTCATCGCCGGCAATGAGGGTGCGGAACATGCGGGCTGTTTCCATGACGCTGCGGTTCATGGCGACAATCGTTTCCGCCGCCCGGCGCAGCTCACGGTAGATAAAATTCTTGGTCAAATCGGGCTGCTCTTGTTCCAGCCGGGTAAATCCTTGCAGCAGATCATTGCTATGAAATTCAACGCTGGCCAGCTTGTTGTTGACTTCGTGGGCCAGGCCGCCGCTCAATTGGCCCACCAGAAAGAGCTGCTGGAAAGAGCGCATCATCTCTTCGGTCTGGCTGCGCTCGATGGCTGCGCCGAGCACCAACGCCATCGCCAGGGTATGCTGCAACTGCGAGGGGCTAAAGAAGTTTGGCTGGGGATGGAACAGGAACAGGCCGTGCTGGACGCCGTTGTTGGTTTTGATCGGCGCGCCGAGGCAGGACTCAAAATTTAAGAGCGGCAGTAAATAGCGAAACCGGGCCGCGCCGCGCCCGCCGGCCTCTTTTTCCCAGATGACCCGTTGTTCCAAAATGACATCCTTGACCGGGCTTTCGCTCAGACGGTGGTGATAGGTCTCAAAAGCCAGGGGTACGCCGGTGTGAGCCACCAGCGAGACGGCATGGCTGACCGGATCGAGGGCAAAGATGGCCCCGGCGCAGGCTTTGGTTTCGGACCGCAGTTCAGCGAGGCTGTGGGTTAGCGTTTCAACCAGGCCTCGCCCCTGCTCAACCACTTGGGCCACCCGCCGGAAGAAGCCAATCTCTTCGGCCAGCTCCTGACTTTGGGAAATGACATAAGCGCCTCGGGATTGTTCGCCCGCCTCCAGGCGTTCCAGCAGGGCTTCGACTTCTTGTGGGGTAAACGGTTTGAGCAGCACTTCGACAAAGTCTATACTTTCGATAGCCGGGCCGTGCTCATCGGCCAGGTCTGCCCCGGTCATCAAAGCAATGTGGCTGGCCGGACGATGGGCCAGAATTTGCCGGGTTACTTCCAGACCATCCAGGCCGGGCAAGTTCAAATCCATAAAAATCAGATAGTAGGCCGTGGCCAGGGCGCGCTCCAGGCCGGTATCGCCGCTGTAAACCACGTCAACCCGATAGCCGAGTTTGCGCAGCCACTTTTCCATCATATCGGCCAGCGCTTGTTCATCCTCGACAATCAGAATCCGTTCATCGCGGCGACGGAGTGGTTGGGCTTGTTGAGCCGGCGCTGGCTGGGCCAACTGCTCGGCGGTTAGCCCCAGGCGTTCGCCCAGGGTAAGCTGCCCGCCTGTCTCGCGGCCTACGTAAGCGGCAATCGCCGCCTGAGTCGCTTCCCGTTCCAGGCGTTTGAGATGTTTTTTGATGCTTAGGGCAACGTGGCGTTTATGCGGGTCAAGGCTTAGAATTTCGGCCTGGACATGGTCGCCGACCCAGAGGACATCTTCCACCTGTTCCACAAACCAGGGGGCAATTTCGGCCACGCGGACCAGGCCGACCACCCCCGGAATCAGCTCGACAAACGCGCCGTAGGGCATGACCCGCACCACCTGGCCTTGCACCGTCTGGCCCGGCTGGGCTGAACTGATAAACTCTTGCCAGGGGTCGTGCTCGACCAGTCGCCGGCTCAGTTCCAGCCGCTGGCTGGCCTGGTCGAAATTGATGACCACAACCTCGATGCGCTGCCCCGGCGCGGCCAGATTTTCAAGGTCGCCTTCGCTATCCCAGGCCATCTCTCGCCGGCGGATCAAGCCCTGGAGGCCGTCATCAAACTCCACAAAAACGCCAAAACGCTGAACTTTGGTAACCCGGCCCACCACACGAGACCAGCGCGGGTAGTTTTGAGCGACATAACCGGCAAAATCATCCGGGGACATTTCAGATTTATTTAACATGGTTAATCTTCATTATAACATAGTTATGACCCTCGAACAACCGCTTAAAAGCCTAAAACCCCGTCCTAATTTTCAAAGGGAATCTTGTTTGACAAGACCTCTTGGGGTCAACTATACTTTCTATGAAATTTGACTACAAACAAAATCTGGTAAAGTTTAGGAAGGCTGGAAGCATGGAAGGTTGGATGTGGCTTTAACCAACCCTCCAATCTTCCAACTTTCCAAAATAATCACCGGTTTTGAAGATCAAAACTCATCAGGTGGTTAAATTATGAGCATCGGCTGGTGGATTGCGGCGGGCCTGTTGATCGTGGTGATTGGACAACTCATCGTTTACCGGCGGTTGAAAAATCAATTCCGGCAGACGGAAGCTGAAACTTTGCGCCTGGAGCGCAAACTTTCGTTTGTGCGGAATGAACTGGCCGAGGCCCAAACGCGCCGTAAAAAATTGCTCGCCGCTTCAACCCAAGCCCTCATTATCGTCGAAAAAGACCACCGGGTTTCAAGCGCCAACAAAGTCGCCCGGCGGCTGTTCGGGCCGTTGGAGCAGGCTGCTACCTTTACCACCTGGACGCGTCAGCACCAATTACGGGAATTAGTGGATCAAACCCTGGCCGGTGAAAAAATGCCGCCCGTTTATTTTACAAAAGATGACAAGACGCTGGAGGTCCACGCTCGTTCGATCAAGGGTCGCTCGAAGGATGGCAAAAAACAGCCGGTGGCAGTGGCTTTGGCCATCCACGATGTGACCGAACTGCAACGGCTGAGCCGGGCCAGGCGCGATTTTGTCGCCAACATCTCGCACGAACTGCGCACCCCACTGGCTTCGCTGCGCCTGTTGACCGAGACCCTGCTCAACGGCGCGCTGGACGACCAGAATATGGCCGTCAACCTGGTCAACAAGATTGTGGCTCAACTGGACACTCTTTACCAACTGGCCCAGGAACTGCTCGATCTATCTTTGATTGAGTCAGGCCAGGCCCCTTTGAAATTGGCCGCCTACCCTTTGCGCTCGATTGTGCAGGCTCAGATAGACCAGCTTTTACCTCAAGCCGAACGCAAAAAACTCAGCCTGACGGTTGAGATTGACCCGGACTTAAAGGTACTGGCCGATGAGACCATGATGGGCCGGGTTGTGACCAATCTCATCCATAACGCGATCAAATTTACCGAGACCGGCGGTATCACGATCTCGGCTGAAAAAGTCAGCGGCCTGCCCGCCGCAAAACAGACCGGCCCTGCTGAAGATTGGGTCATGGTTAGCGTCGCCGATACCGGTGTGGGGATTCCGCCGGACGAGATCAGCCGCATTTTTGAACGCTTTTACAAGATTGACCGGGCGCGTAACCGTAAACAGTCGGGCACCGGCCTGGGGCTGGCCATTGCCAAGCACATTGTCGAAGCGCACGGCGGCCGTATTTGGGCCGAGAGCGACGGCAAAAGCGGCACTACCTTTTACTTCACCTTACCCCCGGAGGAGTAAGTAATCGTCTAAAAATAAGTTCCCCCAAGTTCCTACGAGTTCCCAGGGAACTAAGGGAACTGGTAGGAACTCAAAACGGGAAGTAAATTTTGGACGCTTAATAAGAGAGTTGCTCATTTAGTTGACGCTAAAAGGGCAATGTGCTATCATCAGGCTCGTTTCTATTCTAGGAATAGTGATCCTCGCCATGCCCAATATCCTGATTGAAAACGGTTCTCTTGTTACCGTCAATACTGGCAACGAGGTCATTGCCAGCGGCTATATCTTTATCGAGAATGATAAAATTGCGGCGTTGGGGGCCGGCCCTCCTCCCTCGAATCTGCGCCGCCAGGCCGACACCCTCATTGATGCTACCCTCATGGCCGTGATGCCGGGGATGATCAATGCCCACACCCATCTTTTTCAAATATTTCTGCGCGGCCTGGCCGACGACAAACCGCTGCTGGAGTGGCTCAAATCGGCGATTTGGCCGGTAGCCTGCGCCTTGACCGAAGAGGATGCTTATGTAGCCGGGCTGGTGGGGTTTTTAGAAAATATTCGCTCCGGGGCCACCGCCGTAGTAGATCACCAATATGTCCACACCGACCTACGTAACAGCGACGGTATTTGTCGCGCTGCCCAGGAAACGGGCATTCGTTTGCTGCTGGCTCGCGGCTGGGCTGACCACAACTACCACCCCACTTTTATGGAGAGTCCGGCGCTCATCATCGCCGAAATGCGGCGCTTGCTGGATACCTGGCAGGGGGCGGCTAATGGCCGGATTCGGGTTGAATTTGGCCCGCTGATTCCCTGGGGCTGCTCTGATCAGGCTGTGCGGGAAACCTATCGTCTGGCTCAGGAGTGGGGGCTTGGCACCCATATTCACGTGGCCGAAACCCAGGCCGAAGTGGACATGGTCTTGCAATCGCACGGGCTGCGCCATATCGAATGGCTGGATCACCTGGGGGCGCTCGGCCCCACCACGCACCTGGTCCACAGCGTTTGGCTGTCGGAGCGAGAGATTGATTTGATTGCCGAAAAAAAGGCGATTGTGGTTCATTGTCCGGTTAGCAATATGTATCTGGCCTCCGGTATTGCGCCTATTACCCAACTCAAAGCAAAAGGTGTCACCATCGCCCTGGCCAGCGATGGCCCCGGCAGCAACAACTCTCAAAATATGATGGAAACGCTCAAAATGACAGCCTGCCTGCAAAAAGTAGGCAATCTGGATGCTATGGCCCTCTATCCTGAGGAGGTGCTGGGCATGGCCTGCCGGGGCGGAGCCGCCACCTTTGGCCAGCCGGAATTAATCGGCTCGCTGGAGGTGGGCAAAAAGGCCGATGTGGTCCTGGTGGATTTAGACTCGCCCTTTTCAATGCCGGTTCACAAAATACCGTCAACGCTGGTCTACAGCGCCAGCGCCGGGCAGGTGGACACGGTGATTATTGATGGCCGAGTTGTGATGCGCGCCAAACAGATTACAATTGTAGATGAAAAAGCAGTTCTGGCCCAGGCCAGGGCCGTTTGCGCCAGGTTGTTTGAGCGGGCGCAGGCCATGAAATATTCGCTTGATCAGGTGAAATGGTGACAGGGTAGCAGGGGAGCAAGGTTGCATAATCTCTCTGACTACTGATTACTATCTTCGAGGAGGTGATCAAACGAAAGAAGTGCAAGTTTCTTGAGTTCCCTAAAAACGAAGTATTGAAATTTTACTGGTAGGAGAAGAAAAATGTCTTTCAAAAATAAACGATTTTTGTTTTGGTTGTTATCATCTCTACTGGCCATTGCCTTAATCGCGGCTCAGTGCGGCGGGGCAGCGACGCCGGCCCCAACCGAGGAGGCCGCTCAGCCCACCGAAGAAGCAGCCGCGCCGACGGAAGCGGCGGCAGAACCGACCGAGGCCGCCGCCGAACCCACCGAAGCCCCGGCCGCAGCGCCGACCGAAGAAGCGGTGGTGGAACCCACTGAAGAAGCCGCAGCCGAAGAAAGCGCGACAGCGGCCGATGCTGATTTCAGTGGGCTAAAGGTAGCGATGCTGACGTCTGGGCCGATCAATGATGAGGGCTGGAACCAGACGGCGTATGAGGGGTTGAAAGCGGTGGAAGCGGCGGGGGCGGAAATTGCCAACACCGAGAACGTGGCTCAGGCCGACCAGTTGGACCTGATTCGGTCGTATGCGGACCAGGGGTTCAATGTGATTATCGGGCATGGTTTTGAGTATGGGGATGCGCTGGTAGCAGCGGCAGAAGAGTACCCGGAAGTAAGCTTCATTCAGATTGGGGGGATTGCCGAGAACGGCAAGAACCTGGTGTCGTATGTGTTCCGGGCAGGCGAAGCGGGGTATGCGGCCGGGATACTGGCCGGGATGATGGTCGAGTCGGGCAAGTTGGGCGGGGTTGGAGCGGTAGAAATCCCGACGATAGCGGCAGACTTCAATGCCTTCAAGCAGGCGGCGCAGGTGGTCAACCCGAATGTGAGCGATGTGCCGGTGGCCTACACGGGTTCGTGGGTGGACATTCCGAAGGCGAAGGAAGCGGCGATAGCTCAGATAGACAGTGGGGTTGAGTTGATTATGGCCAATGGCGACAACGCCAATGTGGGGGCGATTGAAGCGGCCAAAGAGAATGGCAAGGTCTATGCCATTGGCTGGACACGGGATCAGAGCCACCTGGCCCCGGAGTTGGTTTTGACCAGCGTCGAGCAGCGGGTGGACAACATCCTGATTGAAGCGATGAAGGAGATTGGGGCGGGCACTATCGAGTGGACGAACCACGTGGTGGGTTTTGCCGAGCAAGCCCAGACCTTGGCTCCGTTCAACGAAGTGGTCCCGGAAGAGGTTGCCAAGGAAGTCAATGCGGTGGTGGAAGCCCTGGCTACCGGCAAAATCGTCCTCGACGATGCCGGTAATGTCGTTACCGATGATTATCATAAATAACATGTAGCAAGTAGCAGGGTAGCAGGTTTAAATATCTGCTACCCTGCTACCCTGTGGAGTAGGCATGACGACAGCGGCCCAACGCGCGGCGGCTAAAACCAAAGAAGAAGCAGTCCAGCGAGCCGCGACCTACGAGCGGGTCTTGAACTTTTTGCTGCCGATTTTGGCCGTGCTGGCCTCCTTTCTCGTTGGCAGTATTCTGCTGTGGATTCTCAACGTCAACCCCATCGAAGCGTACACAGCCTTGATTAAGGGGGCGTTTGGCACACAGCGGTTGATTATCACCACGCTGCTCAAATCCATCCCGCTTATTTTTGCCGGACTGGCCGTCACCCTGGCGTATCGCGGTGGGGTGTTTAATATCGGCGCGGAAGGCCAGCTTTATATGGGCGCGCTGCTGGCGGTTTGGGCCGGAACGGCGCTGGTTTTGCCCTATCCCTGGCATCTGTTGGTCGCGCTGCTGCTGGGGGTGTTGGGCGGCATGATCTGGGGGGCGATTCCCGGTTATCTCAAAGCCAGCCGGGATATGAACGAAATTATTGTCACTATTTTAATGAATTATATCGCTATTTTTACGGTTAGCTTTTTTGTGCATGGCCCGCTCAAAGAAGAAGGCTGGAACACCCAAACCCCCGCCGTGGCCGAAACGGCTCAGTTGCCCATTATCTGGGAGGGAACTCGCCTGCACGCCGGATTTTACCTGGCGCTGCTGGCGGTGGTGCTGGTTTACATTTTGCTGTTTCACACTACGGTAGGCTACCGCATCCGTATGGTCGGCTCTAACAAGGATGCGGCCCGTTATGTCGGCATCAAAACAACGACGGTCATGGCGCTGACGATGGCTCTGAGCGGGGGGCTGGCCGGTTTGGCCGGCGCCACCGAACTGCTGGGGGTACAGTATCGCTTGATTGATAACTTTTCGCCGGGCTGGGGCTTCGATGCAATTGCCGTCGCCCTGGTGGGCCGGCTTCACCCGGTCGGGGCGCTGCTGGCGGCGCTCTTTTTCGGGGCCATGCGCAACGGGGCCAATTCGATGCAAACGGCGGTCAAGATTGATGTGGTGGTCGTTTACATTTTGCAGGGCCTGGCTATCATCTTTCTCATCGGCGGGGCCAGCGCCAATAATCGCATCCGGCGTTGGCTGGAGACGTGGAAAGTTTAACGTTGGATGGACAAAGGTTAACTTATGGACATTGACGCATTTATCGCCTTGCTGCATGCCACGATCCGCCTGACCACGCCGCTGCTCTTTGCCGCGATAGGCGGTTTGTTTAGCGAGCGGTCCGGGGTGATTAATATTGCCCTGGAAGGCAAGATGCTGCTGGGCGCGCTCATCGGTTTTATGATTGCCTATTCGACCGGCAACCCCTGGCTGGGGCTGCTCGGCGCGATGGTTGCCGGGGCGATTGTGGCCCTGCTGTTTGCCTATGTCACGGTAACGCTGGGGGCTGACCAGATTGTGACGGCGGTAGCCATCAATCTGATTATGGTCGGCTTGACCGGCGTGGTTTTTCGCTTGATGAAAGCGGCCAACTCCGGCAGCCTGAGCGCGCCCACCTTCCCGGTCTGGAATCTTCCTCTGTTAAGCGATATTCCTTTGGTTGGCCCACTCTTTTTTAGCCATTTGCCGCTGGTCTATCTGGCCTTTTTGTTGGTTCCCCTGGCCGGTTTTGTCTTTTATCGCACCACCTGGGGCCTGGCGGTGCGGGCGGTGGGCGAACATCCGCGTGCAGCCGATACGCTGGGGGTAAAAGTGCCGCTGGTGCGCTACCTGTGTATCATCTGGAGCGGGATGATGGCGGCAGTGGGCGGAGTGGTCCTGTCCATCGGGTTTAACAGCACCTTTATCGAAAATATGATTGCCGGGCGCGGTTTTATCGCTTTTTCGGCGATTGTTTTTGGCAAGTGGACACCCCTGGGCACGATGCTGGCTTCGCTCCTGTTCGGTTTCGCCGATGCTTTTCAGTTGCGGATTCAGGCCGGAATTTTGGCCCCGCTAGGTATCCCCGAAATTCCTTATCAATTTCCGGTGATGCTGCCTTATGTGGTTACGTTGGTGGCCCTGTTCTTCACCGGCCGCATGCACTGGCCTGCTGCTGCGGCTATTCCCTACAAACGAGAAGAGGCGTAAGAGGGGAGTAGGGAGTAGGAAGTAAGGAGTAGGGGAGAAATAAAAAATAAGAAATGAGAAATAAGAGACCTTTTATAATCTGGTTAGTGTCTTTTAGTTTTCGCAAATTCATCTCCGCCCTCTAGCGTTTTTCAAATTTGCGAAAAAGTCATGACGCTACCTAATCTGCAACCCTGCTACTTGCTACTTTGCGACTCTGCGACCTTGCGACCTGTTACCTGGATGAAACCATGACAACCACTCCCTTCCTGCGTATGGAAAATATCACCAAAACCTTTCCAGGGGTGCTGGCTAATAACCGGGTGAACCTGGAACTGCGGCACGGCGAAATCCACGCTTTGTTGGGTGAAAACGGGGCGGGCAAGTCAACCCTGATGAATGTGTTGTACGGTCTTTACCAGCCGGACGAGGGGCAGATTTACCTGAATGACCGGTTGACGACCATTCACTCGCCGGACGATGCCATTGCCAAGGGCATTGGCATGGTTCACCAGCATTTCATGCTGGTTCCGCCGCTGTCGGTTACGGAAAATGTGATGCTTGGCCTGCCGGGCGACAAGGGTATTTTGCTCAACCACCAGGCGGCCAAAAAGAATATTCTGGATATTTCGCTGACCTACGGGCTTGAGGTCAACCCCGATTTGCCCATCTGGAACCTGTCGGTGGGCAGCCAGCAGCGGGTCGAGATTATCAAGGCGTTGTACCGGGGCGCGAAACTGCTCATTCTCGATGAGCCAAGCGCGGTGCTGACCCCGCAGGAAATCGAAGGGCTGTTTGAAGTGATGCGCCGCCTGGTGAGCAATGGCAATTCAATTATCTTTATCACCCACAAACTGGACGAAGTGATGGAAATCAGCGACCGGGTGACGGTGCTGCGCGATGGCGCGGCCATCCAGACGGTCGAAACCAAAGCTACGACGAAAGCCGAACTGGCCCGGATGATGGTCGGGCGAGAAGTGTTGTTCCGCCTGGACAAGCCCCCGGTGGAGCCTGGACGGGTGATGCTGGAAATCACCAATCTGGTGGTCAACGACGACCGCGAGGTGCCGGCGGTGCGCCAGTTGTCGCTGCAAGTGCGGGCCGGGGAGATTGTGGGGCTGGCCGGAATTGACGGCAATGGTCAAAAAGAGCTGGCCGAGGCTATTGCCGGGCTGCGCCCGCCCAAAAGCGGTCACATCCGTATTGCCGGGCGCGAAACCACCCACCTTAATTCCGGCGACCTGCTCCATTTTAACCTGGCCTACATCCCCGAAGATCGTCACCGAGAGGGCCTGGTGCTGGGTTTCAAGTTGAGCGAAAATCTGGTGGCCCGTAATTTTCGGAAGCGACCTTTCTCGGTGCGAGGATTTTTGAACAACACAGCCATCAAAAGCCACGCCAGGCAGTTGGTCCAACGTTTTGACGTGCGGACCCCCAGCCCCGAAGTGACCGCCAAAACCCTGTCGGGCGGCAACCAGCAAAAAGTGGTGCTGGCGCGGGAACTATCAGAAAATCCGGACTTGATTATCGCCGCCCACCCTACCCGCGGGTTGGATGTAGGCGCAACCGAGTTTGTCGAAAACCGGCTGCTGGAGCAGCGGGCCAGAGGCGCGGCTATTCTATACATTTCGACCGAACTTGAGGAAATTTTGAATCTGAGCGACCGGATTGCCGTAATCCACCGGGGTGAAATTATGGGCATTGTCCGCCCCACCGAAGTAACTCCGGAGATATTGGGCCTTATGATGGCCGGAACCCTGCACAGCGCCGCCGATGCCCCCTAAATTCAAATAGTAACTACTCAGCCATGTCATTTCGGGCGACGAAGGAGCGAGAAATCTCTTAATCCGTGGCTTGCAGACAACGGTCTCAGAGATTTCTCGGCTTTCAGCCTCGAAATGACATGCGGGGTGAGGAGTTATCTCAAATATTTGTGAGAATGGATGATTAAAACGTGGCTTTACAATTGACCGAAAAATCAGTGCGCCAATTTATTGAAGAGGTTAGCGACCAGCGCCATGCTATGGCCGGAGCGGTAATTGCGGTTTCGGCGGCTCATGCCAGCGCGCTGGGCGAGGCCTGTATGCAAATTAGCCTGGATCACCAGGTGGACAAGCTGGATTGGCAGGATATTACCGGCCGCATCGAGCAGATGGTTCACCTCAAAAATACTTTGATTGCCTGGTGCGACCAGGATGCGACGGCTATTGCCGAATATGTGGCTTTGCGCGAAGCCGGACACATTTTGCAGGGCCAGCGGCTTTTGTGTGAAAGTCCGGCAGAAATTAGCCGGCTCTGCCTCGACGCGGCCGCTGTCTTACAGAATTTTCGCCCGGTGGTAATCGAGCAGGTGCAGGATGACCTGGAAATAGCCATCAGCCTGCTGGCCGGAAGCGCCCGAGCCGCGCTGCTTTTGTTGGACAGCAATCTCAGAATTTGGCCTGAGCCAAATCTTTTGGCCGAATTTGAACCAATTCTGGCCGAACTGGAACAACAGCTTAATCAACTCTCACCCGTACAGCGGATAAGAAAAGCATGAAGTAGGGAGTAGGCAGTAAGGAGTAAGGGAAACGAAACTCACCTATTACCTACTTCCTACTCTCTTCTTCCGCCTTCATCCCTCATCCTTCATCCTTTTACAAGGAGTTTCTCAATGAAACGTTACAAGACCATTTTCATCACCGAGCGGGGCCTGCGCCACCAGCAGGCCGCTTTGAACGCCGCGCCACCTGAGTTGGAGATTACCATGCTGCGCCAGCCGGACAGGGCCAGTTTATTACCCCATCTGGCAGAGGCCGAATATCTGATCTCCGAGCGAACAGGGACGATTGATCAGGAGATGATTCAAGCTGCGCCTCAGCTCAAATTGATCCAGCGGCTGGGGTCGCTGACTTACGATATTGATACGAATGCGGCCAAAGCCGCCGGGGTGGCCGTGTGTTACTGGCCCGTGGGGACGGTGATCCGGGTGGCCGAACACCTGGTGATGCAAATGTTGGCCTTGAGTAAAAAACTGCGCGAGAGCGAAGCCATCGCCCTGGCCGCCAGCACCGAATGGGGCCTCAGCCGGCGCAGCGATGAAGATACCTTTGCCTACAACTGGTCCAACCGCCAGAACGTTGAAGGGTTATGGCAGCGCACCATTGGCATTATGGGCTTTGGCGAAATTGGGACTGAACTGGCCCGGCGGCTCAAGGGCTGGGGCTGCACCGTACTCTACAACAAGCGCCGCCGGCTGCCGCTCGAAGTTGAGCAGGAACTTGGGCTAATCTATGTAGATAGTGACACCCTCTTTAGCCGGAGCGATTACATTGCCAACTTATTGCCTTATTTCAAAGAGACAGATTTATTGATCGATGCCGCTTTTATCGCCAAAATGAAGGATGGCGCGGCCCTGGTCAGTTGCGGCGCCGGTGGTGTGATTGATGAGGCGGCCCTGGCAGCGGCGGTGCAATCAGGTAAATTAAACGGCGCGGCCCTGGATACGTTTGAGTGGGAGCCAATCAAAGCCGACAACCCGCTGATTGCCCTGGCTAAACAGGGTTACAATGTGCTGCTCACACCCCATATTGCCGCCGGAGCGACGGCGGCTGCCGCCGAGGAACGCCTGGGCGATTTTGCCAATCTGCTGAGCCATATTCAAGGCCAACCCCTAAAATATCAGGTGGTCTAAGCGCCTCTATGCCAGAAATCGTCGGAAATTTACACCTCCATACCACCGCTTCGGATGGGACGGGCAGCCACGCTGAAGTGGCCGCAGCGGCAATTCGGGCGGGTCTTGATTTTATCGTTTATACCGACCACAACATCGCCGTCGAGGGGGTGGAAGGCTGGTGGCGGGACGCTCACGGGCGCGAAATTCTGCGGCTGATGGGCCAGGAAATCAACGACATGCAGCTTGTGCCGGAATACAACCATCTGTTGTGTCACTTTGTGGCCGATGACCTGAACAACCTGGCCGCCGACCCGCAGCAGTTGATTGACGCCATCACTGACCGCGGCGGCCTGACGTTTCTGGCCCACCCCCTGGAACGGCCCGGCATGGGCGCAGCCCAGGAAATATATCCCTGGCTCAGTTGGGACATCTCCGGTTATACCGGCATTGAACTTTGGAACACCATGACCGATGTCAAATGGCAGTTGCGCTCCAAGCTGAGGGCTGTTATCGGCGCCTATCTGCCGTATCTGGTCTTGACCGCCCCTTTCCCCGAAGTGCTGGCCAAATGGGATGAACTGCTGGCGACAGGTCAAAAGGTGGTGGCGATTGGCAACTCCGATGCCCATGCCATGTCCTTTAGCCTGGGGCCGCTCCGCCGAAAGATTTACTCCTACGAATTTCTGTTCCGCACCGTCAATACCCACCTGCTGCTGGCTGAACCGCTCTCCCGCGAGGTGAGCCAGGCCCGCCGGCAAATTTTTGAAGCCCTGCAATTGGGCCACTGTTTTGTGAGCAACGATTTGGTAGCTTCCTCACGCGGGTTTAGTTTTAGCGGCAGCAGCGGTGACAGGCAGGCCAGCATGGGCGATACCCTGCCGCTGCAAGAAACCGTTACCCTGCGCATCGCCAGCCCTCTCCCGGCTCGACTGCGCCTGCTGCATCAGGGGCGGGTGGTGGCTGAAACAATAGGCCGGGAATTAACCTGGCAAACCGCCGAGCGGGGTGTGTATCGCGTTGAGGCTTATCGCATTTATTGGGGCTGGCAGCGAGGCTGGGTTTTTACCAACCCCATTTATGTAGAGTGAAGCAAAAGCAGTAGCCAGTCAATGTCGTTAAGTTAGCAGCAGCCTGAGTAGGGGAGCGAAGCGACCCGTATCGAAGGCTGCTGCTTTGTCAGGAAGTTATCACCAACCTGCACCCTTCGATACGCACTCCACTTCGTTTCGCTCTACTCAGGATGCGGTTGTCTACTTAACTTAATGGTATTGACTGACATCTGATGACTGACCGAAGGGAATTTACAAATTTTTTACAACCCCACCATTTTTTGATTACAATTCAACGATATGCTGTGGTTAATCAAATCAATCAACTTACCAAACAAGGAGATTAACCATGCAAAGCAAACGTTGGACCATTGTTTTTAGTTTAGCCGCCTTTCTCTTGACCTTCTTCACTCTGGCCGCGCCGCCGGCCCTGGCCCAGAGCGCGGCGGGCGAGGGTTTGGGCGGACCGCGCCTGCGTATTGCCCGCGCTGTCTTTCGGATAGCCGCCGAGGAAATCGGCTTGACCCCCCGCGAACTGCTGCAGGAAATGCGCCAGGATGGCGGGCGCAGCATCGCCCAGGTAGCCGAAGATCACGGCGTTGACCCGGACACGATTATTGAGGCGATTATGGACAAAGTTTCTGAGAAATTAGCGAAATTAGTTGATCGGGGGCGCTTGACCCAGGAGGAGGCTGACGAGAAACTGGCAACCATGCGTGAACGGGTCACCGAATTTATCAACAAGCCCCTGCCTGCCCGTTTCCAGGGCAACCCTTCCGGGCCGCAGCAGCCGAGTAACAAGTAGCTCAGCTAACCAAATCTTCAACAGCCGCCTTCACCAAGTCGGGCGGGCTGACTGTCAGTGAAGTACTGGCTCGCGGCACACCCATGATCATCATCGATGCCGGGCCAAGAAGAGTGGAACGCCGACGTGGTGGCCGGTTATGGGGCCGGGGTGCAGTTGCGCATCCCAGAGATGGCCGCCCTGACTGCCCTGTACCTGCTGACCCAACCCGACCGCCTGAACAACATGCGCCAGCGTGCCCAGGTGGTGGGCCGTCCCCGCGCTGCCCTGGACGTGACTGAATATATCCTGGCTAATTTACCGGCCAGATAGGTCTGGCAGTAAATAATTGACCTTTTAGGGGGAAAATGTTAGAATCTGACCCATAGTTACCCTCTTCTGTTGTGGGGAAGTGTTGGAACTGGCAGACAAGCATGACTTAGGATCATGTGCCGCAAGGCGTGAGGGTTCAAATCCCTCCTTCCCCACTAAAGCTGTAAGGCCCAACTCCACTGTGTTGGGCCTTGCTGTTTTTAATCAAGCGGTAAGGTTACATAAATGAAAACTTATCTCGAAAAAATGGCCGATGTTATCATCAACTACTCTATGGCTGTGCAGCCCGGCGAAAGAGTGTTGCTGCGCGGGACCAGCCCCGCCGCCGAACCGTTGATCCAGGCGCTTTATCAAGCTGCGCTGCGGGCGGGTGGGCAGGCTTTTACCTATATTCACTTGCGTGATGAAGACAGCCTGGCGATAGAAGCGACAGGTCAGCTTGACCTGCTGGCCGCCGTTAACCCGATGCTCAAGCTGATGTACGAGACCTGCCAGGTCATTGTGCGGGTGGAGGCATCGGAAAATCCGCGGGCGCTGTCCGATTATCCCCCGGAACGGCAAAAGGCCCGCTTGCAGACTCTGGCCGGGGTAATGAGCATCCAAATGGAACGAGAGGGGCAGGGCACGCTGCGCCGCTGCACCACCCAGTTTCCCACCCAGGGCTATGCCCAGGCCGCCGGCATGTCGCTGCGACAGTACGAGCGCTTTGTGTTTGAAGCCTGCAAACTTCATTTAGCCGATCCAGTAGCCGCCTGGCAGGAGGTTGAACAGAGCCAGCAGCGCCTCATTGAATATCTGGCGGGCAAAAAACATCTTCATGTGCATGGGCCTAATATTGACCTGCACATGTCTATCGAGGGGCGACCTTTTCTCAATGCCAGCGGCAAAATTAACTTCCCCGATGGCGAAATTTTTACCGGGCCGGTTGAAGACAGCGTCAACGGTTGGGTCAAGTTTACCTACCCGGCTTACTATCACGACAACGAAGTCATCGGGGCGAGGTTAACTTTTGAGAATGGGTTGGTAACCCAGGCTACGGCTGACAAAAATGAGGCCTTTCTTCAAAATACCCTCGATACCGACCCCGGCGCACGCCGCCTGGGAGAATTTGCCATCGGCACCAACAATGATATTCAACGCTTTACCGGCTCCATTTTGTTTGACGAAAAAATTGGCGGTACCGTTCATATGGCCGTAGGGCAGGGCTATCCTCAATCTGGCAGTACCAATACCTCTGCTGTGCATTGGGACATGATTTGTGACATGCGCGAGGGCGGCGAAATTTGGGTGGATGGAGAACTGTTCTATCGTAATGGGAAATTCTTGAAAGCATGAAGGGTTTTTTCCTCTTATTCCCAAACTTGGTTTGGGAACAAGAGGTGCTTTATATATCCATTAATATGAATTCTAACTATTGTAGAAACTTGGGCCGTGTGTTATATTTATAAAGTGTTCTTTTAAGATTGTTATCCGTTAGTCCGTTTTGCTGAAAATTCACTCAGGGGTTCCGTGGTAATGGCGAATGGTCAGCCTTCTCGATTGCAACCTATGCGTCTGTTGGCCCGCGAAAGAAATACCCAACCATTGCTGCTTTCCTCACCAGATATGCCCTTTGACGGCTTTAACGGCCCCCTACAGCAACTGTTAGAAGAACCCCGCACTATTGAAGCGACCCAAATTCCCCAGCCTTTTCTAACCAGTTTGGCCTTGAAAATTCTCTATTTTGGCGGCTCTATGAAGGGCTGGCAGATTGCCCAGACCATGCGTCTCCACTTTAGCGGAGTGGTCGAGCCACTTTTGCAGGCATTAAAGACGCATCATCTGGTGCAAGTAACAGGAGGCAGCAATCTCAATCGGGCCTCCTATCAATACGCCATTACCGATAACGGCAGTAAGCGTGCCAGAGAACTGCTGGAACGCAATCGCTATGTGGGTCCTTGCCCCGTTACGTTGAACCACTATGTTAATGTCGTCAAACTCCAGGCCCAAAATCGGCCCCTGGTTCGTGAAGCAGATGTACAGCAGGCGTTGCGCTCGCTGGTCTTATCACAAGATATTATTGACCGGGTCGGACCGGCGGTCAACTCGTTCAAATCCATGTTTCTGTACGGACCACCCGGCAACGGCAAAACCAGCATTGCTAAAATTATTGGTCGAGGCTTGTTACCGGGCAACGTGATGATTCCTTATGCCATTTTTGAGGATGGACAGGTTATCAAAGTGTTCGATGCCGAAACCCATCGGGCCATTGGCAGTGAGGAGGCTCAACTGGCCGAGTCGAACCAGATGGACAAGCGCTGGCTGCGCTGTATGCCGCCGGTTGTCATCACCGGGGGCGAATTATCTTTGCAGGATTTAGACCTGGCCTGGAGCGATACCAACCGCTTTTACGAAGCGCCGCTACAACTCAAGGCGAATGGGGGAATGTTGCTGATTGATGATTTTGGCCGGCAGCAGATGTCACCCAAAGACCTTTTGAATCGCTGGATTGTGCCCTTAGAGGAACGTCTGGACTTCTTAACCTTCCAAACCGGGAAAAAATTCGCCGTTCCTTTTGAAACCCTGATTATTTTCTCGACTAACCTGGATCCGGAAGCTTTAGTGGATGACGCTTTTTTGCGGCGGATTCGCCACAAGCTGGGTATTGATAACCCCACCGAAAAGCAGTTTTACGAAATATTTATCACCGCCTGCGATGAACGCGGCATCAAGTTTGATAAAAATGTCTTCATTCACCTGCTGCGCGAGTATTATTTAAGTGTAGGCCGCCCCATGAAAGCCTGCCATCCCCGCGATTTACTGGACCAATTGACCGATTTTGCCACCTACCGGGGCGAGCGACCGGCTATGACCCTTGAATTGATTGACCGGGCCGCTCGTTCTTACTTTGCCGAGCTTTTCTGATTAGCCATCTAAAAATAGCAGAAGATTAATGGGGATTAGAGATTCCCTGATAGACCGACAGATTTAATATTTCCCCGCAGAGGACGCCGAAAACGCAGAGCTTTTTTATAAATCTCTCGGCGGACTCTGCGCCCTCGGCGGTTAATCATCAAATCGGCGGCGGCCGATATGTTCCATAAACTCGGCCCGCGTTTTGAGATGGCTCTTAAAAGTTCCTACCAGGGCGCTGGTCACCATAGTGGCGTTGGCTTTTTTTACGCCGCGCATCATGCTGCACATATGCGCCCCTTCTACCACCACCGCTACCCCATGCGGATGGAGCGTGTCATCAATAAAATCGGCAATTTGTTGGGTCATGCGCTCTTGCACCTGCAAACGGCGGGCAAACATATCCACAATCCGTGGAATTTTGCTCAGACCCAGCACTTTACTTTTGGGAATGTAGGCCACGTGCGCTTTGCCAAAAAACGGCAGCATGTGATGTTCGCACAGGCTGTAAAAGTCAATGTCCTTGACAATCACCATCTCGCTATAATCTACATCAAATAGAGCGTCGTTGATAAGTTGGGTTGGATTGACATGATAGCCGGCGGTTAATTCCTCATACATGCGGGCGACTCGCTCAGGCGTGCGCTGAAGTCCTTCCCGGTTCGGGTCCTCGCCGATGCTGGCCAATGTTTTACGAACCGCTTTTTCAATGACTTTTTGTCGCTTTGAGACTTCTTTGGGGTCGCCGTCTGGGCTGAATTGAAATGTCTCCGTTAGATGTTCTATCGTGGCCTGTTTCATAATACCTTCCTTCGAACATGAATTTTCTGGGAGAGCAAAAGCTAAGCTTTTGCTCTCGGAATTTTCATCATGAGGGGTGTGTCAGCTAAAACATGGGGACGCAGGTGCATGCGAGTCTTATCCAGCTCAAACCCCTGGGCAATCTCGGCTAAAGTCTGGCCCAACTCTGGATGGACATAGTCGGGGGCAATTTCGGCCAAGGGGATAGCGACAAACGCTCGCTCGGCAATCTCCGGGTCGGGAATATGACGCTGACCCAACTGAAATATCTCCCGGTTGAAAAGTATAATATCCAGATCAATGGGTCGAGGTGCATTTTTGTCGGCCTGGCGAACCCGGCCCAACTGCTGCTCGATGGCAGCCAGAACATTTTGTTTCAGTTGTTCGGCAGTCAGATCAGTTTCGACAATGGCGGCAGTATTTAAAAAATTTGGTTGTTCCGTTAAACCTACCGGCGCGGTTTCCCAAACCGAAGAGACGGCCACCAGCCGGGTTTTTGCCGCCAGCAGCTCAAGGGCCGCATGCAAATTTTTGACCGGCTCGATGTTTGAGCCGAGAGAGAGATAGGCGATATTGTAGGTCATTAATGCTTTTTGGCGGAGGCCGTGTTCACCCGTGACCTGTCCACGGTAACACCCACTGAGCGGGCAAAACGCAAAGCACCCGGTTTCTCAACCGTCACCACGGCCCGCTCAACCCTGGAATCAGCCAGGCAAAGCTCCGTAATTTCCAGGGCCAGCTTTTCCACCAGATAAAATTGTGACTCTTCGACCAGTTTGATGGTTTGCTTGGCAATGGTTTTGTAGTTAACAGTATCGGCAATATCATCCGAAGCAGCCGCCGTGTGATCGGTGTAAAGCGTTATGTTGACGACAACATCTTGTTTGTTATGCCGCTCATCTTCATTAATGCCAATGATGGTGCGTAAGAGTAAATCTTTAATATGGATTTGATCGTTTGTCATAAACCCTCCTGAATTTGAAGGTCAATTGACAGAGACTCATAAAAGTATTAGTGGATCCAAAATTCCCGTAGGGTGGCATCCCTATGCCGCCCGCTGACGCCTAGGGATGCGCCAGCTACGGTGAAAAATTGGACCTACAGAGTATCAGTAGATCTAATTTTCAAGGAGTGAGGCGCGCCTACGTGCCGAACAGAGCCGCACGTGGGCGTGCTGGCTTCTCAAATTTGGATCCACTGAGTATAGCTAACTTTTTAATAAAACCAAGTGTGCGTGGTAGCTGTCAGGAGATTAGAGATTGATATTAGAGATTAAAAAATCTCCAATTTCTAATCTCCAAAGTTGTCGGCCAATGGGAGTGTAAAACTAAAGATACTTCCCTGACCGGGAGCATCTTGGCTCTCAACGCTTACCTGCCCCCCCAGCTTTTCAACAATTCGTCGGACAATAGACAGCCCCAGGCCGTAGCCATCTGCCCGACCCGGTTCAAGTTGAGTAAATTCAGTAAACAATTGCGCCTGAGCCTCCGGGGTCAGGCCGGGTCCGTTATCTTTAATCCAAAAGCGAACCATGTCATTGTCTTGCAGGGTCACGCCCAGTTCCAGGCGGGGTGGTTGGCCGCCATATTTAAGGCCATTGCTGATATAATTGACCCAGACTTCTTCAACCCAGGGGGCATAGCCCAAGACGGTGGGCCACGTGGGCGGAGCAATAAGCTCTGCTTGATATTGGTTGATTGGCTGAGCCAGGCGCTCCAGCGCTTCGGCCACAATACCAGCCATATCTATCGGCTGCAAAATGATGGTTCGCTCCCGTACCCCGGCCAACAACAGCAGCGCTTCGACAATCTGACCAGCTTTATGTCCGCTGCGGGCCATACTTTGCAAATATTCGCCTAACTGCTCGGGCGGCATCGTGGTATAAGATTCGGCCAAAACTTCAGCCATTGTGGTCAAAACTCCCAGCGGATTTTTAAGATCATGGGCTACCGTGCGGGCATAGGCATTCAGTTCCCGATTGCGAACCTGTAGTTGCTCATTCTGTAGACGCAGCGTCTCCTTGCTCTCATGCAAAGCCATTTCGGCCTGTCTCTGCTTGGTAATGTCAATTCCGGTCGCAATCACATATTCAATCGCGCCGGTTTTGTCTAACAAGGTAGCATTTGACCAGGCAATCAAACGCTGCTGGCCGGTTTTGGTAACAAGATATGCCTCAAATTGGCTTTCCAGGCGGTTTGAGAGATCGCTGGCAGGAGGTTTAGGTGGAGAATTTGTAAAATAAGCCTGGGCTGTGCTGGCGGCTTCCGGCGGCAGTAATTCCCAGACATAATGGTTTTTGACCTCAGCCATACTATAGCCACTTGTCTGCTCACAAGCGCGGTTAAAATGGACGATTCGTCCTTCTCGATCTAAAGCGACGACCAACGCATCAGTCGTACCCAGTACCGTTGAGATGAAGTTGCGTTCTTTTTTGAGGGTTCTGAGCCGTCTGATGATTTCCTCGCGTACCCGGTTGTGCAGCCCCACGTTTTCCAGGGCCAGCGCCGCTTGATCGGCAAAGGCCTGGAGCGAGTTGGCATCGGCCGGCTCAAAAAAATGAGCGGTTTCACTATCAACTGTTAAAAAGCCAACCACTTTACCCCGGCTGCGAATAGGCGCGCAGGCATAGGAATTAACCCAAATTTTACCAAACTTATGAACCCAGGCATCGCCGTTAGCCGGTTGAGAGACAGCCAAAGGACGGCCGGTCTCCCGGACAGTTTGCAAGATGGGCATGCGGTCAATCTTAAAAGCAGCCGAGACAATCTCTTTGGGGGTCGCCCGTTCCGTGTGAACATAGCCTCGCCAACGATAAACCCGTGCTACGTCTTCCTGGACCAACAGCAGACATGCGGCATCGCAGGCTACCACTCGGCTCATCTCATCCAGAATCCGGTCGAGTACCTCTTCGCCGCGGAGGGTGCTGCTAATGGCTGCCCCGGTTTGATTCAGCGCGTCGGCCAGCGCCCAATTTTCTCGTTCGGCGGCCAGCCAGTGAGCTAATTCAACCTCACGCTGCTGCTGCTCAAGTTCCAACTCGGCGACGCGTTGTCGCAGGGCCGCTATTTCGGCCATAAGCTGGTCCTCTTTTTTAGAGGTCATCGCAGCCTCCCCAATTAAACTGCTGTCGTCAGTTTGATATCTAGAATCAGTAGATCCAATTTTTTGAGGAGTGAGGCATCCTTAGATGCCGAACGGAGCCGCATCTGAGGATGCTGGCTCCTCAAAGTTGGATCCACTGAGAATGATAGTATCTTTAGTATATCATGAGGCGCGGGCGCTTACAATGCCCAGGTTCAGCCCAATCTTTATTTGATGATTTTTGACCAATCAAAATTGCATCGTAGCGGCGATCCTTACGGTCGCTGTGAGCGGGGGTAAGCTCCGCCGCTACGATGTATTACGGATTTGGAAATCAAAAACGATCATACAAAGCGAAGTTACGGAGGCAAGGCAATATGACTCACCGCACAATATGCCCAGAGGAGGTGGTAGATTATACAACGGGGATGTCTTCAAAACGATAAAAAACCAGCTTGCCGTGCTGCCGTGCCAATTCGACCATTTCATCGGCCCCCTTGGACGGCCCGCCAATCCGCAGGCAGGCATCGCAGCGGGCTACCAGCCGCCGGGCCACTGGATGAAAAATCTCGTTGAAGATATCGTCGCCAATTTGTTTCGAACCGGCATGTTCAATCAAAGGCAGAGCAAACCACTCACCCAAAACCGGCAGATGGCCTGCTCGAAAGACACGCAGGGCCATGTCATTCATAGCCTGCACATTGGCGGCAATCTTTTGAGGGTCATCGTTGGTCCCGGAGCGATAAGGCCCGGCGATAAGGATCATTAATGGGTTCATTCAGTTACCTTTCCAAAAAATAAAGATGCGATGGGTGAGGAGGCGAGGATATCTTTCGCCTCACGCCTCCTCGCGTCCTCGTCTCGTTTTCTACTCCGCCCCCAGTTTCAACCAGCCAATCATCTGGCGCAGCGACTCGTAAGCTTCCAGCCGGGCCGCATCAGCGCCGCTAGACTCGGCTTTTTCAATATGCTGTTCCATCTGCCGCAGCACGATCGGCGTCAGCGCCAACAGCGCTTCGGCTCCGGAGACGGTGTACTTGACCAAAATATAGCGCACCAGTGCCGGAACCGGGACGCCGGTCGCGCGGCTCAGATTTTCCAGAGTCGGCAGTGGGTCTAGCTGGCTGTATTGGGCAACTTCGGCTTTAAAGTTGGCGTGGGGATCGTCTTCAGGCCAGGTGTCCTGGTAGGGGTGGAGATCCATAACAAAAAATCAGGCTTCGTCCGCCGGCCGGTACTGCGACGGATAATTGATGATTTTGTCCCACTCGTCGGCAGTGGAGCGAGCCACAAACGCAATCAACGGCTCATCGCCAATATTGAAAACTTCGTGGGGCACACCCGGCTTGATGTAGATAAAGTCGCCGGCCTCATTGATGACTTCGTTAGCCAGGTTTTCGCCGTAGGTGTGCTTGACCTTACCCTGGACAATGAACAACATCACCTCAAAGCCATCGTGGATATGAGCATAGGCAATCGCGCCGGGGGGAACGGTGGCAACGTTGATCGAAAGGCCCTGCGAGCCGGCATTTTTGGCCGACAAACCCTGTTTGTAAAGGATCCCGTTCCAGCCGCGCTGCCCGCCGCCGCCGCGTACGACGGTAATGCCGTCCAGGTCTTCCACTTCGTTTAGATTGATAGCCCCGACGCCTTTGGTTTGAGTTACCATTAATTACTCCTTATTTTCGTGATTTTTGCCATTGTACTGCAAAAGCGGAAATCCGGCACAGTTGTCTCAGTTACGGGCTACTTCACTCATCAGGGCTAACAAATTGTTCTCCGAGTCACGGAAAAACGCCATCCATAGATCGTGGTTTTCCATCTCGGCTATCAGGTGAGGATTGTCCTCAAAATAGACGCTACGGGCTAATAGGCTTTCATAAGCCGTCTGAATATCCGGTACTTTGAAGTAAATGATGGAACTGGGATGATCAAATTCAGCTTTTTCAGGCACACTCAGCATCAGTCGGACACCGCCACACTCAAAAAAAGTCAGTCCAGACACACTGAACAGGTGGCTTAACCCCAATTTATCCTGATAAAATTCGACCGCTCGTTCCATATTGCGCACCGGAATCGCAATCTGACCAATGCCAGTAACTTTAAATTCACTCTGAATTGTCATGAAATTTTACCCTTCATCTCGTTTGTTGGACATCGCTCAACCAATGTGAGAACTCCGCCGAGTCCATTTTAGCCTCCGCCCGCGCCCAGCGCTCAACGGCCCAGCCCCAGAAATCAAAATCAATGGTAGAAATTTTGGCCTGGATGGCCGCCCACAGCGTCCAGCCGACGTCGGACATGATCATGTTCAGTTTCATGCGGGCCAACTTGTCGGGGTATGGCTCGCCAAAATAGGCGGCGCACATCTCCACAATACGTGGCTCGTCGTACTGCTGCTCCTGGCAGGTATTACCCAACTCGAAACAGGGGTCGTTGTTACCGCTGTACTCAAAATCAATGGTTCGTAAAAGGTGGCCGTCGTCAATGTAATTTTCGGCCAGCAGGTCGTTGTTGCAGGGCGCCGTTGGCAGGGGATTGACCAGCAGCGCCGGCTCGATCTGCTCGTAAACCAGCGGCATGCGCTCACGGAAGCCATCAGGAATCCGCACCCCGTACTCGGCGACAATTTTGAGATAATATTCGGTCAGCCGGAACATGTTGAAATCGGTCAAAAAGCGCGGCCCGGCGTGCAGCAGTTTGAGCGCCTGGGCAATGCGGGTGGGCATGCCCGGCCTTTGCAGCGCCTCGATAGACATCGTTTCGCCGTAAATATATTCCAGCACCATCACCCTGTCTTCTAGCAGATAATGGGCAATTTTGGCCCCCACCCCGGCATCGGCGGCGGCTTTGGTGTTGTAATATTCATTCTCCCGGTTGACCGCCAACAGTTCGGTGGACGCGCCGGGAATACGGACCACATAGGGCGTGCCCGCCACCTCAACCCGGTAGTTGGTGTTGGTTAGCCCGCCGCTGATGGGTTGAACAGAAACATCTTTCCCGCGCCAATCGGCAATCTTTTCGATAACCTGTTCGATGGTGATGGTCATAGTTTGCAGCCTCGGCAGGCATCACTTTCCAATCTTCTTTCTCAACTCTGCGGTATCCAGGTACAATTCGATGTATCCGCAGGCCAGGCACACCCGCGCTCGCCGGGCCGGAGTGACCACTTTGAACATGCTCGTTTGACGATTTGAAATATAGTTGACCCCCTCAGACACCGAGACTGTACCCTCATCCATTTCTCCGCCACATTTAAGACAGACCTGATTTTCCATTGTTACCTCTTTGTAGCTGATTGAGATGCGCTCTAATAAAGCGAGTTGACTCGCTCGGGCGCAGATACGATAAACATGTAGTTTGCCTGTTAGCTCTTTACCCGGTAATTATAAATATTTAGGAGGCTGTGGCAATCCAGAAAGAGATTTTAGACAAACCTCACAGGTTTAGCAGATGAGTTGAAATACTTTACCGTTAAATTAACCGCAGTTCTGGATAAACTTTATAACCCGGAGAAGTTGAGCGCGGAGAAGGCAGGTTCCGCAATGCGGCAGCCAGGGTTTCGGCAGCTTGCCGGATCGCCTGCCCGGCAGGGGAATCAGGCGCTGCCAGCACCACCGGCTGGCCCTGGTGAATGGCGGGGTCGAGTGGAACACGGCCCAACAGAGGCAGCCCCAACTGTTGGCTCAGCCGCTCGCCGCCCCGGCCAAAAACGATCTCTTCCTGACCGCAGTGAGGACAAACATAGTAACTCATATTTTCCACAAAGCCTAGCACCCTGATATCCAACTGCCGGAACATCTCGGTGCCTTTGATGACATCGGCCAGCGCTACTTCTTGCGGGGTTGTAACCATCACCACCCCGCTCAGGGGTAGCGATTGAGTCAGGGTCAACTGCACATCGCCGGTGCCGGGAGGCAGGTCCACCACCAGCACGTCCAGGCTGCCCCACATAACATCACGCAGCAGTTGGCGAATGGCCTGGTGCATCATCGGCCCGCGCCAGATAATCGGCGCTTCCGCCGGAACCAGCAGGCCCATAGACATCACTTTCAAGCTATAGGCGCTGGGCGGAAAAATCTGCTCGCCAAAGGCAAAAGGCTGTTCCTCACTGATGCCGAGCATGAGCGGCACGTTGGGGCCGTGAATATCGCCGTCCAGCAGGCCAACCCGCTGGCCGGTCTGGGCCAGGGCGACCGCCAGGTTGACTGCTACGGTGGTCTTGCCGACCCCTCCTTTGCCACTGGCGACCGCTACCACATGTTTGGCATCGAGGTTGAGCCGGGAGGTGTCGCGTAGCTGCGAGGTGGGGCTGCTTTCAAAGGAGATTTTTACCGCTTTGACGCCAGGAACCGTCAAAACGGCCCGGCGGGCCATGCGCTCCAGGGGAATTTGCAGTGGACTGCCGGCCTCGCGTAGGCAGATGGTAAAACTGACTGTGCCATCCCGGCAGGCAATACCGCTAACCATCCCCAGCGAAACAATATCTCGATTGACTTCCGGCTCTAAGACCCGGCTCAGCGCAGCCAGGATTTTATCGGGCGTGATGGGTAGTGCTTTTGATTTTAGGAAATTAAACAACAGCGTATCCTTAAGAGGGGATTGGAGATAAGAGGAAGATTAGAGATTAATCTCCAATCTCTAATCTCTAATCTCCAATCTCAATGACTGTAACCACGTTCGTTAGCAATTAAATCCAGGTGCAGAGTCGCCAAATCTTCAATTGCCAACATATCCACCGGCGTTGGCTCAAAGGTGACGATTACTTTGAGGTAATTGTGGCACACCTGACAGGTCTGGATACTGTACTTTTCTTCCTCACCCTCCACGGTGATATAACCCAGCGATTTGTGATTTTGATTGGTGCAGGTGGCGCATTTGAGCCGGGGATACCCCCAATCGGCCCCGCACATGCCGCAGCGTAGATGGCGAGCGCCCTCTTTGCCCTGGATCTCGGCCAGGGTCGGTGGACTGCCGCAGACCGGGCATGACCCTCGCCGCCATATAGCCAGGTCTACTTTCTCTTTAAGGTCCGCGGCCCAGGCGCGCAGGGCCGGCTTGAGGCTGTTTTGGGCCAGGGTTCGCACTAAATTGGCATCAAGTTTGAGATCGTGGGACTGCCCGTCAACGAGTTGACCATCTCCGGTAGCCAGAGCGCTCCATACGGCCAGTAAATCTAGCTGTCTTTGCTCCACGGCCTGGCGAATCTGTTGAGCCGCCGCCGTACGCAGCGCCGTTTCATTCCCGGCGTGCGCCTGTTCCAGGAGTTGAGCCGGATCAGGCCGGCGTTTCGGCCCAAAGAAAAACGGCCAGGTCTTTTTTTGTGGCGGAGCAGCCTGTTGGGGCAGCCCTACCGTTTCAACAATCCCGCACAGCCGGATGAAAAGATCGCGGGTTGCCTCCGGGGCGAGCGGCAAATCTTCGCCCAGCAGCAGCGGCAATCCGGCGGCCAGTTTTTGGCGGGCTACCTCGGCCGGCAGTTCAACCGGCTCGACCTGCGCTTGGGCTTCGTTCAACAGCGGCAGCGTCGCCCGGTAAAAGGCCAGCGGTTCGGCCAGTTCCGGTTTTTGCTGGCTCAGTACATCGAGGCGAGCAAACAAGGCCGCTTTTTGGCGATCTATGGCAGGAGTCTGGATCATGCCACCTCCGGTGTTTGATTGGGAGATGTTTCGTCAGATTCCTTCAAAACGTGAGTGGGCGTCTCCATTTCAGCCAGGGGATAGATATCGTAACGAGCGTAATTGTAAACAGGGGCCATCGCCAGGAGGCGTTCCAATTCTTCGTTAGAAACGACATCGTAAATCCATGCGCCGCCGTGCTTGCCGACAACATGATAACGCTTCTCCAGTTTGCCCTGTTCAGCCAGCTTTTGGGCATATTCCGGCATACGCAGAACGGCATGAACAACGGCTGCGCCCAGCCGGGCCAGATCCAATTCCCACATCACTAAGAACTTCATCCGCTTGCTTTTCCTTTCTCGTTTAGTGGGGTTCTCTTTGAGCAGCCAGGGTGCGCAGTGCCTGCACCGTCTCTTCCAGTTCCGGACCGCCCAGGGCCAGACATTCGTCAATGGCTTGGCGCAAATGGACCAGCATACCGTGTAACATGGCCGTTTGCAGCGTATCTTCAGTATGCTGCCAGACGTTAGCTTGTTTGGCCTCGTCAAGCCAAGTTGCCAAGCGTTCCATCGTTCTTAAAGCGTCGTCTATCGTCCGGTCACGTTTGCGCGAGCCGGGACTAAACACTTTCCCTTCACCGTCTCGTCCGGCCATATTAGGTTTTACCTCAATCTCCTGTGAAAATAGACCGCCGACGGCTGACCGCCGACCGCCGAAAATTACCCAGAGCCGAAGGTCCCTACCACTAGGGGCCTTCGGCTCTGCGACCCTGCTTCTTTGCTACATTTTCATCATCGGTGGTAGCGTACTAACGTTCGTGAACACTCTTTTAAAATAAACGCTTGGCGACCATAGTTGCTTAGCCAAGCGGTGCAGTTAGCTCGATTTGGATGTTATCGGGATCACGAATAGCCAGGACAGCAATCCCAAAAGGCTCAAGCGGTTTAATGGCGCCATGTTCTATCTCGCGGGTGTCCAATAATTAGACATTATACCGATTAGACTTATGTCACCCGGAAAGAGCAGGATTATCTGAATGATAGGATCAAAATCCTTTAATTCTGGAAATCCTGCTCTACACGATGGGTAAAAAACGCTCCCCAATTAAAT
>Ga0209172_10001455_pt1 | contig 50147 bp, 43 predicted proteins | sample LarsenN4metaG_FD_184113 | JGI IMG/M metagenome (GOLD analysis project Ga0209172, IMG submission 184113) | Hot spring sediment bacterial and archeal communities from British Columbia, Canada, to study Microbial Dark Matter (Phase II) - Larsen... ...
AGTCGTGAAAAAACCTGTATCAAAATTTCGTTCTAAAAAACCGCAACACAGAGGGACTGGACAACGAGTAGAAGCTCCGAAATTTCATATCACTAATCAGCTTTCTAGCCTTAACTGAACCGTATTGGTCTAAATATTGTCAGATTTGATGTAATAAACAACATCAGTAATGGTTAAATAAATTAAAAAAATAATTGTCAAAGTAAAGATTAATAGAGTTTTAACAAGGGAAATAACTACCAACTTATCATCCAAAATGATATAAATACTGTAGTTTTTCCAGCTTTACAGGGATAATCAATACTGAATTACTGTTTTACGGGATGCCCTGTGATGAAATTACTCTTTTGTGCTTTACTGACACCTGTAGCTGTACTATTGGCTTCTGGACAGGCTTTGGCAGCACTGCAAACTAGAACTGTCGAATATAAAGATGGTAATACAGTTTTGGAAGGCTATTTGGCATATGATGATGCGATCAAAAGTAAACGTCCTGGTGTTTTAGTAGTGCATGAATGGGATGGATTACAATCCTATGCTAAAAGACGTACTGAACAATTAGCCAAACTGGGTTATGTAGCATTTGCTGCTGATATTTACGGTAAAGGTATTAGACCCAAAAATACGGAAGAATCTGGCAAACAGGCGACATTTTATCGGCAAAATAGACCATTATTAAGGTCAAGAGCTAATGCTGGGTTAAAAGTTTTACAATCAAATCCTTTGACAGATGTAAAACGTATTGCCGCCATTGGTTATTGTTTCGGTGGTGGTACTGTTTTAGAATTAGCTCGTAGCGGCGCAAATATTGCCGGAGTGGTAAGTTTTCATGGCAACCTTGACACTCCTAACCCCGCCGATGCCAAGAATATCAAAGCTAAAGTTTTAGTATTACATGGTGCTGATGATCCCTTCGTCCCAGAAGCACAACTAAAAGCCTTTGAAACGGAAATGCGTCAAGGCAATGTAGACTGGCAATTAATTTCCTATGGTCAGACAGTGCATAGTTTTACCAACCCAGAAGCTAAAGGTGAAATTAAAGGGGCAGAATACAACGCTGTAGCTGACCAACGTTCTTGGCAAGCGATGCGGCAATTTTTCGCTGAGATATTCCGTAAATAGGGCATTGGGAAATAGTGCTGAGTTTACTTGAATAGTGCTTGAGTATTTCATTAGTATGAAAATACCCAACCTCCATTCCCGATTCCCCAATTCGCCTATGCGTGCCATGATTCTGGAGTCACCACGTCAACCGTTGCGATTAGTTGATGTACCAATACCCAGTTTGAAAGCTGGACAATTGCTGATTCGGGTTCATGCTTGCGCTGTATGTCGTACAGATTTGCATATAGTTGATGGGGAATTGACACACCCAAAATTACCTTTAATTCTAGGGCATCAAATTGTTGGGACTGTAGAAGCGATGTCTACGACCGGCTACGCCCACGCTGAAAATGTCAGTAACTTTAGAATTGGGCAACGTGTGGGTGTGCCTTGGTTGGGATATACTTGCAATTCTTGTCCTTATTGTCTTTCTCAACGGGAAAACCTGTGCGATCGCGCTGAGTTCACAGGCTATAATCTAGACGGCGGTTATGCAGAATACACCGTAGCTGACCACCGTTTTTGCTTTCCTTTAGACCCCAGTTATCCAGACTTGCAAGTTGCACCTTTGTTGTGTGGGGGTTTAATTGGCTATCGCGCTTACAAAATGACTGGTAATGCACAAAAATTAGGTTTTTATGGCTTTGGTTCATCGGCTCATATCCTCATTCAACTAGCACGTTACCAAAACCGACAAGTATTTGCTTTTACCCGTACTGGAGATATTGCCGGACAAGAATTTGCCCGTCAATTAGGTGCAGTCTGGGCGGGTGACTCCGATATATTGCCGCCAGAACCCTTAGATGCAGCCATTATTTTTGCACCTATCGGCAAGCTTGTACCTGCTGCTTTACGGGCTGTGGCTAAAGGTGGTGTAGTAGTTTGTGCGGGAATTCATATGAGTGATATCCCTTCTTTTCCCTATAGTCTTCTCTGGGAAGAAAGAGTTTTGAGGTCTGTAGCTAATTTGACTCGTCAAGATGGGGATGAATTTTTAGCTTTAGCACCGCAAATCCCGATTCAGACACAAGTCAACGCCTTTCCATTAACTCAAGCCAATGAAGCATTAGATGCTTTGCGTAGTGGCAAAATTGAAGGTTCAGCAGTGTTGGTAGTAAAGTAAGAAGTCTGATACAGTCCTAAACGACGCGCGTAACTTCAAATCCCCGCAAACCTTCCGGTTGTTCATATTCAACTGTAACATCTTGCACCACCGCCGCAGGCGGGCCAGCATGACACCAGCGAATCATCTCCTCCACAATCTCACGCGCACCCTCAAAGATAGCTTCTACCCGACCATCAGGAAGGTTTCGCACCCAACCACTTAAACCTAACTGGCTAGCAGTATCTACAGTGGCGTAGCGATAGCCTACGCCTTGGACTCTACCAGAAATCAACACATGGGCGCGAATTAGTTTTGATTGCGGTGTAGGATTTGGCATGGACAAATCTATACTTTACAATCATCAGTCTACATGGTTTGTGAATGCGGAACTGATACTTTAGATTAAAACTGCTAATTTAAAATTTTGAATTCTGCGCTGCTTATGTCTGAACTACCACCACTCAATACAGATACTATCTGGGGTATTCTCAACGATCAAATTGATGATATTACAGTCATGCAATTAGTATGGCACTACCTGGGCTATCGCCATGATTCTACAACAGGACAGTGGGATAATAGCCAGGTTGCAGCAGAATGGCGCGATGAGTATCCAGAACCACCAAATTTCTTGGATAGCCGTCCAGCCACTATGAAATTAACCCGTTCTATTCCCAAAGAATACAAACAAATTACGAAGGAAAAACTAGGGTTTAAAGGTTACAAAATTGGTACTTTTACACCACGGGAAACTCGGAGAGCCACTGCTGCTAATTGGTTATTAAGTCACTGGCAACAAACTATTGAGCAACATGCAAAGGAACAAGTGACAGGGAAAGGGGAATAGTGACAACTAAGCGATGATCTGACTCAGATTTAAACCTGTAATTTTTGTGAGGAAATAATTAACAACTGCAAATATTCGGGCAATCATAGCAATTTCAAAAGAATACACTCCATATTTGGGAAATTGTTATTAATTGATTACATTGCTACCGAGTATTTGCTTGCAATTTTCAGAAATAATTTTATATATACCTTATGGTAGTAGACAATTTTTCATGATCTGAGTCCAGGAAAATTATTCCTCACAAGATTAATAAGTAACCTATTGATATATTCAACTCTCGTTCCAGGGATAGAGGAACTCATCCATTAATTATATCCTCTGATTGATTTGCAAATTGATTATTAATTAGAAAATTATGATTACTAACGTTTTATGATTTAACAAACTTCCATGAAAAGGCCAATTGAATTTAAGTTATTTGCACCCTATAATAAAGGCGTGGCATTAATTGGTAGTTTTTCCGATTGGCAAGAAATTCCAATGACAAAAGGCGATGATGGTTATTTTCGCGCTTATGTTGACTTGGAAGATGGAAATTATCAATATAAATTTCGAGTGCAAACAAAATCTTGGTTTTTTGAAGAAGATCAGTGGGTTGATGTCACAGATCCTTATGCGACTGATATTGATGAATTAAGTGGTAAGGATAATGGCATTGTCCGCATCAAAGATGGGGAAATTATTATCGATACTTATGTTTGGCAATATGATGATCAACCCCTACCAGGAGACCATGAATTAGTAATTTATGAATTACATGTAAGTGATTTTTCTGGCGGTGAAGATGATCCTTTTGCACGAGGACAATATAAACACGTCATCGAAAAATTAGATTATCTATGTGAGTTAGGTATCAACGCTATTGAGTTAATGCCTGTTAAAGAATATCCAGGTGATTATAGTTGGGGTTACAATCCGCGCTATTTTTTTGCTACGGAATCTAGCTATGGTGCAACAGCAGATTTAAAACGTCTAGTTGATGAGTGCCATCATCGTGGGATTCGGGTTTTGATGGATGGGATTTATAACCACTCAGAAGCCTCTAGTCCATTGACACAAATTGACCATGATTATTGGTATCACCATGAACCGCGCGATCCTGATAATAACTGGGGGCCAGAATTTAATTATGAACTCTATGATGAAAATTTAGATACTTATCCAGCCCGAAAGTTTATCGGTGATACAGTACGTTTTTGGATTCAAGAATATCATTTAGATGGCATTCGTTACGATGCTGCAAGGCAAATAGCTAACTATGATTTCATGCACTGGATTGTGCAAGAAAGTAAAAAGACTGCTGGTGCAAAGCCATTCTATAATGTTGCAGAACACATTCCAGAAACTACTAGTATCACAAATGTTGATGGGCCAATGGATGGTTGCTGGCATGATAGCTTTTACCATACAGTTACAGCCCATATATGCGGAGATACTTTTGACTTAGAAAATCTGAAAGATGTGATTGATTGCAAACGTCAAGGCTTTCTGGGTGCAACCAATGTGGTGAATTACTTGACTAACCATGATCACAATCATCTCATGGTCGAGTTAGGCGATCGCAATATTTTTGCGGAAGAAGCATTCAAAAGAGCTAAATTAGGTGCAGCTATTCTATTAACAGCCGTCGGTGTACCCTTAATTTGGATGGGGGAAGAATTTGGTGAATACAAACCCAAACAGCAAGAATCAGCAAAAATAGATTGGCAACTCCTAAGTAATGACCTGAACCGTAGTTTATTTGATTACTATAAAGGCTTGATTAATTTACGTAAAAATAATCATGCCCTCTACACAGAAAATATTGATTTTATTCACGAAAACCCTGAAGCTAAAGTATTAGCCTACAGCCGTTGGAATGATGAAGGTTCTCGTGTTGTTGTGGTAGCAAATTTTTCTGAAGATTTCCTTGCAGGCTATCACGTTCCTAATTTCCCCTGTGGTGGTACATGGCATGAGTGGACGGGAGATTATGATGTAGAAGCTGGCGATGATGGAATTATTACTGATATTGGGTCTTACGAAGCGAAGGTATTTGTTTGGCAGTAATAAAATACACTCAATAGCTACGGGTCAACAAAATATCTGACTTTTGGGGAGAGTATATATTCTCCCTTTTTTATTGTCCGTAACTCTTGCCGTTATGTCTGATTTTTCTGACTTGCAAAGAAAGTAAATGAGTCTGTATCCTGTGTTTCATTTACAATATGTATACCAATTGTACTCAAAATCAAATCTCAACCATCAAGACAACTTCTCCATGCACAACAAATTATTTAACACAAATATTGAAAATTACCACGTTCTCTTAACGCCTAATGAAGTAAAATCTAAAGCCCCTTTAACAAAATCTGCGGAACAAACTGTTTGGAAGTTCAGAAAAGAAATAGAACAAATTTTAGATTTTCAGGACAGACGTAAATTTATAGTAGTTGGGCCTTGTTCAATTCATGATCCAGAAGCCGCACTAGAGTATGCAAAACGGCTCAAAGATTTAGGCGATCGCGTCCAAGATAAGCTACTGTTAATCATGCGAGTTTATTTTGAAAAACCTAGAACAACAGTAGGTTGGAAAGGATTAATTAATGACCCTGATATGGATGACTCTTTCCATGTTGAGAAAGGATTATTAATTGCGAGAAATTTATTAGTAAAACTGGCAGAATTAGGACTACCTAGTGCCACAGAAGCCCTAGATCCAATCATCCCCCAATATCTTGGGGAATTAATTACTTGGTCAGCAATTGGCGCACGCACTACTGAATCTCAAACTCACCGGGAAATGGCAAGTGGTTTATCAATGCCGGTAGGTTTTAAAAATGGCACAGATGGCAATATTCAAGTTGCCTTAAATGCTTTACATTCTGCCAGGACTCCCCATAATTTTTTGGGAATTAATCCCAAGGGGCAGGTAAGTGTATTTGAAACTAAAGGCAATGCTTACGGTCATGTTATCTTGCGGGGTGGTAGTCAACCTAACTTTGATGCAGAAAGTGTCCAACAGGTAGAAGCACAATTAAAGCAAGCTAATTTACCTCCACGTATTGTTATTGATTGTAGTCATGGCAATACAAGCAAAAATTACAAATTGCAAGCAGCTGTCCTAGAAAATGTTGTACAACAAATCGTAGATGGTAATACATCCATTGTAGGGATGATGTTGGAGTCGCATTTATCCGCAGGTAATCAACCAATCAATTGTCCAAAATCAGAACTTAAATACGGTGTTTCTGTTACTGATCCTTGTATTGGTTGGGAGGAAACCGAACAAATCATTTTAGCCGCCCATGAAAAATTGAGGTAAGAGCTAAATAAGTTTAGATTTTGGATTGAATATCATCTAAAGTCCAAAATCTAAAACATCAGCATTCTTACCTGATTCCTGTCTTCAAGAACTACAAAATTGTGCTGATTTCTTTCAAATAAACTTGAGCAAAGGATTCATGCTCCCCTAAAGCGTAATCTTCAATTAAGCCTTTGCGCCGAATTGAAATGTCGTTTTGTTTCTTAATCACTACAGTCGAACCATCTAAAATATCGCGCATTAACATCATCTCTGTTTCGCTAGGGTTATCTAGCACAACCAAATTACTACCATAGTAAAACATCCCTTCTGCTTCAAGAATCTCTTCTGGATACTCAGCAATCAGTAAATCCAGTTTGGGATGACGTAGTAAAGTTTGAACATTGTTATTGTATTCTTTGTGTAATACTTTCGGCGATCGCTGGATAAATATGCCTCCCCGACAAACAGATCCGACTGTCCAGTCTGGATGTTGTGACAAAATATGATCAATGGTCGCTTGCAGTTCCTCTACAAGAATTTTATTAAAGGTAATAACTGGAATTCTGGCATCCAAACCCGAATTAAAAAATGTTGCCAAAATATTGGCAGGCACATCGACACTATCACCCATAGCAGGGTTATAGTGCATCAAAATTCCAGGCGCAGCATTAATTTCCAAAATCGCAAACTTGCCAGATTTCCACGACTCAGATAAGTCTTCGGCAATCACATCAATACCTAAACAAGTGAGTTGGAAGTATTGAGCAATATCTTGTGCCAAAATAATGTTGTCATGATGAATGGAGTCTGTGGCATTAATACTTAAACCTCCAGCCGAAAGATTAGCAACTCTTCGCAGGTAAATAGTTTCTTCCTTGTGAAGAACGGTGTTTAATGATAAACCTTGGAGGTCTAAATAAAACTCCATTTCCTCATCAATGCGAATTTTACTCATCGGTGAAGTGGGAGTATCTAAACGTGCTGCTTTACGGTTCTCTTGACGAATTAACTCTGCAATTGTAGAGTAACCATCACCTACGACAAAAGCCGGACGACGTTCAGTCGCAGCCACAAACTTACCATTAACACACAACAATCGAAAATCTTTGCCAGAGATACTTTGTTCAACAATAATTTTAGTTGTCTGACCTTCAGGTATTGCCTCTACAGCCCGATCATAGGCAGATTCTAGTTCATCTAAATCTTTGACATCTGGGGTAACACCAATACCTTTATGTCCAACAACCGGTTTCACTGCTACGGGATAGCCAATTTCTTTAGCTACTTGTTTAGCTTCTCTAAAAGAAAAAACAATATCACCTTGAGGAACTGGAAAGCCTAAAGTGTGCAGAAATGCTTTGCAATCATCTTTATGGGTAGTAAATTCCGAATCTAAATGGCTATCACAGTTAAAGGTTGTACCAACGCCCCGAATTTGTTTCTTACCCCAGCCATATTGCATCAATCCTTCTTCCCACAAATAAAATGAGGGGATACCTTTTTCGTGGGCAGTTCGCAGTAAGGCGTAAACTGTAGGGCCACCATAAACAGACTGACGAAATCTGTCTTGGAGGTTAACAATTTGCTCATCTAGGAAGAATTCTTCACCTTGGGTAATAGCTTCTAACCAATCCCAAACTAGGTAAGCCACCGCTTTTGTTGTTCGTTCATGCAGTGATTGCACAGCTATCAAGAAACCTTTGGGATTAGGTTTTACACTCCAGCGATTGGGGTATAAATCCATATCTAGCTTGCCCACTTGTGATAATGTAGCTGCAAACAGATGGGCATAGGATTCATAAGTTTGATTACCTAATTGGGGATAGCGATCGCTCACACTAGCAATATAATCCTCCATCGGTAGTGCCTTTTTGTCAGCTACCACTGCAAAATCAAATACTAAGGCCCCTACATCCAAATAAGAGTTAGGCCCGATGTAATAGCGGAAATTGAAAATATCAAATACATCTGTCTTCCTAGCATTAATACGGACTATATCGGTGCTTTTTTCCTGAAGCATTGATTTTCAACCTTTGGCTAACTACTTTTAAATCTAGTCGTTAATTTCAACTAATTAGTTTTACTAATTTAAATTTACTTTTCTTGCTTTACAAATTAATGATTAATTTATGTTTGGTGTAGCCCAGTTTATACTTAACCTCATCTATAAGCATTTTCAACTATCTACAGACATAATTAAATTTAGTTGAACTAAAAACTTCTAAAATTGATCTAAGTAGCCATGAAAAATATTACCGTTGATAGGTGTAAGACTTACACACAATTGATATAAATAAATAATGGGTTTAAGAAACAGCAAAAGTATGAATAGTACACAAGCTACTCTGAGAGATGAAGTCAGGCAACTTGCAGAAGAAGCGTTTCAGCTAAAGCTGATTTCTGGTTATGGAGATGGGCCAGATGTGAATGAATATCAAATTGTCTATCAAGGCAAACCCCGACATCTACCACTCGAACAAGCACGCTTTTTTTTAATCAACCTCATTTACAGAAATCGGATTCACTAGTTAATTGCAATTAAACAATCACTAAGAAAGTCAAGCCTTTTGGAAAATCCACATTTAATAAATACCGTTTACAACAGATAATTAAAATTATCTATCTGTTGTTATTTTTTTAGGGAATTAGTAGCAATTAAGATAAAATACATTAAAATATTTTAATCTTTTTCCCTCTTGAAATATACTTTACAGCCTTTTTTAACTATCTCCTCTTACCTAATTAAGTTAGTAATTCTTTCCAATCACAGCAAATTGCTATTAACAATAGGTATCATCTATTAATTTGTAGTTAAACACCTGTACTTTTAGAGAGATTTTAGCTGAGTTTTATGATAGGCACGTATAATTTTTATCTACCACTAGGATGATTTGATATTTATAAATGTCATGTTTTATTGAAATTAGAAATAAATTAACTAATGTTAGGAAATTCTATATGACTACCCATGAAAGTAAACGCCAGTTGGTAATTATTGGTGGAGCAGAAGATAAAGAAGGCGATTGCCACATACTGCGAGAGTTTGTGCGCCGTGCTGGGGGTACAAGAGCAAATATCGTCATTATGACCGCAGCGACAGAACTACCCAGAGATGTGGGAGAAAATTACATTAGGATATTTGAGCGATTAGGAGCAGAAAATGCTCGGATCGTAGATACAGAAACCCGTGATGACGCTTCTTCCTCTACAGCATTGGAAGCGATCGCCAAAGCTACAGGTATATTTTTTACGGGAGGAGACCAAGCCCGCATTACCAGCATTCTCAAAGATACCGAACTAGATAAAGCCATTCACCAACGCTATGGCGAAGGTGTTGTTATTGGTGGTACGAGTGCAGGCGCGGCAGTCATGCCAGATAAAATGATTGTAGAAGGTGACTCAGAAACCAATCCTCGTCCAGAAATTGTAGACATGGGGCCAGGGTTAGGTTTTCTTCCAGGGGTAGTCATCGATCAACATTTTTCAGAACGTGGACGCTTAGGACGCTTAATTACAGCTTTAATTCGAGAACCAGCAGTATTAGGATTTGGCATTGACGAGAATACTGCTATGGTCGTAACTGATAGTCAGATTGAAATCATCGGTCAAGGTTCAGTTACAGTTGTGGATGAATCAGAAGCCACGTATAACAATTTAAGCGAAATTTTGCGAGATGAATCATTAGCTATTTGCGGTGCAAAACTGCACATCTTACCCCACGGATTTAAATTTGACTTAAAAACCCGCAAACCCATCCTCAATAATGGTGCTAGCGTAGGTGTTGCTGTAGCTGTTGGTGCAGGAAATACCTAACTTTTAGTAGACAAATTTTCATTGAGTGAGGAGTTAAATTTTGTCTATTAATAAGTTTTTGTCTACCATATTCCTCTGATCACAAAATCCATAAATTCATATATTCCCCTTGTCTAAATAAATTAGGGAAGGGGATATTTTTATATTTAATTGAAAATATATATGGCATTTTTCTTTGTAAATAGTTTTAGTTTAGAATGAAGCGATCGCTTCATCTGACTTCCTCAAAATCTGCTCTAAAAATCATCAATAATATATGAATAAATTTCAGTGATTTAGGTTAGCCTTTATCCACCAAACATATATTACAAAAACCGCATCAGCATACAAAATAAAAATTGCGTTCAATATCTCATATGTCCAACTTAATTGAATTTAAGCTGTTTGCACCGCAAAATCAAGAAGCAGTTTTAATTGGATATTTTTCTCCAGAAAAAGAAATAGATATGCAGAAAAGCGAAGATGGTTATTTTCGGACTGCAATAGAATTAGCAGATGGTGTTTACCATTATAAATTTCGTATTCAAACTCAAAGTCCCCACTTCCAACAAGATGAATGGGTAGATATTATCGATCCCTACGCTACCGATGTTGATGAAGAGCGTCAAAAATGTATAGTCAGAATTAAAAATGGTCGGCGCATTGTAGATGATTATATTTGGCAAAATGATCATGTAAACCTACCTCAAAACCGTGAATTAGTCATTTATGAAATGCACGTTGCTGATTTTATAGGTAACGAATCTGATTTAAACAAACGTGGTAAATATTTAGGCGTAATTGAAAAATTAGACTATCTTTGCGAATTAGGAATTAATGCTATTGAATTAATGCCAGTGAATGAATATCCCGGTAATTATAGCTGGGGTTACAAAGTACGCCACTTTTTTGCTACAGAATCTAGTTATGGTTCAACATTAGAGTTAAAACAATTAATTGATGCGTGTCATGGTAGAGGTATTCGCGTTTTTATGGATGGAATTTATAACCATACAGACGAAGAATGCCCATTAATAAGAATTGATCGAAATTACTGGTACTACGAACATCGGCATTATCCTGAAGACCCTGATAATTACTGGGGGCCAGAGTTTAATTACAACAATTACGATGAAACATTAGATATTAAACCTGCATGGCAATACGTTGGTGATGTCGTGCGGTTTTGGGTGCAAGAATATCATATTGATGGCATTCGCTATGATGCAGTCCGCCAATTAGCTGACTTTGAATTTTTAGACTGGCTGGCGCAACAAGCTAGAGAGGCTGCTGGAAATAAACCTTTTTATAACATTGCCGAACATATTCCCGATAGCAACACAGTAGTCAAACCCGATGGGCCATTAGATGCTTGTTGGCATGAAAGTTTTCGCTACTTTATGATTCCTCATATTACTGGAGAAGAATTTAATTTAGAGGAAATAAAACAAATTTTAGACCCCAAACAGCAAGGTTACGCAACAGCTACCAATGTGATTAATTATTTAGCAACCCACGATCGCCAACGTCTACTGAGAGAATTAGGAGAGCGTGATATTTTTGATACGACTGCCTTTGAGCTAGCTAAGTTAGCCGCAGCAATGCTGATGACAGCCGTAGGTATACCGATGCTATGGATGGGAGAAGAGTTTGGCGAATATCACCGCAAAAGTGAAAGTGTAACTCAACCACAAAAAATCACTTGGTCTTTGTTAGCAAATGACCGTAACCATGATTTATGGACATATTACAAACAACTCATTACTCTCCGCAAGCAAACACCAGCCCTGCAAAGTGACAATATAGAGTTCTTTCACGAAAATTCCCAAGGTCGAGTTTTAGCTTATACTCGCTGTAAAAATCAAGGTTCTCGCGTTGTAGTTGTAGCCAATTTCTCCCCAAAACAGCTTACTAATTATCAAATTCCAGAATTTCCTCAAGCCAAGTCTTGGCGAGATTGTTTCACTAATGCTGAAGTCAGGGTTGAGGGCAACATTTTAGTCAGTAATTTACCAAAATATGCAGCAAAAATACTTATTTCTCAGTAGCAGCCCAGATTATGCCACACACAACTTGAGGGCTGTGATATGATGAGAGACTGCTGCATACATTTAGAAAAAATCGCATTCAACTTATCATGGCTCTGACGCAACAGCGCAAACAAGAGATAATCTCTAGCTATCAAGTTCACGAAACAGACACCGGTTCTGCTGATGTTCAAATTGCAATGCTTACCGCACGCATTAACCGCCTCAGCGAACATCTCCAAGCAAATAAAAAAGACCACTCTTCCCGCCGGGGGTTGTTAAAACTGATTGGACAACGTAAGCGTCTGCTCGCATACATCCAACAAGATAGCCGGGAAAAATATCAAGCTTTGATTGGTCGCTTAGGTATTCGTGGATAGGAATAAGCATTTATGCCTGCTGAAGAATCGGAACGCAGTCGTCTACCATTTGAACCAAAAACAAAACGCCAAAAGCCTGCAAAAGCTAACAATAACTCACCAGTAAAGTCTAAAGAACCTGAAAAACAAGAAAAACAGCAGCCACCCTTCACTAAAGAAGAGATGGCAATTCCCCAGGTGGTGAGTCAGCGCATGATCAAGCGAGTAGCAGCATTTTGCGGAATTCCCACAGCTTTGGGTATTTCCGCCTTAGTAGCTAGTTATTTGCTAGCTACCTACTCCGAGATTAAATTAGCTCCCATCGCTGTCTTACTAGTAAATATGGGACTTTTTGGTCTAGGTGTGTTGGGAATCACCTACGGCGTTCTTTCTGCCTCATGGGACGAAGATAGAGTAGGCAGTCTACTAGGTTTCGGTGAATTCAGAACAAATTGGGGAAGAATGGTAGACGTTTGGCGCGAAACTCGGCAGAACAAAGCATAAAAACAGCACTCAGGCATTGACAACACATAGCTGCTATATTGGGTAAATTTTTAGAGTCAATGTTGAAGTTTTATGGATGATGACTTCAACATTTCTAAATTAAAAATTTATGATTAACCTTTAAACCCAAGCCGCAGCTATAAAAGTCCTGAGTGCTTAATTTTTTTCAGTGTTAATTCTATTCTTCATTTTTCGTGACTACACTAAATACATAAGAATCAAGATAATCGCCTACTAGTCTGAGCTTTCACGCCATTCAACAGGGAATTTCTTATGATTGTAGTCATGAAAGTTGGGTCTCCCGAAGCGGAGATTAACCGCATTAATGAAGAACTGAGTAGTTGGGGTTTGACACCAGAAAAAATTGTCGGTAAACACAAGGTAGTAATTGGTTTAGTAGGCGAGACTGCCGACTTAGACCCACTACAGATTCAAGAAGTCAGTCCTTGGATTGAGCAAGTATTAAGAGTAGAACTGCCTTATAAACGAGCTAGTCGTCAATATCGGCACGGTGAAGCTTCGGAAGTTTTAGTTAACACCCCCGATGGTGCAGTGGTATTTGGGGAACACCATCCCTTGATAGTAGTTGCTGGCCCCTGCTCCGTCGAAAACGAAGAAATGATTATTGACACAGCACAACGCGTCAAAGCAGCCGGAGCTAAGTTTTTACGCGGTGGTGCATACAAACCCCGGACTTCACCCTACGCCTTCCAAGGACATGGCGAGAGTGCCTTAGAATTACTAGCCAAGGCGCGGGAAGCTAGTGGACTAGGCATTATTACAGAAGTGATGGATGCGGCAGAACTAGAGATTATTGCCGAAGTCGCTGATGTGATTCAAGTGGGCGCAAGGAATATGCAAAACTTCTCCCTGCTGAAAAAAGTTGGAGCGCAGCCAAAACCAGTCCTGCTCAAACGAGGAATGGCGGCTACCATTGAAGATTGGTTGATGGCTGCTGAATATGTATTAGCAGCCGGCAACCCCAATGTAATTTTATGTGAGCGCGGTATTCGTACCTTTGACCGCCAATATACTCGTAACACCTTGGATATATCTGTAGTGCCAGTATTGCGGAAATTAACTCACCTGCCAATTATGATTGACCCCAGTCATGGTACAGGTTGGGCTGAGTTTGTGCCTTCGATGGCAATGGCGGCGATCGCAGCTGGTTGTGATTCTCTCATGATTGAAGTCCACCCCAACCCCAAAAAAGCCTTATCAGACGGGCCGCAATCCTTGACACCAGAAGCCTTTGACCAGCTAATGCAAGAATTAGCCGTGATCGGTAAAGCCGTGGGACGCTGGCCACAGCCAGCCGCAGCTTTAGCTTAAGAGGGTTAGTCGTAAGGACTTTAGTGTTGAGAACTATAGGACTAAAGTCCTTACTACCAACTTGCTTGAATTGATTAACGTCTTCTACCAAAACCAGTAGAACGACGGGCTGGAGAACGACCACTACCAAAGCTGCTGCTACTGGGGCTACGTCTGGTAGTAGTTGATCTACCAGATGATCTTAAGGTGCTGCTACCAAAACCAGAACCAGAGGGGCGGGTTGTACGTGTTGTAGAACGGATATTAGAATTACCAGATGATCTTCTAATTGTCCCTGTGGTTCTAAAAGCAGTACGATTTCTAACTGCTGCTGGTGCTGAATTATAGCGAGTGCGGTAACTATCAACAGCTTGGTCGTAGGTTCTACCATAACCGCCGTAGCCAGTAATTAATCCTCCGGGTTGATATACGGGAGGTACATAATACTGGGGCCTAAATAACAGGCTACCTAGTGCTTGACCAGCTAATGCGCCGGTAAAGGGGGCCCAAAAGCCACTTTCTTGACGAACTACGACTGTTTCTTGTCTTCCAGTGTTGGGGTTGGTTTTGGTTTCGGTAACGTTGTGGACGTACTCAATTTTAAAGTCTTCTGTTAAGTATAAAACTGGCTGTCCGTTGTCTACTTTGAGATAAGTTTTCTTACCTTGTTTGATTTCATCATCAGTTAGTCGGGCCATTTGCAAGTTTTCAGTTGCAAATGTTGGGGGTGTACTGTTGAGTAAAAATAAAGTGTACTCCCCAGAACCATCGTCATAAGTGGCTTGTTGAACTTGATATTGACCATCATTCAACTTTGTAGGAGCAGAAGTTTGGCTGACATTCCGATTTGTAGAGGTGGTTTGGTTTCCTCCTCCACAACCAACGGTTGTCAAGCACAGACTCACTGCTAAAACAAAAACGGTAAATTTGCGTAGTATGGACATGATCATGGCATTGTCGTCTTATCTTTGAGCTTAACAAGTTATCATTGTGGGCTGTATACGGACAACCCTACAAGGTCAAGGTTACAAAGGATAGGGGACATTTAGTCCCTAGATCCTATTCTCTATGTTAAATTCAGTTAAGTTTTGTAGTAAATTGCTGGCTAATTGGGCGATCGCTTCCCAATTTCTCTGTACTACTAGATGTTTGGGAAATAATTCGCCGCTTAAACCAACTGCGATCGCACCTGCTTGAATCATTGCTGGCGCATTTTCTAGGGTGACTCCCCCTGTAGGAATTAAGGGTATGTGACCGAGTGGCCCTTGCAAACTCTTGATATAACTAGCACCACCTACTGCTTGCACAGGGAAGACTTTGACGCAGCTTGCACCACAAGACCAGGCCGTAATAATTTCTGTAGGGGTCAGCGCGCCAGGAATAATCGGTGTTTCTTCTGCTACGGCAGCTTGAATCATGGTCTCATCGACATGGGGTGTAAACAAAAATTGCGCCCCAGCTGCGATCGCTTCTTGTAATTGCTGCACGTTAAATAATGTTCCTGTCCCAATCGTAGATTCGGGTAATTTGCTACGGAGTTGGGTGATTAATTCCCCGGCGCGGTCGCTATTCCAGGTAATTTCAATTAACTTCATTCCCCCAGCCGCTACAGCCAACGCCATCTCTAATCCTATTTCTAGTTTGGGTGCGCGAATCACTGCCAGCGATCGCTGTTGTTGCAATTGTGATAACCAAACTCGATTGAACATTTCGATATTACCCAAAGTTTCCAGCTGTGATCAGGATGCAGAATTTGCATTTTAACTTGCTTCTGGATGCAAGCTGTGCAATATTGGATAAACAACACAAATTCTATCGATTTACCGTATTTAATTAATCAAGATGGTTCTCGCACAGCATAACAAAGCATCCCAGACAGCAAAACTTAACAATTTTCGGAGTTGGAAACTTGTACAACTTCTACAAAAATTATGGTGGCATACCCATGCTTACGGGACAGTATTGAGTATTATGCTACGAACATTGATGAGCTTAATGTTCGTAGCAACTCATTGGTCTTATCATCAATGGTTTTCTGAATTACAAATTTTTGGTAGTGCCAAAAAAGAAATCGAAACAACAGAAGTCCCTCAATAACACAATCAGAGCAAAATAGCTCTTGAGAAATCCAAGGCGATTTCCAAAAAAAATCATTACACCCTAATTTTTTCCCTGCTATTTTCACCGTTCCCTGTTCCTTCTGCCCTAAGTAATCTATACCTTTTGTAACGGAAATATTGCCAGGGTAAATAGGTTATTATGATATGTGAGGAATTTTAAATTATGCCAACAAACATCAATATTTAAAACTAGATACCCTTTATAGACAAAGGTTTTGCGGAGAATTTTAGAGTTAAAAAATTAGCCAATAAACAGCAATAATTGCTACACATTGAATTTTGGGAAATAGCGTTTTTATTACAACTTAAAAATGCAGTTGGCGGCACAATGGGGGCAGAGAAACAATACTGTTTATTTGCGCTCGGAGACGAAGAAAATAATGGTAGCGATGTCTACGACCGGCAACGCCAACACAGAAAATGTTCAGCATCGGCTAACTGTACAAACTGTAGAAATTGCCCCTAACACTACGGCGATTCGCTGTCTAGACTGGGATCGCGATCGCTTCGATATCGAATTCGGACTGCAAAACGGTACGACTTATAATTCATATCTAATTAGGGGCGAACAAACAGTTTTAATCGATACTTCTCATCAGAAGTTTCGTCAACTGTATTTAGATACTCTAAAAAGTCTCATAAACCCCAAGGCTATTGATTACATTATTGTCAGTCATACAGAACCAGACCATAGTGGTTTGGTGGAAGATGTGCTGCAATTAGCACCAAGAGCAACTGTTTTAGCTTCTAAAATTGCCTTGCAATTTTTAGAAGGTTTGGTACATGATCCATTTTCTAAGCGCATCGTCAAAAGTGGCGATCGCATCGATATTGGTAAAGGTCACGAAATCGAATTTGTGAGTGCGCCGAATCTGCACTGGCCTGACACCATTTTTAGTTATGACCGTAAAACCCAAATCATCTATACTTGCGATGCTTTTGGGATGCACTTCTGCGACGATCGCACCTTTGATGAAGATTTAGAAGCGATTGAAGCTGATTTTAGATTTTACTATGACTGTCTGATGGGGCCAAACGCCCGTTCTCTCCTAAACGCAATGAAGCGCATGGGTGAACTGGGCAAAATTAATATTATCGCCAACGGTCACGGGCCACTGTTGTATCATCACCTAGATGTATTAACCGAGTGTTACCAAAGTTGGAGTCAAAGACAAGCCAAAGCCGAAACCACCGTTGGTTTGTTCTACGCTTCCGATTATGGGTATAGCGATCGCCTCGGTCAAGCGATCGCGGAAGGTATCCAAAAAACTGGTGTCGGGGTAGAATTTATCGACCTCAGCACAGCCGAAATCCAAGAAATCCAAGAATTAGCAGGTAGAGCAGCTGGTTTAATTATTGGGATGCCTCCTACTACCTCCGTAGCTGCTCAAGCTGGGATGAGTTCCTTGCTATCTGTCGTGAAAGATAAGCAAGTAGTTGGCTTATTTGAGTGCTACGGTGGCGACGACGAACCCGTTGATACACTGCGCCGGAAATTTATCGACACAGGTGTGAAAGAAGCCTTCCCCGCGATTCGCATCAAAGATGTTCCCGGTGCTTCCACTTATCAAATGTGTACCGAAGCTGGCACAGATTTAGGTCAATTGCTGACACGGGAACGTAACATCAAGCAAATCAAAGCTCTCGATGTCAACATGGAAAAGGCATTGGGACGGATTAGCAGCGGTTTGTACATTGTGACAACCACAAAAGGTGATGTTAGCAGTGCCATGTTAGCTTCCTGGGTAGCACAAGCGAGTTTGCAACCATTAGGATTCACCATTGCTGTAGCTAAAGACCGCGCCATTGATGCCTTAATGCAAATAGGCGATCGCTTCGTCCTCAACGTCTTAGAAGAAGGCAACTATCAAGAACTGAAGAAACACTTCCTCAAGCGTTTGCTGCCTGGTGCTGACCGCTTTGCCGGCGTGAGAACCCAAACCGCCAAAAACGGTTCACCCATCCTCACAGACGCTTTAGCCTACATGGAATGCGAAGTCCAAAGCAGTATGGAATGCAGCGACCACTGGCTGTTATACTGCACCGTCCAAGATGGTCGTGTTTCCAAACCCGATGGACTTACCGCCGTGCGTCACCGCAAAGTTGGGAACTACTACTAGAAGGGGTGTAGGGGTGTAAGGGTGTAGGGGAAAAGAGGAAGGCAAAAGTCAAAAGAAAGCAATCTTTTACCTTTTTACTTTTTTACGCCCAGTCCCCCCTTCTCTTTCAGAGACGCTAACGCGAACGGGGTGACGCTCCTAACGTCGCTAACACTGCGTTATCGCCAGTCCCCAATCAATGATCACTAATCCTCAATACTATGGATTTCAGCCGCTTCATCGAATCCACCAAAAACTGGGCTAAATCTACCCGGTTTTTACAATTTTTTGATAAACCTGAAAAAACAACATCTATGAGCGATTCCAAACCCCGTGACGTACAAATTCTGCCGATTGCTACCAATACCAAAGTGCTGAGAGCGCGTAGTTGGTCACGTTTGCGGTTTGAAATTGAATATGCCTTAGAAAGAGGTACTACCTCTAACTGCTATGTGATCGAAGGTGATAAAACTGCAATTATTGACCCACCAGGTGAAACCTTTACTGCAATTTATTTGGAAGCATTGCAGCAGACAATTAATTTGAAAACATTAGATTACGTCATCTTGGGTCATTTCAGCCCCAATCGTGTACCTACTTTAAAAGCACTGCTAGAAATAGCACCGCAAGTTACTTTTGTCTGTTCTCTTCCTGGTGCAGCTAATTTACGGGCGGCTTTCCCAGATGACAGCTTAAATATTTTGGTGATGCGGGGCAAAGAAACCTTAGATTTAGGTAAGGGTCACGTATTGAAGTTTTTACCGATTCCTAGTCCCCGGTGGCCAGAAGGACTTTGTACCTACGACCAACAAACCCAGATTCTCTACACAGATAAGCTGTTTGGTGTGCATATCTGTGGAGATGACGTGTTTGATGACAACTGGGAATCTTTTAAAGAAGACCAACGTTATTACTACAATTGCTTGATGGCCCCTCATGCTGTCCATGTGGAAGCAGCATTAGAAAAAATCTCTGATTTACAGGTAAGAATGTATGGTGTTGGTCACGGGCCTTTGGTACGTAGTAGCTTAATGGCATTGACCCAAGCCTATGCTGATTGGAGTGTGGCGCAGAAAGACCGGGATATTACAGTGGCGTTACTCTATGCCTCAGCTTACGGTAACACTGCGACTTTAGCACAAGCGATCGCTCTGGGAGTGACTAAAGGTGGTGCTGCTGTCAAATCTGTGAACTGTGAATTCGCTACCCCTGAAGAAATTCAATCTGCTTTAGAACAAGCTGACGGCTTTCTTATCGGTTCTCCCACAATTGGCGGTCATGCACCTACACCCATTAACACTGCTTTGGGGATTGTCCTCAAGGTAGGTGATAACAACAAATTAGCTGGGGTCTTCGGTTCTTACGGCTGGAGTGGTGAAGCTTTAGACATGATTGAATGCAAACTCCGGGATGCGGGATATCGCTTTGGTGTTGATACTCTCAAAGTCAAGTTCAAGCCCGATGATGTCACCCTCAAATATTGTGAAGAAGTCGGGACAGACTTTGCCCAAACCTTGAAGAAAGCGAAAAAAGTGCGTTTACCGCAACAAGCCGCTACCCCTGTAGAGCAAGCCGTAGGTAGAATTGTTGGCTCAGTTTGCGTGATTACAGCCAAACAAGGCGAAGTATCTACAGGAATGCTTGGTTCTTGGGTGTCACAAGCTACCTTCAATCCTCCTGGGTTGACTGTGGCGATCGCCAAAGAAAGAGCCATAGAATCGCTTATGTATCCCGGTGGTAAATTTGCCCTGAATATTCTCCCCGAAGGTACTCATCTGGAATACATGAAGCACTTCCGCAAAAACTTTAAACCAGGAGAAGACCGCTTTGCTAACTTCACCACCACAGAAGCCGAAAACGGTTGTACTGTCCTGGCTGACGCTCTCGCCTATGTGGAATGCTCCGTTAACCAACGCCTGGAATGTGGCGACCACTGGGTAGTATATGCAACTGTTGATAACGGTAAGTTACTCAAGCCGGATGATGTAACTGCGATCAACCACCGTAAAACAGGTAATCATTACTAAAAGCTCAATTGTCGAACAGTTAGAAACTTAGAGACGTTAAACTTTAACGTTTCTAAGTTTTTGTGTTTGGGTAAAATATCTCTGATAGCTAAAAGCTACCTGTTTAATGCGAGAGTGTGTAAAATTTATACAGCAAATAGCTGCAAATATAATTTAAAGTGGGCAAAATTTAAATTTAGAAGTATTAAAATCAGCGTTTAATTAATCAATCACAATTTTTCAGTCAAGAATTATGGAGCCAAATCAGCAACAACATCGCCAAGAGTCTGCTCAAGACTTTGAAGAAGCCCTAGAACAATTGGAGGACATCTTACACGAAAGTTCCACAGATGAAGAGGAGATACCAGACATTTCTACTGGTAATATCAACGCTATGGAACAGAGTGAAGATGCAAATGATGCTGATTTAGCAGCGTGGGAAGACGCTGTTGCTGATATTGAACAATATCTGGAAGAAAAGGCGAAAAACAAGTAAGAAGCAGAAGGTAAGGGAAAACTAGTGACTCAACTTTGCCTTTTGTCGTTGCGCTTCGTATAACATCAGAGCCGCAGCGATCGCTACATTTAAAGACTCTACTCCTGGACTCAGGGGTATTTTGACTTGTGTATCTGCCATTGTTACTAAATCTGCCGATAACCCAGCACCTTCATTTCCTAATAAAATCAAACTGGGTTTTTGCCAGTCTACTTCCCAATAAGTTAACTCGGCTGTGGGCAGGGTTGCTACTACCTGCATTCCCGCCTGCTGGCAATTTTCTACTGTTGCTTTCAAATCTGCACTCACGTCCGTTGCTAGACGAAACCATTGTCCCGCCGATGCACGCAACACTTTAGGATTGTCTAAATCTACGCTATCTTGACTCAACCATAACCCAGCCGCACCAGCCGCCGCCGCCGTGCGAATGATTGTCCCCAGATTACCAGGATCTTGGATAGTTTCTAAAGCTAAAACTATGCCTGTATAGGGAACTTGATTTTGCTGTTGGGTGCGCTTTGCTGTTGCTACTACCCCATCTGGTTGTACAGTGGTAGCGATCGCACTTAACACTTCTGGACTAACAATTTCACTGCGATCGCATAAATTACAAGCCAACTCCCACAACTCGTGATGATTTGCTTGCCATTCCGAGGTACAACACACCACCTCTAGGGGATAATTCACCGCACAAGCTTCTTCCAGTAAATGTGTGCCTTCCAGCAAAAACAACTGTTGCTTATGCCGTTCTTTGGTAGATTGCAGCTTACGGATTTGCTTAACTAAAGAATTTTGTAAACTAGTTAACACTACTTATGCCAATTCTACTGGGTAAAAATAAAAGATACTCTCTTTTGCCTTTTACCTTTTTACTTTTGCTTTTTCAATGCGGAACCCGGGACTTGAACCCGGAAGCCTTGCGGCACTAGAACCTGAATCTAGCGCGTCTGCCAATTCCGCCAGTTCCGCTTGCGGTTTGCATACTCACGATTTATCATTATCGCTTGATTATCTATATTTGTCAACTCTTTAGTAAGAAATGAGGCACTAGGTATCGAAGACGGAATTTAGACAACGAGATTCTTCTTGACTGTGAAAGTGTCAGGGTTTTCACTCCGAAACTTCTACACTTTTATACCGATATATTCCTGTTTGTGGAAGGCCAGCTACTAACCTAGCGATGGGCAAACCAAAAATGAGACAAATAAGTCAAATCCTGTTCCCTTCTGCTTTCTGCACTTCTCTAAGAGAGGCTTGACGCTGCGCTGACTCTCCTCCTGCTTCCTGCCTTCTAATTTAGACAAAATGTAGACAAATCAATTCTTTACTGTAGAATCAAAACCAACTTCTAACTTTAAAATTATGTATTTATTTTGGAGGTAGGCTTATTAATTCTTCTAGCAGCTTACCAGATGCTAAACCTGCTGTTGCCGTAGACTCCTCAGTCTTGCAAATATGGGGTGGCCATCCTTTACGGGGAAACGTCAGAATTAGTGGGGCTAAAAATTCCGCCTTAGTGATTATGGCTGGAGCTTTGCTATGTTCAGGAGATTGTCGGATTCGTAACGTTCCCCTGTTGGCGGACGTAGAACGGATGGCTGAGGTCATCTCGGCGTTAGGTGTACGCCTAACCCAACAGGGCGATATTTTAGATATCAACGCCAGTGAAATTGCTACATCAAAAGCTCCCTACGAACTAGTTACCCAGTTGCGAGCTAGTTTCTTTGCCATTGGCCCAATTTTAGCTCGTTTGGGAGTGGCACAAATGCCATTACCAGGGGGTTGTGCGATTGGTGCTAGACCTGTTGATTTGCACGTCCGCGGACTGCAAGCAATGGGAGCTGAGGTGCAGATTGAACATGGGATTTGCAATGCTTATGTTCCTGGTAGCAATGGTAGATTAAAAGGGGCGAAAATTTACTTAGATACTCCCAGCGTCGGAGCAACAGAAACCTTGATGATGGCCGCCACCTTAGCGGATGGCGAAACCATAATTGAGAATGCTGCACGAGAACCGGAAGTAGTAGATTTAGCTAATTTCTGTAATGCAATGGGGGCAAAAATTCAGGGTGCTGGGAGCAGCACTATCACTGTATTAGGTGTTCCGCAGTTGCATTCTATCGACTACTCGATTATTCCCGATCGCATTGAGGCAGGTACATTTTTAGTAGCTGGAGCTATTACTCGCTCGGAACTCACCCTTTCCCCAGTCATATCAGATCATTTAATTCCAGTTATTGCCAAACTACGGGATATTGGCGTAACCATCATTGAAGAAGCACCGGACTGCTTACGCATTCTTCCAGCTGAAGTCCTCAAAGCAACGGATATTGAAACCTTGCCCCATCCAGGATTTCCTACAGATATGCAAGCACCTTTTATGGCTTTGCTCGCCTTAGCCGAAGGTGACAGCATCATTAATGAAGCTGTATTTGAAAATCGCCTGCGCCATGCTTCCGAGTTAAACCGCTTAGGAGCAGATATCCGTGTTAAAGGCAATACCGCCTTTGTCCGGGGAGTCCCTGTATTATCCGGTGCGCCGGTTATCGGTACTGACTTACGAGCATCAGCTGCATTAGTCTTAGCAGGACTAGCTGCCGAAGGACAAACCACAATTCAGGGATTACATCACCTTGATCGGGGCTACGATCAAATTGATATGAAATTGCAACAATTAGGTGCAAAAATTCTCCGAATTGGTGACGTACCAGCAGAAACAGATACGGCAACGAATTAAAAGGAATTGGGGACTGGGGATTGGGAACTGGGGAATTTTCCCAATTCCCAATTCTCAATACCCCATTCCCTAAATCGTTATACTAACTGTGAGAGGCTGTTGATATTTTGTTTTTCCAGCCGGCTAAATTATGTCTGTGTTTAAATCCTCACTCATCGGTTTAAAAGCTGACTCATTTCGTCATCCATTAGACTTAGAGGCTACCAAAGCTCTCAAGCAGATACCCGGTTTGGATATGCTCGTCAGAAACTTGCTAGGGCCAATGGCAGAGCAGGTTTTTTATGTGGAAAATATTGCTTCTAGTGTTTTAGTAGGTGAAAATCAATTACCTGAGTTACACAACCTGTTAATAGAAGCTTGCAAAATTCTAGATATTGAACCGCCACAATTATATGTTAGGCAACATCCCGCACCTAATGCCTATACCTTTGCCATGCGGGGTAAACAGCCTTTCGTTGTGTTGCACACTTCTTTGATTGATATCCTCACTCCCGAAGAAATACAGGCGGTAATTGCCCACGAATTAGGACATCTCAAGTGTGACCATAGCGTTTATTTAACACCAGTAAATTTATTAATACTAGCAGCAGCTGTATTACCTAATGTTGGGGCTGTTGTGGCTCAAGCTATTCAAGCACAACTTTTAGAGTGGGTACGCTGTGCTGAGTTTACCTGCGATCGCGCCGCATTACTAGCCACACAAAACCCCAAAGTTGTGATGTCCGTGTTAATGAAATTAGCCGGTGGTTCACCCACCCTCGCTCCAAAACTCAATCTTGATGCCTTTATTGCCCAAGCTCGTGCTTACGATGATATTAGTAAAACTGAACTTGGGGAAATGCTCAAATCAGCCCGCACAGCCGAATTAACTCACCCTGTACCCGTTTTGAGAGCCAGAGAAATTGACCGATGGGCAAGCAGTCAAGAGTATCAAATTTTGTTACAAAATCATGGACACAAATACACTAGCGAAGTACCACCTAAAGGTGGTTGGCGCAACTGGTAAACTCTGAAAAAAGATAGGGATGTGGGGGTGTAAGAGAAAAATGAGAAATCTAATGACTAATGACTGCAAATCCCATAAATCTATTTGAATACGAACAGTTAGCACCAAACCATCTGTCCAAGATGGCACTCGACTATTACAGCAGTGGAGCTTGGGATGAAATTACACTGCGAGATAATCGTGCCGCCTTCGAGCGAGTCAAGCTGCGTCCGCGAATTTTAGCGGATGTCAGCCAATTGAGCCTGAAAACTACTATTTTAGGACAAACTTTAGAATTGCCTCTGTTAATCGCACCAATGGCTTTTCAATGTTTGGCTCATCCAGATGGTGAACTAGCCACAGCAATGGCGGCTGCATCTGCTGGGGTAGGGATGGTGTTGAGTACCATGTCTACTCAAAGCTTAGAAGCAGTCGCAGATATCGGGCAGAAATTTCCCCATTCTCTACAATGGTTTCAGTTGTACATCCACAAAGACCGGGGTTTAACTCGCGCCCTAGTAGAAAGAGCATACAGCGCAGGTTACAAAGCTCTCTGCCTGACTGTCGATGCTCCTGTTTTGGGGCAGCGAGAACGCGACCGACGTAACGAGTTTGTTTTACCAACTGGGTTACATCTAGCTAATCTTGTGAGCATGTCCGGTTTGAATATTCCCCACGCACAAGGAGAGTCTGGTTTGTTTACGTACTTTGCCCAACAACTAGACCCTTCCTTAACTTGGCGCGATTTAGACTGGTTACAATCTTTATCACCCTTACCTTTAGTGTTAAAAGGCATTTTACGAGGGGATGATGCAGAGCGAGCAGTGGAGTATGGAGCTAAAGCTATTGTAGTTTCTAATCATGGTGGCAGACAATTAGATAGTGCGATCGCCTCGTTGGATGCACTGCCTGAGATAGTCGCAGCCGTCGATGGTAAGGTCGAAGTCTTAATAGATGGTGGTATCCGTCGTGGGACTGATATTCTCAAAGCTTTGGCTATAGGTGCTAAAGCCGTATTAATTGGCAGACCTATTTTGTGGGGACTAGCATTAGCTGGACAAGCAGGTGTGTCCCATCTCCTATCTTTACTAGAAGACGAGTTGAGAGTTGCAATGTCTCTCAGTGGCGTTGCTCAGGTACGAGATATTGACCCTAGTTTAGTTACAGATATATCAGGGAATAGGCAATAGAAAATTCAGCAAAAATTTCTGATTTACTCCTTGCATTAAATTTTGGAAGTTACTATAATAGGAAAGTTGCATCCAAGGGCGGGTGGCGAAACTGGTAGACGCACCACACTCAAAATGTGGCGACCTTGCGGTCATAGGAGTTCGATTCTCCTCCTGCCCACTGTCCACTAAGTAAAAGCAAAATATATGAGACTCAAAAGATGGGAATCTCCCCGTCGTGAAGGGAGAAACGATAAGGGTAAAGGCGGTTCAGCCAGAAAACGACAACTCAAAAAGCAACGGCAAATGTTACGCCAAAAGCTAAAAGAAGCCAACAAGCAAAACAATCAAAGCAACGGCAAAAACAGGGAAGAAAAATTCTTCCCTGTTTTTTTATCTATTTTTTATAGAGACGTATACCTTTGCGTTTTTATAGATAACAAACTGTTTTAAATCCGTTTTATAAGCATAAAAGTAATATTAGACGCGAGCAATTATATATTTGCGTCAGTGATATTAATGAAATATAAATAAAAATGTAATGTTTGTGTAAACTAACTCAGAGAAAAGCAGAGAAAATTATGAAGTAAATGTAAAGTTTTTTGTGAAGGGTGTAACAATCGTTAATGAGTTAGTAAGCTAGTATGCGGTTGCGAGTAATTATTACTAACACTTTTTAGTCAATAAAAATCTCATCTAAACCAACTTTTTATCAGTGTGTTCCCCCATAGGCTATGTCAGTAACAGAATCATCTAATTATCTCAGCATTAGCTACTGTTCTTACAAGATTAAACTATCTATGGTGTGTATTAGTTAGTTTAACTATGCAAGTCTTTGTACTCTATACCCAAAAATAACTTTCTTAGTGCTGCAATTTATCTCCCAAAATAACGCATAGATCAGCTAGGTTAAGCCAGCTTAGATTTAAGTTGTCTTACCAGTAGATTTAATCGTTGGTTTTGTAGAGAATAATGCTAAAGCTTCAGCCTATGGCACGTTATTTTAGGTTCATAGAATTTTAATCCTTATACTATTTGCACATCTTCTAGAAGATAAGACTAGACCTTTCGCCACACTTTTGTAACAAGGTTAATTTTTGGTTGCGAAATTTTTCACCTCTATAGCTATAAGAGTTGGAAATGACAGCAGATGCAATATGCACAATGCAACTATGAAAAAGAGAATTTCTCTGGCTTGTGTTGAAACAGCAACTTAGCAAATTTTGATTATAAATATCAAACTTTTAATCTGTATCATTGGTAAAGCCTGTAATGGAATCACCAAAAGCATCATCTAATTTACGTCAGAAAGCTCTTTTAGGGGTATTTTGGTCTGCAATTGAAAGTTGGGGTCGCCAAGCAATTTCTTTTGGCGTTTTCTTCTTACTAGCGCGGTTGTTAGGGCCACAGATATTTGGCTTAGTTGCTTTATCGAGCCTATTCTTAAGTTTTTTACAAGTATTTGTTGACCAAGGATTTTCACATGCAATTATCCAAAGAAAAGAATTAGAGCCAGAGCATTTAGACACTGCATTCTGGACTAATTTAGGTATGGCTACGGCCCTAACAATAATTACTATTACTACCGCTAATTTAGTTGGAGATTTTTTTAAAGAGCCAGCAGTTATACCAATCATACGCTGTCTGTCTATTAGTTTTATATTTATTGCTTTTAGTAGTGTTCAAAGTGCCATCCTCCAGCGTCAATTAGCTTTTAAAGCTCTAGCTAAACGTACACTAATTGGAGTTTTTGTGGGCGGCGTAGTTGGTGTAGCTATGGCATTTAGTGGATTTGGTGTATGGAGTCTTGTAGCTCAACAAATTATTAGTAGCTTAGTACAAGTTTTAGTTTTGTGGCGAGTGAGTGACTGGCGACCAAGATTAAAATTTTCCCAACGTCACTTTCAGGATTTATTTTCCTTTGGTGTGAATGTTTTAGGAATGAATATTTTTAACTTCCTAAATCGCCGTTCAGACGATTTTTTGATTGGGTATTTTTTAGGCTCAGTTGCATTAGGATATTATACTGTAGCTTATAGGTTATTATTAGTATTAACAGAACTACTAACTAGTATTATTTCTAGAGTTTCCTTACCCACATTTTCTAGGCTACAGGAAGAGCCAGAACGTTTACGTCAGGCACTATATCAAGCTATAAAACTCACCAGTTTAATAACTTTTCCTGGCTTTTTTGGCATGGTGATATTATCACCAGAAATAGTGAGGTTAGTATTTGGAGAAAAATGGTTGCCGAGTATTCCAGTAATGCAAGTCTTAAATTTAGTGGGAATTCTTTATGCTTATTTTTACTTCAATGGTTCTGTGATCATGGCAATGGGAAAACCCGCTTGGAAATTAGCCTTGGATGGTGTGCAAGCTGTTACTAACATTATTGCTTTTGCAATTGCAGTTCAATGGGGTATTGTAGCGGTTGCTGCTGCTTATGTCATTAGAAGTTATCTCATGTCTCCTTTGACTATTTGGGTAGTTTGGAAACTAGTTCGGATTAATATAGTGACTTATTTACGTCAAGGTGCAGCACCTTTAGTAGCAACAATTACTATGGTAGGAGCTATATTTGCAGTCAAATATTTTCTGGGTAGTTTGATAAATTATGAAGCGATATTAGCTATTTCTATATTAGTGGGCGCAGTAGTGTATGTTTTGTCAATATTCTTGATTGCACCGAAACTATTTTGGCAAGTGGTTAATATTGCTCGTTAGGTCGGCAGACATAGGACTTGTACGGATGACTGAACAAATCACAGCAAAAATTCAAAATACTGAAGTTAACCAGTTATTAGAAACAGTGATTGAAGGTGGTTACTGCGTTGGTTGTGGTGCTTGTGCTGCTATTAGTGGCTCACCGATGAAGATGAAATTAGATACAGAACAAAAATTGCAAGCAACTATCGATACATCGACTCCATCAACATTTTCTAGCCATGCAATCATGTCTGTTTGTCCTTTTTCAAGTCAAAGTTTAAATGAAGACCAGATTAGCCAAGAATTATTTAGTCATGATGGTCAATATCATCAGCAAATTGGTTATTATCTAAACACTTACGCAGGTTATGTTGCAGAAGATGATTATCGCGATCGCGGTAGTTCAGGAGGAATGGGAACTTGGATAGTAACTAATCTGCTTAGTCAAGGTTTAGTAGATGGTGTCATCCACATTCATCAGCGTCATCCCTCTCCCGATGACCCACGATTATTTCACTATCAACTTTCCACAACTGTAGAACAGGTACGCAACGGTGCTAAGTCCCGTTACTACCCAGTCGAAATTTCGGAAGTGATGCAGCTAATTCGTGAACAACCAGGACGTTACGTCATTGTAGGAATTCCCTGTTTTATCAAAGCTGTACGCTTGTTGATGCGCCAAGATCCGCTACTAGCCGAACGGATCAAGTTTTGCGTGGGTCTAATTTGTGGTCATCTTAAAAGTACACGCTTTGCAGAAATGTTGGCTTGGCAATGCGGTATTGAACCAAATCATCTTTTGGCAATTGACTTTCGCAAGAAATTACCAGATGCTAACGCTAACCGCTACGGTATCGAAGTGACAGGACTGCAAACAGATCAAATAGTCACTCACAGTAGTCCTGTATATGACCTCTATGGTACAGATTGGGGTTTGGGTTTTTTCAAGTACAAAGCCTGCGATTATTGTGATGATGTGGTAGCTGAAACCGCAGATGTTACAGTCGGGGATGCTTGGTTGCCTCAGTATGTTAAGGATAGTCAAGGTACGAATGTGGTGATTGTGCGTCACCCAATCATTCGAGAAATAATTGAGTGTGCAATGACTGAGAGAAAGCTGCACATGGATCAGATTAGTGCTAATGAAGCAGCACAGTCACAAAAATCAGGCTTTCAGCATCGACGAGAAGGTCTAGCTTATCGCTTGTACTTAAAGGAACAACAGGGTGATTGGTATCCCCAAAAGCGGGTAAAACCAAGCGCTAGTCATTTAAATAAAAACTTACAAGCACGGCAAATGATGAGAGTTGCTCTAGCAACACAAAGCCATATTGCGTTTAAAAATGCTGTTGATGCTGGTCAATTTTCTGTATTTCAGCAACAAATAGACCCCTTAGTGCAGAAATACAAACAGCTATATCACACGCCTTCATGGAAAAGAGTAGCCAGGCGGATGAAGCGACTCCTAGTAAATTTTTTAAGTAATTTTAAGAGAGGTTAAACACCTATGAAAGCAGCAATTACAGGAATTACTGGACTACGTAACCGAGGCGTGGAAGCAATGGTGTTAACCACTATTGAACAACTACGTCAACGCCAACCTGCACTTCCTATCAGTATTCTCAGCGAAACTCCAGATTACGACGAAATTAGACTACAGCCTCATAACATAGAACTGATTAGCGATCGCAATTTACGCCGTCTACATATAGTCAATCGCTGGCGCAACCAGCTTTCTCAAGTCTACAAGCCAATCGCACCTGCTTACAAAGATATTTCCCGTTTACTTCAGGAAACATCAGTAGTGATGGCTTCTGGCGGAGATATATTTGGTTCTGATTACGGTATACCTTTTCTCTCTAGACAGCTTAGACCATTAGTCTACGCTTTAGATGCTGGTGTTCCTGTCGTCTTCTTGGCCCAATCTATCGGCCCTTTCAAAACAGATAAAGAAGCCCAAATCTGGCTAGATGTGGCTCGTCACGCCAAGCTAATCACCGTTAGAGAAAGCCTGACTTATAAATATGTCACTAAAGATTTGGGCTTGTCTCCAGAATTAGTTAAGCATACAGCAGATCCCGCCTTTCTCCTCCCGCCAGCACCACCAGAAACTGTCCAGAATTTGTTGAAATTATATGGCATCAATCAAGACCGTCCGGTAGTTGCACTGGGGATCAGTCAAGGTATCAGCCGCTATACCCGTGCTGATTACGACAAACATACAAAAGTTTGGTGTCAGGTGATTAATATGATCCTGAATGAATTTGGTGGACAAGTGCTGCTGATTCCTCACGTCCATGATTATCGCCCAGAGAACGACGATCGCATCCTAGCTGGTGAACTTTTGCGACTGTTTAACTTTGATCCCCGTGTGCAGCTAGCTGGTGCAGAACATACTGCATCTGAGTTTAAAGGATTAATTAGTGCTTGTGATTTAGTAGTTTCCGAACGGATGCACGCAGCGATCGCGGGCTTATCGAGTGGGGTTTGTACTCTTCCCATTGGATATTCTGTCAAGGCTGAAGGTATTATGACTGATCTTTTAGGCGCAGAAGCCGTTCATAATGGCTTACTGATTTCCTTCCAACAGTTTCTTGACCCTGATACAGCTTGTAATACCATTCGTAATCTTTGGCATAGACGGCAAGAAGTAGCAAACCAATTAAAAACAAACCTACCTCAAATTAAGCAAAACACAGCTGCTAACTTTGACCTGATATCAAACATCTTGGCATAGCTACACCAAAGACATGATTGCAATGACAGCACTTGAGCCAAATCAGAATCCCTCTGTGGCAGTAATTGTGCCTTTGTACAACAAAGGTGAATATATTGCCAGGACACTAAACTCAATCCTGAGTCAGACATACCAAAATTTTGAAATCATTGTTGTCAATGATGGTTCTACAGACAATAGCCCAGATATTGTGAGTAGCTATGATGATCCTCGGATCAAATTAATTCACCAAGCTAATGCAGGGCCAGGTGCAGCACGTAATCGAGGTATGTCTGAAACTCAAGCTAATTTCGTATCATTTTTAGATGCAGATGATGAATGGTTGCCTGATTTTTTAGCAACCTCCATGTATCATCTACAAACACATCCTGATTGTTTACTCAGTGTTACTGGTCATTGTCGTGGTGTAGAACGTAGTAGTTGGCAACACTATTTACCACACCTAAAAATTAATCAAGGTGTTTGGCGTTTACCAACTAATGCCAAACCAAAAGTAGTAAAATCTGCCATTGATTTGCTGCATTCTGGGGCTGTTATTTGTGCGCGGGAAGTTGTAGAAAAGTTTGGTGGTTTTTATTGCAAAGAACGCTGTACTTACGGTGAAGATTCCTATTTGTGGCTGCAAGTATTATTAAATTACAAAATTTACATAGACCCTAAACCTCTGATGTGGCATCATACCGAAGCATCAGCTCTAGGTCACGGTCGCAAAGAGCCTCATCCACCTTGGCCAAAACTGACGGATACAGCAACCATTAGAAATAACTGCCCGCCTGAATACCAGCCTCTTTTGGAGAGTTGTCTGGCTTACTATGCACTGTTAGCAGCTGAACGACGAATTCGCACCGGAGATATTTTTACAGCACAAAAGCTTTTACAAAGTTTTCCTTTAACTCAAACGTTTGTGTTGAAAAATCTGAAAGTCCGCTGCCGTTTGAAATTAACTCAGTTCTTACAACTATTACCTGTGTAATCATAATTTTTTTCAAGTCAATAATCTCTATGGAACAAATCACATCCATCTTTCTACCACGCGCTCTTGACGGTAATCCCTATCAAAATCAGTTAATTGATAATTTAAAAAAGTTAGGTGTCAAAGTAGAAGTCCAAAAACCCTTTGCTTCTTCTACTTTTTTCTTTCCGATAATTTTTTCCCATTGGAAACCAGATATTTTACATTTGCACTGGCTAGAACCATCATGTATTGCTAATAATTGGTTTTTATCACTGCTGAAATCAATAGTATTCCTGGTGCAGTTAGTCATTCTCAAAATAATTGGTGTCAAGATTGTATGGACTGTACACAACCTCAAAAACCATGATAATCTGAATCTAGTTTTAAATAATATATGTACTAAAACAGTCATCAAGTTTGCTGATGCAATTATCACTCACTGCGAAGCTGCTCAAGAAGAGTTAATTAAAACTTTTTTAGTTAAAAATAAAGAGAAAATTTTCGTAGTTCCACATGGTAATTATGTAGAGTGGTACGAAAATAAAATTAGCCAGGAAGCAGCACGAGCGGAATTAGGGTTTAAAACTTCCGAAACTGTATTTTTATTTTTTGGTTTAATTCGTCCCTATAAGGGAGTGCCAGAACTTATCGAAACATTTAAGCGTTTAGAGAGTAAAGATATTAGATTAGTGATTGCTGGTAAAATTATCAGCAAAGATATAGATTTAGCAGATTTAATTAATCAAAAAATTGCTGACGATCAACGAATTACTTTTATTCCTAGTTACATTGAACCGGAAAAAATCCAAATATACATGAATGCTGCCGATGTCGTGGTTTTCCCATATCGAGATATTTTGACATCAGGTGCAGTCATGTTAGCTATGTCTTTTGGGCGAGCTTGTATTGCACCCCGCAAAGGTTGTATAGGAGAAGTTTTAGATGCTCAGGGAGCGTTTTTGTACAATTTGGCTGATGAAAATGGCTTAATGCAAGCTATGAATTCGGCATTACACAAACAACCCGAAATATTAGCGATGGGAGCGCATAATCAGGAATTAGCTGCAAAATATAGCTGGAAAAATATTGCAGAGTTAACTTTAGATGTATATCTTTCGTGCCTCTAGATTACCGCATATTTATAAGCGATCGCCATAACATGCTCCTGAGTCCTAATCCTATGCTTTTTAACACTAAGCATCTGCTATCCGTTGGGTATTCCCAAATCATGGGAATTAAAAAATAATATAATCAGTGATTATGTATCTAATAAAAAAATCTAATTTTAATAGAAAATTTGGTGAGGTAGTTTATTGATTATCGAAATCATCATCCTTCAGCATCAATGGTGAAATATCTAGGCATAATTTTCTGGAAAAATTTCCTTTTAAAGCCCTTGACATTACCCTGGTACAACCTGCTATATTAATGAAGTCGCAACGTTGGGGCGTAGCCAAGTGGTAAGGCAGCGGGTTTTGGTCCCGCCATCCCTAGGTTCGAATCCTAGCGCCCCAGTTCTAATCAATTGATATCTGATGGTTAAGAGTACACCTTAGCGTGTTGCATCGAACACAGAAGACTAAGGTAGAATGTGAGGACACTATTCACATTCAGAAAAATTGGCGGTGTGACGAATTTAAGGTTTTGATTTATGGCGACTAATATATTGACCGTGGATATTGACTAAGTAAGGTACTACGTAGGTTAAAGTAGCAGCTACCCAGCGATCGCGTGTCATTTGGCCTTTAATCAATGCTGCACCATGATTAATTGTAAATAAAATAGAACCAACCACGACAGCCACCTTCAAAGCCGTCGGCATCATATTTTTATCACTAAGACACAAGCAATATTCTCTAATAGCTTTCATATGTTACCTGTAAATAGAATAATGACCCTGGAAAGCACAAAGTTTTGCATAATATAGTTATGGGTCAAAATGTTGACAGTACTAAAATTTCTATCATTATTCCGACACTCAACGAAGCAGCCAATATCAAACAAGCGATCGCCACTACTCAACCTAGTACAAATATAGAAGTCATAGTTGTAGATGCAGGCTCTCAAGACTATACCGTAGCCATAGCTGATTCCCTAGGGATCAAAGTCATCTTATCCACTCCTGGGCGTGCGGTGCAAATGAATGCCGGTGCAGCGGCTGCTAACGGGGAAATATTGCTGTTTCTCCATGCAGATACGCACTTACCTTTAGGTTTTGATGACATGATTCGCACTAGCCTACAGCAACCAAGAATTGTAGCAGGTGCATTCACCTTGCAAATAGCTGCACCCCTGTTAGCTTTAAGATTGGTAGAATGGGGAGTGAAATGGCGATCGCATTTTTTGCAAATCCCCTACGGCGATCAAGCAATTTTTATTACCAAAGCAATATTCCAAGAAATGGGCGGCTTTCCTGAACTTCCAATCATGGAAGACTTTGAACTGATCCGACGTTTAAAACGCATAGGTAAAATAGCTATTTTACCTACACCAGTTGTTACTTCAGCTCGGAGATGGTTAAAAAAGGGTATCTTCCAAACGACGCTCATTAATCAAATTGTGATTATTGGCTATTTGTTTGGTGTACCACCACAACGCCTGCGAAACTGGTATCGGCAGATAAAAATTATGTGATTACTTTTGTTAGCTAGATTTATGTCAATTATTATTGTCAAAAATTTAAGTAAATCCTACCCAGTAGCGGTGAAAGAGCCAGGAATTAAAGGGACAATTAACCATTTTTTCCATCGCGTTTATCGTTCTATCAATGCCGTTCAGGATGTTTCCTTTGAAATCGCTCCGGGTGAAATTGTGGGTTTTTTAGGGCCTAATGGTGCCGGTAAAACCACTACACTCAAAATGCTCACCGGACTGATTCATCCTACGAGCGGTACAGTTAAAGTCGCTGGTTACGTTCCGTTTTTACGCCAAGAAGCATTTTTACAGAAAATCACCTTGGTAATGGGGCAGAAACAACAACTACTCTGGGATTTACCAGCGATAGATTCTTTAAAAATTAATGCTGCTGTTTACAACATTTCTGATAAAGAATTCCAGCGACGACTCGGAGAATTAACAGAAATGTTGGCTCTAGAAGATAAGCTGAAACAACCAGTGCGAAAACTGTCTTTAGGCGAACGTATGAAGGCGGAATTACTAGCAGCACTTTTACACCGTCCCCATGTGTTGTTTTTAGATGAACCCACACTAGGCTTAGATGTTAATGCTCAAGTAGCAGTTCGTGATTTTTTACGTGATTACAATCAGCGTTATCAAGCAACTGTGTTATTGACTAGCCATTACATGGCAGATATTACAGCATTATGCCAACGTGTGCTGCTGATTCACCAAGGTAAACTCATGTATGACGGTAGCTTAGATGGACTCTTAGAACGTTTTGCCCCCTACCGAGAAGTTCATGTGGAATTAGCCCAACCTTTACCATTAGAAAAGCTCAAAATTTATGGCGATGTGCAACACTTAGAAGGTCGCGCCGCGTGTTTCATGGTAGAACAAGAGTCACTAACCCGCACTGTATCAAAGATTTTATCGGAATTAGAAGTGATAGATTTAACAGTCACAGAACCGCCGATAGAAGAAGTTATCGGGCGAGTTTTTCAGGCGGGAGTCGTGTAAAAAAGTCAAAAGTCAATGAAAAAAATTATTAGAAAAGCCCTGATTTTGCTGTCAGTTTACTACGCTTATATGGTGGAATATCGGGCAGAACTAATTTTATGGGTTTTGTCTGGCTCTTTACCTATTATTTTGATGGGCGTTTGGATCAAAGCTTCCCAAGGTGGAAATTTTGGTTTATCCTCTGTTGATTTTGCCCGTTACTTTCTCACAGTTTTTGTGGTCAGACAAATTTCTGTAGTTTGGGTAATTTGGGAATTTGAAAGGGAGGTGGTAGAAGGAAAATTATCCCTGAAATTACTACAACCTTTAGATCCTGTGTGGCATCACGTCGCTTCCCATCTTTCGGAAAGAGTGGCTCGGATACCGTTTGCAGTTATATTAATAGTTTTATTTTTCTTACTATATCCCCAGGCTTTTTGGTTGCCTAATTTCAGACAGTTATGTTTATTTACCTTAGCTGTCAGCTTGGCTTTTGCGTTAAGGTTTGTGATTCAATACACATTTGCTATGTTTGCTTTTTGGACAGAAAGAGCTAATGCCATCGAAAATTTCTGGTATTTATTCTATTTATTTTTATCTGGGTTAATTGCACCTTTAGAAGTATTTCCTGAGCCTGTGCGAAAAATAGTTTTATTTACACCTTTTCCCTATTTGATTGACTTTCCCTCCAGTATTTTGATAGGTCTACCTGTAGATTTAACACGGGGATTTTTGTCACTTATAGCCTGGATACTCATATTTCTAGGTGTGAATCGCTGGTTATGGCGTGCAGGACTAAAACGCTATTCTGGTATGGGCGCATAAATCCCTATAAATATATTTAGGCTGTACGTAAAAGTTCAATGTCTTTGATGGGTGTCTTCACCCGTCCCTTAACACTAATTTTGTTTTTCGATGCGTAGCTTGAATCAGTAAATCCTTAAAGTTTATCTATTATTTATTGTTCTAAACTTATCTACTGAACCTAAAGAATAATTTTCTAACTTAAAATCAGCAAAGGGTTTATTTTTTAACCTATCTCTTAAGGCTTCATCTATAACCACACCTTTGGATTGATTTTTAACACCAATAATAATCACGCTATTTTTATACCTAGGTGAATTTTGATTCGTTTGACAGTCTCTCTTTTGCAACTGTCCTAAATTTAATAAACGATATCCTTTGACTGTAGGTGTATTTCTAAATAATTTTTTAGCTAACGTCTGCACATTTTGGGAACGTTCTAAAGCTCGACTATTTGCGGTGGCAAGTTTCAAATCACAAGTAGCTGTACCTACAGCAATTATTTCCGCAGGTTCTTCCATAATTTTCTGAATACCTTCTTGTTCTAACATTAGCTTTAAAACATCCAGGCTAATAATTTGATTTCTATTCGTGATTTGAAAATTACTATCAGAAACCCATTTATAATCTACAGATAAAACAGCTATATTAAATTCAGCAACTCTACCTTGATTATCTCTACCCACTTCATAAGAAAAATAGTCAATCTTGCCTTTCCTTTGTGGTGATTGAGTTACTGTTGGTAATAAAGTGACAAATTGTGTTTCATATATTAAAACAGCAACAATACTGAGTAATCCCAATGAAACTAGCAGTGCTGCAAATAATGCCATCAGGGATATTTGTTTTGAGTGCTTGGCTGATGGCGATAATGGGAGATCGATTTTTGGCTGGGTAAATTCTATAGTTTGAGACTGTGGGACTATATTAATTTTTTCAGACTCAATAGCATTTTTTTGTGGTTCAATTTCTTGGAGACGCTGCAAAATAGCTTGAGCATTGACTGGACGGTAATTTAATTCTGGTGTCATCAACCAATCAATTAAATTTAAAAAAGTGGATGAAAATTGATGAGTGTATTTACGCCAATGTAATAAATTATGACGCGCATCATACATATCTAAAGGATGTTTTCCCGTCAGTAAAAAAGCAAAAGTGCGTCCCAATGCAAAGAAATCTGATTGGGGTATCATTTTTCCTTGCATTTGTTCTGGTGCGCTATAACCAGAAGACATTGTGGGTGTATTGCTGCGATTTTGGTAATTTCTCGCTAATTCTTTTGCTATGCCAAAGTCAATTAAAACTAGTTGTTGATTGGGTCTAATGATAATGTTGGCAGGCTTAATATTTAAATGTAAATAATGTTGATTATGTACTAAATCTAAAATTTCTACTATTTGTTTTAACCAAGCGATCGCTTGCATTTGTGAAATAGGTTGCTGGGGTTGTTCTAACAATGCTTCTAAGCTAATACCGTCAATTTTTTCTAAGACCAGACAGTATAAAATTAGGTTGTTTCTAGTATGATGTTGAAAATAGGCATCAACTCTTGGAATACCAGGATGATTGAGTTTTCCTAAAAAAACAGCTTCTTGATGAAAAAATTCTACTGCCTTGGTATCGGTATCAGGATTCGCTGAGAGTACCTTAATAATTTTGGCTGTGCCTTGTTCTTCAGCTGCATAGACTTTGCCAAACTCAGTTGTGTCACTCAATAAGTGTTTGACTCGATAACGCCCGACTAATTCTAATTGAGAACCACAACTTTGACAAAAGCGGTTTTTTTCATTGAGGGGATGGTTTGGTTTAAGACAAACTGGATTTATGCAAAGGCTCATGATCTGAAGTCATTAGTCATTAGTGAACCAGCGCGGTCTTGAGGAGACACTGCGTTGGGGAGACACTGCGTTGGGCGGCTTTGCCGACTTGTAGCAAGTGTCGTCGGCTTCGCCGACTTGAAGAAACTGCCGTGTTTCCCCATGTAGCTTGCTTCTCCGAAGGAGTGCGACTGGCGAACCTGTACTCCTTCCCTCTGGAACGCTTCGTGAACACATAAGCAAGCTACACGTTAGCGTCTTTGGAAGAGAAAGGGTCATTGATCATTAGTCAAAAGAATAATATTTCTAGGAGTTATCGTTTGAATTTATGCACTCCACTCAATGGAAAACTGCTATAGTTTCATTCTTTTGACTTTGCTAGTTCCCTTTCATTGAGATTCTGCTAGGAATGCTGCAACGGTTTGATTAAATGCTGTCGGTGCAGTTAAGAAAGGCCAATGATTACCGGGAACTTGGCAGATGCGGAGATTTTTCAGGTAAGTTTTATAGGGTTTGATTTGCCAGTCAAAACGGTTAAGTCCTTGTTCTGGCTGGATGAATAAGGCGGGAGTGGCTATAGGGAAGATGAACCCAGGTACGCACATCACATCTTCAAAAATGCCGTCACGGGCGTTAATGGTGAACTTACTACCCCAACTACCATCCGGTTTTTGTTCTATTCCGGCTTGAAAAACTTGCTGTTGTAATATACTCCAACCCTGATATTGATTTAACTGCTTGGCCTGTGTTTCCGCTGCTTCGTAGCTGGTAAATGGCCCCATACCTTTGAGAAAGGATAGATAACGGTACAGCAGAGGGAAAGTTAAGCGGAAGAGGCTGGGCATTTTCCAAATGAAAATAGGATCAACTAGCACCATACTCCGCAGGCGTTGGGGGTTGACTCTGGCCCAGATTGCAGCTAGTTTACCTGTCCACGAATGGGTGACAATATGAGCAGATGACCACCCCAAATGATCCATGAGTGCTTCTAGGTCTGCGATCGCACTTTCAAAAGTATAGTCTATTTCTGGTTTACTGCTTTCGCCATGACCGCGCATATCAGGTGCAACTATATGATAATCTGCCGCTAAATCATCTCCCAAACTTGACCACACCAAAGCATGATCTGCTAAACCATGCAGTAACAGCAATGGTTCTTGACCTTGATTCCACTCCAAGTAAGACAGTTGAATATTAGATGTTAATAAAGTTTGACGTACAGGCATTTTCTTGGGTAATTCAAAATTCAAAATGAAGGGAACAAGCTCTGGTTAGCATCCTGGTATCTGGAGATGATGCAAATTCAAATTATCTTGAGTAATTACATCCATCCTAGGAGAGATAGTTGCGCGTTTATTATGGTACTGCGAAAGTCTTGACTTACCAAGGGTGGATAAGATGTTCTATTTAACTACGTGGGATGTTATGAAATGGCACATCCATCACAGGAAAATTTTCCCACCCAGACGCATCAAAGTGCCACCATTCTGTTGATAAACCGATAAAACCCTGCTTTTGCATCGCATCTTCTAGCATCTGGCGATTTTTTCGGGATTCAGAGCTACCGCCAATGTAATTTCTATGGGATGCAGGTGTAAAAGTATCAAATGCACTAGGCATTTCTAATTCTTTTCCGTTGCGATTAATTAGTGTTAAATCAACTGCTGCACCTCGATTATGTCGAGAACCGTAGACGGGATTAGCCACATATCTATTATCAGGTAATACTTGCCACATCAGTTTTTGTACAGACAATGGTCTGTAACAATCATAAACTTTTAACCCTAGTTGATCTTTAGCTAACTCTGCTTGCACTTTGGCTAATCTTTTGGCGACTGCATATCGCAATACGCATCTTGCTTCTGGGTAGAGTTGCTTTTTCAGGAAGTTATTCGTTGTGGCGTAGCGAATATCAACTACTATATTTTTGTTGATTGATTGAATATCTACTAACTTAGTATCCTCTGCAATAGGAGTTGTGTTTTTTTGATTTCCTGGAGTTGTAGGAGTAGGGACAGGACTGGCAGAAATAATTATATGGCTAGGATTTGATGGAGCTAAATTGGGTTGATGATTAATAGATTCACTAGGGCGACAACTGATTGTTAAAAATAAAGTGACTATGATGAGAATAACAAATCTAAACCATTGATAAAACATCGAACTTTATTGAATAGATAATTACTATAATTTATTTGATTAATTACATAACTTTCGCGTCCGATTAGCGGCTAACCATCCTCTAATGGGAGCATCAATTAAGTACCAACCATTCTTTTCCTGAACAACAGATAAGCGTGTGCCATTTTCTAAGCTTCTGAGTAGTGTGTAACTAACACCAGGACCAGAACGCACATTTAAAGTAGGGTCTTGGGGATCGGCAACTTCAATAATACAAGTTACAGAAGTAGGCGAATTTAGTAGGGTAGGCGTTGGTTGATTGTTTGTGAGATTAGAGGGTTGAACATTAACTGTAGATTTTGATGTTGGTTGATTACTTGCAGGCTCAGAAGCGGGAGTGTTGAATACTGGAGTTGGTGTTAAGCTTGAATTATTAGGAGATGTCATAATATTCTTGGAAATGTTAATATCAACCTCCAATGGTGATTTTGCCGGCTTGGTATTTTGATAGAAATAATATAAACCTGCACCTCCTATTATCACAATGCTAAAGCCTGCTAAAAATTTCGCTGGTATTTTTGGCAGTGAGGATGTTGGTGTGTTGAAAACTGGAACTGTATTAGGTGTTTGAGGTTGAAATGTTGGCGGTGCTAATGCGGCAAAAGACTTTTCAATCGTTTGTAAACGCTGTAAAATTTCTGTAGCATTTTGAGGTCTGTTGCCTGGAAATGGCTGCATCATATCATTAATTAAATCGGCCAATTGAGGCGAAATATTATTAAGATTATTTCGCCAGATTAAATGACCTGTATGATATTCTTCATGAAAATCCGTTGGATTTTTCCCAGTGAGTAAATAAACAAAGGTACGTCCTAAAGCAAAAAAATCTGATTGGGGGACAGCTTTACCATTAACTTGTTCTGAAGGTGTATAACCTGCTGAAATAATCCCTGTGATTTGCTGTCCTTCAAGCTTCTGCATGAAAGTTTGGGTGACTTCCCGCGCTGTACCGAAATCAATTAATGCCAGTTGTCCATCTGGCCTGAGTATAATGTTTGGGGGTTTAATATCGCGGTGAAAATATTGTTTTTGGTGGACTGTGTGCAGAATTTCTATGAGTTGTTTTAACCAACGTATTGCTGCACGTTCAATAATTGGTTCATGATTCCGCATTTGCATCCATGTTTCTAGATTCATCCCCTCAATTTTTTCCATGATGAGACAATGTAGAGGGGGACTATTTTGGGGTTGAAAGATAAAATATCCATCCGCTTCAACTCTAGGAATACCCGGATGGTGCAGCTGTTGTAATACAGTGGCTTCTTGTTGAAATAATTCGAGCGCTTTAGGATGAGTGTTATGCAGAACCTTTAAAATTTTCTGTGTTCCATGATCTTCAACTTCAAAGGTTTTGCCAAACCCGCCAATACCTAATGGTCTAAGAATTCGATAGCATCCTTGCAAGAGTAAATCAGAACCACAAGCTACACAAAACAGTGATATATCCGAATTTTGTGGCTGTGGACAGTGAGGATTGATGCAATAACTCATAGGTAGCTGCGAGGAGACTACATCTGTAGTATAGAGGTGGGCAACTATACCTGACAAGATAATCAGGCCACCAAACTAATTTTATCTCGTAAACAACAACCAATGCGTCGATGTTCCGACTCTTATGCGAATCAGATTGTGCTATGTAGCACATTTGATATAGCATGAAAATCCTTGAGTGATTGCGATCGCTACTAATCCTGATAGCAAAATCATCCTCGGTATTTCCGCTAAAGGTATTAGCTTCTAGCTTCCTCTGGTATCATCTATGTTCTAAAGGTAGCTGTAATGACTACGCGGTGACAAAGATATGCAATGCTGTTGCATTCATTCAAATTGTAATATCTACCACTACCACGATCATATTTTTTCTTATTCATGGAAAGGTCAACTCCATTTGAGCTATTCATATAAATTTAATTTCAGCTACTCCGTATAAATGCTCTCATACGAAGTAATTTAGTATTTAACTCGATACTTGCAACTGTTCACAAATGATAGTATTAGTCGTAACTAACCCTGTTGTGGTATTTACATCAATTTCTAGTTCAGCTTCGGGAACGGCTTCAAATAAAAATTGCTCTCCAGGAAATACTATTTGCTCAAAATTTAAATTAACAATATTTGAAATACGAGCAATTTGCAGTCGGCTAGTTGTATTTTTGTAAAAACAGAGAATTTGCTGACTCATCTCTTCACTTGAAAACTCTTGAATTTTAGATTAAATGACTAAAGGCTTGTAGGCAGAACTTGAATTTGACCAGGTCATCTTTAAATTCAAACATGAGAATATTACACAGATATGCAATCCTCGTGTAGAAATTGTGTAGAGTTTGTGCAGATAGAAATGTTCAATGAGTGCTGAGTAGGGTATAAGGTAATACGGTTCAGTTGCAAAATATAGTATGAGGTAGTCTGGTTTATAGTAAGCACTTTAGTGCTAAGAAAATAATGACTAAAGCTCTTATTCCGAACTTTTACTTCCTTCAGAGGGTAATACTTGAGAAAGCATTACTTCAATCGATACCCTAATCCATGAACAGTTTCAATGAAATTTTCAGGCGCACCTAATGTTCTTAGTTTTTGTCGCAAACATCTAATGTGTGATCTGACTGTTTCTTCAGATGGAGAGTCATCAACTGACCAAACTTGTTCAATAATGCTAGAGCGGCTCAATATTCTTCTCCCATGAGCCACTAGTAATTCTAAAATTGCATATTCTTTGGGAGTTAATGAGAGTAAGTAACCATCATAAGTAGCTTCGTAAGTACTAGGACTTAGCTGTAATTTACCCCATAACAGACTAATTGTGCTGCTCGAACTACCTCGTCTGAGTAAAGCACGAATCCGAGCCATTAACTCTTCTAAATCAAATGGTTTTGCTACATAGTCATCTGCACCTGCATCTAACCCAGCAATCTTGTCAGCTACAGTATCACGGGCTGTTAACATTAACACTGGTGTAGTTGAATTACGATGCGCAGGATGATTTATGTTGATAGTACGTAAGCGATGACAAAACTTAATTCCATCTAGTTTTGGCAAGGTTACGTCTAGCACTACCAAATCATACTTCATTGACTCTGTTGAGTTCCAAGCCGCTTCTCCATCTTTGGCAATATCTACGACGTATTGTCGTCTGTTAAGTGCTTCTACTAGTGCCTCTGCTAGTTGAGTATCATCTTCAACTACTAAAATTCGCATATCTTATCCTTTATTCCGCAGCAGGCGAGCATACAGACAATAGCTTAATTTATCATGTATGCTTTATTTCTTGCTTATAGAATAATCAAGCAACTATTTATTATGCAACTCAATTTATGACTTGGCAATTGATCAAATGGACTTTCCAAAGAAAAGGGATTGTGGCAGGATTTGGTTTAACTCTGTTGCTGATGGGACTTGTCTGTTTCGCGTCATTAAAGAACACAGATGAAATCAAACTTGGAGCTAATAGGGTGCAGCAGACATATCAAACTCTTAATACTTTGACAAATTTCTATGCTGCAATGACTGCCGCGGAATCAGCTAGAAGAGGATATATTTTTTTAGGGAGTAATCAAGATTTACAGCGTTATCACAATGCAGTCTCAAATATGCAATCTGAACTGAATTTATTACAAGAGCAAATACATTTTAGTGTTAGCCAAGAACAGCGATTGCTACGTTTGAATTCATTAGTTAATCAAAGATTGATGCTTTTAGCACAATCTATAGAACTTTATCAAAAAGATAAAACAACATTGTCCTTACAAAATGAAATCACTAATCGCAGCGTACAATATAGAGAGAAAATATTGGTAATTGTCGCAGAGATTAAAGCGGAAGAACAAGATTATCTACAAACTTCACTAGAACAATCAAAAAAAAGTATTCATTTCAGAATTTCTATAGAAATTTTAGGTACTATCTTAAGTTTATTAGTAATTTTGGGTTTATTTGTACTTCTAGAGCAACAAAGGATAAAACACGAGAAAATCAAAGATTTAGAATCTTCTTTAGCTCAAGAGAAAAAACTAGGAGACTTAAAGGTACAACTATTTTCCATGATTTCTCATGAATTTCGTACTCCTTTAAGTGTAATTCTACTATCATCTCAAGTATTAAGAGAAAGCTTAGAAAGTTTGGTAGATGAAAATCAATTGCAAAACCTGGATCGTATTCAATCTGCTACCAAACTCATGAATCATATATTAACGGATATATTAACTTTGACTAGAGCTGAAGCAGGCAAACTGGATTTTAAACCACAATTAATAAATATAGAAAATTTTTGTTTAAATCTAGTTGAAGATTTGCAACTTTTTGGTATAAATAAATGTACGATAGTTTTAATTAATAAAAGTTCTCAATTTCGAGTAAGTCTAGATGAAAAATTAGTTTATTCTATTCTCACGAATCTGCTTTTAAATGCCATGAAGTATTCCGATAGTCAAAAAGAAATTTACTTACTTTTAAAGTGCCAAGCAACAGCGACATTTTTTCAAGTTATCGACAAAGGAATTGGCATTCCACCAGATGAACAACAGAAAATCTATGAGCCTTTTTATCGATGTCGAAATGTTGAGAATATTGCTGGTACAGGTTTAGGATTAGCAGTTGTGAAAAAATGTGTCGAGCAACACAAGGGAGAGATTTCTGTAGACAGCGAACTAGGTGTGGGAACAACATTCAGTGTTAAAATTCCTCACTTTCAGGAAACAGGAGTGTAGGAGGTCAATTGTATGGTGTTAGCCTAGCGGTAACGACGTGGGAGCATCGGCCTATCAGCAGGATGCAAACCGACGTGTGTAGGGGAAGAAAAAGTGATTATTTCATTCATAGTGTTTATACAGCCAAAAATTGTCTGAATTCCCGGCAGGGTGGGTTACTCTCACGCTATAAAAATAATAATGAAGAGTAAAAAGCAACGTCACCCCCTGCGCCAATCACTGGCAGTTTTCCGTTATAGTGGACGGGCGATCAATTTAGTGTGGAAGACTAGCCACACTTTGACAATTATCCTGGCTAGTTTAACTTTATTAGCTGGTTTGTTACCCGCTGCGATCGCCTACCTTGGGAAATTAATCGTGGATGCTGTAGTTTTGGCATCCCAAGGAAATACTGACGGGAATATTTACCAACCTTTATTGTATGTTGCCTTAGAGGCGATCGCAGTCGCTTTGTTGGCAGGTTCACAACGAGGATTAATTATCTGTCAATCACTACTGCGGGTGTTACTCGGTCAACGAGTCAACGTGTTAATCCTCAAAAAAGCCTTGACTTTAGATTTAACTCACTTTGAAAACTCAGAATTTTATGACAAATTAACTAACGCCCGGCGAGAAGCATCAGTACGTCCCCTGTCTTTAGTTAACCGTACCTTTGGCCTAGTACAAAATGCTCTTTCCCTCATCACCTACGGCGTTTTATTAGTCAAATTCTCCATTTGGGCTGTAATTATTTTAATTGTGGCAGCAATGCCTGCTTTCATAGCCGAGACTCGTTTTGCTGGTGAAGCCTTTCGTCTATTTAGTTGGCGCGCGCCAGAAACCCGCCAACAGCACTATATAGAAAATCTCCTAGCAAGAGAAGATTTTGCCACCGAAATCAAACTCTACCAACTGGGAGAAATGCTTTTAGGCCGTTACCGCAACGTATTTCATCAACTCTATAACGAAGACCGTGATTTAACTATCCGTCGAGGAATGTGGGGATACCTTCTCGGCTTAGTCAGTACAGTAGCTTTTTATCTTGCCTACGCTTGGATTGTTTTAGAAACGGTAGTAGGTAGAATTTCTTTAGGTGATATGACGATGTATCTCACAGTCTTTCGTCAAGGACAATCTACCTTTGCTAATGCCCTCACTTCCATTGGTGGGATGTATGAAGATAACCTCTATCTTTCTAATCTCTACGATTTCTTAGAAGAAAAAGTCACTCAACCTTGGGGTAACGCCACAAAAGGGATTGATCCCCAAGACGGTATCCGCTTTGAAAAAGTCTATTTTACTTATCCTGGAAGTTCTCAACCTGCTTTAAAAAATATTTCGCTGCATTTAAAACCTGGCGAAAAATTAGCAATTGTCGGTGAAAACGGTTCTGGGAAGACCACCCTAATTAAACTCCTGACTCGACTGTATACCCCAGATTCCGGCAGGATTTTATTAGATGGCGTAGATTTGCAATCATGGAATGTAGATGCACTCCGCCGACGCATCGGGGTAATTTTTCAGAACTTTGTCCGTTATCAGTTCACCGTTGGTGAAAATATCGGTGTCGGAGACGTAGGTAGCCTCAACGACACAACCCGTTGGCAACTAGCTGCCCAAAAAGGCAATGCCCATAGTTTTATTGAACGCTTACCTCAACAATTTCAAACCCAACTTGGCAAATGGTTTAAAAGTGGGCAGGAACTATCAGGAGGGCAATGGCAGAAAATAGCCCTAGCCCGCGCATTCATGAGGACTCAAGCAGATATTTTAGTCTTAGATGAACCCACCTCAGCCATAGATGCCCAAGCCGAGTATGAGATTTTCAATCATTTTCGCGCCCTCACCCAAAATCAAATGGTATTTTTGATATCTCACCGCTTTTCGACAGTCAGGATGGCAGACAAAATCCTAGTAATTGAAAATGGGCAAGTGGTAGAACAAGGAACTCATGAAGAATTGTTAGCTAGTGAGGGACTATACGCCAAACTGTTTTTATTACAAGCGGCGGGTTATCAATGAGAATTCCCACAAACTCTCCGCGTACCTCTGTGCTGATCTCCCTTCTCTACGAGAGGCTGCGCCAACGGGTTCACCAGTCGTCTACGAAGGGAAACCTTCCAGCAACGCAGGTTCACCGCGCTCCCTTTGCGTTTCAGCTTCCCTCTAAAAACCTCTCTCCATCCTCAATCTAAACTTGGGAGATAATCACCAATGAAATTGATTTCCGAACCATCAATCCCAGTCAAAATCCAGAAGATGAAAGAACGGGTGCGATGGCAACATCCCAGCATCCGAGAACGGGGAATTGACCAAACTAGCATGGTGATAGACGATCGCCGCAACGACAACCCGGAATTTTCTTTTTTAGTCATCGGTGATAGCGGTACAAAATCCCATTACGGAAATCATCCCCAAAGACTAGTCGCCGAACTCATGCTTGCTCACAAAGATGAATGCAGTTTTGTGCTGCATACTGGCGATGTCATTTATGTGGTCGGTTCTCATGAGTATTACCCCGCCAATTTTATCGAACCGTACCGGGAATTTCTGGTGGGTGGTGAACAACCCCAAAAGATTGCTTATGATCGCATGGTGTTTAATCTCCCGTTTTTACCTGTACTGGGCAATCATGATTACTATGATGTGCCTTTTTTGTACCGTCTCATCACAGGTAGCACTTTACGACTCCGGCGAATGCTACGTTACAAAGATTTTGAAATTGGTTGGCATGGTTCTAACCAAGGTGATGCCTATGCTAGAGCTTTTCTGGATTATCTCGCCGCCGCATCCCCAGAAGCATTACACCGTCATTTAGACCATCATTACACCGCTAAAACTGATACAGGCCGCTGCCTAAGTTACGTACCGGGAGAGTTTACCCGTGTTCCTAACCGTTATTACAGTTTCCGTTACGGTGGCATAGATTTTTTCGCCCTTGATTCTAATACCTTTAATAACCCCTCTCCCCTCCCTAGCACCCAAGCTGGGGAACTCTACCGCCGGGAATTACAACAGCGTCGCCAAGAGATAGACCAAGAAGAGGAACTAATCTTATTACAATGCGACAAACTCAACCCAGATAACCCCACCGACGCAGAACAACTCGATGATTTCAGCGCGAAGTTAGACCAAATCAACGAAATCAAAATCGACATTGAAAAACAACTCGCCTCTCACGATACCCCCCCGACTGACTGGGAACAATTGGAATGGTTGCGTAGCAGATTAATCGAGTCTTGGCACACTTCCGAAGTGCGGGGAAGAATTATCTTTTTCCATCATCCCCCCTACGTTACCGAAGCCACCAAATGGCATCAAGCCCAAACTTTGGCAGTGCGTCATCGTTTGCGTCGGGTGTTTAATCAAGTAACAGAAACTCTTGGTAATTTAGTTAAAGACCGTCCCTTAGTAGATTTGATTTTCAATGGACACGCCCACTGTTTAGAATATATCCGCACCGTTGACACCGGACACGCTGATTCTCACATCAATTGTATTATCTCTGGTGGTAGTGGTCGCCGTCCCCGTCGTCAGCGTCCAGAGGGAAATGAGTTAATGGAAATTTTTCATGATACGTCTGGTAGTACCCTGCGGAAAGTTGCCGATTCTTTGCTTTATGTTGGTCGTCATGGTCAAGCTTTAGAAAAGCGGCTATCTTACTCCTGCGTGCGAATTGATGTGAAACAGGGAAACCCACCTAAATTTATTGTTAGACCTTTGGTGGCGGAACGAGTCGGGCAAGAGTGGTTTCAGCGTGAGTTGGAACAGTTTGTGATTTAATGAGACACACCAATGATCAATCAAGTTTTGCGTTTGCTGGTAATTTTGGGGATGATTTGCGGGTGTTTGCTGCTAGATACGCAGACTGTAGTCGCAAACACTGTGACTTCGTATGAACAGCGCATCACTCATAGTCCCGATGGTATTGGTAAGTTTTACATGGGTAGAGAAATCGCCAAGTTCATGAGTCATACAGGCGCAGGTTGGTTAGAACGACCGAGACGAGAAGCAGAGGAACAACCGAGTAAAATCATTCACGCCTTGGATTTACAACCTGATAGTGTAGTTGCTGATATTGGTGCTGGAACAGGTTACTTGAGTTTTCGCATTGCACCTATACTCGCCGCTGGTAAGGTGTTGGCGGTAGATATTCAGCCGGAAATGTTGGAGATTATCGAGTTTTTCAAACAAGAAAAAAATATCAGTAATGTTGAAACTGTGTTAGCAACTCCCACTGATGCCAAATTACCGCCCAATAGTATAGATGTAGCGTTAATGGTGGATGCGTACCATGAGTTTGAATATCCCCAAGAGGTGATGCAGGGGATTGTGAAAGCTTTAAAACCTGGTGGTAGAGTCGTATTAGTAGAGTATCGGGGCGAAAATCCCTTGATTATGATTAAACGGTTGCATAAAATGACGCAAAAGCAAGTGCGCAAGGAAATGCAAGCAGTTGGGTTAGTGTTGCAAGAAACCAAAAACCTATTACCCCAGCAACATTTAATGATTTTCACCAAGATGGCATAATTTCTCCTGTTACCTCAGCCAACATTTCAGATCAATTTCTAAACTCATTTCTTGCACCAAGCGTAGATACCCGTAAAAAAACCAATAATCAGTCCAAAACTATAACAACCGTCAAATCAAAACGGACAAGTATAGTTAGTTACAAATATAACTTAGCCTCTGTAGTATTA
>Ga0209172_10001457_pt1 | contig 50050 bp, 50 predicted proteins | sample LarsenN4metaG_FD_184113 | JGI IMG/M metagenome (GOLD analysis project Ga0209172, IMG submission 184113) | Hot spring sediment bacterial and archeal communities from British Columbia, Canada, to study Microbial Dark Matter (Phase II) - Larsen... ...
AGGCGTCGGTGCTCGACGTTTAATCGGGCGTCACATAACGTCACAACACGTTCCAGCGCCATCAGATGCGGCACCATGGCGGCGTGGGCCAGGGTGACGATATCCTTGGGCTCCGGCAAGTGGCCATGTCTGGACACGGCCAGCAGGCGGCAGAGGGCCTCGAGGCCATGGCTTTTGGTCGCCGCTCCCAAGAGCGCGGCGGGAATGCCCTTGCCCATCACGTCGGCGACGAGCACAGCGAGACAGTGATGCTGATGCGGATAAAAATAATAAAAATCGCCGTCGATCTGCTGGGAGGGGATCGTCAGCGCGGCCACACGGAGGCCGGGCACCTCGACGGCCAGATGATCGAGCAGCAGCATCTGCTGGATCTCGAAGCCGATGTCGCGCTCGCGCTTGAGCGCGGCGGCGAGTTCCGCACTTATCGCCTGTTCCCGCCGCAGCAGCTCGTCCTTGAGCCGGTTTGCCGCTTGCAGTTCGGCGGTGCGCGCCAGGACACGCTGTTCCAGCTCAGCATTGAGGGCGCGGATTTCCTCCTCGGCCCGTTTGCGCTCAGTGATGTCCTGGACGATCCCAATGGCTTCGACCGGATGGCCGTCCCGGTCGAAGGCGACCTCTGCCCGTTCGCGCACCCATTTCACGGCGCCACCGACGATAATGCGGTGCTCGATATCATACGGGGCGCCGTGCAGGGCGGCGGTCCATGCCTGCTCGACAGCGTCCCGGTCCTCGGGGTGGACTGTGGCGAGGAAGGCCTCGTAGGTGAGGGCGGTGCCGAGGGGCACCCCAAAGATACGAAACACTTCATCCGACCACGTGAGTCGATTGTGGGGGATGTCCAGATGCCAGCTGCCGAGGTGCGCCACCTCCTGCGCCCGCTTTAAGTTCAATTCGCTCTCGCGCAAGGCTGCTTCGGCCCGTTGGCGCTCGGTGATATCGCGGGCGGCGGCGAACACGCCTCGCACCTGACCGCGGTCATCGCGATAGACCGAGGCGTTGTACAGCACGGCGGTAAGGTGGCCGTCGCGGTGGCGCAGCTCCAAGGCCACATCCCGCACAAAACCGTCGCGAAACGCTTGCTGAAACCCGGCGCGGGCCTTCTCGGGCTCGGTGAAATAGTCCGAGAAGTCGGTACCGATGAGCTCGTCTCGGCTATAGCCGGTCACCAGTTCCGTGGCAGCGTTGACGTCGGTGATCGTGCCGTCAGGGCCGATGGTCACGAGTGGGTCGAGGCTGGCTTCAATCAGGCTCCGGTTGTAGGCGCTCGCGACCCTGGCCGCCTGCCGTTCGGCCTCCGCCTCCGCCGCCCGCCGTTTGGCGGTGACCGACAGATGCCCAACCGTCGACGCGGTGAGGAAGAAGGCCGCGAGGGCGATCCCGTGTTGCGAGTGGGCCATGAGGAAGCTGGAGAGGCCGTCAAGCGTGGGAACAGCCGGCAAAAGGAAGAAGGTGTACCCCACCATGCCGAGCAGCGCCGCCACCAGGCCTGGCCCTCTCCCCCACAGCGTCGCAATGAAGAGCACCACCAGCAGCAACGCCAGGGCCACGCTTGCATCATCAAGGTGGCGGCGGAATGGCGCACTGGTGGCGGTCACCGCCGCGATGCCCAAGACCGCCGCGAGGTACCCGGCCGCTCTGCTGTGCACGGCGCCGATCAAGATGGCCTTCACGGCGTTCATGGCTCTCCACTGGCAGCGCTGGCCCATCGGACCATCATCGGTTCCCCCATCATGATCCTCCCACAGCGAGCGGCTTTGGCGTCTCAGCGCCGGCGCCGCAGCCACTGGCGAAACTCAGACCACGGCCTGGTGTTCACGACGTGTTGCTTTTCCAGCCAGCCGCGTCGCGCCTGGTCGATGCCGTAGCGCATGTAGCGCAGATGATCGATGCTATGGGCATCGGTATCGATGGCGATTTTGAGGCCGAGTTCCCGTGCCCGATGGACATGCACATCGTTGAGGTCGAGCCGTTGCGGCTGGGCGTCGAGCTCTACTGCTACATCGTGCTCCTTGGCGGCGTGGAACACCTCCTCCAGGTCAACGTCAATCGGGGCGCGCTTATTGATTTGCCGGCTCGTGGGATGGGCGAGGATGTCAACCGCCGGATGCGAGATGGCCTTGAGGATGCGCTTCGTCATGGCTGCCTTCTTCATATTCAGCCTGGCGTGGACGGCGACCAATACGATGTCGAACCGCTCGAGCACCTCGTCAGGCAGATCGAGCGACCCGTCGGCTAAGATGTCAAGCTCCACCCCTTTCAGTAAGACGATGCCATCGAGCCGTTGGCGGATGCCGTCGATCTCCCGCCACTGTTGCTTGAAGGCCTCGGCATCGAGTCCCCCAGCCACGCGGGTCGACTGACTATGATCGGTGATGGCGCAATACTCATACCCAAGAGCCTGGCAGGCCCGGACCATCTCCTCAATGGTATGGGCGCCATCGGTCCAGGTGCTGTGCATCTGCAGGTCACCGCGGATATCCTCCAGGGTGATGAGGGTGGGCAGCGCATGGCGCTTGGCCGCCTGAATTTCGCCGCGATCTTCGCGGAGCTCCGGTGGAATCCACGGCAGGCCGACGGCGTTGAAGACATCTGCTTCGCGTTCGCCGCCAATGCGCTCCCCCGCTTCGTGTTTCGATCCTTGAGCTTTCCCGGTGGGAAGGCGGAAGACGCCGTATTCGTTGATGCGCAGGCCGCGCTCGACGCCAAGCGTGCGCACCGCCACGTTGTGGGCCTTAGAACCGGTGAAGTAGTGCAGCGCCGCCCCGTAGGAGCGACGTGGCACCAGGCGCAGGTCGACTTTCACCCCCGACTGTAACACCACCGTGCCGCGCGTCGTCCCCGCCATCTCCACCCGGTCGATCTGCTTGAAGGCCTGAAAGTGCTGCATCACCGGCTGGGGCTTCTCACACGTCGCCAGAATGTCGAGATCCCCCACCGTCTCCTGGCGGCGTCGGTAACTGCCTGCCACCTCCAGCTCCGCAATGCCAGGGGCGGCACGCAGGTACTGCAGCAGGGGTTGGACGAGCTGATCGGCGTCGGCAAGCAGCACGCGCTTGGTGCGCTGTTCGAACTCGGCGACCGCCCGGCGCAACTTTTCCGCGGTCTTTGCCCCGAATCCAGGCAACGCTTCGACTTTTCCGGCCTTCAGGGCCTCTGCCAGCTGGGACACGGAGGTAATGCCGAGGGCGTCGTAAAGCTGGCGCGCCCGTTTCGGTCCAATGCCCTCAAGGCGCAGAAGATGGGCCAACGTGTGCGGCAATGCCTGGCGAATCTGCTCCAGCGCCGCCAGCGTTCCCGTCTCCAAGATCTCGCGGATGTGCGCGGCCATGTGGCTGCCGATGCCTGGCAGCTGGGTCAGATCCTCTCCCTCCTCGACCAGTTGTGCCACCGGCCGTGCCAACCCCTCGAGGGTTTGCGCCGCCTTGCGGTAGGCCCGCACGCGAAAGGGGCTTTCCCCTTGAATATCGAGCAGGTCCGCATATTCGTGGAGGATGCGAGCGACCTCGACGTTCTCCATCCCGTCGCTCTTCCTTTCTTGGCTCCCTAGGGTCCAGTGCCTTTCTGCCAAGACCGTCAGCCGCCCGCTTCCACCTCAAATCCTGTCTTGCACCACAGGGAGGTCGGCTGTACCTCGGTCAAGATCCACCATCGCCAGCGTGCCTTGAGGCGTTCTCGCGCTGAATCCTCTGCGCTAGCCCTTGCTGCCACTCCGACCTCTCCTTGTCTGCCCTCATACGACTGGGCAATATCCGTGCCTGCAGCACGTTGAACAGTGATCTCGTCGCCCACGGCCCTGCCGCTGACACGGCGAGGCCGCACGCCACCGCGTCCGCTTGTGAGCTGGGATATTCTGCCCCATGCTTGGGACATTTTGCCGCCCGTCGTCGGGGGGCAGCCGCCATCCCGCATCGCCGCTGCGGGTTACCGGCCATTGACGTTGATGTCGCCCACTCTGGGGCCTTCGGTTTGCGGATTGTAGTACATGTTGCCGCGGATTTCAAAAACGCCCGCCTTATCAGCTCCCGCGCAGCGTTAGCGTGGCCGGGGGAGGGTGCGCAGATAGGCGATGACATCCCACATCTCTTGATCTTGCAGCAATCCCCCCCAACGCGGCATGTAGGCGGATTTGCCGATGGCCTCCCCGCCGCCAAAGATGGCGAAGTATAAGTCGGCATCCTGCTTGGCGGCCATTCCCGCGGCATCGGTGAAGTCGAAGGGCCGGGGGCCGAACATCATGGTCACCGGGCCGTCGCCGCGCCCCTCCCGACCGTGACACACGGCGCAATAGTCGGCGTAGAGGCGCTTGCCCCGCTCGACGTCGCCCGGTTGCGGAGCGGGCTGGCCCGGCGCGGCGCGGGGACGGTGCAGGGTGCGGATGTAGGCGATGAGGTCCCAGATGCGCTCGTGGTACAGGAAGGCCTTCCAGGCCGGCATCTCGCTGAAGCGGTGGATGGCAGCGCTGCCGCCACTGATCACGCTGTAGAGATCTTGATCGCTGCGGGCGGACATATAGGCGTCGTCGGTGAGGTTGCGTGGCTTGATGGCCAGCTCCCTGGCGGCCGGCCCATCGCCGCGACCGGTGACGCCGTGGCAGGTATAGCAGTAGGTCATGTAGAGCTTGCGCCCCACTAGCGGGTTGGCTCTGAGCCTGGCAGCGTCGCCCGCCAGGGCCGGGGTGCGCCAGAGTCCAAGCGCCAGGCCGCTCAAGACGATCGCCACCGCGAACGCGGTGCACCGGGGATGCGTTGGCATGCGACTTTCCTCCTCTGCGGTCGACGGATGGTGGTGCGGCAGCAGCATAGCGTTGCGGTAGCGTGCTGGCATGTGGGAGCCCACCGAGGCGACCACCACCGCCAGCAGCAGCAAGACCACCCGCGCCTCCCAGAACAGGGGGATCAGGAGCAACAGCCCCAGCTTCCCCAGGACCATGAGGCCTTTGCCCATGAACAACCAGTAGAGGCCAGCCCCATAGGCCTCGAGCGCCAGCAGTCCGACGCCGCTCAGGACGGTGACGGACAAGTACGGCCGCAGCAGGGCGGGCTCGGCCCCCAAGACGTGGCCTCCCAACAGGATGCTGAAGGCGGCGAGATGGATGGAGCGCAGGGCGATCGACGGCCAGCGCCCGTGGGGCAAGGGTCGCGGCTGCGCGGGAAACGCCCAACGCCGGAACGCGCCTCTCATGCTTGCCCCTCCCTGTCCCCCCCCACGGCGCTGAGGCTGTTCGCCAGCCGGCAGCCCGCACACCACTGCTGCAGATCCCACCGCTTGTCTGGTGCCAAGGCGCCCAGCGCCTGCTGCACCCTGGCGAGCATACTGGCGGGGGCGAGGGGTTGGTGACAGCGACGGCACCGCATCACCTCGGCGCGAGCCAGCACCCGAGGCGGGCCGGCCAGGTCGTCGAGGTCCAGCATGCGCTCCAGACGGAGGATGTGCTCCGGGCACGACTCGACGCACAGGCTGCAGCCGACGCAGCGGGCGTGGCTGAAGCGCAGCGTCTCGGCCTGCGCCTCCGGCGCCAGCGTCAGCGCCTGGGTGGGACAGACCTGCGTGCAGACCCCGCACAACGTGCAGGACCCCTCCCCCTGCACCCGGACCTGTCCGCCGGGCACGTCGTCGCCGGCGATGACGGCGGCAGAGCTGCCAGAGGCCGCTCGCAGCCGCCCCAGGATGGCCGGCAGGCGGAGATCCTGGCCGCTGGAAGGCATGTAACCCTGCGGTGGTCCGTCGCTGCCAAGCGGGACAGGAGCGATGGCCGCCGTTAGCGCCACGCTCGCGACCGCGTCGCCCTCCGCCCCTCCCTCGACCAACGTCAGTCGGCCGTGGCCGAGGCCCAGCGCTGTCAGCACCTGCGTCGCCACGCCCACCGTGCGCCGGATGCGCCCGCGGTCATGCCCTTGCGGGCAGACGTCAGCGCAGCACCGCACCTCTACGCCGGGGGCGCCGCGTTCGACGGCGCGCAGCAGCAGGGCGGCAGAGATGGCGGCGGCGCAGGGCAGCGCCAGGACCGCTGCGACCTCGGGCATTGGACCGGCATCTGCCCTCTGCGGCGGGGGCGTCTGCAGCCGCCCGGCACAGGTCAGGATGAGCCGCGGGGCGTGGGAGGCCCCCTCGACGTGCAGCAACGCCCCCAGCTGCGCGTCGAGATCGGCCAAGTCCTGGCCCGGCCAGGCGATGGCACTCGCCGGGCAGGCCGTGAGGCAGGCGCCGCAAGCGGTGCAGGCGTCGGTGTGCACCGTCAGCCGCCCGGCTTGCAGGCGCAGTGCCTGGGCGGGACAGGCCTGCAGGCATAGACGACAACCCTGCCCCGCCTGACAGCGCTGGCCGTCGACGGCCGGCAGCAGCCGATAGGTGGGGGCGAGCAGGGCGTGCAGCAGGTCGCGGCGGTCGCCCCGCTCCCCCGGCAAGCCGTAGGCCACCGCGACGTGCTCGGACGAGGCGCGCAGCCGCGCCCGCAGGCGGATCACCGCGGCGTCGAGCTGCCGGGCGATGGGCAGGGAGTCCCCAGCCAGGTCGGCGAGCGCCGCCAGATCCAGGCTGTGGATGGCCCAGGGGCGGAGGCCCTCCCGTCGCAGGATAGCCGCCAGGCCAGCGCGCTCGGCACAGGCGGCGATCACCGCCCCCTGCAGCGCCGCGTGCCGGTACGGCTCCACCGCCCGATCGGGGGCGCGGCAGAGGTCGTCCCGCATCACCACCGCCACCGCCGGCCCCGGCTGCGCCAGCCAGGGACCGATGGCGGCATCGAATGCCGAGCGCCAACTCGCCGCGCAGCGACAGAGAAACACCCCCACCGCCGGGGCGAGCGGCGGCCGGGTGGCAGGCTCATGGAAGACGACCGTTGCGTGGGACATGCCAGGCACTCCTGCGACGTCAAGGGCTGGCGTGGCCGCCAGGCGTTGCCGGCCAGCTGCCAGCCGCGGCGGTCGCCGCCTCGGATACCGCTGTCAGGGCCTGCACCATCGCTCCCACCTGGGGGCGCGCGTGCGCCACGAAGCCGTCGGCGATGCGTGCCAGGCCACAGTAAAAGGGTGCGGCGGCGGCGACGACCCGGGCGGCGAAGGCGGGCAGCCAGCCTCCCAGGTGCTGCTCCAGAAAGGCGTGCTCGTGGCCAAGCCAGCCCACGGCGCCCACTTCGTCGGCCACCGACCAGGCGGCGGCCTGGGCCTCGGACAGCTGGGCGAGAAACTCCAGCTCGGCCGCCACGTGGTCGGGCAATTCTCTGGTACCAGGGTCGAGGGTGAGGCCGGCGGCCTCGTAGGCGTGTTGCACCGCCAGGGTGGTTTCCCCCATCACCCCCCACTGCGGCTCGCGGTACACTGATTCGTACGGCGGCGCGGGCAGCGCATGGGGGCCGATGAACAGGCGCGTGTACTCCAGGCGCAGGGCCTGCGCCACGACATCCACGTCCGTCGGGGGCTCACTCCAGGCCAGTGCTGCCACGGCCTCGTCGGGCACGACAGCGAGGTCCGCCTGCAGGGCCTGGACCAGGGCGCCGGCGAAGGCGCCGCTCATCACCTCGGCCGCCAGCTCGACGTCAGGGGGCGAAAAACCCGCGCTGAGCAACCCATAGGCCTGCGCCCGGGCGGCGGCCAGCTGCGCTAACACTTGGGCCAGCGGCTCCTCTACCATGGTGTGTCTTCCCTGCAGAGGTTCACGGACGCTCAGTCCCCCGCTCCCGGCTCCGCGCCGCCATCTTCCAGCTCCACCAGGGGAAAGAGCTTGGCCAGGAGGGCGAAGACCAGTACGCCCAGCGCATACACCCCCACCACCACGGAATACTCCACCCAGGTGAGGGCGTACGAGCCGGGGGGATAGGGCAGGTCGCGGTGGAACTGCGAGGGGATGACGATGTTCCAGCGCTCGGCCAGCACCCCCAGCACCACCAGCGCCGCGGCCACGGCGATGCCGGCCTCGGTGCGGGTCTTTGGGTACACCAGCAAGGCCAGGGGCAGCAGCAGCCCCAGGATGAGGTTGACCCAGAAGACGATGGCGTAGCGGCCGGCCATCATCTCGGCGAAGACGTGCAGCTCGGCGGGCTCCTTGGCGAAGGTGACGGTGAGCAGCTCGGCGAACAGGAAGTAGCCCAGCACGGGGATGAGGAAGGCCAGGATGGTGCCGAGCTGGGGCACCACCCGCGCGCCGATCGGCAAGCGGAGCAGGCGCTTGCTCAACACCACCACGACGATCACCAGGGCCAGCCCCGAGACGCTGGCGGAGACCACGAACAGCGGCGCGATCAGCGGGCTGTACCAGCCCGGCCGCGCCTTCACCAGCCCCAGGATCCAGGCGGTCACCGAGTGCAGGGTCACCGCCAGCGGCAACGCCACCATGGCCAGGCCGCGCAGGAGGCGGCGATCGCGTCGCAGCGCCGCCTCGGAAGCGTCGGTGTAGCCCAGGGCCAGCAGGCGATATAGCCAGCGCCGTCGCGGCAGCGCCTGCATGCAGCGCACCAGGTCGGCGCGGGCGCCGAAGTAGCCGTAGGCCAGGCCGACCAGTAAGTAGACGGCGATGACGATGACGTCCCAGATGAGTGGCGAGCCCAGCCGGCCGTAGATGAACAGATGGTAGAAGCGCTCCGGCTTGCCGAGGTCGAGCAGGATGAACAGGGCCGCCAGGATGAGGCAGCTAATGGCCAGCAGCTCGGCGATGCGCGCCACCGACTTGAAGGCCTGCACGTTGAAGGCGTGCACCAGCGAGGCCACGAACACGCCGCCGGCGCTCAGGCCCACGAAGAACACGAAGTTGACGATGTAGAAGCCCCAGTAGGTGGGGGTGTTCATGCCCGTCACCCCGAGACCCTCGCTGAGCTGGCGCGTATAAGCGTAGAGGCCCCAACCGATCAGCGCCACCAGCACGCCGACCAGGGCGTAGTACGAGGGCCCGGCGGCGAGCAGCGGCTGCAGCTGCCTATCGGCTACGCGATGCATGCTCATCCCTCCTTCAGGTAAATCACCCGCGGCCTGGTGCCCAGCTCTTCGAGGAGGCGGAAGGCGCGTTTGTCACGGGCCAGGCGGGCGACCTGGCTGGATGGGTCGTCCAGGTCCCCGAAGACGATGGCGCTGCCGGTACAGGTCTGCTGGCAGGCGGTCTGCACGTCGCCGTCGCGCAGCGGGCGTCCCTCCTGTCGCGCCCTGGCCATGGCGGCGTCGACGCGGTGGATGCAGAACGTGCACTTCTCCACCACTCCCAGGGGCCGCACTGGCACGTCGGGGTTGAGGTTCTCCGTGGTCGGATGCTGCGGCCGCCGCCAGTTGAAATAGCGCACGCCATAGGGACAGGCCACCATGCAATAGCGGCAGCCGATGCAGCGCTCGTTGTCCTGCACCACCAGGCCGTCGTCCCGCTTGTAGGTGGCCATCACCGGGCACACCGCCACGCAGGGCGGCTCGTCGCAGTGCATACAGGGGCGCGGCAGGAAGCGCGCCGTCACCCGCGGATACTCCCCCTCGACCACAGCCAGCACCTGGTTCCAGAAGATGTCGCGGCCGCGCCGGCTTTCCTCCGGCCCCGCCACCGGCTGGTTGTTCTCGGCGATACAGGCCACCGTGCAGGCCTGGCAGGCGGTGCAGCGGTCGAGGTCGATCACCATGCCCCAGCGTGGCATGCCACAGCCCTCCTCTAGGCTTTGTACACTTTCACCCGAGTGGAGAAGAACGCCGCCAACCCGCCCAGGTGATCGGTCTCGTTGACCAGGATGGCGTTGGGGTTGACGCCACGCCCCTTGGCCCAGCGGCCGTAGGCGGTGTGGCCCTGCTCGAAGGGGATGTTCACCACCTGCGGCATAGCGCCCGGATACAGTTTGGCCTGGGTCTTGAGGCGCCCCAGGGGCGATTCGACCCACACCTGGTCGCCGTCGCGGATGCCCAGCGCCCTGGCGGTGTCGGGGTTGATCTCCACCCAGCTATCCCAGCGCACCCCCACGTGCAGGCCCTGGATCTGCTGCAGCCAGGGCGAGTTGGCGCCGCGGCCCTCGGCGTGCGCCATGGTCTTGTAAGTGTTAAGCAGCAGCGGATACTCCTTGGGATCGCCGGCGTAGCGAATGGGCTCGTAGTGCGGCAGGTAGACCGCCTCGCCGCGGGCCTGCAACGCGAGGCCGCGCAGCATGTCCTCCAGCGCCTGCTCGCGGCTCACCTGCCGGCGCGCCGCCTCCTGGTCGGCCAGTTCCTCCAGCTTGTGCTGCAGGGCCTGGGAGAAGAACTCGAACTTCTTCGAGGGGGTGTGCAGGACGCGCTCCCACTGGCCGAACGGATAGGGCGGATGGGCCCAGAAGCCCTCCTGCAGCAGCCTGTCCCAGAAGGCCGCGAAGCTAGGCGCCACGATGGTGCCGGTCTGCGCCTCGTGCAACCCCTGAAAGGTGTCGCGGATAAACTCCAGGTAGTCGCGCCAGGGGAAGGAATCGGCGACGCTGCCGCCGATGGCCTTGGCCAGCTGGATGAGCACGTCGCCGGTGCTGCGGGTATCGTACAGCGGCTCGACCACCGGCTGGCGCAGGCTCACCACCGGATAGCCGAGGCTGGGATAGATGATGTCGTCGTGCCAGCGCTCCAGATAGGTGTGATCCGGCAGGATCAGGTCGGCGTACTCGGCGCTCTCGCTCAGGAAGGGGGTGAAGTCGACGATGAACGGCACCTGCTCGAAGGCGCGGCGGAAGCGGTCGGCGGCCGGGCTGGAGAACAGCGGGTTGGTGTAGTAGAGGAAGATGGTGTCCACGGTGTAGGGCCCCTCGCCCAGGATGAACTCCGGCAGCCCCTGGTACACCTTACCGGCCAGCGGATAGCGCGCCGTCCCGGCATAGTCGATACGCGGTTGCTTGACGCCAGCCTTGGCGATGTCGTCCTGCACCACCGCCGGCGGCCGCTTCAGCGGCGGGCTCACCTGCACCAGCACGCCGCCGGGGACGTCGATGCTACCCACCAAGGCGTTCAGGGCGTGGATGGCCATGCGGTTGTAGATGCCGTTGGTCTGCATGCTGGCGCCGCGCTCGCCGGCGGCGATGGCCGGCCGGGTGGTGGCGAACTCGCGCGCCAGACGCACGATGGTGGCGGCGGGCACGCCGGTGATCACGGCGGCCCTCTCCGGCGTGAAATCCTTCAGCACGTGGTTCCACCAAGCCACCAGGCCGAAGGTCAGGCTTTCCATGAAGGCGTCAGACGGCACGGCCTCGCCAGCGCGAAACCGCGAGGCTGTGGCCGTGAAGTCGCCCACGAAGCCGCGGTCCCACAGTCCCTCGGTGAGGATGACGTGGGCGATGGCCAGGGCCAGGGCGGCGTCGGTGCCCGGGTTGATGGGCACCCATTCGTCAGCCTTGGCGGCGCTCACCGAGAAGCGCGTGTCGATCTGCACGAGCTTGGCGCGGATGGGGCGGCCGCGGCGCAGGTGGCCGTAAGCCCGCAGCAGGCGGGTGGTGGGCCTCCAGGCCTCGACGAAGCCGGCACCGAAGCACAGCACGTAGTTGGTGCGATCCCAGTCATAGCCGGCATAGGCCTTGAAGCCCTGCGTCAGGTAATGGGCAATGGGCGAGCCATCGGCGCAGATGCTGCTGTGGCCGACGTGGTTGGGGGAGCCGTAGGCCGCCACGAAGCGGTCGATGAAGCCGCCCATCTGGCCGCGGTTGCGGCCGCTCATGAACAGCAGTCGATGCGGCTCGCCGCGCTGGCGCAGCTGGCGCAGGCGGCTGGCCACCTGCTCCAGCGCCTCATCCCAACCGATCGGCTGCCAGCGGCCGGCGCCGCGCGGCCCCACGCGCTGCAGAGGGCCCTTGATGCGGTCCGGGTCGTAGAGGATCTGCAGGCCGACGTGCCCCTTGGGGCAGAGTTTGCCCTCGTTGATGGGATGCCTGGGATGCCCCTCGATCTTCACGGCGCGCCCGTCCACCACCCGCACCAGGATGCCGCAGCCGGCCGGGCACTGCAGGCAGACGCTGGGCACCCAGCGCTCCTGGCGGCTGGCCGGGGATGTCGGCCGTGCTCCGAGGGCCGGGGCGGTCCTACCGGCCAGGGCGGCGGTGGCCCCCATGGCGCTGGACACCTTCAGAAAGCGGCGTCGGCTGAGGCGCATGCTGGTTCCTCCCTGTCGCGACGACATTCCTACGCGCGTTTGCGGCGTGGCGCTGACCACCGCCTCCGTGCCGCGGCCTCAGCAGACAGATCGAACAGTGTCTGCGGACATGCACGGCGCGCCTATACACCTGGACCTGACCAAGAGCAAGTTGTATGCCGACGCGCAACGGCCCTGAATTGGCGAAGGCTTGCTGACACACCGACGGCCTATGCTGACCCACGGTGCTGAGACAATTTGTCCCGCCAGTGGGATACCTTGTCCCACTCCAGGGTTTAACGCTGGACGTCAGCCGCCAACGGCTTCCCTCAACCCACGACCGACAGCGTCGAGCCAGCGCTGCGTCATCCAGGCGCCCTGTCGCAATCCGCGACGGCGGCCGAAATCCTTGGCGTGTATTCCCGCCGCAGCCCCGCCGCGTCGAGCGTCGGCTGGAGCAGCTTCAGGGGCTCCAGGGCGTGGCGACGGGCGGACGTTGAACCTCTCCTTGGCGCGCACGTACACTACGTACACTGTGTCCTTGAACGGCATCAGCACGATCGACCCTATCGCTTTATCCTGGAGGCTAGCGGTCCTCTCTCGAGCCGAGCAGGGTGTGTCCCTCCCTGTCTCTCGGAGAAGATCCCTTGCAAAGGCCGTTGGGGGAAGTTACAGTCGTGACAGGGATGCATAGGCATCCGGCTTTTGAAGACGACCGAGACATCTCGCTGTCCGACCGGGATCTGAGCCGTATGGGTGCGCAATCGCTCAGTCTCCAGACCAAGATCATTGCGTTGGTCATCGCCATTGTGGCCGGCGTCCTTTCTCTTTCCACCTATTTGAACGTGAAGCTGTCCGAGAGAACCTTCGAACAGGGCCTGGAGGAGCGAGCTGTCAGCTGGGCGCAAGTGCTAGCGGCGAGCATCGGCACCCGACAAGAACTGGAAGATCCTCAAACCCTGCAGGGGGAGATCGAAGAAATCAAGCGGATTCGCCGGAAGATCGAACGCATCGAGGTCGTGGCCTTCACCAAAGGCGCGCCTGTCTTGGTCGCCTCCACAGGCGGATCATCCAAGCTGAAATCCGAATCTGCACCGTGGGCCGAGGTCGGGCAGGGGAGGACAGTGTCCTATCTTGATAGCACGCAAGGCCGCCGCTTGTGGGATGTCGCAGCTCCCATCCGATTGGGTGCGGAGGTCGTCGGGGGGGTGAAGATCAAGTTCTCCTTAGAGGAGGCGGACCAGCTGGCAGCTGCGGAGCGCCGTCAATCCCTCGCCATCATGCTGGTAGCTGCGGTGCTCATCGCCGGCGGCTTGGGGTGGTATCTGCGGCGCAACGTGAGCCGCCCCATCCAGACCCTAGTGCGGAGCATGGCCATAGCCGAAGCCGGTGATCTCGGCGTAGAGGCCGAGATTGCACGCGAGGATGAATTGGGACGGCTGGCCAGGAGCTTCAACCGGATGCTCCGCAGGATCGAGGAGAGCTCGAAGGAGAATGCGAGGCTTCTGGCCCGTATTGAAACCTTCAACAAGGACCTCGAGGCCGAGGTTGAACGGGCCACCCACGAGCTGGCGGTCCGACACGAGGAGCTGCGCCAGGCCCATGCCCAGCTCTTTGAGGTGCAACGGGATCTGAGCCGCACGGAGCGCCTGGCCATGGCCGGAGAGTTGGCCGCCATGGTGGCCCACGAGATCAGTACCCCCCTCCACCTAATCTCTGGCCATGTCCAGCTCCTACTGCAGGAAACCCACGCGGATGGGAAAACAGTGGCCCACCTGCGGACGATCGAAGCCCAGATCATTCGTGTGGTCGAGATTCTACAAACCCTTCTGACCGCTTCTTCCCCGGCGGAGCCATTGTTCAAGCGTGTCAATCTGAACCGCATAGTCGGGGAGATCCTGGACCTCATGGCCCCCATCCTTTCACGCCGAGGAGTGGCCGTAGACCAGGCCATCGATCCTGACCTTCCCTCAGTGGTCGGCGATGCGACTCAAATTCAACAAGTGCTCCTCAACCTCATTGCCAACGCCCTCGATGCCATGCCCGATGGTGGCACGCTCAAGGTGGCAACGCGACGCGCGCCGAGTCCTGAACATCTCGCAGCCATGCCCCAGCGAAAGCGCGGACCGGCCACCACTGACCTGCCACTCACCGCCTCCCACGGTGTCGTCGAAATCCGGCTCTCCGATACCGGCCAGGGCATGTCACCGCAGCATCTCGACCGCATCTTCGAGCCCTTCTTCACGACGAAGGAGCCGGGGAAAGGGACCGGTCTGGGGCTCTCCATCTGCCGACGCATTGTGAAGGCGCATGGGGGCAGGATCGAAGTGGACAGTCGGGTCGGGGCTGGAACCACTTTTACCATTGTGTTGCCGGCGGCGAAAGGATAGATCATGTCGACCGAGATCGCGGTGATGGTGGTGGACGACGACCGGGCGGCCTGCCACCTCCTCCAGGGGGTCCTGGCCAAGGAAGGGTACCGGGTGGAGACAGCCGAGAGCGGGCAGGAAGCCCTCGAAAAAGCCACGGCCATGCCATTCGACCTGGTCCTCGCTGATGTCAGGATGCCGGACCTTGACGGCCTCCAGGTGCTCAGAGCGGTGAAGCAGCTCAGCCCGGAGACCCTGGTGATCATGATGACAGCCTTCGGGTCGATCGAGACCGCCATTGAGGCCATCAAAGAGGGTGCCTATGATTACATCAGCAAGCCGTTCAGGCTCGACGATCTGAAACTGACCGTGAAGCGGGCCTTGGACCACAAGCAGCTCCTCCAAGAGAACCTGCGCTTTCAACAGGAACTCAAGGAGCGATTTCAGCTTGAGAACATCGTGGGCAGGAGCGGCCCAATGTTGGAGGTCTACAAGCGCGTCGCCCGTGTCCTCGCAAGCGAGAGCACCGTCTTGATCCAGGGGGAGAGTGGGACTGGGAAAGAGTTGATCGCCAGGGCGATCCACTACAACAGCCCACGCGCCGAGTATCCATTCGTCGTCGTGGACTGTGGGGCCTTGGCGGAGACGCTGCTGGAGAGCGAGTTATTCGGCCATGTGAAAGGGGCGTTCACCGGCGCCATCGCCAATAAAAAAGGGCTCTTTGAGGAAGCCAACGGCGGGACCTGCCTCTTGGATGAGGTCGGGGATATCGGGCCCTCGACCCAGGCGAAGCTCCTCCGGTTCCTCCAGGAACGCGTCATTCGAAAAGTTGGCGGGACGCAGATCATTCAACTGAACGTCAGGATCATCGCCGCCACCAATAAGGCCTTGGATAAGCTAGTCAAGGAGGGGAGGTTCCGAGAGGACCTTTTCTATCGCTTGAGCGTCGTGACCGTCGCCCTGCCCCCCCTGCGAGAGCGGAGGGCGGACATCTCTTTGTTGGCCGAGCATTTCCTCCACAAGTACGCTCCCCAGAACAACAAAGACATCTCTCACATCTCCCCGGAGGCCATACGGCTCCTCTGCGAATACGATTGGCCAGGCAATGTCCGCGAGCTAGAGCATGTTCTCGAACAGGCAGTCGCCCTCACGAGAAACCCCGTCCTCCTGCCTGAGGACTTGCCACCACCGATTCGTGGGTCGAGCCGAGAGAAAAGCGCCGAGGGAGGCCCCCTCACCTTGCGGGAGGGGGTGAAACAACACATCCAACATGTGTTGAGGCAGGCCAAGGGGAACAAAACCTTAGCCGCCCAGCTGCTGGGCATCAACCGCCGCACCCTCTACCGTCTAGCCAAGCGGTATGCTATCGACCTGGGAGAAGAGGGGTGAGGCAGGATGGCCCCACCTCGCTATGCCATGGCCTCACCTATCCAACCTCTTGCCTGAGCTGGATCCTGCCACAGAAGCTCACGGTCACTGTGGCAGAATGGACCTCGAGGAGAGAAAATCGCTGGGACCTTCGGTCACCGTGTCTTGGATTCCCTGTCAAGAAGGCCGTCAGGGACATACCCTGGACGGCCTTCGTCGTTTCAAGAACCGGGCATGAGGATTGCCATGCCCTCCGTTGGAAGGAACAAGGCTGGGGAAGGGGATGAGCTATGGTGACAGCGAGCAGGATCCTGGTAGTCGATGACAGCGAGGAGATCAGGGATTTCCTGGCCGATGCGTTAGCAAAGCAGGGGTATGAGGTCCAGATAGCCGCGAATGGGCAACGAGCCTGGGAGCTGTTGCAGCAAAGTCGGTTTTCTTATGATCTGGTGATCTCCGATGTGAGGATGCCAGCGATGGGCGGCATAGAGCTTCTGGGTCGGATTAAGGAGGATTACCCATCCATCAAGGTGATCCTCATGAGCGGCGATCCAGATCCTGACCTCCAGGAAAGGGCCTGGTTGCTGGGGGCCTGTGCAGTCCTGCCTAAGCTCTGCGATCTTGAGCGAATTCACGAGACGCTCAGGCTCGCCTTGGCTACGTCCGCCCCTTCGCACCCAGGTGAGAGCGGCACAGCTGCGGTGCCCACGCCTGCAAACCCACCAGTGCCGTGATCAGCAAGGAAGGAGGGTCATGTTCGGTCTGGGCTTTCAAGAACTACTCGTCATTTTGATCATGGCATTACTGTTCTTTGGGGGGAACAAGTTACCAGAGGTCGGCGGCGCTCTCGGTAAGGCGATCCGCGAGTTCCAACGCGCCACAAAGGAGCCGACCACCAGCGCCCTAAGGCCAAGGGAGACCGCTGATCATCAGCCTACCGAGAACGACACGACGAAGGGGCGTGGCCGAGCGTGATCCCGCTTTCATCTGTCTTTGCATGGCACATCGCGCATGAAGAGTCTACCCCAGGCAGGTGTCTCCGGTGGGGCCTATGATCCACCTCCCTAACTTTGGCGGCGTGATCAGCTGCTAGGCTAACTTGGCGATCTTCCTGGTTGTCATCTGTGGGACCTTCGGCATGGGGTACGCTATGCGCGATGGGGTGCGTCCATATGCCGAGCGGTTCCAGCAAGCCATCGGTGTAGGGGAAGATGTCGTACTACCCATCGTCATGATGCTCCTCGCGACCTTGCTCCGGTGGCGGGTGCGGCGAGCCCACCGGCCAGCGCGCAAGGCGTGAAGGCGGGGTGTCAACCAACCGCTGGGCTGCTGCGGCAAGACCAGCGCAAGGTCAGGTGCGTCGTGAGGCACAGCAGCAATCCCAGGCTAGGTGGTGCACTTGGCGAAGTTCGTGGAACCGGATGAAGCGGCAAAAGGAGGATTCGCGATGAAAGCGCTTCGTACACTGGCTCTGGCGCTAGGGTCGACGATGTTTCTCGGGACAGTTACCTCAGCTGTAGCGGCTCTCGCTGATCAGGGGCAGCCCATCATGGCTGCACGTCAAGGCGCGGACATCAGTCGTCAAGGTCAGCTAACTTCGGCGCTGAGTCAAGCCAGAAGCACCAAAGCTCAGGTCCAGAGCGAAAAGAAGGTCAAACAGGCCCACAAGAGAGGCAAGCATCGCAAAGCGCAGCGTCCCGCCCGCGGCAAAAAGGCGCCAAGAAGTGCCTCGACGCCGATGTTTATCGGGTAGTGAAGGCACATTGTCCTCGGGAGAAGGGATGAGCGCTAGGGCGGGCAGTTGAGGCCCGCCCGTCCCAGGCGAGCCAGCTATATCGAATGCGCCATCGCTGCTCCCAAAAGTCGGCAGCCATCGCCTGACCGAGGACGGCGCGCCTCATGCAGGACCACGTGCCTCACATGCGTCTAGAGCTCGGGAGACCCGATCACATGGCTGAGCTTCAGCCGAGAGATCGGGGAGGGGTTCATGATCCCCAGGCTGGTGGGTAGCGCATCGTCAGTGAGATTGTCAAGCGCCAGCCGAAGATTGGAAAGCAGACAGCGCCGCGCCGCAAGATGACCTCTTCTTTTTCTGGGGAGCAGCATATGACAGAGCTACGTTTGGAGGATGTCATCGGAGAACTTGCTGAGGGGGTCACGCTGCAGGCGGAAATCTCCCAGCAGCGTTTGGCCCTGGAAGGGGGGGCCGTGGCGCTGACCGAGCTGGTGCAGGCATGGGAGCGGCTTGAGACGTGCGAGCCCCTGGCCTATGAGGACAAGGTCACGATCCAGTTGGACCTGCTCCAAGATGCTGGCAGCATCCTGAAACTTCTCGATACAATTCTGGCGCTCAGCTATCACATGCTCAAGGTCCACCGGCAGCACCTCGGGTGATGTGGATGCACCTGAAAAGCGGTCGCGGTAAGGAAACAGCACCCCACCACTTGCCAGCTCGCCCGACAACAGCCTGCCAGCGTCTTAAGCTTCCCCTGCACCTCCGACTTCCGGGTGCAGCTGTCCCACAGCGGTATCGTGCCAGGAAAAGCTTGGCAGATCTTCCAGGCTGAAAGTCCCTATGAGGTCAAGACGAACCACCCGAATCGAGTCTGACGTGCATGGCGAAGTCGCGGGGGATTACGGTGAACGAGATGCGCGACGTGTAGACGGAGCATCCTGGCAAATGGTCTCAACTCCTCAGACGCAGCGCCAATCTTGCAAGATTAGCGAGCTGAAGAGGGTACCGAAATCCGACGCCAGGAGTCGGTGGCTACTGCCCGAACCGCCCTTCGCTGAGCGCTGTGCTGGTCCAGTTGCACGAGACACTGCCTGAGGGGAGTTATCAGTCTCCTCGATGAGGAGGGACAAGCATGTTTGGACTAGGTGTTCAGGAACTGCTGATTATCATGGTGATCGCGCTTCTCTTTTTTTGGGGAAAAACTTGCCAGAGATCGCTAGCGGGCTAGGCAAGGGGATTCGCGGGTTCAAACGGGCAGTCACAGCACCCGAGAGCACCGACATGCTAGTGGAGCTGCTCACAGAACCATCTGGGACGGACGAGATGAAGCAGGCCGAGGTGAATACACAGGGGGTCGCTTACACCACGGCTCTTGCGCCGTGGAGGCTAGGGATGGCCCCTGGCATCAAGCGTACAGAAGATCAAAGTCGACTGGTGCCCAAGGAACCGGGGTTGCCGGTCGCTCCGATGATCGGCGTCCGAGGTCAGACGTGAGCTTCGCACGCACGGGTGGAATTCGTCTGGTACTGTGCTGGGTCTGGTGCCTGATCTCTCTCACTCTCAGCCTCCATGCAGCGCTGCGCCCATCCGAGGCACAGCGCCTGGAGCAAGTCCGCAGGATCGGTGTGCTCCTGGCCGGGAGCCCCCCAGCAATCCGAGCTGCCACGCGGGCAACCCACACGATTCCCACCGAGGTCAAGGTTGTCGTGGCCAGGTGTGCGTTGGGCAGCTGCCTCCGGCTCTGGGGATGAGCGGCTGGACCACGCCTCCGAGGGAAATGCGGCTATGATGAGGGATCGCTGCCCGTCGGGTTTCCGACCTGCCACAGGTGTGGTGGGGCTTCTGCTGCTGGTGGCGTTGCTCGCGTCCTGTATCCACACCCAAGACGCCACGGCCGCGAAGCCACCAAAGCGGCCGCTGTGTGCCAAATCCATCCCTGCCATTTTTGCTCGGGTCTCCCCAGCGGTGGTGTTCATCGCTGCCACATCTATTAATCCCTACCAGCTCACGGATCGCGTCATCCAAGTGGTGGGATCAGGGTTTTTCTTCGACCCATCCGGACTCATCCTGACCAACTCCCACGTGGTGTTTGGCCGTCAGTCAATCGTGGTGACGCTCGACGACGGCGCAAGTCTACCGGCCCACCTCGTCGGCGCCGATCCGATCTTTGATCTGGCTATCTTGCGTGTCCAACCGCCACCAGAGCGAACGCTTCCGATCGCGGCTTTAGGCGACTCCGACCGCGTCCGCGTTGGCGAGGAGGTGGTCGCTATCGGCAATCCGCTAGGGCTCGACCAGACATTGACGCGCGGGATCGTGTCCTCGATCAACCGCATCCTGCCAGAGACGCCGTTTTCGGTGTTTATACCATTGATCCAAACCGACACGCCCATCAATCCCGGGAACTCTGGGGGGCCGCTGCTCAACCGCTGCGGTGAGGTCATCGGCATCAGTACGGCGGTCATCGCAGAGGCCGAGAACATCGGTTTTGTAATCCCCATCAACCTGGCAAAGGCCGTGCTGCCCTCGCTGCTCACCTATGGACGTGTCATCCGCCCCTGGCTTGGCTTCCATGGACAGTTGATCGACAACGCCCTGACCGAGTTACTGCGAATGCCTCTCGTCGCCGGCCTTCTGGTCGAAGTGATCGAGCCAGGCTCTCCGGCCGAACAGGCGGGGTTACGGGGAGGACGGCTCGAGCTCGCCATCGCTGGACATGAATTCCTCCTCGGGGGCGATATCATCACCCATGTCAACGGCATCCGTCTGGATTCGCCGGAGACATTGCTTGACATCATGCGCACCTTAACGGTGGGCTCGATGGTGAGGCTGCAGGTCTTCCGAGACGGAACCGACGAGACGGTGGAGTACGTCCTGCCCGAGCGTCCGGTACTGCCGGGGGATATCCAGAACTCGCGGGTCCTCAATCCTCTGGTGGATAGGCGCGGGCAGCCGCCTTCCCCACAAACCCTCTCGCCTAGGCGATAGGGAACAAGAGGCTAGCGGCGCAGGTGCTGGGTATTGAGCTGAACAGTATATCCCATCCGGCCCAGCGCTATAAGGTCGATCCTGGCGCGGCTAAGGAGTGAGGCTTACCTGCATCACTCCCCCGGCCGCGCATCATTGCGAGCCTCGTCAGGAAGGCGATCTTCAACGCCGAGGGGGATCACCGCCTCGCTAGCGTGGGGCGCGAATTCCTATCCTTGCGGGCCAGGTGCAGGCCGTTTGTCGCTAACCAGGGGGTGTGGAGTGCGGGTGGGCTGCGAGGACCCCTCACATCCCCACGTTGGAGAGGATGCAGTTCGCGCTGGGTGCGAGCATGGTGATCACCCGGTCCGTGCTTGCAGCGATCGGCGGCTTTGCAGCGATTGCCGACAGTCTAGCGGATGATTTTCTGCTGGGCAACCTGACAGTGCAGGCCGGCTATAGGGTCGTGCTATCCGACTACATCGGCGAACACCTCCTCAGCACAGAGGACGTTGGCGACTTTCTCCGGCATCAGAAGCGCTAGGCGATCCACTCACGCCTGTCGCGCCCTTGGGGCATGTCGGGCCAACTTGACTTACGGCACGATCACCAGTCTCGTGTTCTTGCTGTGCACCGCAGGGGCCACGTTAGGCTGGACGATGGTTGATATGACCTGGATGGCGCGCCTGGCCATGGGCTGCGTCATCGGCGCCAGGGACCTGCGCGACTAGGCCGCCAGGAAGTATCTGTGGCTCGTACCGCTGCGTGATCCCATAGGCTTTGCTGTGTGGTGCAGCAGTTTCGCCGGCCACACGGTCGTCTGACGCGGCCGCCGCTTCAAAGTCGGCAAAGGCGGCAAGCTGCTGCCACTCGACGGCGAGCTCGCCACACCTTCTGTCATCCCGGCGTAAGGAGATATTCCTGCCGCGCTATTACACATGGCCACTGTGCAAGCGCAAGCCTTCCGGCTTCGCCGCACGCAGTACAGCCGCCAACTATGGCATGCGAGCACGACGTTTCTCGCGGAGAAGCGTCCCATGAGGGGCGTTGAAAGCAAAGCGCCCCCCAGGGTGACATCCTCCTTGCAGCGCCCGCAGACGCGATGGTCACTGGAGGGGCTTACAGCCCTCTGTCAACGCCAGGCGCGCGTCCGCATGGCGGGCTGGCTCCTGCATGATTTCCCCCATGTGAAGAACGTCAGCATCTCACGGGCGAGCGCTTGGGAGATCCATCCCGTCACATCCATCGAGGTCTGGGAACCGGATCAACAGGTATGGCAGGCTCTGCCATGGGGGATAAAGACCCCGGTGGCGACCATTTAGCATGCCTGCGGGACCGGGTAGAAAGCTTGTGGGCTGTTAGCCGGCGGCGCGGAACCGCCTCTGATGACCGCGGTGGGCGGCACGGTGTCTCCCTGTTGCACGTTGAGGAACAGAGCCGAGCGTCACATCGCCAAAGGTGACAGTGGTCCGTCCGGTTCGCGGGAGTTTGCAGTCATCGTGGGTAACGCATGGGATCAGCGCTCACCTCGACCGATAGGAGCCGGCCATGTTCCTATGGCGGCGGAGGTGCTTGCAGCGCGCTACCCTCGAGAGAGATGGTCGCGGTGTCATCGTCGTAAGCCAGCAGCTCAGCATAACGCCCCCAGTTAATGGCCACCTCGACCTGGCGCGCCGCCTCTTCCGGGGGAAAGTCGAGTTCGAGGGCGGCGGTGATCACGTCTTTTTCCAGCTGATGGCTGTCCGCCGCTTTCAGCATGGCGAGTAACCAACTGAAGATCGGCACACGGCGGATGCGCGAGGCAAAGATTTCCTTGCGCGCCAGGATGCTCGCTTCGGCGAAGGTTTCTCCGAGCGGGGTGAGGGTGATATCGCCCTGAGCGATGGTGGCAAAGCCCAGCAATTCCGCCGCCTCCGTCAACGGCAGAAGGGCGTCCAGATCCACTTTCAGGTCCTTCGCCACTTGATAGATGTCAGCCTGGTGGTGTGGCGCTTCGTACACGTGCTCGATGAAGCCTGTCAGATTGCTGATGCCGATGTCGGGGAGCGCCCGTGTACGCCCCGCTTCACCTGGGGCGGTGCCCAACTCGATGGGCTCTGGTTGGGTCTGGCCAGCCAGCGTCGCATACACCTGGTCGACGATCCCAAGAAACTTGGAGTCCTTGCGCCGGCGTGGATGGGGGAGCTTCACCGTAAATTCCGTGACCACACGACCCGGTTCCCGATCCATCACCACGATACGGTCGGTCAGGAGGACGGCTTCCTCGATGTTGTGCGTGACGAGCAGAATCGCTTTCGTGGGCATCGTCCGGCTCAGCCAGAGCTCGAGGAGCTCACCACGGAGGGACTCGGCGCTCAACACATCCAGGGCCGAGAAGGGTTCGTCGAGGCAGAGGAGCTCAGGCTCGACGACAAGCGCCCGCGCAAAGCCCACCTTCTGACGCATACCCCCCGAGAGCTCGCGAGGAAACGCCGTCTCAAAGCCATCTAGCCCTACTTTGTCGAGCAATTCCATGGCCCGATGGGCCCGCAGCTGTGGGAAAACACCGCGTGCCGCGAGTGCGACCTCGACGTTTTGCTGTACGGTGAGCCAGGGAAACAGCGCAAAAGTCTGGAACACAATGGTAGTGTGGGGGTTAACGCCCATGAGCGGCACGCCGCGATAGAGGACCTCGCCCTCCGTCGGGCGCTGCAGCCCGGTAATGATGTGCAGCAGGGTGCTCTTGCCACAGCCCGTAGCCCCAAGAAGGGCGACAAACTCCCCCTCGTGCATGGTGAAGTTCACCTCGTCAAGGGCTACGAAGGGGTGCTCGTTCGCCCCATAGGTTTGACGGACATGGCGCAGTTCAACCAACGCCATCGAGGTGCTCACGGCTCACTCCAGACGAAGGCGCTCTTCGGCCAAGCGATAGAGACGGCGCCAGATCAGGCGGTTGACCAGCGTGACGACGAGAATCATCGCCAACGTCGCGGCGAGGAGGAGCGGATACAGGCCGGCGGCGGTGGCTTCAGCGATCAGCGCGCCCACGCCAGCGATCGACCGGGGTTGCCCACCGAAGTCGAAGTATTCCGCGACGATGCTGGCATTCCAGGCTCCGCCGCTCGCCGTGATGGCACCAGTGATGAAATACGGGAAGAGCGACGGCAGGATAAGAATGCGCCAGCGCTCGCCGCGGTGGAGCTGCAGGAGCGCAGCAGTGTACTGTAAATCCTTCGGGATTGCCATCGCCCCGGCAATGACGTTAAACAAGAGATACCATTGCGTCCCCATGAGCATGAGCAGCACTGCCGCCAGGTTCATGCCGCCGGGAAGCCTCAGAACCATGACGAGCACCACCGGAAAGAGGGCGGTCGCGGGGATGGAGGCAGCCATTTGGCCCACTGGCTGAACCCGGGCCGCCAGGTGGGGCCGCGTGCCAATCGCCACTCCGAGGGGCACCGTCCATGCCGCAGCGATGAGGAGGGCACCCAACACCCGTAGGGCAGTGGCCCCCACCCCGATGGCAATGGCCAGCCACTGTGCCGCTGTAACCGCCAGCAGGAGGCTCCAAGCGTGGTAGGTGCCATACACGAGAACCAGGACTCCAAGCGCTCCCAGCAGGGGGGCACCCCAGGGGCGACGCATGTCTGCCCGAGGCGTGCCATCCCAGCCTGGACTGATGCGTGTGCGGGCTTGATCAAGGCGAGCCAGCAGCCGCCCGAGGGCTCGACGACCCAGGTACATGAGCTCGGAATGGCGCAACGCACTGTAGAACCATGACGCGGGGCGTTCACTACCGACCATCTCGAGCTTAAAGCGCATCGACCAGGCGAGGAGGGGGCGCCAGACGCATTGGTCGAGGATGACAATGATGAGGACCAACGTGCCGATGCCCCAGGCGATAGCCGCCATATCGCTGCGGTCCGCCGCCTCGCGTAGGTAGGCGCCGAGGCCCAGCAGGCGGAAGTCGCGTTGCCCCAGGGTAAACATCTCCGCCGCCATCAAGAAAAACCACCCTCCGGCCCAGCTCATGATGCTGTTCCAGATGAGGCTGATGGTGGCAAAGGGGAGCTCCAGCACCCGGAAGCGCAACCACGCGTTGAACCCAAAGATGGCAGCAGCCTCGCGCAGCTCATTGGGGATGGTTTTCAGCGATTGATACCAGGCAAAGACAAGGTTCCAAACCTGGCTCGTGAAGATCAACACGATCGATGTCAACTCCGCGGCCACCCGCGGGGAGAGGATGGTGCTCAGGCTCAATAGGACCACAGGCAGAAAGGACAGGATGGGAACGCTTTGGAGCACATCGAGCAGCGGCATGAGCACCTGCTCGGCGTGGCGGTGCTGCGCCGCTGCGCGCCCGTAGACTAGGGCAAAGAGGAGGGAGAGGATATAGGCGGCGGCCATCCGGCCCAACGACAGGGCGGCATAGTATGGTAACACCTCCGGTGCCAGGGAGATCTCAGGCCCGTGCAGAACCATAGGCACATGCCTGGCCAGTGAGATCGCGCCGGCGATTAGCGCCATCAGTCCCGCCAAAACGACGGCATCACCCCAGGCGAAGCGCCGCTCAAAGGGTTGTGGGATCGTAAAGACCTGGGTCGGCTGGTTCATGGGTACATCTCGCGAGACGATTTCCGTGGTACTGGGGCGGCAGCGAGTACAAAAGCCTCAGCGCAGCTTCGATGATAGCACATCTTGGCGCTTAACATTGCACACGCAAGAGGTCACTTCAGGACCAGCATGGGTGAACGCAGGCAGGGGCACAACGATCTCTTACAGCGGGCCACGCTGGGGCCTGAGGCTGTCAGACGATCATGCCTCGGGTCTGCCTTACGTCTGAGCTGATAAAGCCCACGGCTTCTGGAATCAGCTTTCTGGTCACACCTATGGCCCAGTATGAAGCCTCACCCGTCTCCTTGGCCTTAAAAATCTTGCGGCCCCTCCTGGGGACGGGGTTGCCTCTGTGCTTAGCAGCATGACACTGAGTTTGCCGACCGTTCCTAACAAGCGGCTTATGGGCCGCATCTGAGCATTTACCGCGTGGTGAGTTTCGCGATATTCTAATGGAGCCCCGAATGCAGTGCCAGTGTCTATACGGCCGTTGCTTTTGGCAGAACCCCCCGTCTGTCGGCAGACTTTTGCCTGGATGGCTTGATAGGGCCTTCTCGCTTCAGCTTCCACCTTTTTGCCTGCATTGAGCGAGGAAACCCAGGCGATGATGACGAGCGCCCGGGCCGTCGCGGCCTATGCCGACGATTCCCAGAGATTGGCGAGGGAAGTCCGATCGACAGGGTGGTCTGCGGGACCATCGGTCAACGATCGATAATCCTTTCCTCGTCATCCCCCTGCTCCTCCCTCAGATGGTTCTTCACATGATGAAGGCGGTGCCATTGTCGCTGAACAGGAACGTTTTGTCGCCGAGCAAGGCGAGATTGCCATAGGTCAGGCGCGACCGTTCGACAATACTGCGGGCCTTTTCCAACTCGGCGATACTAGGAGGCGCGGGCTCTGGCGCCGTAGGGCACAGCAATTTTGCCAGAGCAAATGCCAGGGCAACAACGATGGCCCCGACGGTGGCGCGCAAAAAACTCGGCACGTCGCCCCAGAAGGTAAACCGCCACCAAAGCTCCCCTGAGTATTCCAGATGTTTGTAGGAGAACAGCCCCAGCCACACCGACGCCAACACGACCAGGGTCACAGCAACGATCCAACCGGGGGTGAAGCGCTGGCTGAGCAGGGATGCTTGGTGGTAGAAATGCCGATGGCAGGGAAGTAACGCCCCCAGCATGACGGCCAAGATCACCGCCTCTTCGTAGTCGAACCCTTTGAGCAGCGATAGGATGATGCCAGCGCTGAGGAGAGTCACGCTAAAAAGATAGGCGGCATTCGAGCCGCCGTTGCAGTCCCCAAGCCAGCAAGAGCAGTGCTATGCCGACTATGCTGCCGAGAAAATGGGAGAGTTCCATATGCCTCACTTCCTGCCTCTTCCAGAGCATCTCATGTCCTGCCAGTAGGACGGTGGCGCGGCCCAGCGGTAATATATAGTAGATGGCCCGGTATGCCACAAGGGATGCGGCCACCGATGTAGTGGGCAAGGTCGGCGACAGGAGCAAGAGGAGCACCGTCTCAAGGACGCCGAGTCCGCTGGGGACCTGACCGGCCAAGGCTATGACTTGTGCCAGCAGAAAGAGGCCGAGAAAGCCTGGGTATGACAAGCTGGGCGAAGAGGGCAACAAGACGTAGCACACGCTCGCGGCCAAGGCCCAATCCACGCACGAAAGCGCAATCTGGCAGAGCGAGAGCGGCGCGGAAGGAGCTGAGAACTCCCACTCCCTGATTCTGATCGGGGTCTTACGCAGCATCACCCAGGACACGTATGCCCCGACAAGCACTAGGCAGATGATCCCCACCGGTTGCAGAGAGCTGAAGGGCGAATGGAGCGATGCTGGGGTAGCCAGCGCTCCAGAAGGAACACAACGCCTCCAATCGCCAGGATTCCGAGCCAGAGGGTCAGGGTCCAGAAGGCCACCACCTGGGCGATCTCGACGGTTGACAAGCCCCAAGCCGTGTAAAATCGAAAACGTATAGCGCTGCCGGGTCTTGGACCAACTTGTTGATCAGCGTTTCGACGTCCATGCCCACCTTCTCGACGACTTCTCTTGCGATCTTTGCCATGGTTAACCCCTTTCGTGAAAGCTCCATGCTCGGTCGGTCCATCTGCTCAGGCCGCTCTCCGACCCCAGAGCGGCATCGGATGGAGACCGGAGAAGCACGCAGCCTCCACCCACTGTTGGTCGGCGGCGGCGACGGAGATCAAAAGGACCGACGTTTCTGGCGCCAAGGCCCGAAGCTTCTGGAGGACCGCCAGACCATCGAGATCCGGCATTTTCCAGTCCAGGATGGCGAGATCGAAGGAAAACACTCTCTATAACAGAGTTCTGGAGACCCAAAGCCCATTGCGGACGCCCTGGGCCTGATATCCAAGACGACCTAAGGCCTCCTCTATGACAGTGCGAATCCCGGCGTCATCATCGACGATGAGGATTCGCATCGTCCCCCCATTTCCTCCGGTGCGATGCATGTGATGGCGCAACCCCTTCCACTCTCGTCGTTACCCCTATAGAAGGGAAGCCCTACCCTAAATACCTCCCAGACTCTCCGCTCTATATCGATCGCGTCGTACAACTTCTCTGCCTGGTGACAAGCGTGCGTGAATCGTCGCTAGGGGAGATCGTGTTTCCCATCGCCGAGACAAGATCTGGGCGTGAACTTTCTGGCGAGGTGAAGAAGACGGTGCCGATCGACCGGTGCACTTCTGGCACATGAGTCCAGGGCTGCGGTGTCGAAAATGGGCATTGGTGACGGCACAGGCGGGATGTCAGCGGTGGTAGGACGTGTGTCCTTTTGACTCACCCTTGCCCGTAATCTGTAGAATGGCCGTGGGGGATTGACCATCCGGCGCAGGGTACATACGGTGCAGCTGGCCTCGGCAAACTCCGCAATCGAGGGGACGCGAGCGCCACGGGGGAAGGCTGTTCCTCATGCCCTGCCCGATAGATGTCGTGCTCGCCACAAACGCCATCCTATCAGGACGCCGCCAAGAACGATCAACATGGCCGGCATGATGTATTCCACCTCCCCCACGACGTGCCGCACCCGTTCTAGGTATGAACCCAACCCAGCGCCAACGGCGTAACCGATCCCCACCGCATAGGGTACATAGAGTAGGGCCCCCAGCGTATTCGCTACCACGAAGGGCAGAGCTGGTAGGCCTGCCGCTCCCGCGACGGGACCGGCGAGGAAGCGCAGCCCCGGGATGAATCGCGCCACGAACACCCCGAGAACTCCATGCGTCATCACGAAGCGGGATACCATCTGCAAATGTTCAGGGTTCACCAGGATCCGCCGACTGTAGCGCTCGAGAGCAGCCCGACCATACCGCCGCCCGAGCCAATAGCCAAGGTTGTCTCCAGCTGTGGCGCTGACGATGCCAAGAGCCAGGATGAGTGCAAGCCGAAGTCGCCCCCGCCAGGCCAGATAGCCCGCGATGGCGAGGGTGGTTTCTTCTCCCACTCAACGCCGCCTAGGCTCTCCGGCGAAGGCACCTCATTCTGTGCCAACGCTAGTACATCCATCCCTTGGCTCTCTAGCTGCTCGAGTGCTTGATCGATACTCTGGTGCGCTTTGCCTTCCAGCGGCAGGCGCTGGCCTGCATGCCGATGGGAACCGCAGTGCGCCAGCACCACCTCCGGAGCCCCTTTCGTATACGCCACCCAGCGCCCACCGTGCTGGTGGACGGTGGTCATCATCTTGCGTTCGGAGCTAAAGGGAATTTCATTGACCTTAGGGTAATCGGCACGCACGCGCCTGATGTCATCGTTTCCGTCAGAGGCCAGTCCCAACGCGTCTGGGGTGTGTGCCCTCGCCAACCATGGCAATGCATGGGGCATGCCGGACGACCGCAGATGTAGCCTGCCATGCCGGCAGATATCGATGGTATGGGTTTTGCCCAGGCGATCAGATAGCTGCGTCCGCGCCATCGGGAAACGTCCGTTACGCCATTTGACGAGACATGGTGCGACAGCGCGGGACCTCTTGCCCCACGATGCCTCACCCACATCTCATGGCGTGATGGGCAAACACCCCAAGGCCTGGGACCGACTGCCTCGGCATCGCTGAGGCCTTCGGGCGAAGCACATGCTGGCGAGCGAGACGTCTAAGCGAACCTGTACCGCCACGGCCGCCCTGTGCTGCACAGCGGACCTGACGCCGGACGGTGAGATCTCTATGGTTCACAAGGAGGGTCAAGAGATGTTGATCAAGTTGAGCGATACCAATCTTAAGTTGGCGGACCCTGCCCAAGATATCCGTGGGCATCGGGTGGTGGACAAAGATGGCAAGGACATCGGGGAAGTCGACGACCTGGTCATCGACCGCGACGAGAGGAAGGTGCGTTTTCTGGAGGTCGCGTCGGGAGAGCTCTTCGGCTTCGGGCACGCGAAGGCCCTGATCCCCGTCGATGCGATCACCCGCATCAGCGAGACGGCGGTCTATATCGACCAGACGCAGCAACATGTCGCGGCAGCGCCACGCTACGATCCTGCCCTGATCACTCTGCAGATAGGGGATGAGGGATACGTCAGGGACCTCTATCAGCACTACGGCTATCTACCATACTGGGGTCCGGGCTATGTGTACCCACCCTATGCTGACGATCGTCGATCAACAAAAGTGTCGGCGTCGCGGCGGCCTCGCGATCATCACGACTGACCGGAAGAGGCCTCGGGACAAATGCAGCACGACCACAGCGCCGCCCAGCATCTAATGCCATGGCGGCGCCTCCTGCCCAGCGGATTTCCATGCGCCAAGATTCTGGCGGGAACCTGCGTCCTCGTGCACCATCCGGAAGCGCGTCCCAGCATGCGGTTCGCCCTAGCGAGCATCAGTGCTGCCAGAGAATGAGGGCGGCTTCCATCGGGACGCGGGCCGCCGGGTGGTATGGGATGACGCGCGGCGTGAAATGCCAGGCCGGACGCGAGGCCGGCACCGTGGCGTGATACACATACCCGTTCACGGCACCGGTGATTCGGTCTCCCTGGCGCATCTCCTGGCGGACCGGGTCTTCCCCGTCCATGGCGTCGGCATAGAGTTCAAGCCGCACCCATGACGGGGCCACCTCGCCCAAGTAGACTTGCACGTGAAAGGCCCAGTGATCCTGTTCTTGGCTGGTGTCCAAGTTGCCGAAATGCACTTCGTGCCAGTGGGCCTCGGGCTGGCGCTGCCAAGTGTACAGCTCCTTGGCGAGGTGGCTTCCCTGAGCCCAGCGGCGTTGGAAGGCGGCGGCCGCCGGCAGATAGAGCTGCTCGACATAGTCACGTACCATACGGTTGCTGCTGAATTGCGGGGCGAGGCCCGCCATGCTGGCGCGTATACGTGCCACCCAGGCCCGGGGAATGCCCTGGGCGTCGCGCGTGTAGAACGCTGGGACGATGTCAGGCTCGAGCAAATCGTACAGGGCTTCGGCCTCCCGGCGATCCCACTCAGGCTCGGGGTGTTCCCGGCTATCGCCCAGGGCCCATCCCAACTCTGGGCCATAGGCCTCGGCCACCAGCCATCCACCTCGCTGAGGTTGAGGCCGCCGTTCACCAGAACTTTCATGCCGCTCGTCCCACAGGCCTCCCAGGGGCGGCGTGGGGTATTGATCCATACATCGACGCCCTGCACGAGTTCCTGGGCCAGCGCCATATCATAATCTTCCACATCCCTTACATCACACTGCTGGAACAGGTACGCGCTGGCAATGTCGCCAGCGTGCGGCTCGTCGGTGATCAGATTCACGGCACGTTTGTCAAACCCGTACAGCGGCCTCAGCCGACCGCCACCACCACGCCATCATCCGCAGCGCTTCAGAGGTCGTGGAGATGTTCGCCGGCATCGGCGCTAGTGGCGTGCGTGATCTGTTCACGCAGGCTAAGGCTGAGGCACCGAGCATCGTCTGCATCGACGAACTCGATGCCGTGGGCTGCCGGCGGGGGGCGGGGATGAGGACCACCAACGATGAACGTGAGCAAACCCTCAACCAATTGCTGGTGGAAATGGGCGAGCCGCTTGCCAACTCGCAAGCCGCCCGGCTGCTGGGTGCTAATGTCTGAAGGGATCAGTGGTTTCGTGCACGATGGAAGGACGACCGTTCTGGTCAGGAACCAAGGTGCGCTAGGCCGGGTAGCGAAATTAATGGCGCATTCCGTGAGGCGGTGGTGCAAGGGGGATTCCAGCGTTGCACCGAGACATGCTCGCGTGATGAGGATGACGTCCCCGTCACCCCGAGGCATTCAAGCCGGGCAAGGTCCAATGGCATCGAGTTCGGGCAGACAAGGAGGCCGACGATCGGTGGCCGTGCTCCATGGAGTCATGGTCGACGACCAGGGACGGCTGGTCGCATCGTCGATATTGGTCAGTGCTTCTTGAGGAAGTCATCTGCCCTGGGACGCCAGGCGCGCAGAGCCCCGAGAGCCGCCCCTACAGCTATCGCGGCCATCAAGCCACTGAGCAGGAAGAATAACAGCGGATTCGCTGAAGGACGTGCCAGGATGGCGGCGAGAAGTCCCACGATCAGGCCCGTCGCCCCCAGGATAAGCGCCAGCCCTCCCCAGTATGTCGCCTTCATGCGCACCACGCTTTTCTCGAGCGCGACGCCGTGAAACAGATTGAGGAAGGCGTTGATCTCGAGCAAGATATAGATGACGACACCGAGCAGCAGCGCCAACCACAGGTTCAGAGGTCCGCTGCCTTGCACGAACGCCAACAGCGCTTCCACCAGACTGAGCGCCACCCCGACGCTGAGCAACGCCGAGTTCCTGATCAGCACGCCCACAACGGCGAAGAAAGCAGCCCCTCCGGCCCATGCAAGGACGGCGTCGGTTGGTGCGAGGCCAAGGGGGAAACCGATCAGGGCCATCACCAAGAGCAGAGGGACGGCCCGCATCATGGCGCCACCCTCCGGATGCGGCGCCGCTGCGGCATGCCCGAGAGCACCAGCTCCAGCAGCTCGTCGGGGTGCCATTCAAGGACGACGATCCCCTGCTGCCGCAACTCCTGAAGCTGCACGACCCGCTCTAAAGCCCACAGACGGCATGTGATGTCGGTAGGCAACGATGGTGCCAAGACGGCACGAGTGACGTCGACCGGAGAGATCGCCAACAACACGACGGGAAAACCGCGCACCACCAAGTCCTGCAGGGCCTTCACAAAGCGGTCGTCCACCAACGGGCTCAAGGCCACGATGAGCGCGCGCGGGGGGAGGATGCGTTTCGGCACCAGGGCGAGGTCTTTGGCGACGTACGAAAAGATCACGTTAGCCTCGAGCAGGTGGTCCAGGATGGCCTGGAAGTGAGCCCGTCCGACCCCCGGCTTGAGCCAGCGAAACGCACCGCCGTATTCGATCAAGCCGACGCGATCCTTGCGGCGGATATAGGCCCACGCCAACGACGCCGCGGCGCGAACCGAGAGATCCAAGGTGTTGTGCATCGAGGAGCCCACGCTCGCCAAGGTATCGAGCATGAGGATGACATCGGCATTGCGCTCCAGTTGGTATTCATTGACGTAGAGCTTATGTTGCCGCAGCGACGCCCGCCAATTGATGTGTTTCGTCCGATCTCCGGGTGCAAACAGGCGGATGTTGCCAAATTCGAGGCCGTCGCCGAGCGCCGAAGACACGTAGTTGCCAGCATACACTTGCGTGTACGGCGGACGCACCGCTCGCCGTAACGGGATGAGCTGGGGGTAGATAGCACAGGGCTTGGGAGCGAAGTGCTGGGTCTCGCGTATCAATAATCCCGAGCGCCCGTGGAGCCGCACATGGAGACGACCTAGCGTAAACTCACTGCGACGCGCCGCGCGCAGGACATATGTCCACTGCACCGTCTCCCCGCGCCTTAGGCTGAAAGCCTTATGATGGCTGTTCGAGACCAATTCGACTGAGGAAGGGAGAGCCTCCAGCACCTCGATACAAGGAACGGCGGAACGCGCCACGATGGTGGTGGTCACACGCAGTAAATCGTCTTCAAACAGCTGCTGGCTGGACACCTCGTGGGTCAGCTGATAGGTCGGAACCGTATCGATGGCCAACCCCACGAAGATGGCAAGGAGCGACGGGACGGCCATCAAGGCGAGTTCGGCACGCGAGAAGATGACGCCCAGAAACAGGGCAAAAGCCGCCACGCCGAGCAGACGGTACACCTGGGGGCTGAGCCGGACGACCATCATATGTCCGCCTTGGGAGTCGGGACTTTGTCCAGCAGGTCCCGGACGATGTCCTCTTCCGCCACCTTGGTGATCCACAGTTCGGGACGCAAGATCAGACGATGGGCCAGGGCCGGCACCGCCATCGCCTTCACATCGTCCGGGGTCACGAAATCGCGGCCGTGGAGCGCCGCATACGTGCGCGCCAGCTTCATCAGCGCCAGCGAGCCGCGCGGCGAGGCCCCCACCTGCACCCGACCGTCCTGGCGCGTCGCCTTCACCACGTCCACGATGTAGCGGTCGATCTCCGGGCTGACGAAGACCTCTTCCAGGGCGGCCTGCATCGTCAGCAACTCTGCCCGTGTGACTACCGCGGGGATGTCCACGGTGTCTTGGCGGCGCTGCCGCCGCCGCAGCAGGATCTCCTGCTCATTGTCTGGTGTGGGATAACCGACGCGCAATCGCATCAGGAAGCGGTCCAGTTGGGCCTCCGGCAGGGGATAGGTGCCTTCCAGTTCGAGTGGGTTTTGGGTGGCGATGACCAGAAAAGGAGGGTCGAGGACGAAGCGTTCGCCTTCCACCGTCACCTGGTGCTCCTGCATGACCTCTAAGAGCGCCGCTTGGGTCTTGGGCGTGGCCCGATTGATCTCGTCGGCCAGGAGCAGGTTGGTGAACACGGGCCCGCGGCGGAATTCAAAGGTGCCCTCGCGTTGGTTGTAAAGAAAGCTGCCGGTGATGTCGCTGGGCAGCAGATCGGGCGTAAATTGGATGCGTTTGAAGTCCAGATCGGTAACCTGGGCACACAGGCGGGCGATCAGGGTTTTGGCCAGGCCAGGGTAGTCTTCGATAAGGATATGCCCATTGGCGAGGAGGCCTAACAGCACCTGCTCGAGCACCTCGTCTTTGCCGACGATCACCTGCTTCAAGGTGTCGATAATCTGTCGGGTGCGATCGGCCACGGTTGTGAGCGTCATCGGAGGTCCTCCAACATCTGCACGACGGCTCGTAGCTGGCGCAGAGACATGCCACGCCGCGGCAGGAGACGTTGAGGTCGTTCACGCATGATCAGGTCCAAGAGCTCGGGGTGCAAGCCCTCCAGGGGGGGCTCCTCCAGGTCGGCGACGCCGATGCCGAAACGGCGGCGTACGTGGCGCTCGAGCAGGATCAGGAGGCGACGGCGCAGGATATGGTCGAAGTAGGACTGACTGCGGACGCTGTTCGTCACCTCATCCCGCAGTTTCACGAACTGAGGCGCCATTAAAAGCCTAGGCACCGGCGGCCGCACGGCGGCCTCGAAGGCCGTGCGGGGCTGCCGCTCGAGTTCCCCGCCCACCTCCTTCACCATTTTGTACAACGTAAAGGCTAACACCACCGCCATGCACACCCGGAGCACCAGAAGCTTGTAGGCCGGCTCAACGAAGTAATAGATGGGCACTGACGGGATCGCCAACAGCATCAAGATAGTCAGGTATGCGCCCAGTAGGCCCGGCCAGCGGCGTTCAGGTGGCGGGTACATGGTCGTCCTCCTCCAGGGCCGCCCTGGTTTCGCGTAGCACCGCAATGGCCAGGTGTTTCTCGGGCTGCCCTAACGGGTGCATGCTGAATTTAGCCACCTCAAACAACGTGGTCAGACGCCGCAGCCGAGCGGGCGGCAAGCGGAAACGCTGCAAGGCGACCCCTAAGTACTCCAGTGGCGTCTGCCACGGGGCCCTGGGTAAGCCGTGCTGGCTCAGCACCTGCTCGAACCGGCGGTAGCAAGCGATGATGGCCCGGCGTGGGTCCGGCTCATGGAGGAGGTCATCGAGACCGATCTCGACCGCATCGAGCAAGGCCCGCCGCGTCGCGTCAGTGAAGCCGATGCCATACCACCAACGTTCCAGACGCTCGCCGAACAGGAACCACGCTCCACCCCCCAGGATGCCGAGCCCCACCAGCGCGGCCAGAATACCCAGCGTCCAGGCGAAGCCGGGGGCGGCTGCGGCTGGTTTTTCCGCGACCAGCTCGGGTGGATGCGACCTGATCGGGCCTGAAGGCAGAGCTTGGTGCAGGGCGTGCTCTGGCGAAAGTGGGACCCCTCCCCCCCCAATACAGATAGGCGATCAACCCGATGGCGATGAGCAGCGGCAGCAATAAGACGACGAACACGCCGAAAGAGACCTTCGGCGGCTCGTGGTACTCTTGGAACTCATCCGGCTGCTTCTTGCGTCGGAAGCGCACGTTGCGCGGGAAGAGCACCGCCAAGACGGCGATGGCTGCCAGGGCGAAGAGCCCCACCAACAGATAGACCATAGGTTCAGGCAGACGCGGCATCAGCCGCACACCGGCGAGGCCCCAGGCCCTGTTGGGTTGTTGGCTCATGAGGCTGGTGAGCAGGACCAACAGCGCCAGCAGGGCAACCGAACCCCACAGCACCGCTCGCTGGGGTAGCCCCTCCGCCGCTTCGTGCAGCGGGGGTTGCTGTTCTTTAGGTGGTGTCTGATCGACAGGCGGCATGGATCTATATCCCAATTCGAGCGCGCGGCATTCAGCGGACCTTGATGACCTGCTCTGGACGGCCCATAATGTGCTCTATCGCTCGAATCGACTCGATGAGCTGCAGCAGTCGGGGGTCGAGCTCGGCCTTCAGGGATCCGTCGACCGGGCCATAGCCCCGCAAGCGATGGGATGCGCACTCTTCGATGATAATCCACAGATAGGAGAGCTCTCCAGCTATCTCGCGCGTGAGGCTCGAGACTCGATGCGTGAGACGCCATTCCCCATCGAGTTGACTGAGCACATCATGCATTTTCTGGAGATGCGACCACAGGCACGCCTTCTGCGAGGGGGAGAGATCGTCCTGGAGGGTATACAGCAGTCCCTGCTTACTTCCCTGTCTGAGCAGGCGCTTGCAGAGGGCGAGCGATTCATCGACTAGCACCATCGTCGTACTCACCTGACGCTTTTGATCCCTGTTAAGACGCTCCGTCGCGGGCTGCATGTACTTGCCTTCTCCCTGGCTGTCGGGGCAAGGTTAGCCCCTGTGCCATGACGATCCCACTCTGCCTTGGAACCGCCGGAAATCCGTAACTCCGCCGAGGCCGTAAAGAAAAAGGCCCCAACCGAGTGTACGATCCTCAGCTGGGGCCTCAGTCTTCAGAACTCCTAGCCGAGGATCTTCCAGGACTAGGAGTTATCAACTGTGGCAGGCACAGTGGTTAAAGGTGAACTCCATCACCTAGCGATATTATAGTGTGGGGTGACGGCAGTGTCAAAAGCCGGCAGGCCGCTTGCTCCCTTTTCGTCGGGGCAAGGGAAGGGCGCCTGACATGCCTGACTCAGCAGGTGATCACATCGCATCCCCCAGCACGCTAGCCAGCTTGACATCCCTGAGGGGCAGCGTGAGATTTTAGTTAACGTGAACAGGGCGATGAGGCTCGTCCATCCGCGCCCTCGGCCACCTGCGAGACCCCGAAGGCATCCCGCTGCTTGTCTACATCCTGCAGCGGGACGAGGATGCACATCTCCGCGCCATCGCGGCGGAGGTTCTGGGATCGTTCACGCGTGAGGCCGTCGTCGAGCCGCTGGTTGGCGCCCTGCAGGATCGGCATCCCGCCGTGCCGCAGGTGGCCGCACACGCCCTGACCAAGCTTGGTCCGCTCGCCAGACCCTGCCCGCGGCAGGCCATCAAGCACCACCGTTGGGCGCTCTCAGTAGAGCGGCAACGCTTGGCTTAGAAGGCCCGGCGGGTGTTCCGTCGCATCAGAGATGACGACCAAAACTGATCTCCTCCGGCTATGATATTCCCCCTTGTACGCTCTTTGTACGCTCTTTCGTTCAGCAGGCGCTGAAGAGGCTCCGTGCGCTGGACAATGCCATCATCGCCAGGGTGTGTGTCACGGTCTCGTGAACATCCTGTGGTACAGGTCTTCGCCGAAACTCGTGGGTAACGGTTCTCCTTCGATCAATTTGAAGGTTCGGACTCCATCAGCTTGGCGGCCGGCTCGCAGGAACAGCGCGTTTCCCATATTCCTTTCATAAAAGCCGTGAGCCAACTCATACATATGGGTCACACACAGCACCCTCACCCCCTTTTCCAACAGAGCCGAGATGATCTGCCGCGCGATCTCCGAGCCTTCGCGCTCATTGGTCGCCGCAAACGATTCATTGAACAGCATCATGGAATGGGAGGCGATATGGTCGACGATGTCGCTCATGCGACTGAGCTCCTCATCGAACTTGCCGCTTTGCAGGCTGACATCTTCTTCCCTCTTATAATGCGTGAAGAGGCCGTCGCAGAGACTGCCACAGAAGGACTCGGCGGGAACGAACATGCCGCTCTGCATCATCAACTGGGCCAAGCCGACGCTTCGCAGGAAGGTTGATTTGCCCCCCGTGTTTGGACCGGTGATGACCACAAGGCTCTTCCGGTCAGCATTCGCCTCGTTGCCCACCACGCGGCGGTCGACGCTCAAGGTGAGCCCCACGTCGTATAAGCCGCGAAACGATAAGCGCTGCTCATCAGCGGCGGCCGGCGACGGCATGCACATGGGCTCTCCCTTGCGCACCAGCTGTTCGTGCAGATTGAGGCAGCCGACATAGAACGCCAGTTCCGCCCGCAGCATGCCGAAGAATTCGCCGACATGCGCGGCGGCTTGGCCGAGTGCATTGGCGGCTAGACCAATCCCCCGATTGCGAAGCGCTTTAAGCGCCTGGGCGCCGGCTTCATCGCGGGGATGGAGCTCGAAGCTGTAGACGGCTGGTTTCTCCTCGAAGAGCCCCCTCCACCACTCCCACAACGTCCCTTGCCGATCCGGCGCGCGGTGGAGGAGATAACGGCTGCCCTTATTGGCCTTGCCCAACTCGGCGCTGAGCAGCTCGCCGTTCTGGAACCTCAATTCCTCCAGGTGTTGTTGGACGAGGGCGAAGTACTCGTCGCCGAGATCTCGTTTCAGCATGGCGAAAAACTCGTGGCATGCCTCGGAGACGAACTGATGGGCATGCTCGTCGGCGATCCTCCTGAGTCGCTTCAGAAATGCGAGGAACGCCCCCATCCTGTCAATGGCCTCCCGCAGGACTGAGTCGGGATAGCGAGTGAACGAGCCGAAATAATACCCTTTCGGCTGCTCCAGAGCTTCAACGGCGACCCTGTAAATCTCTCGGACAACGGCAGGGTGGTTCAGACAATCTTGCAACATGCGCTGGCGGTAGCGGATCGTCTCGAGATCTCCTTTGACGCCCGCCAACATAACTCTTTTGGCAACTTCGAACACGCAGTCATCGTCGCGAGCCATCGCGTTGAACAGCGTATGCTGCGCCAGATCTGTGCTGAGCGCCTCGGCGTTCCAAGGCAGCCCCGATTGTGGGTCAAAATCCGGACTCCGGGGATATCGCCGGCCGGTGCGCGTTGCTTCGCGCTCCGCGGCAGCTTGCAGTGCCGTCTTCCAATCGAAATCCCAGTTGGGGTAGAGGAGATGCGCCTTCATGAGCCAATGCGCTCTTTAATCATGTCGTACGTGAGCCGGTACTTCTCGGCGATCGACATGGCGTAGGCCAGACCGTCCGCCGGCCGCCTGACGATCTTGAAGGTGCGCTGCGCCGGATTATCGGGAACGACCGTGCTGACCATGCTCACGGTCTTTTCGCTCAAGGAAGACAGCTCATCGAGGAACGTGACCCAGACGCACAGCACGTCCAGTGCCAGAATCGCCGCAGCGATGTTCTTGCTGAGGAAGAGGGCGTCCCGCAGCGTGGTGGAGGCAAAAATCTCGTTGATGATGACGAGGCTCCGCGGCGTCGCGGCGTCGAGGATAGCGCGAATCCTGATGAGATCGTCCTCCAGCTTGCCACGGAGAGTCGTCATGTGCTCTTCCCTCTCGAAGTGCGTAAAAATCCTGTCGGGAAGATAGAGCTGTGCCTTGGTACCAGGCACGGGGAAGCCCAGGCTGGCCAGGTAATGCAACTGACCGAAGGTGCGCGCAAAGGTCGTCTTGCCACCCTGGTTCGGACCGGACACGACGATGATGCGCTCCGGGCCCTGCAGCTCAAAGTCATTGCACACCGGTATGGCATGGTCGCCGATGAGCTTACCGGCCAGGGCCAGGTCAAAGCCCTGATGGTTATACACTTCCTTGTGCGACTGGCTGATACGCGGGTAGCAGAAGTGGAGCCCCGCCCTTCTCAAAGGGGCAATATAGTCGAGATACGCGACATAAAATTGCACCTCTCTGTCGAACACGACCAGGGTGGGTTCGAGAAAGTCTTTGTTCGTCGTGCGGTAGTTTGCAAGCTGCGTGAACGTCTCCTGGTGCAACTGCGCGACGCCATCGAGAATCCGGGCCTCGACATGGTTCATCTCCAGTGAGTCGCTGAACTCGAAGGCGTACTCTTTGACGGCGCCTTGTCGGAACCGCTCGAACGTTGCCGCAACCTCCGCACTGTAATCGGGCTCACCTGTGTAGTGCCGCACTTCGACGCGCAGTCCGCGGATGAGGACGCTGTAGCGTATCGTCGAGAGCTCTGCCTCGAGACGCTTGGCTTCTGCGACAAGCGAAGTGAAGCGCTCGGATGCAGCATAGCCCGTCACATAGTCTCTGAACGCCTGCAACCCGCGAGATCGGCAGTTCGCGGCGGAGAGGTCGCCGACAAGACGGTTCACGGCATCGCCGTAGAGGTCAACGGCATCCAGGAACCAGCGCTCTTGCTGATGTTCGTAGTCGCACTGCTCGAGCCGACCCAGATGCTCGCGTATCTCGCGCATGCTTCGGGCAAAGGCCTTGATCGCTTCGAACAGATGCGCATCTTCGAGGTCCTGCATCACCTCGTGCCGAAAAGCGACGGCATCGACATCGCACAAGGGCACATAGAAGAAGGATGTTAGGTTGTACTCGTCTTTGCCGGCCGTCACCGCGGCGACGATTTGATCGACAGCCAGGTCGGCAAGGCAGTCCGGCGCTTCCACGGCTTCTGTTCTGATGCGGTCTTCAGGTCTTTTGAAGAGTATGCTGTGAAAGGTCATGGCGCGAAGCTATATTGCCCGTCCGGGTCGTAAGCGTCTTGTTGACCCGCGTGTGGGTAGCCGACCTCAGCAGGCCGGCGGCGTCGAACCGACGCTTCCAGTGGAGTCGATTGACTCAGCTCTGGCCTCGGGGCGTCGCGTGTGACGGCTGTTGCGCCACCGGTTCGTCATGACAGAGCTTTTCGAGAGCCTCGGCCGCGAGCGTACGCACATCTACGCTTGCATCGTTCAGCGCGCTGATCAGGGCCGCGCGAGCTTGGGTCTGTTGAGACGTGCCCAAGGCCTCGGCGGCTTTCCCTCGCACGCGCATGTAGGAATGCGCCAGGATATCGCACAGCCCCTCAATGGCGGTACAATCGCCGATGTTTCCCAAGGCTTCTACGGCTCTTTCCAGGATGTATGGATCACGGCTGCTGGCGATCAGGGCGAGCAACGGCGGCACAGCTCGACGCTCTCGTAGACCCCCCAAAATCGCCGCGGCGCGTACGACGGTAGTGGCCTCTGGATGCTTGAGCGCTCGAATCAGCTTCACCGCATACTCTTCCTGATCCACTTCCCCTAACGAGGCCCCGCACCGGGAACATCGGGCCGTATCCTTGGCGAGTTCCGCCCAACACAGGGGACAATAATAAGTCATCATGGTCCTTCCTCCCTCCACGTCCCGACCTGCAAGAGGGCTTGGCATCGTTCATGAACGCGAGCAGTGCCTCGAAGGTGCCCCTGCTCACCTCCTGCCTCAATCAACCGCTCACGCAGGCTGAGCACCTGATCGGCCAGTACCATGGTGACGCGCATGCCGTGGTTCTAGGCCGTGTCGAGGTTCAGGCAACCTAGGTCAGATAATAGGCCACAGCACCTGGCTCCAGTCGTTGCGGGAACCTCCAGGCTAATGAACGCCGGCGTCAGCGAGCGAGGAGGGCGGTGTCGTGACTCCCAAAGCGGTGGCATGCTCTTGCCGCTTGCCTTTTTGTTGCCGGACGAGCTCGGCAAGACGGGGAAACACGGCGAGCACTTCATCGCTGGGCAGGTTGCTGTTCATACTGCCTCCCGTTCCACCAAGGCCGGAACGAAAAAGGCCCCAGCCGAGTGTGTACCTGCTCGACTGGGGCCTTCAGAAAAAACCCCCAGCCGCGGCACATGCCCAGACTAGGGGTCATCAACTGCGGAGCCCGCAGTGGTTGAGGCGAACCCCATCACCTTGGAACTTATTATAAAGAATGAATCGGCACCATTGCAACAGGCGCTTCGGAGATGCAACGGAGCCCCAACATCAACCCTTCCGCTCACACTATTGCCAGGGCGGCTGGGGTATGGAAAGGCCTCAATGACTACCACGCCTAAGATAGGCATCTATTGGATCATGGGCTGCAGGCTTTAGATGGTTGTGATTATCGAGCAACCCATCGAGTGCTCTGTCCAACAGCAACTGCTCAATAGCCTTACTGGTGGCAAGCTTACTATATCCCATCTGCGAAGCACAGGTCCGTACATGCTGATCAAGCTCTCGGTCATGGTCTTCAGCACTGCGGAGCCATCCCTCCTCCTCGCCTCGATCTCCAGCCGCTCCACTCCACCCCCAACAGTCGGCTGAGAGTGCCCCTTTAGTGTTATCCAGTGGTGTCCCTGAAGCTCTCGAATTCGTAAAGCGAGTGTCTTGGCCTGCAATGCCTTGTCAGGTGTATCGAGGTAACGGTCACGGATGAGTTGGGGTCCTTGAGGGAGCAGGCGGTAATTGGCCACCGAGGTCGGGACAGCAATCTGCTGGACCACTACCTGCGGGTCGTCTGAAAGAATTATTAAGGTAGCCTCACATTCGCGATGGCTGGCATGCATGATCTCTCGCATGTTGATTCTTTACCACATCTCGGCTTTGTGGTTGGCTCTATGACATTTTTATTCCACATCGATTCCAGTGGCACACAGATTGTGAACCTCAGGAGCACTCCAGTCTCGATGTTAGGATACCCATCGCGGGGTCACTGGTCAACAAGGTCTCCGATTCATCAGATCTTCCTGCTTAGCAAGGCAGCGGCCCCTGGTCTTGGAAAGGCCTCACCTTGAAGGGACTGAAGGCCTAAACTGCAAGGAAAGAACCTTATTGCCGAAGCCTCGGCGATCATGACTACCATGCCAGCCTCTCCCTGGGCTGCATGGCCGGGGCCAATCTCCTGTCCCTCCCGTGTCTGCCGCCCAGTGGCTCGACAGCGCCGCCGCGGTGGGGGCCACCCAAAGACGTGGTCAGCCCGGCCCTGTCCAGGGACTTCCAGCCCGAAGAGGCCGCGTGTCAGGTGGAGGGGGCGATTGACAGGGGGCGCGATACCGAGCTCCTGACTTATGCCGATGCCATGGCGCGTCTCTCGCTCGATGCCAGCGCTCCTCCTAAGCCGCCTACACCGCAGATTCCTTAGGGAAGCGAGGCGGGTTGTAGCGCCCAAGCCCCCTCAGGTGCTTCATTACGAGGAGGTAGTCCGTTGGGCAGGCGATCAGCGTCAGCTTGCAGCCCGGAGATCGCGACCAAGGTCGGTGGTCGCGCGCGTCGGATATCGCTGCCGCCCACAAACGTTCTACGTCCCGCTCAGCCCCGTCAAGGCCCACGCGACCATAAGGTCTTCACCCCTGGCTCTCGGTGAATGGATTCGCGAAGATCGCTTCCTTGCCTAATCGCGCCTCGATCTCCAGCAGGCGGTTATACTTGGCGATGCGCTCACTGCGGCAGGCCGAACCAGTCTTGATTTGGCCGCTACCCATGGCGGCGGCAAAGTCGGCCAGGAACGTATCCTCCGTCTCACCCGAGCGGTGCGAGAGGATAAACCGCCAGCCCGCCTGGCGGCAGAGCTCGATCGCGGCTACGGTCTCCGACACGGTGCCGATTTGATTGAGCTTGATCAGCGCGGCGTTGGTGGTCTTCTCACGGATGCCGCGGGCGAGGAAATGGGTGTTGGTCACGTAGATGTCGTCGCCGACGATTTGGATCTTCTCTCCCAGGACTGCCGTGTGCTCGCGAAATCCCTCCCAATCGCTCTCCGCCAGGCCATCTTCGATGGACACGATGGGGTATTTCTCCACCCACGTCTTGTAGAGCGCCGTCATCTCGCCGCTGGTCTTCCTGCCCTGCCCCGACTTGGCGAGGTGATAGACCCCGTCCTCGAAAAACCCACTCGCCGCCGGATCGAGCGCGATGGCTACCTCTGTGCCCGGCTTGCGCCAGGGCTGGCGTATCGATCACCGCTGACCATCATGGTTCCATCCCCTCATCCAGTCTAGAATAGCTGACCAGTCTAGAGTAGTTCCCCCACAAGGCGTCTCCTGGCCCTCTGTAACACGAGGACATCACAGGCATGCAGAGCCGCACGAGCCAGCTGTATCGCACGCAGAATCGGGCATTGCGCGTCAGCGGCCGTGACGGCATGCCAGTAGGCCTCGGCGTGGGGTGCTTCCCGAGCATCGGATTCCCCTGCTGCTCGCCCTGACGCCATCCTGACGCCTGTCGGATAATTTCGTCACCGATCGTCCACGACGTGGCCCCCCGGGCGTTCCAAGGTCCGGCCTTGCCGCTATTTTACCTTGCAGCAAGCCGGGCTTACCACCATGCCCTGAGACCGTGACTTGGAATGGAACGGGACTTGCTGCTAGGCCAGGCATCAGCGCATCCACCGTCTGAACCGACCGATGCCCTAAACGGCGTGCTGCGTCTTGGCGACGGCCGGGAGCATGTCATCGCACGAGGTATCAGGAGAGAGCTATGGTAAATGCTTCTGAACATCGCATCGCTGAACTGGTGGCGGCCGCCGCGCTGCAGACTGAGATCGCTCATCAGCGGCTGGCCTTGGAATGGGGACACATGGTGCTCACCCGCGTGGTCCAACTCTGGGATCAACTCGAGATCCTGGAAGCCGTGGCGTATGAGGACAAAGTCGCGGCGCAGGTCCACATGCTAGACGAGACGGCAGGGAGCCTGTGGCGTCTTCATAAGGTATTGGCCCATACCCGCCGCGTGCTACAACACCATCGACGAGGTTTACGACGGCAACGCACATCCCTCGACCCGGTGTCGACACCTGCCGACCATCTCTCCAAGTCTGGCGCGAAGTCCCGTTCCCGACGTCGCGGCTGCGGAGATCCGCCACCCAGGGGTACGCCGGCCGCTGACCCTTCGCACGGCCTCCCGGGAAAGCGCCGTTGAGGGGGGCGGGAGCATCCAACGAGCTTCCCGCTCAAAGGAGCAGCCATGGCCTGAGACACCACATTGAGGCTGGGATCCTGATATGAAAGACAGCATCATGACGGGCCTGCATCAACAGCTACGCGGTGCTTGGGCCATCGCCCGCCCGTATTGGCGCTCAGAGGAGCGCTGGGCAGCTTTGGGGTTGCTCCTCGTCGTGGTCGCGCTCAATCTCGGGCTTGTCTCCATCAATGTCCTGCTGAACCAGTGGACCAACACCTTCTATAATGCGCTGCAGGACAAGGATTACGTCGTCTTCGTGCACCAGATTCTGTGTTTCGCTGCGCTAGCAGGCCTGTACATCGTTATAGGGGTGTATCAGCTCTACCTCAACCAGATGCTTCAGATCCGCTGGCGGCGCTGGCTCACCGAGCGTTACCTGCGCGCCTGGCTGGACAGCGGCGCCTATTACCGCATGCAGCTCGTGGCGGGTGAGACCGACAACCCCGACCAGCGCATCGCCGATGACGTGCGCCTGTTGATTGCCGGCACCCTCGATCTCACCATCGGCGGCCTGCGCGCCCTGGTGACATCGGTCTCCTTCGTGGCGATCCTTTGGGGGCTTTCGGGGCCGCTCAGTATCTTCCTCGGCCGTGCCACCATCACCCTGCCCGGCTATCTGGTATGGGCAGCGCTGCTCTATGCCAGCGTTGGCACCTGGCTCACCGACCGGGCCGGTCGCCCGCTGGTGCGGCTGAACTTCGACCAGCAGCGGTACGAAGCCGATTTCCGCTTCGGTTTGGTGCGCTTGCGGGAGAACACCGAAGGCGTGGCCTTGTACCGGGGCGAGGCCGATGAACTCCGTAGCTTCCGCGAGACGTTCGGGGCGGTGGTGCGAAACTGGTGGAATATCATGCGCCAGCGGAAGCGATTGACGGGCTTCACCGCCGGCTACACGCAAGCGGCGATCATCTTCCCGTTCGTGGTCGCAGCCCCACGCTACTTCCGGGGCAGCCTCCAGCTCGGCGGCCTGGTGCAGACCGCCATGGCCTTCGGCCAGGTGCAGACTGCGCTGAGCTTTGTCGTCTCCTCGTATACCGACATCGCTGAGTGGCGCGCCGTGGTGGAACGGCTTGTGGGCTTCGAGGGCGCCCTCGACCGTGTCCGCCTTCAGGCGGCAACCGGCGGCGGTATCCGGCGCATCGATGGGGAAGAGACGAACCTCGAGGTCGAAGGCATGACCCTCGATCTGCCTGATGGGCAGCCGCTCATCGCGGGCGTGAATCTCACCCTCGCACGCGGCGACACCGCCCTCCTGTGGGGGCCCTCAGGCACGGGCAGGAGCACGTTCGTGCGTGCCATCGCCGGCATCTGGCCTTATGGGCGAGGTAAGATCCACGTACCGCATAACGCCCGCATCCTCTTTCTGCCGCAGAAGCCGCACCTGCCCATCGGCACGCTGCGGGACGTCGTGAGCTATCCAACACCGGCGGGCGGAGTGGACGACGCGACATTGCGCGAGACGCTCCGCGCGGTGGGGCTACCCGAGCTGGCCGAACGCCTCGGCGAGGCGGGTCATTGGGCGCTGCAACTCTCACCCGGTGAGCAGCAGCGCATCGCCTTCGCCCGTGCCCTCGTGCACAGGCCTGACTGGCTCTTTCTCGACGAGGCGACTTCGGCAGTGGACGAGGCGACGGAGGCGCGCCTCTATCGGCTGCTGCGCGAGCGCCTGACTGGGACGACCGTGTTCAGCGTTGGCCACCGGGGGACGCTGCGTCCGTTCTACTCCCGTCAGCTCATGGTGCAGCCCAACGGCAGCGGGCCCGCTGCGATCGTGGAAGTGCATGCGCCTCCTGACTGCCGGGCCGCAGCGCCGTAACCCAGGCCAATTCTCCCGAGCCTGTGCAAGAGGGCCAAGCGTCCGAGCCTTGTGCTATATCTCTGGTCAGTTTGCCACCGAAGACTCCCGAGCCTCACATAAGCGATCGGCAACTCGAACGCATCCGGCCATGCTGCCGGCTGGTAAGCGCTCGCCGGCCAGACGTTAGAACGCATGAAGATGGCTATAATTTACCAGCACGATTGCCATTAGGAGGCGTATAGTAAAGGTGCAGCGGGGGTCGTATGAGCGCTTCGTAATGGGCATCCTCGCTGTAAGGTGAGCGTATGCTCGGTGGGACAGGCACGTGAGCACTGATTAACTGGATATGGACGGGAGCCGAATGCGTCTGCGGGAATTTGAACGACACCCAGGAAATCGGGGACCCATGAAGTCGATGGTTGCAGAGGTAGAGTGGCACCATGAACATCCTTGAATTTTCCCTCCTCATTTGGTTGGGCTCGACGGCGACAGGCTTTGTGGGAGCGCTGACCGGGCTCGGCGGCGGGGTCGTCCTCGTGCCCTTCCTCACGCTGGTCTTCGATGTCGACATCCGGTACGCCATCGGTGCCTCGCTGATCTCGGTCATCGCTACCTCATCGGGGGCGGCCGCCGCCTATGTGAAGGAAGGGTTCACCAATATGCGTATCGGCATGTTCCTCGAGATCGCCACCACCCTAGGTGCTCTCCTCGGCGCCTCGCTGGCGGCGTGGATGCCGACCTCCGTCATCGCGATCATCTTTGGCGTCGTGCTCCTCTACTCTGCCTATCTGTCCAGCCGACCGCTGCCCGAGCAACTAGATGGCGGTCCGCCCGATCCCCTCGCCACCCGTCTTCGGATGAACGGCCATTGCCCGACGACCCTGGGCCCGCAGTCCTACCGTGTGCATCGCGTGCCGCTTGGATTCAGTCTCATGGCTTTGGCTGGTGTGCTGTCGGGTCTCCTCGGCATCGGCTCCGGGGCGGTCAAGGTCCTGGCCATGGATCAAGTGATGCGGATCCCGTTCAAAGTCTCGACCACGACCAGCAATTTTATGATCGGTGTTACCGCAGCCGCCAGCGCCGGGGTCTATTTGAATCGTGGCTATATCGACCCCGGTCTGTCGATGCCGGTCATGTTGGGCGTGTTGGTTGGCTCGTTGCTGGGCGCACGCGTCCTGGTGCGGGCGCGGACCCGCCTCTTACGCACTACGTTCGCCCTCGTGATCGTCGCCCTGGGCTTTCAGATGATATATAACGGCTTGACAGGGAGGCTCTAGCATGTGGCGCCGCAAGCGTCCCTGGACCGAACAGCAGGTGGAGGAGATCGTCGGTAATCTGCTGCGGGGTGGGGTGATCCTGGCTGCGGTCGTGGTGGTGGTGGGAGGCATCTTGTATTTGGCTCGCCATGGCGGAGCCACCCCCCATTATGGGGTGTTCCACGGCGAGCCGGCAGACCTGCGCAGCGTCTCCGGCATCGTGACCGATGCGTGGTCATGGCAGAGTCGGGGGATTATTCAACTCGGCCTCCTGCTCTTGGTGGCGACCCCCGTCGCGCGAGTCACCTTCTCCGTCTTCGCCTTCGTGCAGGAGCGCGATCTGACCTATGTGATCGTGACGTTGATTGTGCTCGCTGTCCTGCTTTACAGCCTCATTGGCGGCTATTGGTGAGGGCGGGGTTCACCTATTGGGAGAAGAGACACGCGCTCGCCAGAGGTGAGAAGATGTACCAGCGCATGTTAGCAGCCGTGGATGACAGCGAGGCGTCTCTCTTGGCGTTGCAAGAAGCCTCGAAGCTCGCCAGGGCGGTCAGGGCCCGGCTACGTCTCGTCCATGTGGTCGACGTGATGCCGCATGGCGTCGCTGTGGCCGCTCCCGAAGAACTGGCCCAGGCCATTCGTAATGAGGGCAAAGATATTCTGAAAGCGGCCGCTGAGCTGGTCGAGGAGGCTGGAGTCGAGGCCGAAACGGTGTTGCTCGAAGCGGATTGGCGACATTTCGGTCGCGCGATTGTGGAGGAAGCCAAAGATTGGCAGGCCGATCTCATCGTTATGGGGACGCATGGACATACAGCATTGGTGCAGTTGGTGTTCGGCAGTGTTGCAGAGGGTGTGATCCGACGCGCTCCTGTCCCCGTCTTGCTGGTCCGTGGGTATCACGATACATCTGGCTAATGGCTCCTTCACTTCACATTGAGCGGCCACAGTGCCGGCGATGCAGCCATGTCTGCAACCAGCAGACTTCCTCTTGATGAGCCAGGCAGTTCACCTTGCTAGTCGTCCAACGCCAAACCCGGCAGCGATACAGCGCCGGGTGGTAGGTGCCGATGCGGAGATAATCGGCGATGACTCAGCCTTCATCCACTTTCCTGCTGCGGCAATTCAACAGCCCCCTCAGCCGTCTCTAGCTGTCTGCCGCAGCGTTGTCAGTCTTCTTCGACGATCCCGCGGATGCTATTAGCGTCTTTAGGATGATATTGATCAGTGCCACCCTTGGCTTCTGGCAGGAATACGGCGCTCCCGATGCTGTGGTTCAACTGCTGTCCATCGTCCAGGTCATAGCCACCACGGTACGCGATGGCAACCTACAGGACATTCTGGTGGAGGCTATCGCACCCGGCGATATGGTCTTATTGCGGGCTGGCGACGTGATTCCCGGCGATGGTCTGATGCTCGAAGGGCGCGACCTTTTCGTCGATGAAACCGCCTCGACTGGAGAAACGCTTCCCGTCGAAAAGAGTATGGGTGCGGTCGCCGTTGAGGCTCCATTGGCCAAGCGAACCAATGCCTTGTTGTTGGGCACGCATGTGGTCAGCGGCATGGGCAAAGCCGTGATCGTCCACGTCGGCCGGCACACCGAATTCGGGCAGGTGTCCCAGCGCTTGCGGTTGCGTCCCCCTCGGCGACCGAATTCGACCGAGGCGTGCGACGCTTCGGCTATGTCCTGATGGAGGTGACGCTACTGTTGATCACGGCCACTTTCGCCAGCAAGCTCTCTCTCCACCGATCCATGCTCGAATCATTGCTCTTCTCCCTGGCATTAGCGGTCGGCCGCATCCCCCAACTCCTGCCCGCTATCATCAGCATCAATCTCGTCCACGGCGCCAAACGCATGGTGCCGCAGAAGGTGATCGTGAAGCGCCTGGCCGCGATTGAAAACTTCGGCAGCATGAACGTCCTTGGTTCTGATAAGACTGGCACGCTCACCGCAGGCGGGGTGCGCCTGCACGGCGTGCTCGGCTATGGCCACACACCTATCTGGATGCGCACCTCTCGGGTCACTGAGGAGATCCAGACCTGAGTCCTCGATCAAACACGCAGCGCCGCTGCCGACCTCTCCTGGACGCTCAGCGCCGTCGATCGGGCGACCCATCGCCTAGTAGCCGATCTGATGCGTCAGGTCCGGTGCTTGGAGAGTCTACGTCAGTACCCGGAGTGCCGACGCACATGAGTGGCTGGGTCGAGGCGGTGGCGATCGTGCTGGTACTGACGGGTCGTGGGTCCCCTCCGCAAACTAGCGTGGCCCCGTTCCCGGGACCGGATCTCGTTTGATTGAAAAATAGCGCCAGGTCACGCCGCTGTCGGTATTGAGCTTGGCGCTGGACCCAATCCTGACCCAATCGGATCGCCGTCTCGACGACGATCCCCTGTTCCAGTCGGTGTAAGCCGATTTGAGCCGACGTTTTCAGCGGACCCCGATCGACGGACGGCCGTCGAGGTCATCCTGCAGCTGCTGGCGGTCACGCATGTGTATGGCTGGAGTTATAGCAAATCCAGGTGATTCACCTCTATTCAGGCCAACGCTGGCCGCCAGTGGAAGTGAGTGTGCGCCTAGATGACGT